>VFQU01001537.1_pt1 | contig 10902 bp, 13 predicted proteins | sample 3512311 | NCBI WGS metagenome assembly VFQU01 (sample SAMN10412377, study PRJNA504923) | tailings metagenome | isolation source: Relicate 3 Philex TSF3 active mining site | place: Philippines: Tuba, Benguet | collected 2017-08-29 | reverse complement strand
AAAAAACCAGTCCGCTCCCGCGGCCGTCAGCGCCACCAGCGCCAGCGTCCAAATGCATCTCACATCCTCAGCCTACAATGAAGAGGCATGTTCCGCCGCACCCTTCTTGTCTTCGCCTCCGCCCTGCTGCTTTCCGCCGCGGGTAAACCCGATTTCTCTGGCACCTGGACTGTAGATCTCGCCAAGAGCGACTTCGGCATGATGCCGCCGCCTGAAAAGCTCGAGCGCACCATCAAGCACGCTGACCCCGACATGAAAATCAAGACCGTCCAGGTGGGCCAGCGCGGTGAATCCGTCACCGAAGCAGCCTACACCACCGACGGCAAGGAAGCCAAAATCCAGGTACGCAACCGCGAAGCCCGCGTCAAGGCCAAATGGGACGGCGACAAGCTGAGCGTCGAAACCAACACCGAGTTTAACGGCATGGCCATCACCCAGAAAGAATCGTGGTCGCTTTCCACTGACGGCAAGACCCTCACCATCGACAACAACATCGCCACGCCTCAGGGTGAGCTCACGACGAAAATCATTTTCTCAAAGTCGAATTAGGTTGCCACCACCGCAGCCCCAGCAACACCACCGCCACCAAGCCATACAGCAGCGGCTCGCGTATATCTGACTTCACCAGCCACCAGTAGTGAACGACCCCCGCGACTGCACTCAGGTACACCAACCTGTGTAGCCGCCCCCAGTTGCGCCCCAGCCGCTGCATCCACCCATTCGTCGACGTGATGGCTAGCGGAACTAACGGCACAAACGCTACCATCCCCGCGAGGATGAAGCGCCGCAGCCGCAGGTCCGCCATCATCTCCCCCACGTCCCAGAACTTATCCAACCAAAGCCAGGTCAGTAAATGCAGGCACCCGTAGAAGAACGCAAACAGGCCCAGCATCCGCCGGTATCGGATCAGTTCGGGCCGCCGCAGCCAACGCCGCACCGGCGTCACCGCCAGCCCCAGCAACAGAAAACGTAGCGTCCAGTCGCCCGTGCCGCGCGTGATGTACTCAATCGGGTTCGGGCCCAACTTGCCCGCGTAGGCCCCGTACAACATCCAACCGAGCGGCGCCAATGCGAGCACAAACAGCGCCACCTTCGTCCACAACATGGCGTGCCTAGTAGTTCTTCCGCAGATCCATTCCGCTATACAGCCCTGCCACCTGCTCGGCGTAGCCGTTGAAGGGTAACGTCTTGCGCTTGCCAAACTCGCCCAGCCGGCGTTCGGTGGCCTGACTCCAGCGCGGATGATCCACAGCCGGGTTCACGTTCGAATAGAAGCCATATTCCTGCGGCGCCGACAGCTTCCAGGTCGTCGGGGGCTCTTTTTCGGTCAGTCGTATCCGCACAATCGACTTGATGCTCTTGAACCCATACTTCCACGGCACGATCAGCCGCACCGGCGCGCCGTTCTGGTTTGGCAGCGTTTCCCCGTACATGCCGAAACACAGCAGCGCCAGCGGGTGCATGGCCTCATCCAGCCGCAAGCCTTCCACGTAGGGAAAGCTGATCCCGGCGAAGGCCGAGGCCAGCATCACCCCCGGCTTGTAGTAGGTTTCAAACGCCACATAGCGCGCCTTGCTGGTGGGCTGCACCGCCTTCAGCAGACTCGCCACCGGATACCCAATCCACGGCACCACCATGGACCACGCCTCCACACAGCGGAATCGCGACACCCGCTCCTCCATCGGCGCCAGCTTCATCAGTGCCTGCAGGTCAAAGGTCTGTGGCTTCTCGCACAAGCCCTCCACCTTCAGCTCCCACGGGTCTGTTTTCAGACGGTGCGCATTCTTGGCCGGGTCGGTCTTGGCAGTGCCGAATTCGTAGTAGTTGTTGTAACCCGCTGCATCCTCAAAGGGATTCGCCTTCTCATCAATACTCAGAGGCGACTTCTGCACTCCTGTGATCTTGGCGCCCATCAAGGGCGCCGCCACGCTGCCCATAGCAGCAGCCAGCCACTGACGCCGGTTCAGATAGAGGTGCTTCGGCGTAATGTCGGAATAGCGAAACTCGGGTGCGCGTTGAATCAGCATAGGCAAACTTTCTGATCCTAATTTGCCATAGCTCGCCGGGCGAGTTCCTGTAATTCCGCAGATGGCCCGAACCCCGCCTGTCCCGGTCGCAGTTTTCTTTCCAGTTCTTCGCGAAAGTCCGCCGCCTTGGGGTCAGCCCCCTTTTCAATCAGGTACAGCGCAATGTCAAACTTGCCCGTGTTGGTCGCAAAGGCCAAGGGTGTCCCGTGCGGTGTCGGCGCGTTCACATCCATCCCTGCTTCCACGTAAACCTTCACGCAAGGCAGCGCTGACTCCACCAGCATCCCGCCGCCCAGGACGTCGAGAAAGTGCGGTGAGTTGCCGTACTTTTTCAGCCCATTCGGGTCCGCTCCGTACTGAAAGAGGAGTCGCAGCAACTCCGGAGAATTGGGCCAGGCGGCCACCTCCATGGCGCCTGCCGGTTTAGCACCGTTTTCCAGCAGAAGCCTGACAATCTCCAGATGCCGTTCGAGGGGCGGGTTTACCTGCCGGCGCTTCTCCTGCAACATCCTCTCGATTACCATGCGCAGCGGCGCGTTGGCCTCGCTCTGGTCGATATCCTTGTCCATCCTGGGGGCATGGCGCCTTACCTCTTCCACATCCAGTCTCGCCACCGCCCGCACCGTAGCGGCCATATCCGGGTTTGCATAACCTGAGCCGGCATCGGTCGTCAGTTTTTGAATTCCGCTTCCCAGCCCCACGAAGGCATAAAAGCCCGGCGGTAGAACCACCAACGCCAGCATTGCCCAGCGCACCACCGGGTTGGACGACCATGCAAACGCCGCACACGCGCCACCCAATACCACCAACGGCAACAGCACGAAAAAGAACAGGCTCATCTCTCGCCCGCCATCATTGTGCCCTTTGTGGTTGAGGGTCATCACCAGCAGCGTCAACAGGCCACAACCATCCAGCGCGGCGAATATCCAGAATGCTTTGCTCATCCGCGACTAAACCGTGCTTTGGACGAAGGGCAGGCCCCGCCGCCAGCCGATCTTCACAAAGGACAAATACCAGGTTTGCCCCTTGTCTTTATTGCCCTGAAAGAAAAGATAGGTCTGCCCTTTCGCGTCGACAAAAACGCCCGGATGTCCCGACTCGGACTCATTCCACTCGCCCCGTTTCCCATTGGCCAGCAGCGGTTCCCGAAAGAGCCTTTCCCACTTCACGCCGTCGCGGCTGCGCGCGCAACCAATCTGCTGCGGGTCATTGTTGTAGCCACCGGCATAGAACATATACATGGCGTCTCCCCGCACCACCACGGAAGGCGCCTCAATGCAGTCCAGTTCCCATGCCAGTTCCGGCTTGAGTAGCGGCGCGTCCGCGAGCATCTTCCAATCGCCCCGCCCAAAGCCCCCTTCCGACACAGCGCCCACCAGCATTTGCACTTTCATTGCCGGGTCGCGCGTCGCCGCATAGAGATACCAGCGGCCACGGAACTGCACCACGTCAGCGTCAATCGCCCGGCCCGCATTCCAGTCTCCTGTCGGCGCGAATATGGGGTTCGTTGGGTTGCGGGTAAACCGCAGCCCATCTTTTGAGACAGCGTGGCAGATGGCGTCGGCTCTTCCATTGCCATAGGTCTGATAGAAGAGGTGCACCTCGTTGCCGATCACTCGCGCGAACGGCGCAGCCAGCCCTTTGCGTTCTGGCTCCTGGTCCGGCAGAATCTCAGCCACCTTCTTCCACTCGATCAGATCCTGGCTTTCGGCCACTCCTACCGCCCAGTCGAGCATGATGTCCCCTTCCAGCCGGGTGGGCATCGAGTAGTAGAGCAGATAGCGCCCCCCGAACGCAATCACCGACGGGTCCTTCGAATAGGCCCGGCCAGTGCGCGATGCGTCTGCCCAATGCATTCGGGGCGTGGCGCTCCGGCCCAGGGCAGGGAAGAGCAAGAGCGGCAGATGACGTCGTAGCATGAGGTTCAGTTCTCCTTTTTGTTCTGCTTGTCAGCGGACGCGTGCCCCAACTGCCGGAACACTTCCAGTAACTCCCGGTCACTTTGCTCAAACGGCCGCCGGTAGACACCGGGCAACTCGCGCTCAATCCGGTTCTCGTTCCAGTCATGGGCATCCACCACAAAGAAGCGCTTGTCCAGAAAATCCGGGAAGTCCCCCCGCAGCGCCAACCCCGGCACGATCGCTTCGTGCAGATTCCGGTGCAGCGGCGCCTCCATGGCCATCGCCAGTGACCACGGCATACGCTCCACCCAGACCCTCGCGATCCGTGGCTCGGCATGGGCGGCGTATAGCGCGGGTATCCCGCCCCATGCCCAGCCATGTATGTGCACTTTGTCGTAGCGGTCCAACTCTGTCCTTACCTCGTGCAGCAAATCGTTGGCGCGGATGCTGGGCAGGTTCTTGCCAATCAGCCAGGCCCGCGTGTGGTCAATCCAGCCGCCGCTGTAGCGAGCCCCCGTCGAGACCCCCGGCAGTTTCACCAGCTTCACTCGCACCCCCAATTTCGCCAGACTTTCCGCCCGCCGTTCTGCCGGCGTGCCGTCATTCACCACCACGATCAACTCGTCTTTCCGCTCTGGCCCCAGCCACTTCACCTGTGTAAGTCCGGTGGGCGGCGCTCCCAGTTGGATCATGGCCTTGACGTCCCCGGCTTTGCGGCGCGCTTTCCAGCCTTCGGCGATCACCTCCGCCAAACCGCGGCCCGGCGCCCGGCAGCCCGCGAAGACGCACAATTCGCCAACTTGCAGCAGCGGCAGGTCCAGTTCCACACCCAGGCCGTCCCGGTTGAGCAACCACTTGCCGAACCACTGGTAAATGGCCTCCCGCACCTTCTTGGGCGTTCCGTGCCCACCCGGTCCAATCGCCCAGGCTACCTTCTCGGGAGCCCCAAAAATCCCGTAAAACTCCACCGCCTGCTCAAACACAATCCTGGCTCCTGCCGGGGTAAAGAAATCCTCCTCGGTCGACGCGATCAGCCACGGCTTTGGCGCGAAGAGATAGGTCCAGTCCGCTTGATCCAGCCCTTCGGCCACAAATCCGGGAAAGCTCTGCTCGCTATCCCCTGTCGGCCCCGGTACCACCTTCTCAAAGCTGTTCATCACGCACGCCGGCGCTGCCACTTTCACGCGTTCATCGAGCGCGGCCACATACATCGTCTGCGTCCCGCCCCCGGAACACCCACTGGCGCCAATGCGCGTCGCGTCCACCTCCGGCCGGCTCACCAGATAGTCGATGCCCCGCATGGAGTCGTGTATGAAGTAGCGCGCTACGCTCTCACCAGCCAGCAACGCCTGCGCGCCGTTAACGAAGTGCTGCTCGGTAGACCCGCCAATCAGACTGCGCCCGAAGCGCTCATCGTAGGCCTGTTGCCTTTCGCCCTGGCCTACTGGATCATAGGCCAACACCACAAAGCCCTTGGCCGCCAGATTGGCGGCAATGCGTTGACCCGCGATCTTGCCCTCGTCCCAATGCCCAATGGAATAAAGCACGGCCGGATGCTTTCCCGCCGCCTTCGGCCGGTAGAGATTACCCGTCACCACATACCCCGGCAGGCTCTCGAAATGCACCATTTCGAGCCAGTACTCACCCCGGTCCAGCGTCCGCACCGTCTTGGCTTTCAAGGGTCCCCGGTAGCTGGGCAACCCGCCAATCTGGCGTAAAATCTTATTCCGGCTTTCGAGTTGCCGCGCGCGTGCCTGCTGCTCTGTCTTGAGCCCCGCAATCACCTTGCGGCGAGCCGCCAGTTGCTCTTGGGCCATGCGGTTGATCCAGTCCGTGTAGGGGTCCTGGGCGAGCGCGGCCAGCGCCACACCCAATAGGGCCAGTTTCATCCCAGCAGCTTATCAATCATCTCTGGAATCTCAAAAACGGCCCGGTTCTTCATCTGTCGAGCATTGGCCTGAAACTGCCGTAGCCGCTCCCCATCCAGCATCTCGTCCACCCCTCGCACCACTTCCCCAAAGTGCCGCAAGACGATCCCCACCTGTTGTTCTCTCACCCAGTCCGCGTTGTAGCGTTCCTGCGGTAAGGTCAACGCATTCTTCGTCACCATCACCGGCAACCCCATGTGGATCGCCTCGGAAATCGACCCCGGCCCTGGCTTGCCAATCAGGAAATCCGACACCTTCATGAAGTAGGGTATCTCTCGCGTGAAGCCTTCAATGTGGTGTGGCAGCTTCAGCTTCATTCCCTCCAGTTGTGCCTTCAACTCCTCGCTCCGCCCGCAGATGAAGATCATCTGCACCTTCCGCCCGCTCTCCTCTACCAATCGCGCGATCTTGCCCATCACCGCCGAGCCGAACCCTCCAAACAGCACTAGCGCCGTTGGCAGTTGCGGGTCCAATCCCAACCGTCGCCGCTCCGCTGCTACGTCCACCTCCACCGGTTCATAGAAGCGCGGGTTCAATATCATCCCGCTCGCGCGCCAAACTCTTTCACGCGGGTGCCCCAACCCCAGCGCCTGCTGTTCAGCCCGCTCTGTCCCGCAGATGAACCACTGCTCCTGCCCGGCTTCCACCCAGAAATGCGGCGGGTAGTCCGCTAAATCGGTCAATACCGTCACCAGCTTCGTGCGCGGACTCACCGCCCGCAGCGCCTGATAAATCGCCCGGTTGAAGTTCGGAATCAAGGACACTGCCACATCCGGTGCACCTTTGCCCCAATACTCCTTCAGCTTTCGCACTTGCAACGGATGGTACAGCCAGATCAATCCGTGCATGGCCTTCAGCAAGGTTGGCGAGCCCAGCGTCCAACCCTTGCGCAGCACCAGATTGTATACGTCTTCCATTTTCACGCCCGTCAACTGGCGGAATATGTCCAGCGAGCTCAACTCCTCCTGCAAGTGCATCAGCCGCACTTCCCAGTCAGGTCGCGTTCGGGCCATCTCCTGCTTGAGCGCCGTCGCCGCCGCCCGGTGCCCACCCCCGGCATCAAAGTAAATCAGGTCCAGTTTGGCCATTCCGTTCCCCATTCTCAACTATCTTGCTCAAAAACAGAAACTTTCACGAATGTTTCGCCTGTTTGTCACCGCCTTGTAATCTCCACCCGCCATATATAAACCATGCGCTGCGACATGCACGTCCATACGTGGCACTCCGGAATGTGTTCCATGCCGGTGCTGAAGCATTTCTGTCGCGAATGCTACACCACGCCCCAGCAGCTCTATTCCCGCCTCAAACAGCGCGGCATGCGACTCGTCACCGTTACTGATCACGACTCGATCGATGCGGCCGAATCGCTCCGCCATCACCCGGACTTTTTCCTCAGCGAGGAAGTCACTGTTCATCTTCCTTCCGGCTGCGAAGCCCACATCGGCGTTTACGACATCACCGAGCGTCAGCACGTGGAACTTCAGGCTCGTGCCAGCGACATGCCCCGCCTCTTGGCTTATCTCCAGCAAGAGCAACTGCTATACTCCATAAACCACATGTTTTCCGGCCTCACTGGCCGCCGGCACGCTGAAGACTTCCAACTCTTCGCCGAAAAGTTTCCGGCCATCGAAGTTCTCAACGGAGCCCTGCCCTACCGTCCCAATCGCGCTGCCCAGCAGGCTTGCGACGCACTCGGGCGTATTGCTGTTGCTGGCAGTGACTCTCATGGGGTACTGTCTCTCGGTCGAGTCTCCACCGAAGTGCCAGGCGCTCGCAACAAAGCTGAATTCTTCGCTGGCCTCCGGGCGCGCCGCTCCCGCGCAGTCGGCCGTACTGGGGGATTCCTGCATCTCAGCAACGAACTCTTCACCATTGCCGGTTCCCTGTTTCGCGACCAACCCTGGACCTTGGGCCTAGCCCCCCTGGTAGCCCTTATTCCCCTGGCCAGCCTCATCAACTATGGTTGCGAACGCGCATTCGCCGCCCACTGGCGTCACCGCTGGCACTGTGTTAGCAGGCCGGTTAACTCGCCTTTGTCCGCCACGGAGCTTGCCGCATGAGCGTTTTTCCCTTGGTGCGTGACTTCATCGAAACCCGGGACCACCGGCTCATGCGCCGTGTCCACCGGTGGAGTGCCCCGCAGTGGGTTCGTCTCTGGATGATCTGCGCCACTCGCGGCGGCGATGGTTGGCTCTGGTATCTGGTCGCGGTGGTCGTGGCGTTGTTCGGAGGCCCGGAGCGGTACTTGGCTATTGGTTCAGCAGCCCTCGCGGCTGGCGCTGGCATTACATTTTTCCTTTGGGCAAAGCGGATTACGGGCCGTCGTCGCCCTTGCCACATTCAGCCGCATTGCTGGTCTACTCTCCTGCCACCGGATCAGTTCAGTTTTCCTTCTGGCCACACCATAACCGCCTTCGCCATTCTCACGCCCTTGTTGGTTCTCTATCCTGAATTCACCTTCGAATTTACGTTTGTCGCCCTTTCCATTGCCGCGAGCCGCATCATTCTGGGAATGCACTTTCTGAGTGACGTCCTGGTCGGGGCTGCCGCTGGGACCCTCCTGGGCTACGCCGCTCTTGCCCTTCTGCGCTAGTCTGTAGGCAGCGGTGCCTCCCAATGCTGCGCTCCCTCTTCATATTTCTGAGTCAGCGACCCACACTTCGCCGCTGGATAGAAAACTCCTCTATTGCCCGTCCCCTCACCCGCCGCTTTATCGCGGGCAACACCCTTGAAGACGTCCTCCTTGTCTGCGCCAAGCGGAACAAGGAAGGCTATCTCACTACGCTTGACTACCTCGGTGAATCAGTCACCGAGGTTGCCGCAGCCAATGCCTCCCGCGATCATTGTCTTGCTGCCCTACGCCAGATTCACGACCGGTCGCTGCAGTCCTCCATTTCTGTCAAACTCACTCAGTTGGGCCTCGATATTGACCCTCGCCTTTGTCTCGACAACTCCCGTCAAATCGTCTCACTCGCCGCGTCTCTCCGGCTCCATGTTGAATTCGACATGGAATCCAGTGCCTATGTCGACCGTACTCTCTCCATCGTCGAAACACTCCACTCTGAGTTTGGTTGCGTTCGCGCAGTGCTTCAAGCCTACCTCTTCCGTACAGAAGCTGATCTTCATCGATTGAACCAATTGCGGTTGCCCATACGCCTTTGTAAGGGCGCCTATGCAGAGCCTTCTGCCGTTGCTTTCCCAGAAAAGGCTGACGTTGACAAGAATTACCTCCATCTGGCTCATTTGCTTCTCACTGCTGGCCATCAACCTGCCTTCGCCACTCACGATGAACGCATGATCGTCCCTGCTCTCTCTTACCCCGCCGAGCAGATTGAATTCCAGTTGCTCTATGGCGTTCGCCGCGATCTCCAGCAGCGCCTGCTAGCCGAAGGCCACCGTGTTCGTCTATACATTCCCTACGGCGAAGCCTGGTATCCGTATTTCATGCGACGCCTTGCTGAACGCCCTGCAAACGTTCTATTTCTGGCCCGGAACTTCTTCCGCTAGTGCAGCGTCTCTTGAGCATGAAGTGGTGGTCGCTCATTGTCGCCAAGGCCATTGCTCTTTTGGCGCTCCACTTGCTGCTTGTTCATTTGGCTCACAACCTGTTTCCTGGCGACCGTCTCGGCCGTGACCTCAACTACACATTCTTGCTGTTGGGCGTGGATATTGCCATCTTTGTTCTTGGCTACGCTGCCTGGCTCGATCAGAAGCACCGCTGCCGGGTTTGTTGCGCTCGTCTTCGCATGCCGCTCGCCCAGGGCGATTGGGCCCATGCCACGCTCATCGCTCCTCCCCAACTCGAATGGATCTGTCCCCATGGCCACGGGGCGCTTCGCCAAGACCAGTTCCAACTCGGCGGTGGAAAGCCAGACCGTTGGACCGCCAATCATAATGACTTCTGGCGTGCTTTCGAGGATGCCTGGCGAAAGAACTAGCTGCACTCTTGATATCCGTGGTTTGGCTATCGCTAGTACCTACCGTTGGTTAGCTTGCCTGCCGCGTCATCTATAGCTAGCCCCCTGTGCCATCAACTCGCTCCCAGCGCCTCGCCGCCGGCATGGATCAGCGCATTACCACCCCCGTCGGTCGGGATGCTCTCCCTGTCGTCGTGTCCCGCTTATTTCTTCCCAGATTTCGCTAGCGCGGCAATCTCCGGAGGTAAGGCAAACATTGTTTCCGGTATGGCTTCGTTGAACTTCACTGTCTGAAATGCCAGCGTCATCGCCACCGCGCCCATTTCGTTTTTCAACTTGACCGGCGTGGTGATCCCTTCCACCTTCCTGTATTCCATCACCGTTGTTGTGATCGGGATCTCCCCCATTGGCGAAGGCAATATCATCCGAGTCTTCACCAGCAGCCCGGTGTCCTTCTCAAAGTAGTGCTCTTCCGGCTTGCCCTCCTTCGGCGTTAACCGCAACCGGTGCACGCCTTTGCCATTCAGCATCTCCTCTCCCACATATTCTGCTTTGCTGTAACAACTGTCCTTTTCGAGCGCCCCGCGTCCGTACTCGCTCAAAGCTCCACTCGCGCAAGTTGCCAGAAACTTTTCCGCCCCTGTCTTGATTCGTGGTCCGAGCACCGTTTTGTCCCACACTACTGTCCCGTTGCTTCCATCCTCCTGCTTGCCAATTCCTGGCAACTCCACCACCTGGTAATACTTGCTTCCGTCGGCCCGGTACATCCGCACTTCACCTCGCACGTTCTGGCCCATGATTTCCATGGTGCCCGTTGCCGTCATGGTTTTCACCCTGTCATAGGCCGCTTGGCCCCCTGTTACTTCCACATAGCGGTCCAAGATGCTTTGCGCGGTTGGCGCACCTTGACCAAATGCCAGGCTAGCGAGCGCCAGCAGCAGTAGAGTTCGCATAAACCCAATCTATCGCAGCCCTCAGCACGCGGTCCCGTCCCGCCCGGAGTGCAGCTACTGTATGCTCAACTTCTACGTCGGGCTTAACGCCTACCCCCTCCAGTTCGCGTCCGGATTCCGATACGTAATTTGCCACTGCAAATTGAAAGAGATCACCATTCGGTAGTACCTCCACC
>VFQU01001918.1_pt1 | contig 10914 bp, 9 predicted proteins | sample 3512311 | NCBI WGS metagenome assembly VFQU01 (sample SAMN10412377, study PRJNA504923) | tailings metagenome | isolation source: Relicate 3 Philex TSF3 active mining site | place: Philippines: Tuba, Benguet | collected 2017-08-29 | reverse complement strand
CGCTGCATTACATCCCGCACTCTATGCTTTTTCGGTCAACCCTTATGGAAAAGATAGAAAGCTTCTATGGAAAAAAGTCCTGTTTCTGACGGATTCACTTGAGCAACGTCACCTAGAGTGCCGTACAGTGAAATCATCGGAATAATTCAATTATTACCAAAATTTGAACTCTATAGAGGAACTCGTCGGAGAGCCTAGTTTTACGCTATCTACATAGCGAATTTTCTAGCCATTTTCTACACCTTTTGTTTGTACAGATAGAGGGTGACAGGGTTGCATTGTCTCAAATTGAGATTCACTTACCGTTCATTCACTTGGGTTATGACAATTACCAATCTAATTCGATTTAATAATCTCCGAGGAGATATCTTCGGAGGCGTCACCGCAGCTATCGTTTCATTGCCCCTCGCACTCGCTTTCGGGGTCGCCTCTGGAGTCGGTCCTATTGGTGGACTGTATGGCGCAATCTGCGTTGGATTCTTCGCTGCACTGTTTGGTGGCACTCCAACACTGATCTCTGAGCCAACTGGTCCGATGACCGTTGTCATGACCGCGATTGTCGCTGGATTGACCGCAAGCAATCCAGAAAACGGCTTAGCGATGGCATTTACGGTCGTCATGCTGGCTGGACTGTTTCAAATCGTGTTCGGTATTTTCAAACTGGGAAAATATGTCACGCTGATGCCTTATAGCGTCATTTCCGGCTTCATGTCTGGAATTGGCGTAATTCTGATCATTCTACAGATTGCACCCTTCCTAGGGCAGGCAGCTCCGAAAGGTGGCGTGCTTGGAACGGTTATGGCAATTCCAGGCTTGATTGCCAATGTCAAAACACCAGAAGCAATTCTCGGTGCAGTCACTTTGGCAATTATCTTCTTGATGCCGAAAAAGCTGAAGCGACTCGTTCCGCCTCAGTTGGTTGCGTTAATCATTGGAACAATCATTTCGTTAACCGTGTTCCAAGGCGCTGATATTCGTCGGATTGGTTCGATTCCAGTTGGATTGCCGCCGCTGCAACTCCCTACCTTTACTGCAAGTCAACTGACTACCATGTTTGTGGATGGGGTAATGCTTGGGATGCTGGGCTGTATTGATACGCTCTTGACAGCGGTTGTTGCAGATAGTCTGACTCGCACAGAACATAAATCAGATAAAGAACTCATTGGTCAAGGAATTGGCAACATTGTCTCTGGATTGTGTGGAGGGTTGCCGGGTGCTGGAGCTACGATGGGAACCGTGGTCAACATCCAAACTGGTGCGAGAACTGCTGTTTCTGGATTGACGCGTGCGATCGTACTTCTGGTAGTAGTCCTGGGTGCTGCAAGGCTCACTGAACCGATTCCGATGGCAGTTCTCGCAGGGATTGCTCTGAAAGTAGGGATCGATATTCTCGACTGGAGCTTCTTGAAGCGATCGCATAAAGTCTCGCTCAAAGGTTCCCTGATTATGTACGGGGTACTGCTGTTAACGGTGTTTGTGGATCTGATCGTGGCAGTCGGCGTAGGGGTCTTCATTGCTAACATTCTGACGATTGAGCGACTGAGTGAAATGCAATCGTCAGAAGTCAAACTGATTTCAGATATGGATGATGATGCGCGTCTCTCAGCGGAGCAAAAACAACTGCTCGATAAAGGACAAGGACGTGTTCTATTGTTCAGCCTTAGTGGGCCCATGATTTTTGGCTTGTCGAAAGCGATCGCGCGGGAACACAATGCTATGAAGGAGGCAGATGCCTTAGTTGTGGATCTGACTGATGTTCCAACAATGGGCGTAACGGCTTCGTTAGCGATCGAGAATGTCATTCGGGATGCGAGTGATAAAGGCTTAGCGATTTACCTGGTTGGGGCAAGTGAGAAAGTTCAGCGTCGCTTGCAAAAGTTGGGGCTGTTCGATGTCATTCATGCTGACCATTTTTTCAGCGATCGTACCGCAGCCTTAGAGCAAGCTGTGAGCCATGTCTATCTCAAAGAGACTGCTTAATTGATGGTTTTGAGTCCAACCTTTGATAGGGAAAATCACTGTCCTAGCCCCTTTACTTGCCACCGTAGAAGCTGAGAATGGGACGATCGTGCTATCGGGTGTCCTGCTCACTTTGCTTGTGATGCATCTCACCAATAAGCTCGGTGGCAACGTAGAGCTTAGTGTTTGGCGAAGTAGGGTTTGAAAATGAATAAAGGGGCGATCTCAAACCTGATCGCCCCTTTATTTAATATTTAATAAGCTGCGTTAATTGCGATCGCGTCGATTCCCCTTCTTCTCTTCCCGCTCTTTATGTTCTTTCAGGAGTTGCTTCACTTTCGACTGAATGGCTGAATGCTGCTCCACTCCCTCAAAAGCATAGCGATTGTACCCCGTCTGAGTGATTAGCTCTTGCAGATAGTTCACTCGATCGTTAGGTAAAGGATGCGAAGCTAACCAAGCAGGCGGAAGATCTCGCTTCTTCTCTTCTTCTTGTTTACGCAGCGTCACCATCAGATTGTACAAACCGTCTGCTGCATAGTCTGTCGAAGCTAAAAGTCGAGTTCCTAGCACATCGGCTTGACGTTCCATATCGCGGCTATAGCTCAGTGTTGTCAGGTCTGTAATCAAGCCACCCACGTAAGGAATGAACTGAGTAATATTAGCCGTGAGTGTGCCTTCTGTAATTAGTTGAAAACTATGAGACAGAATCGCATGAGAGAGTTCGTGTCCCAATAGTCCAGCGAGTTCAGCTTCGGAATTTGCTTTCTCAATCGCGCCTGCATTCACAAACACCTTCCCACCCGGCAGCGCAAATGCATTGAGCTTGTCATCTAAGACCACATAAAATTCGTACTTAAATTCTTTCCTGCCAGCAGCATCCGCAAGCTTCTGTCCGATGCCTGCTACATAGTCATTGACTTCTTTATCTTCAACCAAATCAAGCTGACGTTTTGCTTGCCGAACAACACGATCGCCAACCGCAGATTCGCCTCGCAACAGTAGCGCAGTATTCTGAACCGAAGTCAGTGGACCAAATAAGCTTCCAGTGAGGGCGTACCCTAATGCCCCGGTGAGAATTCCACCAACGAGATTGCCTCGAAGTCTGCTACGAAGTTGCTTTTGATAGCGTTTCTGATAGTCATCTGCTAGTGCTGTCAGTGCTGAGGCTTCGGAATGATTGGGGTTGAGTAAGGCAAATTGTCGAGCCGCGATCGACGCATCAATCCATTTCTCATTTTTTGCCAATGCTGCGACTTTTGCTTTGATCAACTCTGGCTGATTGGGATAGCGAGTTGCCGCTTTTTCGAGTACCGCCAACGCTTGTTCGGTTTTGCCAAACTTCTCTAGCGCCTCCGCATATCGCAGCTGTCCCGGAACGAATTGCGGAACTTCTTTGACTAAAAGTTCCAAGGGGACAAAAATTCGACTTTCTAAATTCTGAGCCAGTCCCGCTTCAGATTCGCGCCAGTACACTTGTCCCGCAGTCGATAACTGAGCAGGATCAGTGATCACTTCTTGAGTGCTCGCTTCGATGACACCCTGAAAAGGAGGTTTGACTGCTTGATAAAGCTTGACTGCTTGAGCTTTGTCACCGGATCGGTACAGTCGATCGGCTTCGATCAATGTCTTCTCTCGCTCTAGCTGTTCCGGGGTTTTGGTCGGCTCAGCAGGTTTAGACTCTTCGGGCTTCTCAGCAGGCTTTGGCTCGGCAGGTTTAGACTCTGTAGGCTTCTCAACTGTCGGAGTCGGGCTTGGAGTCGTCGCACTGGCAGAAATTGCAAATGCGATCGGGCGAATCAAAAGCAAGATTGCACAACAAACTGTGACGAATCTTGGAAAGTACCAGCGCCAGCGTTGCCGGAAAACTTGCTTCTTCATCGGGAACTCCAAATTTTGTATGAGGATCAATCTGTACCCATCCAACCCGACCTGACGCGCCCCCTTGAACGTCCTTCAAGACGCAAAGGGGACAACGATCTCCGAAGAGTCTTGCCGAATTTCAGCGATCGCACACGCCCGTCAAAAGTTTGGATAGCTAGTTCTAAACTCGCACAAATCTAGCGTTGCAACAGTGCTTCAATTTGACGCTTTGCAGATTCTTTAGCAAGTTGCTTCGCCAACTTCTTCGGAAGTTTTTTCTTCAGCTTGTGAACTACTTTCTTCGCAATCTTCTTCGCCAATTTTTTCTTGTGATGTCCCATAACTGTCCTCTATGCCAATGCCGACGATCCAAAATCCGGGGGAACATCCTGCCAGCGTCCTTGTCCAACGGCTCGAACTGCTTCTTTCAGAGAAACATCTCCGGTGTAAATCGCTTTTCCAACGATCGCACCTGTCACTCCTTGCGGTTCTAATGCCAATAGGCTGAGTAAATCCGTCAACGAACTAACTCCCCCCGAAGCAATCACCGGAATTGCCGCGATCGCTGCTAAATCCCGCAATGCTTCCAGGTTTGGTCCCTGCATGGTTCCATCCCGATGAATATCAGTATAAATAATCGCTGCGGCTCCCAGTTGCGCCATCCGCTCCGCTAACTCTGTCGCCAAGACTTCTGAAGTTTCGAGCCAGCCTTTGGTGGCAACTTTACCATTGCGCGCATCGATGCCCACAATGATTTGACCAGGGAATTCTCCACACAATTGCGCAACCAAATCGGGCTGTTCCACTGCAACCGTTCCTAAAATCGCCCATCTTACCCCTGTCGAAAGTAATGCGGCGACGGCATCGCGATCGCGCAAACCGCCCCCCACCTCGACCGGAATCTCCACAGCTTCCACGATCGATCGAATCACATCCAGATTCACAGGATGTCCAACTTTTGCGCCATCGAGATCGACTAAATGCAATCGAGTTGCACCCTCCGCTTCCCACTGACGGGCGACCGCAACCGGATCATCATTAAATACTTGCGACTGGTTATAGTCGCCTTGATACAGACGCACACATTTACCACCGAGCAAATCGATTGCTGGGATCACTTCCATTCCGCTTCTCCTTCCAAAGACAGACTGCCATCATAGATCTGTCTAGAGAGCAACAGACAGCGATCGAAAAAATCAGTTACTCTTTTGACTAAAATTATTTAATTGGGGATAAGCTGTGTTTCCGGTCGGCGACGATAATCCAATTCGCATTACACCCTATGTCACATACGGAATTATTGCGGTCAACGTTTTAGTCTTTTTCTATCAATTAACGCTTACACCTGCGGAACTAGACAATTTTTTCTACACTTGGGCAGTTGTTCCCCGTGAACTTAGTGCAGACCTTGCAGGAGCCTCTCTTCGCTATCAACCTTTCCCAGAGTGGATTACTCTAATCACGTCGCAATTTCTGCATGGTGGGTTTGCCCATATCTTTGGCAACATGTTGTTCCTCTGGATTTTTGGCAACAACGTCGAAGAAAAACTGGGACATCTGCGATTTTTGATTTTTTATATCGGCTGTGGCATGTTGGCAGCCGCAACTCAATGGTTTTTCTCAATGGACTCTAATATTCCATCCTTGGGAGCCAGTGGCGCGATCGCGGGCGTGATGGGGGCATACATTCTGCGCTTTCCGGGCGCAGCCGTCACTACGATTATTCCGCCGTTCTTCTTCTTTCCATTTCGCGTTCCCGCTTGGGCATATCTAGGCATTTGGTTTATTCAACAAGCCTTCTACGGCGTTGCCAGTTTAAATGTTCCTGCGAATATCGGTATGGAGCGGGGCGGAGTTGCCTACTGGGCACATGCAGGCGGATTTGTGTTTGGAGCAATTTTAGGACCGCTGCTCGGATTGTTCTCCAATAGGGATCGAACATACTAAGCATAGAAAATCTTGATAGAGGCTTGCGTCGAGTTCCACCGCAGACTGATAATCGTAGATAGGACTACTTTTCATCTGTTGATCTCAACGGATCAGCAACCACGATTCAGCAACTAACCCAGGAGTATTGTTCAATGGGCGGTGTCATTAACTTAATTAAAAAGCTCTTTAGCGGAATTCTTTCTTTGATTGGACTCGGCGGTAAGTCATCGGGTGGCTATTATATGGAAGCTGAGCCTTTGTCAGCAACCGAAGCTCCGAAAGAGACAAAGCAAGAAACTCAGAAGTTAGCCGCGACTGAGGCAGAAGTTGCGAAACCAGAACCTGCAAAAACGGAAAAGGTCAGTAAGCCTGCAACGGCTGATCTGAATGGTTCAGCCAATGGATCGAAGCCGCCGGTTTCAGCAAATACCTTGAATTTGCCCCAGCCGACTGCTAGTTTCTCAACCACAGCGCCAACCATCACCACTCCTCGTCGCCGTCCTGGCGCAAACATGGGTGCATTCTTGGACATGGCAAAAACGGTCAAGACTCCAAACAGCTAATCTTTAATTTTTTCGCATTAGTTAAAACCGCTCGATCGTAAGATCGAGCGGTTTTCTTGTCAGCCTGTGAGCTTTCATTTAGTAAGCGCCACGTCGTTCTTCGGTCTTTTGTAGATACCAAATTGCGTGAATAATTCCGGGAACCCATCCGAGTAGAGTCAGCAGAATGTTGACAACCAATGCTGAACTAATTCCAGAAGTCATGAAAACAGCGACAGGAGGCAGGACAATAGCGAAGACTAAGCGTAAGAAGTTCATAAGAAGTCTCTAATTTTCGATTTTTTGAGTTAATCCGATTTTCCTGTAATCATGGGCGATCGCCGTCTTCCTGAAGGTAGGATTTGAAAAGACCGATCAGGAGAATGTCATGGTAGAAGTTGCAATCACAGCGGCATGGTTAGCGGATCATCTAAACGATCCCAATGTGGCGATCGCAGATTGTCGATTTGCGCTGATGCAACCCGAACTCGGACGGCAGCAATACAGAGAGGGGCATATCCCTGGCGCATATTATTTCGACCTCAATCAAGATCTCTCTAGCCCCGTACAAAAACACGGTGGACGGCATCCTTTACCTGATCCCGAGCAGTTTGCCCACAAGCTCTCGCAACTGGGGATCACGCCTTCAACCTTAGTGGTTGCTTACGATGACTCGCGATTTGGATTTGCGGCGCGGTTTTGGTGGCTCCTGCGCTACTTCGGACACGAAAATGTCAGAGTGCTCGACGGTGGCTTTGCGAATTGGCAAAATTTGGGCTATCCCGTGACCTCGATCGTGCCGACTGAGCGAGCCGGAAATTTTACACCTGAGATTCAGTCCGATTGGATTGCCGATATTGCAGCCGTCAAAGCCGGAACGTCAACTTTAATCGATTCGAGAGAGGCAGAACGATATCGGGGAGAACGTGAGCCAATCGATCCGATCGCAGGTCATATTCCCGGTGCCGTGAATTATCCCTGGCAATTGGTCACCGACGATCGTGGATTTCTCAAAACGCCTGAAGCCCTGAAAAAACATTGGTCAGGCATCAAAGATGACCCGATCGTATATTGCGGTTCTGGTGTCACCGCTTGTGTGAATTTGTTGGCCTTAGCAGCAAGCGGCATCGATCGCGCAAAACTCTACCCCGGCAGTTGGAGCGATTGGTGCTCATATTTAGAACAGGGGTAAGTTGAACACCAAGCCAGCCCCAAAAATAAAGCCGTTGAAATTGATGCCTCGCTCTGTGGAATTCCCAAAACTAAAGCCACTAAATAGATTCACTTGAGTTCGAGGCGTAGCATTGTAGGTCACTCGCGCGACGAGTTGATGATACAAATCATCGCGATCTATCTGGGTAAAATGCGACCAAGTAAATTGGTAATCAATTGCCGTTTGCAGCCGAGGGTTGAGGCGATATCCCAAAGTGGTAATGAATGAATTAAGGATCCGACTGCGCTGATCCGGGTCTGCAATGCTCCAGCGAAATTGATAAAACGTATTCAGCGACAATCGCGGAGACAGTTGATCTTGACGGCTTAATTCTAAGCGAAGTGAATGATCGTTAAAAAACTCTTTCCCACTAAAGATCTGCTGTAACCCTCGGCTAGATTCAACTAATTTCTGATGACTCCACCCAATCTCCCCGGACACGCGAGGCGTAATTCGATGAAAAACGCCCACGCGAAACCGCAATTCGTCATAATTCAACGATCGAAAATTGCCCGTGAACGTCCCATCGGAGAACCGCTCGCGATATCGCCCAAGTTGTGCATAGCGGACGAGATTGGCATCGATCGAGGTAATCAAAAACGTTTTCCGCCCGATCGGAGGCGCATAAAAGAAGGTTAACCCTGTCCGAATTAGCCCATCATCGACGGGATCACGCTCTGAAAAGACATTCGAGGTTTTGAAGTAGTCCGCTCTTGCTAAGAGAAAAGCAGAAGTTTGGCGCGGACGACTGGGTATCGCGATCGACGGTTGTGGGGCGGTGCGCTCTTGCAATCGCAATGTGCCTAGTTCGGGATCACTTGTCCCCGCTGGGGGATCAACCGCGATCGGCTGAATATTCAATTCTCCTAACTCAGACTTCGGAATCGGACTGAGGCGCAAATCGCCAATCTCCGGATCGACTTGTCCTTCAGTAGGAGGAATCGGCAGGAGTGGAGCTTTACTAGACGTATAAGAACATTGCGCAGTCGATCGCCAACAACGGCTAGAGGGTAAAGGAGGAGAAGGAAAAGATTGATCTGAAAAGGTACGAGTCATACTCGCTTTTTCAGCGGGGGCAGGCAGCACTGCGATCGCCTGGGTTGGGTCTAACCCTGAGGCAGCGGGTGCTGTCAATGACGGGAGCGGCGCAAGATCTTTCGCTTGATACGACACAGAATTGAGATTCGATCGCGTCCTAGGAAACTTTAGGGCAGCTTCAGAAGTCTGGAGTTCCGATGCATCTGTCTGAAGTTCTGGAGTTTGATCTTTTAGCGGTAGCTCCTCTTTAGGTATAAAACTACACTGAGCTTTATCCGTAAAAGCCAGGATAAGCGAGGCGCTAATTTGACCCAATAAGTGGTAGCGTAATTTACATAATTGCTTCTTGTTGCAAATTTGTTTTCGAGCCTTAAGCAGAGATTTCACAGCATTAGGTAATCGTAGAATCGAGCATCTCACAGTCGTTCACCAATCGTTCACCAATCGTTCACCAATTGTTCACGCGCCCTCTATTCGGTAGAGACAGCTTGTCCTAAAGAATAATTTTGTGACTTCTAGATCAAGTAATCCGGAGAACTTCAATTCTTGTTGCATATACAAAAGTAGCCTCGTATCTTCACTTAATCTTGTATAAAGTCTAGTTAAAGCTTGAGCAGAAACAATCCAGATTTTTCGCTTGACATGTAAAGTATTTATGAAGACTACATTGTGTAATTTCACTTAATCATCTCACACGAGTAGAACTGGGTTGAATCTGCTTAGGCTAACCCGCCTCTGGATGCGTGCCATCGCATTCCGTCCTTTTGTTCTTGGAGCGTCTATGTCCCGTAAATTGTTCCTCACGATCGCCTCTCTGATCCTAGGAGTTGGTACTGTGGTTTCCACAAAGGCAGCCTATGCCTTAACTCCACTCACTTCAGCCGAGATCCGGGAAATTGTAAGGCGAGTTCAGTTTGTGCCGAAGGGACAAAGCCCGCGAGATGCCGTCCTATCAGAAATTCTGCGCCCTGATGATGCGCTGCATACGATGAGAGCGTCACGGGTGGGTTTACGATTTAACGATGGCTCTTGGGCACGGGTTGGTGAGATGGCAGTGTTCCGATTTGTGCCTGGAACGCGAAATTTTCGTCTCACAAATGGAACGGTTCTCTTATTGATTAAGCCAGGGCAGGGAAGAACGACGATCGATACTCCCAATGCTTCAACTGGAGTGCGCGGATCAGCGTTATTTGTTCGGTATGACGAGCAAACTGAAACGACCGTAGTTGGCGCTTTGACGAATAATCCAGCAGGTCCAATGGAAATTGTGGACAACACAACTGGGCGCAAGGTGCCATTAGAAGCAGGACAAATGGCGATCGTTGATCCCTTAGGAGTTCGGCTTTTCAATTTTGACATGCACCGCTTCTATGAAACGAGCGATATGGTGCGCGGTCTTGATTTGCAGCGACGAGAAGCACAGCCTCATCCAGAACCAGGAATTGCCGCTGTACAAGCAGAAACAGCACAAGCTTTACAAGAGCAAAAACCTTTAACGGGACCGGTGATCGAAAATCCCCGAATGGTGCAGCTAACTCCAGTTCCGGATCCTGCGCCAAATCCCCCTGCACAAAATTCTACTGGCACGGGTCAGCAGTCAGCCCAAACCTCCCCGACCAATACTGCCACAAGTCAACCAAGTACCGGAAACCCACCTTCCCAAAATTCGAGCACGGGAACTGGAGGGACACCTAGCAGTGGACAAACTTCAGGAAACACGACTCCAACCAATCAAAATTCAACTGGTTCCCAACAGAACAACGGTAGAGAACCTGTAGAAGTTGATGCTACCAGAGGCGCACAAAAAGCTCCCGAGAGTACAACGGGCGGTAGTGCTGGAAACGCTACAAACTCAAATCAACCGAACTCCAATTCAAATCAACCCAATTCAAACTCAAATCAACCAAACTCTAATTCAAATCAACCGAACTCTAATTCAAATCGCCCCAATTCAAACTCAAATCAGCCAAATCCCAATTCAAATCAACCAAACTCCAATTCAAATCAACCCAATTCAAACTCAAATCAACCAAACTCCAATTCAAATCAACCAAACTCCAATTCAAATCAACCCAATTCAAACTCAAATCAACCAAACTCCAATTCAAATCAACCAAACTCCAATTCAAATCAACCCAATTCAAACTCAAATCAACCTAATTCAAACTCAAATCAACCTAATTCAAACTCAAATCCAACGTCCACCACTCCAAATCCATCTGGCTCCACTCCCAGTAACCCAAATCCGGCAAATTCAGCACCAGCGACTCCCAGATCAGCAGACCCTGCACCAACTTCAGGAGAATCAACTAAGCCTTCAAACAATCCTGCACCAAATCCTCCAGCAAACTCGAATCCTCCAGCAAACTC
>VFQU01001916.1_pt1 | contig 10924 bp, 12 predicted proteins | sample 3512311 | NCBI WGS metagenome assembly VFQU01 (sample SAMN10412377, study PRJNA504923) | tailings metagenome | isolation source: Relicate 3 Philex TSF3 active mining site | place: Philippines: Tuba, Benguet | collected 2017-08-29 | reverse complement strand
CCTAGTCTTCTTTTCGCTTTCTCTCTATGTAAGATCATTTCTCGCCTTTTAATCGATCCGTAGGGCTTACGATATCGGTGACACGCACACCGAAGTTCTCGTCGATGACCACAACCTCGCCTTTCGCGATCAGTTTGCCGTTGACAAGAAGATCCACAGGCTCACCCGCAAGTTTGTCCAACTCGATGATGGAACCTTCACCTAACCCTAATATATCTTTGATGTACATTTTGGTTCTACCGAGTTCCACGGTAAGAGCCATCTGTACATCCATCAGAAGATTTAAATTCGTTTGTCCGGGGCCTGCTCCTGCGTTGGCAAGAGAAGGGAAATTCACACCTTTGATCCCTACGGAACTTTGTGCGATTCCCATGCCCATTCCTCCGCCGGGTGCGGAGACATTCATCCCTCCGCCACCTTGCGGTTGTTTTTGGCCGCCGCCTTTTTGGATATCAAGGATGGCGTTCGCCATGGAAAGTGCGATCACATAATATACTTTAAATGAACCGACTCCGTCTATATTCAAACTGAGAGTGGTCTTTACCAGATGATTGTCGTCTGGAAGTTGTAAATCTCTGGCGGAATTGATGATAGCTATATCTGCGGGAGTTCCCGACATGGAACCACCTAACTTCATTCCTATCTGCGCAGTGACGGTTCCTATGATAGGAGAAAGAGAATCTTTTAATGTTTGTAATTGAGCGTTGTCCAATTGTCCGGGAGGAGCCATTCCTCCCATCATCACTCCTGCGATTTTGGCCGCATTTTCTTGCGCCATCACAAGACTGATTTTTCCCGCAAGAGTTCCGCTCAGATTGGAAAAAAGACAAACCGTTTTGGAACCGAATTCTTTTTGTACATCGTTCGCCAAACTGGACTCAGTGGCGGGGTTCATAAAACGAGTGTTCTTCGCTAAGATGGTTCCTAGGGTGTTGCCTGCAACTTGGAATGCGGAACCTATGACATCGGAAATGATGTCTCTGTCGATAGGAGAAAGGTTATCGGAATCTGAACTGGCAGCTCCGCTCAGAGAGGACAGATCGAAAGTATCGTCCGCACCCTGCAAAAGCGCATCTATTTCATCTTGCGAAAGCGAACCTTCACCCATACCCTATTTCTCCAGAAAAACTTAGGATAATGAGACATAATACGATTTTTTCTGTCACCTAGTTTTTTTCTAGTTTGACAAAAAGTAGACCTTTTTAGTCGAAAGCGGACTCTTTTCCTTCGGAATAAGCTCTTAAATTGTCATAAGAGTAAATGCCGGTGTTATGGTAATCGCTCCAGACGATAGAAATAGCATATCTTCCCACTTTTGTCCAGGAGATTAAGCGAATGGACTGAATATGGGAAGTGGCAGCTCCTACTTTTCCCCCATGCCCTCCTCTACAGGTGGCACAAGGGCATTTTTTGCGAAGGTCTAACAAAGAATATTGGGAACGATACCCGTCTTTCCAGACGATATCCAAGTTTTCGTCATCGAAATGGATCTCGGAAGGGAAAGTGGCTAGTTGAGAATTCGACACGGAACTTACACCTTTACCGGAAGTTTGGTGAGCTTTTTCTTGAATTTGCCCACAACCGTTCCGTATTGAATTTTTTCTCCCAGAACAATGCTTTCCGAAAGATCGATCGTATCGTTTTCGAACACCAAAATCACCGTGGAACCCATCTCGAAACGTCCCATCTCGGAACCTTTATCGATCATAATGGATACGTCTTTGTATTCATGTTGTTTGGAGAAACGAATCCAGTTGTTTGTGACGATTTTATTATCGTAGGTCACCCTAATCTTACCCACGTTAGACGCACCTACTTTGATCACCGCAATCTTACCGTATTCAGTTTGCAGGAATGTAATGAGCCTTTCGTTTTTAGGAAAAAGACCTCTGATGTTCAGAACGGCCAAGTCGTTCACTGGGAATAATTTTCCAGGTTCATAATAGTATCCTAAAATTTGGCCGGCGAAAGGAGAGTGGATTCTGTGGTAATCCTGAGGAGAAAGATAGAATGTGATGTATTTTCCGTTCGTAAAGGAAGGATAATATTTTTCAGAACCTAACAATTCTTTTACGGAATAATCGATCCCTTTCGCTTGGATGATCGTAGATTGATTGATATTTCCGAAACTGGTGATTTTGGAATCGGTAGGAGATACGACCGCATTTTCCGCAGAATCGATGATTCTCGCTTCGGCTCTCAGTGCTCTCGTAAAAAACTGATTGAGGGAAGCGTATTCCTTAATCTCCAACTCTGCCTCATCCAGATTGATTTTGTAAGCCTTCGCAAATGCCTTCAAAAGAGGGATCATCATAAAACGAGGGAGTTTCAAAGTGGAGAAGTATCCGAAGATTTTGGAAATTAAGTTTTTAGGAAGCAGAGTCAAAAACAAAAGATAAACGTCTTTCAGTATTTCGTATCTTGCGCCGGATTCGGAAATATATTTATTCAATTCCAGTTTTGCGGATTTACCCAAAAGAAGAAGCGCCACAAGAAGAGGAATCGAAGTGATGACGGCCATCGTATAACCTAGCTTCATCGCAATCACGAATATACCAGCTCCTTCTCTGAGGAAAAGATAAGCGGACGCTAAAATGATTCCTATGAACAGAATGCGGAAAAAATTCGAAAACTTTTCCCCGAAGATATAAAATGCATTTTGTTCTCCCGTGTAAAACCATCCTGCCAAACTGAGAATTCCGAAAGATAAAAAGGCACCGAACAATAGTAAGGAAGAAAAAGATTCTTTGTTCTGAAGGATCAATTCCGGAAATGCAATTACTGAATCGAAATTCACGGCACCGTAAGAATACAATACGAAACCGACCAAGGTCGCCATAATAAAACCTTCAAAAAAGGTAGCAAGCATACTTACTAACCCTTGTTTTGCGGCATAATCCGTTCTAACGACTCCAGCCACACCGGAAGATTTTCCCACTGCAGTTTCCGTAGAAAGAAAAAAGACTCCCAAAGAAACGGATACGGTTCTCAGAATTCCGAAAATCCCTCCTCCTTCCAGAGCCTTCAAGGTGAAAGCCTCCCTACAAACATCCGCCACGAAGGAAAAGAAAGATACCAATCCTTCCGAAAACAAACTGAAATAAGCGAAAAGGAAAAGAAGGATTCCCAAAGGAGCCAGAATGGAAGCAGTGCGCCCCACTCTTCGAATTCCTCCGATCACGATAAAAAGTAAAATTACGGAAAGGGAAATGGGACCCGCCATTCCACCGAAATTTAACGCTTCTTTGGTGATATAGGTTAAACTCAGGAAAGGGAAGATTCCCCCGAAAATCAAAACAGTAAAAATACTTCCGAAGGAAAAGGCCACCGCCAACCATTTGGCACGAAGCGATTTTTCGATAAAATACATCGGTCCGGAAAGATAACGGCCGCTAGGCAATTGATTTCTGAATTTCACTGCCAAAGTGGAAGACACCAAACGAACCGGCATCACAAGCAAAGAAACCACCCAAATCCAGAAGATAACACCGCTTCCACCGTAAGCCACCGCCAAACCGGTTCCAAAAACGGATCCGGTCAAAAGGGAGGAACCGATCCCCGCAAAAAAGGCCTGGGAGTGGACCAACTGCCCTTTGGAACTTTTGAAGTCCATATTCCCCGTCAAAATCTTCAGGGACAAAAACAAAAATCGGATCTGAGGAAAACCCAGTCGAAAGGTCAGGTACAATCCTACCAAGAGGATTAGGTAAAAATAGGGGCTGAGGATATCAGAACCCAAAAGAAGGGTGAATTTGGATTCGCTTTGAAAGAATGTTTCCATATAGGCTCTTCCTTACGAAATTGGATGAAATCGTTATGTCAAGATGTATTGGATTGTTTTGTACCGCTCTTTTGCTTTCGTGCCCGTCTCTAGGAATCTTCGCAGAAGGATGGTATTGGGAAGCAGGTCTTAGGACAGGGGTAGGACAGAGAGTTCCAGGAAGATTCGATTCCAATTTAAACAGTTTTTCCTCCAGTTTCAACCCCATCGTTTTTTCGGAAGTGAGGCAAACGGGAGGCAGGGAAACAGCAACTTACGAAGGTTTTGTGAGATTTATGATCAGCCCTCATTCGAAAGTGGGAATGGTTTTGGGCAGACAGGATCTAGCGAAACTGAATCTGACAGAAGCCACAAGCGATCTCTACCAAACCAGGCTTACCTCGGAAATTTATTCTTATCATTTTTTAGGAACCTATCATTACGTCATCGATCTCTCCAGAAGATGGGAATGGGAGAACGGAGTGGGAATGGGATTCACTTCTGCCGACTGGGACATCAGCGGATGGAGCGTCGGAGGAGAACCGAATGTAAGTGTATTTCAACAGAAAGGAAAACTCAGAGGAAGCGGTCTGGCATTTCGTGCCGAAACGGCAATCAATCGCAGGTTAGGTGATAGCAACTTCCTTCAACTGGGAATCGCCTACCATCACATCGCCATCGCAAGATTCAACGGAAGTTATAACGGAGAAGAATCCAGTTTTTACATCCGCCAAGACGGAAAGGTGGGAATCTTCGACGATACCAGAGTGATCGATGCCAATATCAGCACATCTCAGTACATGAGAAGACTGGATTTGAACTCAGGCGCTTGGTCCTTGTATTTTTCAGTGATCCACAGGTTTTTAGATTGACATCAAGTCTTCCCTAACCAAGATTCTGGAGAAGATTCCTATGAAATCCCCTAAAATCATCACCATCGGGATCAAAGAATTAGCTCACCAAAAAGTGATTCTTGCTGCATGGTACAATTTTTTAAAAGAAAGCTTTGATGCGAAAAAACTAACCGCCGAAGAATTCACTCAATACCTGCAAGCTCATGTTATGTACGACCTCGACAAAGATCAAATCGAGCTTATGCTTTCCGGCTCCGAACCTTTGTTAGAGGAATTCAAGAAATCTATTTTCGGATGAACCTTCAAATCTTCGGCACCAAGAAGTGTAAAGATTCCAAAAAAGCCCAACTCTACTTTCAAGAGAGAAGAATCCCCTTTCAATTCATCAACCTTCAAGAAAAGGAAATGAGCAAAGGGGAACTCAGATCCATCCTTGGTTCCGTCAAACTGGACGATCTGATCGATACGGAATCGAAAGTATATGAAGATAAAAATCTAAAGTATATGGTGTACGACAAAGAAGAGGCTTTGCTGACAAACCCTCTTCTCATCAAAACCCCCGTCGTAAGAGACGGGAAAAAAGCTACGATCGGTTATGTTCCTGAAATTTGGAAACAATGGATCGAAGATTCCAAAAAATAATTTTTTACTAATCTTTCTGTCTTTTTTGAAAATCTTTCACTACGTCCGGAATCATTCCTAAAGAAGTGTGAATGCGATGCATCTCCAAAGCCGGCCTTGCAGGAATTCCGAAATAAGCAGTTTTCTCTTTGGAATCTTCCGTAAGTCCGGAAAGCCCCATCAAGATAGAACCTTTTTTCATTGTTAGATGTTCTGCAACAGCGGATTGTCCCGCTAAAAAACATCCGTCTTCTATCGTTACGGAACCGGCAAGAACCGTTGCGCCCGCAATATACACATAATTTCCCACACGACAGTTATGACCGATATGAACATGGTCGTCGAATTTAGTATGATTTCCGATGGTAGTGGATTCCAAAGCGGCACGATCTACAGTGCAATGAGCTCCCATTTCCACTTCGTCTCCGATCACTACGTTCCCGATTTGAGGAACTTTGTATCTGACTCCCGAATGGTCGTAAAAACCGAATCCGTCCGCACCGATCACGGTATTGGAATGGATGAGATTGTTTTTTCCCAGCTTACAGTTGTAATAGATGATCACTCCCGATTTAATGACGGTTCCTTCACCTAACTCTACATTCGGTTCCAAAACTACGTTCGGATAAATGACACAATTGTCTCCCACGATTACATTTTCCTGAATGACTGCAAAGTCCATAATGGTTACATTCTTACCAATTTTAGCGGAAGGATGTATGCTTGCTTTAGGGGAAACTTGTACCGTATAGGAAGGTTTCTTTTCAAACATAGAAATGATATGGATGAATTTCACTTTGGAATCGGATTCGGATACGATGATTGCGTTAGGAAAATTTTCAGCTAAGGATTCGATCGTGAGGGCGATTTGTACGTCTTTCGCTTTCGGATGTTTTGCCAGATATTTTTTGGAAGCAACGTAATAGATGGATTTTGCATCTACGAGAGAATGATGCTCCAAATCCTTGATTCCTGTGATTTCCAATTCGCCGTTTCCATGAACTTTTCCACCTAGTTGCAGAGCCAAATCTTTAAGTTTCATTCGAACCACCTTTCACTTTCCATTCACTGAATTGTTTTCGAGACATATTTCAAACATATTTTTCGAAATAGGCATTGGTTGTCGCCAAAAGAATTCCGAAAATATAAATGTGGGTTCTTTACTTCTGAAAAAACTAACGATGCTTACCCTAACCCTAGGGCTAACTTACGGCGTTCATTATATCTTATCCGATGGAAATCTCTCCGCGCAAGCCGGTTATATCTACGACGAGCCTTATAAAAAACTAAAAGTAGAGCAGGATTCGAACCGCCTGACTCTTTACTTTTCCAAAAACTCGTATCTCATTTCACAACCGGATCAAATCCGACTGCAAAAGACCGCCGAATATTTGTTAAGAAACCCTGATTGGAACGTATTCATACACGCCCATTCTTGGGACGGAGGGAATGCAACTCAAGAGATGCTTCTGAGTGAAAAAAGATCTCTGGAAATATTTCGTTTCTTCATCGTTCATAACGTAAAAGAAGATCAAATTCAAAGATTGTTTTACGGGAACTCCAAACCTTTACCGCAAGGTTTATCCGCTTCTGACGGATCCCTCCAAAGAAGGGCGGAAATTTTCCTGGAACCTAAATAACAAAATATATTAATTTTTCCAAATATAATAATCTTCGATTGTATCAATATCTCTCAGTTTAGGAAGTTCTTTTACAGTTAATCGTTTTTCTATCGCAATCGACACAGTGGCTGCAAAAACACGATCAGTGCTCCACTCCACTCCTTCGAAAACTTCCCCGTGAAGTTTTCTCATTCCCAAGAGGTAATACCCTCCGTCCATAGCGGGACCAATCACAAGATCGGAATCGTTTTCCAATAAATCGAAAGAAGTTTTCAGAATGGATTCATCCAGATAAGGACAATCCGTACCAATGATACAGACTTGGGAATGTAATGGCAGGATTTCCTCGAAAGCAGACTTCATCTTAAATCCCAAATCACCGTTCTTTTGAGATTTATAGACGTAACCTGAGGAAAAAAAATCGGATTGTTTAGGAATCTCACCTTCCCAAAATAAATATTTTTTCATCCAACTACCTTCTGTTACATCTTCCGTTATTTTTAAAAGTCTTTCATAAGCAAGTAAGGCTTCTGTTTCCCCTAAATCCTTCGCAAGTCTTGTTTTCACCTTTCCCAGTTCAGGTTTTTTGGCGAAGATAATTAAAGCTTTGTTTTCCATAAATGATCCATAAATAAACGATTGATTCCAAAAATAAAAAGATAAGTCCGAACGATTCGAATTTGACTCCGTAAAACAGATACGAAAGTCCGCAGAAAAACGAAAATGCACGAATCCAAGGAAGAGTATTCGTCCTCTCTAATGCAAGTGCGATGAGAGGCAAAGAATACCAAGGATGAATGACGGGAGAAAACAACAGCAGACACAAATACCCGAAAAAGAAAGAAGCGGAAAGATCAAGTTTGTATCTCGAAACCAAATAGAGATAAACGCATCCTCCCGTGATCAGAGAAATAGTACCGGAAAGATATTCCAATCGGTCGAATATTCTTAAAAAATAATAAATAGGAGATTCAAATAAAGAGTGAAATCGGAAGGAATGCAAAAAAAGACCGATCCCCTGAGAAGATTGAGCGCCGTATTCACCAAACACAGTAAAAGCGAGTACAACTAAAGAAAAAATCAAAAATACAAGGAGAGAGATGCGGTATTTTTTAGGAATGGAGAAAAAAATTCCGGGTAAAAGAAAGATCAAATTCATCTTAACCTGTAAAAGGAAAGGAAAAACAAAAGAGATCCCTGAAAATCTACGAAGACGATACAGCAAAATGCAAACTAACAGTAGCGTAACGATGATCGGTTCAGGATGTATTTGGGAAATTCCCTCCCAAATCACCAAAGGGTTTCCCCAATATACCCAGTAAGAAGAATGAGCCAGGGTCGGTTTGATTTTATACGTTAGGAATATATTGATTAACTCGAAAAGAAACAAACAACTCTGAAGGAAAAATGTCTGCCAAAAAAGGGAGGTGATTTCAAAAGCCCAAGGCAGAAAAAAAAGGGACTGCAACACACTAGGATAAACGGAATAATAATGAGGACTGTTCATACGGGAAAAAAGATAAACCATCTCTTCTGAAGGATTCCCATTCTGGGACAACCATTCTACCGGGTTCCAAAAGAAAGGGTTGTATCCTTCATACACCAAATAACCGTCCCACAAAAACCGATAGAAATCATCACTTAACTTCGGTTCGATCCCAATGAGAATCACTCGATAAAAAACGGCGAAAAGAATTAAGGTTTTTAAATTCAAACGATCCAAATAACGAAATGAAAGAAAAAAGATAAAATGAGCAGTGCATGTGAATCCCAGTAGATTCGGCCAATCCTCCCTATTGATGAATTGAGCTCCTAAAAATAAAATAACCGCATAGAGTATGAAGACAAAAATGTGCAAACGTAAACCTATTTAGGTTTAAAGAAAGTCAACTTGAAAAATGTGTAAAGGATTTTGATTCCTACTCGGACCGCCATTCTTAATGTGCCGGAGATTTTGGACACTCCTGATTTCCTCCTTCTGTATCCGACGGGGATTTCAACGACCTTCATATTCTCTTGAAGGGCACGGATATGCATTTCTATATTCCAACCCCAGGTGGGATCTTTCAGTTTCATCTTCAGTAAGGATTCATAACGAATCGCTCTCAGAGGTCCTAAATCGGAAAAATTTTTTCGATAGAATACAAGAATCAAAAAACAAGTCAGCCAATTGCCGAATCTTTGTAAAAAACCGAGAGAGTTTTCTTCAATCTCTCCGATGGTTCTGGAACCGATCACAAGATCCGCCTGAGTTCGGTTCAATGTTTCCACCAAAGAAAGAATGTCTTCCGGAAAATCGGAACCGTCTCCGTCGCAAACGACTACAGCTCCAGGAAGTTTTTGAAGAGATGCGATTTCTTTTAAGGCACGAAGGCAGGCATTTCCATAACCTAACTCTGTTTCATGAACCACATGAACTCCGTATGACTTTGCCACCTCGTTCGTTTTGTCCGTAGAATCATTGTCCGAAACATAGATTTGATCTTTCGAGACAACTCCTAAAGAAAGGATTCCCTCCAGAACGAAGCCGATAGAACCTTCTTCGTTTCTGGCAGGGATGATGATTGCAACTTCACTCCCCTCTACGTTTTTCATTGATTTCAAATAGATCCTTTAAGGAAGTATTTTTAACCTTTTTAGTATTCAAGTCGAATTCGGATTCAAGAACCAAAGAACTATGAGGGTAATGTTTTTTTAATTCCTTGATCTTAACTTGGTATTGTTCCGGTGCTCCGGTCGCATATTTTTCCACATAATCGGAGACAATGTTCTTCAACCTTATATGGTACACACGAAGGATTGCCGACTTAACCTTCCCTTCCGGGATTTCCTTTCTCCATTCCCGAATTTCTTTCGGCCTCAATCGATTGTCTGACGTCTTACGTGCTTTAGGTGACCATTCCCATTCCTGCCCGATTCGAATTTCATCTTTGGAAATTGCTTTGCGGGAATCATCCAACCAGATCAATTCCAATTTCAAATGTCTTTCTGGATCTCCTGAAGGAAGATAATGGCCTGCGTTTTGGTTTTTCACTTTGACTAGGATCGAATCGGAATCCTTTTTTTCCCAACTTTCCAATACGATTCCGGGAGAATAACCTCCGGGGATTTGATGCTGATACAGTTCGAATTTTTTAGGGACTCCTCCTCCGATAAACGAATGTTTATGGGAATCTTTCTTGGATTTTCCCAATTCGGCAATCACGAAGGATCGTTTCACAGTAGGCAAATGACAACTCACACAATCCTTATCTGCAAAATGGGAAGCCGCTTCTTTCAATTCAGTGCCAGTTTGAAAAGAACACACCAAACTCGAGTTCAACTCATAAGTTTCATTATGACAATCATAACAACGATTTCGAAGAAGGGACGCATTGATTTTCACAGGATGCGGAGGGCTAGTATTTCCATTCGCCCCGATGACATAGGATTTGCCTTGTTCATCCACTCTGACATGGCAAGTGGCACAAGTAACAGCTTCTTCTTTCATTTTAGGATCGAATCCCGGATTGGGAACTTCTACCGGTTCTTCATATTTACCGTGATTCAGTGCGACTACGATCTTCTCTCTCTGATTTTGAACAGGGATATGACAATTTAAACAAATCCATTGAGGAGAAGACGGTTTACTTAACTCTGCTTGAAACTGAAGATCGGAAAGAGCGTGTGAGTGCGTAGAAGTTTTCCACTCTTGATAAATCTCCGCATGGCACTTCCCGCAATTTTCCGCACGAGGAGCACCTACTCCTTGTAAATCGGGAAGCTGTGTCACCGGCTTTGCCCAAATCCTTCCCGGAAAAACTTCTTCCACCGGAACAGGATTGGGGACAAACTTCCATACCAAAAATGATACGGATGCGATCAACAAAACCGCAGTGGAAATGATGGATAAGGTTTTTATATGTTTCAAGACTTTACTTCACTAAAGGATATTCTTTGGAATCCAGGGAAGACCATTCCCACATAGATCCTGAATAATTTTTCGCTTCAATTCCGTAAGAAATCAATACGGATGTTGTCCAAGCGGAACGAATTCCCCCTGTGCAATAAGATACTACGGTTCCGTT
>VFQU01001915.1_pt1 | contig 10925 bp, 20 predicted proteins | sample 3512311 | NCBI WGS metagenome assembly VFQU01 (sample SAMN10412377, study PRJNA504923) | tailings metagenome | isolation source: Relicate 3 Philex TSF3 active mining site | place: Philippines: Tuba, Benguet | collected 2017-08-29 | reverse complement strand
AACCGCCACCGGTGCTCGTCGGGAGGCCCCGCGCCATCTCCGCCCGCGGCCGCCGCACCTCCACAATGCGCGGCGCCGGCAGCCTCCGCGGCGGCCTGGTCCTCGCAACGCCGCCGCCCGGCGTCGCGGAGTGGCGCTTCGAGCTCGTCGGCTTCGATGGGGAACCCCTCGCGGAGCTCAGGCCCCGCAACCGGTCCGTCCGCTTGGTCCTCAGCGCAGCCGGCGCCGCGACGTTCGCCCTCGACGTCCTCGAGGCCGCCCCCTACGCCGGGATCCTTATCCCCGGCCAGGTCGACCTGCTCATCTCCCGGGACGACCGCCGCATCTACCGAGGGCCCGTCGGCGGGGCCCAGGGCAACGACCTCACCCTCTCCGGAGGCCAGGTGACGTTCTCCTCCGTCGGCCTCTTCGACGACCCGCTCTCCGACCGCTACATCCCCGCCGGCTACGACCCCGGCGCGATGGAACAGACACGCCTCGCGTGGCAGCTCATCGCCGACGCCCAGTCAAAGCCGGGCGGCGACCTCGGCATCGTCGCCGGGTCCCTCCCTGACAGCGTCGCGCGCGTCAAGGCGTGGGACACGGCGACGTCGATCGCAGCCGCCATCCGCGAACTCGGGGACCTCGACGACGGGTTCGACTTCGCGATCGAGCCGGACAGCGCCGGGCGCTACCGGTTCGACACGTGGGCGCCCCGCCGCGGCGCGAACCGCGGTGTCGTCCTCGAAGCGGGCCGCAACATCGCGTCGATCTCCCCCACGTGGAACGCGGGCCCCGGGCGCCTCGCGAACGAGGTCACCGCGACCGGCGCCGACCAGGTCGCCGTCACTGAGCAGGACGCGGCGAGCATCGTCGCGTACCGGCTGCGGGAGCGCTACGTCTCCGCGGGGGAAGCCGACGACGCGACCGTCCTCGGTGACCGCGCCCGGGGCGAGCTGGCCCGCGACGCGGTGGTCAGGCCTTCCGGTGCGGTGAAGCTCCTGCCGGGGGCACCCGACGCGACCGTCGTCGCCCTCGGCCTCGGCGACGTCGTCGAGGTCGACTACGCCGCCGGCTGGGCGACCTTCCAGGGGACTTACCGCATCACCGAGCTCCTCGTGACCCTCACCGACGGCGAGGGCGACGAACAGATCACCGCGACGGTGGAGCCGTTCGATGGCTGACGACTTCGCGGACCTCATCGCCCGGATGAAGCGGATCGAGGCGAACCTCCGCCAGCTCGCCGCCGACCGTCAACGCCCATACCTCGAGCTGCGCGGCGACGACCAGCGCCGCGTGCGACTCGGCCTCCAGGAAGACGGCACGTGGGGCATCCGCATCTGGGACAGCGCGGGCGCCCTGATTCTCGACGAGACGGCGGCATGACGTCCGGCCACCCATCGAGCGCGGTGAGCGCAGGAGACGTGAGACGTGCATGACAGCGACCGAGCCTCAAGGCCCCGACACGGCCTCGCGTGTTCAGGCCGCCCTCCGTCTGGGCGGTCTCGTGATCGCCCTGGTCCAGGCAGCGGCCTTGCCCTTGCTGAACCTGCTGGTGGAGCCCGACGTCCCGATCTCCCTCCCCGGCATCGCACTCGCAGCCGGGATGATGGGCATCGCCGAAGCCATCAAGATCGACCGCCGCCGCAAGGACTCGTGACGGAGTGGCCGGCTACGACCCTCGCCATGGTGCTGGCCGCCGCCGCGGTCGCCACCGCCGAGGCCCTGTGGGGGTGGGTCCTGTGAGCCGGGCATGGCTCTGGCTTCGGTCCCATCGCTGGACGATCGTCGCGTGCCTGGTGTTCGCCGCCTTCTTCGGCCAGACGCTCCAGATCCGCAGCTCACAGATCGACGCGTGCGAGCGGGGCAACGTACTCCGCGCCGAGATCAAGGCGAGCAACTCGATCCTCGCCGGCGTCATCGGCGTCGTCCTGCCCGACCCCTTCCCCACCGACGAGCAGCTCGCCGCGCTACCCACGCGCGACCGGCTGCTTCTCGAGCGATTCCAGGACGGCCGCGCCCGCCTGAACGTCGCGAACACCCGCCTGACCCCATCCGCCTGCGGGTCCCTCTTCTGGGGCCTGCTGTGACCGAGGAGACCCCCTGATGCCCCCACCGACGCTGCGAGACCGCGTCGTCTCGATCGCCCGTGCCGAGGTCGGCGTCGCCGAGGCGCCCCTCGGATCGAACACCGGCCCCCGCGTCCGCCAGTACCAGTCGTCGACGATCCTCCCCGGGACCGGCTGGCCGTGGTGCGCCGCCTTCGACGAGTGGACGTGGGAGGAAGCCGGCCTCGCTGAGCACCCTGCGAACCCCAGCACCTACCACATGTGCCGCATCGCAGCGGCCCGCGGTGAGCTCGACAGCACCCCGACCATCGGCGGGGCGATCATCTGGTGCGGCACCCACACCGGCCTCGTCGTCGGCATCGACGGCAACGTCGTCTACACGGTGGAGGGCAACAGCGGCGACCGCGTCGCCTCCCGCACCCGCGCGATCGCCGGCGCCCAGTTCATCAACCCCAAGGGCCTCGGCGTCGCCACCAGCGAGTCGCTCCTGCGGTCCCGTGCCTACTTCATCGAGGACGTCGGGGCTGCGTACCTCGTGAAGGGACCATGGCGCCGCCGCGCCTACGCCGACAAGGCGCTCGCCGGGCTGAAGCCCGATCTGCGCCGCCTCGCGAAGGTCGTCGTCACCGGCGACGACCAGTTCGTCCTCCGCATCGGCCAGCCGCGGACCTACGGCCCCTGGTGGGTCGAGGCCTACCGCGACAACGCGGAGCGCACCCTCGAGCAGCGCCTCGGGCGCGAGCTCCGTCCCTACAGCCGCCTCATGCGGCACACCCCCACCGGCGAGGCGGAGAGCCTCGGCAAGACCACTTAAGGAGAGAGCACCATGGACCGACTGAGGACGATCTTCTCGCCGAGCCGCGTCGCGACCTACCTCACCGGCGCCGCCGGCATCGCGACCGCTGGCGCCGTCTACCTGCAGGACCAGCCGGAGCCCGCGACGACCGCCGGCCTCGTCACGACCTACCTCGGCCTCGCCGGCGTCGTCTTCAAGTGGCTCGACGGCCGCGCGAAGTGGGAAGTCGCGGAGGTCGACGCCGCCAAGCGGGTCCTCGCCACGGTCGAGAGCGAGCGCCGTCCCGCCGAGGCGCCGCCGACGCAGGCGACCGACGTACCCGCGAGCGCCATCTGATCCATCACGTCGGGGGGCGGTGTTAGCCTCGGCGGACATTCAAGCGGCCCCCAGCGGAGCGACTGCACCGCTCGCCGGGGGCCTACGCCAAGGGAGATAGCCCTTGCCGCGCGCCGATCTTACCCGCGCCACCCGTGTCGCCGTCGCCGCCTTCTCGGTGATCGGCGTCCCCTGGTACGGGCCGCCCGCCATGGCCGTGATCCGCTCCCACGGGTGGCTGCAGGCCCTCATCGGCGCCGCCGTCCTCACGGCCCTGTGGCTCTGGTTCACGCGGTCCATTTTGGTCGCCCTCCCCCCGTCGCCCGAAGTGCGCGACGAAGCGCGCAGGAGGGCCGGCGAGTGACGACCCACGAGGCGCGACGCATCGTGATCGACCACCTCGAGGACGCCGGGATGGTCGTCTACGAGCAGCGCGTGAGGCACGGCCTCCCCGCCATGGGGCAAATCGTGATGGTCGACCCGGGGAAGGGCGCCGCCCGGCTGGTCCGCGTCATGGTGGGGAAGCGTCCGCCGCGGTCGAAGCGACTCCTCATCGACCGGCGCCGCGTGGGGCTCTGCGACCTCATCGCGAAGGTTGACCCGCGTGACGGGTCGGTGTGCCTGGAGGACGCTGCTTCCCTCGCGGAAGCGGGGTCGCCCGCGTGACCGCCTGGTCGAGCTACCGCGCCCGGCGGGGGAACCTGCCGACGATGTCTCGGCTGAACGTCGTGGACGCTTCGACGGAGGCGGTGTTCCCGTTGGGCCTCACGTCGGGCCAGGGGCGGATCGCGTGGATGCCGTGGGACGGCGACCACCCCCACTGCCTCGCCGCCGGCGCCACCGGCTCCGGGAAGTCCCGGCTCATGGAGTCGTGGGCGCTCCACCCCCTGATCGGCGGGTGGGACTGGGACGTCGAGGTCCTCGACGGGAAGGGCGGCGGGGACTACTGGGCGGCTGTGTCGAACGGCGCCGAGGTGCACTCGACGCCGGCGGACATCGTCGCGGCCCTCGGGCGGGCGGTCGAGGACATCCGCCGCCGGTCGGAGCTCATGAACGCGACGCCGATCATCCGGCCCCGGGAGTACGACCAGGTGATGGTCGAGGACCGGGCGATCACGTTCCGTGACCTTCCTGAGGAGGTCCGCCTCGCGGAGGGGATGCGGCCCCGCCTCATCGTCATCGACGAGCTCGCGTCCGTGATCGGGATGGTGGCGCCGGGGACGAAGGCGGTCCGGGCCAACAAGACGAAGGGGATCGCCGCCCGCCCCGCCGTGCCGGGGGTGACGGGGGCGTCGCTGATCTTCACGATCGTCCAACTCGCCCGGTCAGCGGGCATCCACCTCCTCCTCGGCATTCAGCGTCCGGACGCGAAGTTGATCGACGGGTTCGTCCGCCACAACGTCCCGTCGCGGATCCTCTTCGGGCCGGCCAACAGCGACGCCGAGGAGATGGTCCTCGAGTCGGCGATCCAGGACCACCCTGAGCGGTCCCTCCCGCGGCCGACGGGCACCGGGTTCGCCGTGGCGATCGGGGGCCGCCAGATCGTCCGTTTCCACGCCGACCTCCTGGACCGGGACCGCTACCTCCCGCTCGCTGGACCCGACCAGGTCACTCCCGGCTCCGCCGCGGCCCCGCCGGCTGAAGGTGCTCCCGGTCCGCCTGGCCCTGTCGGTGCCGGTCCGGCCTGCCCTGGTGCCCCCGTCCCCGCGTCCGCAGTCCCTCCGTCCCGGCGCTTTTCGGTGGGGGCCCCCGTAGGGGGGGCACCTGACGCGCCGCCCGTCGCGCCTCAGTCCGCGGTCTCGCGGTTCGCCCGCGTCGTCCGTCCCGTCGCGACCGGTCCGGCCGTCCGGGTCGCCCTCCGCCTCGGTTCCCTCCGGAACCTGGCGCGCCCCGTCGTCCCGGGACCGTTCGTCCGCGACCCGTTCCTCGCGGTCGCGTGCAAGGCCGACGCCGGCTACCGATGCCAGGCGTGCGGCGCGGCCGGCCCCGTCGAGTCCGACCACCGTATCCCCCTCGCCTTCGGAGGCATCGACTCGCCGGCGAACCTCCAGGCGCTCTGCATTCGGCCGCACAGCGGCGGCTGCCACGGCGCGAAGACCGCCGGGGAGATGCGCGCGTGGCGGCTCCGGACGCGGGGCAAAGTCGGCGTCACCCTCCCCGCCGTCTCCGGCGCCCTCGGTCTCCTGCGCCTCGCCCCCGCATGGGTGCTCATCGGCCTGGTCCTGTTTCTCCTCGGCCGAGTGACGGGTGGCTGGTGGGGTGGCTACGCCCTCGCCGCCCTAGCCGTCCTCATGTTCGGTCCCGTCGTCATGAGGATGATCGCGATGAAGATCCCCCTCCTCTCCCTCGTCGTCCGTCCCCGCGGCCCCGGGCTCGACGGCATCCAGAACTGGGACGGGAAGCTCGAGGAGCTGGCCGGCGGCCGCGGCTTCCGGGGGTTCTTCACCCGCTGGTGGTACGGCGGCCGGTCGGGGCTCGCGTGGACCCGTATCCGCCTCGCCACCGCCTCAGCGGTCTACATCGCCGGCTGGCAGGTCACGGCGTCCCCCGCGATCGCCGCGGCAATGCTCGGCCTCCTCTTGTGACTCAGACAGGTCGGCGTCCCGGGCTGCGCGGTCGACTTCGTCGCCCGCACGCCCAGGCCACCGCCCCGCGCACCGTCGCCCGGTAGGCCAGCCCCTCCACGTCCCCGATGGGGGCGCGGTGGGTGGGGCGTCTTGGTCGGGACTTCGTCCCTCCGTCGGCTCCCCACCCACCTCCGCACGAAGGACCTGGCCGGTGATCGCGGTCCGCCGCGGGGCCAAGGCCGGCTTCGACGCTGCCAGCGCCGTCGCTCCCGAGCTCGCAGGCGGCTCAGTCGCTTCGTCGACCTTGACATCCGCCAGCCACACAGGCGGTCCGCACGCCTCACCGGGCCGAGCGATTCGTCAGGTTGGGCCCATAGCAGAGAGGTCGGACAACGATGGGGGACATTTCGATGGACAAATCCGGGGGTGACAATCTGGGATAGCGCTCTATGATCGCCCTGAAGAGCCCTCGAAAGGGGACATGGATTTGGCCACTGGCGTTCGTCCTCCTTGGCTGGGAGGGCACCCACACATCAACTTCAGGGTGCCCCAGGAACTCCACCCGCAGATCTGGATGCTGCTCGGAGCGGCACAGGCCAAGAGCGAGCACATTGCTCGAACGCCGATCCGGCCGGAGGTGCAGAAGCAGCTCCATGAGCTCTACCTGGCCAAAGGGGTGATGGCCACAACGGCCATCGAGGGGAACCCTCTGTCGGAGGAGCAGGTGCAGGGGATCCTGAACGGGAATCTCCGTCTTCCACCTTCCCAGGAGTATCTGGAGCAGGAAGTCCGCAACATCGCGGACGCTTGCAACGACATCCTGGGCCATGCGTTCAGGAGCGATCCGCAGCAGCTCTCGGTGAGGCTGATCCGTGACTTCAACCGGGCGGTCCTGCGGGATCTGGAGCCAGAAGCCGACGAGGTCCCCGGTGAATACGCACCGACGGCTCGGGTCGTGGGCCGGTATAAGGCGCCGTCTCCCGAGTTCGCTGACGATCTGCTGGGCCAGCTCTGCAGGTGGCTTGACGAAGGCTTTCGGGCCGTCATCCCCGGGCACGAGATCAGCGTGGCGATCCTCAAGGCGATGTTCGCTCACCTCTACCTCGCCTGGATCCATCCCTTCGGGAACGGAAACGGCCGCACCGCTCGCCTCATCGAGTATCTGCTGCTGGTGAACGCCGGGGTCCCGTCCCCTTCCGCTCACCTGCTGAGCAATCACTACAACCTGACCCGCGCGGAGTACTACCGGCAGCTCGACCTGTCGAGCGCGAGGCAAGACCCACAGACCTTCCTTCTCTATGCCGCGCAGGGCCTAGTGGACGGGCTTCGAGAGCAACTCGGGGACATTCAGAGCGCGCAGTGGGAGACGACCTGGGAGAGCTGGGTTCACGGAGTCTTTCGAGACCGGAAGACCCTCACCGGCCGACGTCAACGTGAGCTGGTGTTGGCCCTGGGACGGCGATCCGAGCCCATCGCGAAGTCGCGCCTTCCGGAGCTGAGCCCGCGGCTCGTCGAGGCGTACTCGGGTCTCCAGGAGAAGGCCGTGACTCGGGACGTGAACGTGCTGTTGGAACTGGGGCTCATCGTCCGAGTTCGGGGCGGCTACACGACCCGGCGGGACGCACTGGTCGATTTTCGAGCGTTCAGCGCCGAACTACCCATCTAGGCGCGAACTCGGGCGCCGCCGCAAGGACGACATTCAGGGTTGTTGACGCGGCCGTAGCCACCCTCAGCTCCTGGACGGCACTGCCCTTCGGGTGGCTCGCCGCGGACGTGTTGGTGCTGGCTCCGGGACCCGCCAGGAGACGGCGGCGGCGAGGGCTGCGGCGCAGAACTGGTTGAGGCTGACGCCCTCCCGCTCGGCCTCCGCGACGAGCTGTCCGTGGAGAGAGCTGGGGAGACGCATCAGGATCTTCCCCGAGGGCGCAGCGTCGGCGCTCATGCCGCGCTCCGAGTCTGGCGCGCCACCTCGATGACGACCTGGCGGTCGGGCGCGGCGAGCGCGGCGCCGGCGGCGGCCCGCAGGAGCCCGAGGTCGAGGTCGAACTTCCCGGCGGCGACGGCCAAGGCGTCCTGGATGCCGTCGACCTCGAGAGCCTCGACGCTGACGACGCGCCCGTCGGCGGCGAGCGCGACGACCAGGCCGGCGCAGTCCTCGCCGTGCACCGCCTGGCCGGCGGGCTCCTCCAGGTCGAGCGACAGGGCACCCGTCTCGGTGTCGTAGAGGGCCTGCATCACTTCCTCCTCGTGTAGGCGGACTTCACCATCTCGGGGTCCTCCGCCGAGACGACGACCCGGACGACGCGGCCGCCGACGGTGGCGGTGTGGCGCGGGTTGCCGTGCTGGTCATGATCCACGACCGCCTCCGCCGACGCCATGACGGCCTCGACGTCTTCCACGGTGACGCCGTAGAACCTCATCCGGCGGCGGGAGTGGCGGTTGAACTTCATGAGGGGATAATATCGCGGGCACTATCACTCTGTCAATAGCGCGGGCGATATCATCGGGGAGGGGACGTGCACCACAAGAGGGGAAGGCCGAAGGCCCGCCGCGCGGGGTGCCTGCTCTGCAAGCCGTCGAAGCTGAACGCCCACAAGACGGCGGACCGGATGCGCGCGCGGCGGCGGTGGCGGCGGGACTGGGACGTCCGTTGAAGTGGGGTCGCAGCTGATCACCGGGGAGCACGAGGGGATCGGGGGCGGAGGACCGCCACCCCTTGCTCAGGTCGCGCCGGCCGCACGAGAGGTGATGGTCACACTCCCATTCCCCGGGCAGTCCCCGGTCTGAGAGCATGACGGCACCATCTTCCCCGGCAGAACGGATGGTCTACGTGGAGAGGACTACTCGGGAGGGGGAGGGCGCGCATGCGCCCCGCCGCGACTTTGCGAAGGTGGCGGTCTGGACCCTCGCGTCTGTGTTCACCGTCGTCTTCTGGTCCGCCATCGTCTGGGTCGTCGGAATGCTCTAGAGCTCGACGGCGGAAAGCAGTGCCTCAGCGCTCCGACGTGACCTCAGTCGTGAGGTGCCCGACGTCACGGTCGCCGAAGGCGTCGTACCAGACCTCGACGAAGGCGTCCTCGGCGCGGTTGAGTGCGAGCCGTCCCCGGCCAGGGACCTCGATCAGGATTCCGAGGCAGCCTCCGTCGACCCGGACCCCACTGCCGACGGTCCAACCCGCCCCGGGCGTAGGCACGCGCTCCAGCGCTCGTGCGAGAAGCGCTGTGCTGGTCGGCCCCCTTCGGGCTCGGCTGCAGACCCAGTAGAGCGACGTCCTCCGCCTGGGCAGGGAGATCCTCGACCGCAACGCGTTCCGCCTTCGATGGGGGAACAGCTGAGGGTGGTCCACCCAACCGTCCTTCAGAAGCCGCGAGGTTCTAGGCAGACACCCCAGCAGCCTGGGATGACCCCGGGGCGCGTAACGGGCCCGCAGCCGTCGATGAGAAGGGCGCGCCGCCTTCCTTGTCTCCATGCGGGAGGGCGGCAAGGGACGGGACGGACCCCGTCGTGAGCGTGCCAAGGAGGGCATTGGGAATGGACTCCCCACCGCTCGAGGTGTGGGAGAGGGACGTCGCGCTCTCGACCTACGAGCGCCTCACGCGGGACCTCTCCCACACCGACAGCACCGAACTGTGGATGCGCCTCTCGTCGCTCACCGAGCGCCAACAGGCGATCGTCTACCGCTGCATCGCCCGCGCCGCGACAGACTCCCTGGGCGACCTAGATGGAGACTCGTAGGCTCGCAACATGCCGGTCCTCATGGTCGTCGGCGACCTCGAGCAAGCAGGTGACCTCGTCGAAGGCGTCGAGCTATGGCGCACCGACTTCATCGGCTGGGACGTGACCCACCGGTTCCTCGCCTGGACCTGGTGCGTGCCGCACCGCTACGTCGTCCTAGACGCGGGGCGGGTCCTCGCCACCGGCGAAAGCCACGGGCCCTACTTGGTCCCCGGCGAGATCTACCGCCTCACCGTGCGGGACCCCGCCCTTTAGGCGGATAGGGCGCGCATACCGCCACCGTGGCCGGCGTTCGGGCCCTGGTCACCGCGGCTAGCTACACGAACAACCCCGTCGTCCTACCCGGCGAGCGCTTCACCCTGCGGGTGGCGGCTCCCCCAACTCCTCAACGGCGGAGACGACGAGCGCACGCTGCTCGGGGGTGAGGCGAGCGAGGCGCCGGGCGGCCTCGTCGGCGTCGACGTGCGGGAGATCACGGGCGAGCCGCGCGAGCTCCCGGAGAGCGCCGTCCTTCGCCCACTCGTCGAGCGGCGGCTCGTTCATCTCAGCCAGGACGGCCAGATCGGCGGCGGCAAGTTCCGGACGTCACCGCTCTGGTCCGTCCATCTGACGGGGTCGATGTAGGCCAAGGCGTCGAGGACGTCGAGCGGCATGCGGCCGCTCTCTGGTGGCGGCTCGAAGACCTGGTCGTCCTGATCCCACCGGTACCCGTCCGCCTCCATGACGTCGACGCAGTGCTGGAAGGTGGGTAGCTGCCCGTGTGTAACCCACGGGTGGTTGTCGGGTAGCGGGCTCATGGACATCTCCCGTTGAGGGCTTCGCCGATGCTGAGGTCCGGCATCGTGACGATCCGGTGCTGGAACTGAACTGCTTCCTCGGTGCCGAGAAACGTCCCCAGGTCTACCTCGACACAGACATCGTCGCCATCGGGAACCCCGATGTAACTCGCCTCCAAGAAGGCTGGCTGGTTCAGCGAAGTCAACTCCGCCCTCACGGCGTCCTCTGCGCGGCGCAAGTCTCCGGGCTCTAGAGAGGTTCCCCCACCACAACCGGCGACCATCGCCAGGACGACGGTCGTCACGGCCGCGATCACCAACCGCATCGAGCCCTCCTCCGCTAACTCCAGCCGAGCGGACACCCTACGACCGCCTGGGGTGCCGATCTCCGCCCCATCGGTCGAGGGCTTACGCCCGTCGGTCTAGGCGCTTTCCCTTGCTTCGTAAGGGGTGGCGTAGGCCCCCGAAAGTCTGTCCGAACATGTGTTCTAGGGTGCCTCGCCCATCCCCCGGAAAGGAGGGCGTGTGATCGACCCGGTAGAGCTGGCCGCGATGACTCCCGAGGAGCAAAGGACCGCCGTGGTGCGAGACCTCGCCGCAGCTTGCGACCGCGCTCTCGCGGTGCTCAGTCCGGCTGACCCGCTGGTCCCTGGCCTCGTCCGCGCTTCCGCCGGCTTTCAGCATCTCG
>VFQU01001914.1_pt1 | contig 10926 bp, 10 predicted proteins | sample 3512311 | NCBI WGS metagenome assembly VFQU01 (sample SAMN10412377, study PRJNA504923) | tailings metagenome | isolation source: Relicate 3 Philex TSF3 active mining site | place: Philippines: Tuba, Benguet | collected 2017-08-29 | reverse complement strand
AAAACCAAATCACTCGGCCAGAAGAATCCCAAACGAGTTCAATGTAAACAGTTCCCTTGACGGGGGAGGTAGCGCCGCTAGGCCCAAAAGGGCCGTAGCAGAGCTGGGTGGGGGTGCGTCGCACACTCAGACGCATGGGCAGGCGATAGCTCTACCCGCGAGGGGCGCGCGAGCGCCGAGGCTCTGAATATATCTAGCCTTGCCCGCCAATCACCAGATTGTCGATCAGCCGCGTCGTGCCCAGCTTGGCGGCCACCGCCAGCAGCGCGCCGCGCGCGCCGACGGTTGTGATGGCGCCTAGGCTTTCCGGGTCGCGGACTTCCCAATATTGCGGGCTGATCCGCTCGGATTGGGCGAGGATGGCCATGCCGATTGCGGATAGGCGCGCCGTGTCGGTTTCTCCGCCCTCATAGGCAGCGGCGACGGCTTTGAGGCTCTGATGGATCAGCGGCGCAGCGGCGCGATCGTCGGGGCTGAGATACACATTGCGTGAACTTAGCGCCAATCCATCCGCTTCGCGCACGATGGCGCCGCGCCGGATGTCGACCGGCACGTCGAGATCGCGCACCATGCGCTCGATCACCGCGCATTGCTGGGCGTCCTTCTGCCCGAAAATAGCGACATGCGGCTGGACGAGATTGAACAGTTTCAACACAACTGTGGTGACGCCACGAAAATGGCCGGGACGCTCGGCGCCGCAAAGCGGCCCGGAGACCAGCGTTTCCTCCACCAGCGTCGAGGCTCCGGCCGGATACATGTCTTCCACCGATGGCAGGAAGAGTGCGTCGACGCCGGCCGCTTCCAGTTTGGCAATATCGGCCTCGATGGGCCTTGGATAGCGACTGAGGTCCTCATTGGGCCCGAATTGCAGCGGATTGACGAAGATCGAGGCGATGGTCACATCAGCCTCGGCGCGCGACTGCGCCATCAGGCTCATGTGACCGTCATGCAGTGCACCCATTGTCGGCACGAAGCCCAGCCGTTGTCCTCCGGGCAGCGCGGCACGCCAGGCCCGGAGACTGGCCTTGTCCCTTAAAATCAGCGTCATGCCACCAGATCCCAGATGCGCCGTGCAATATCGGCCTTGCTGCCTAGTGTCAGCTCATGACGCGTGCCATCCTTGCCGAGCAGCACGCCGGCATTGGTGCCCACGGCAAAGCCGGTCTGGCCAATGTCACCCAGCCTGGACACTTCATTGGCAAAGAGGAAATCGAGCCCTTTGGCTTCGAGCTTGCCCTTGCCATGCGCCTCGACATTGTCGGTCTCTGCCGCAAAGCCCAGAAACCACTGGCCCGTGGCCGCTTTGCGCAGCGTGGCCAGCACATCGGTCGAGGGTACGAGATCGAGCGCAATGGCGTCGGCGGCGCGCTTCAGCTTGCTGGCGGACGGGGTAGCCACCGCATAGTCCATCACCGCTGCCGTAGCGACGACGCCATGGGCCTCTGGCAGTCTGTCCAGCGCCGCTGCGGCCATCTCTTCGGCGGTGCGCACTTCGACGAGATGCAAATTGGCCTCGGTGCCGCGTGGCGCGAGGGGGCGAACGACGCCCTTATCCACGCCCAGCACATAATCCACCACCGCGCCGCGCCGCAAAGCCTCTTCGGCCATGGCCGCACCCATGCGGCCGGTGGAATGATTGGTGATATAGCGCACCGCATCGATGGCTGTCGTGGTCGGTCCGGCAGTGATCAGGATGCGCTTTCCAGCCAGGTCCTGCGCCTTAGGCCGGATGGCCTTTTCAATGGCGGCGACGATTTCGGCCACCGAGGCCAGCTTACCCATGCCTACCTCACCACAGGCGAGGAGGCCCGACGCGGGCTGGATCACCTCAGCGCCGCGCGACACCAGCGTTTGTAGGTGCTGCTGCACGATAGGCTTGTCCCACATGACCGTATTCATGGCCGGGGCGATGAAGATGGGTGCCTCGGTCGCCAGAGCGACGGTCGAGGGCAGGTCATCGGCGAGGCCTAGAGCTAGCCGGGCCAGCATATTGGCACTGGCGGGCGCAAAGACCATGAGATCGGCCCAGCGGGCCAGATCGATATGCTCGGTGCCCGAAACACTGGGCCCGAACAGCTCCGACAGAGCCGGGCGGCCGCTGAGGGTTTCCAGCACCAGCGGGCTCACAAATTGCTTCGCGCTGCCGGTCAGCAGGCATTGGGTCTGATGCCCGGCCTTGCCCAGTTCGGAAACGACATCGGCGATTTTATAGGCCGAGATCGAGCCGGAAACGGCAATCAGAATATTGGCCATTATTCGGCCCGCCGGGGCAGGGGAATGGGGCCGCGTTCCGCCTTGGTCTCGGCAACGTAGTCGCCGACAGCAGCCCGGATGATGCTGGCGACATCGGCGCGTGGTTTGGCAAAGCTGGGCGGCGGGGTGGTGCTGAGGCCGATCAGGTCGTTGACCACCAGCACCTGGCCGGCGCAATCCTTGCCCGAACCGATGCCGATAGTGGGAATGGTGAGGCTCCGGGTGATTTCGGCAGCCAGTGACGGGGTCACGCATTCGAGGACGATGGCAAAGGCGCCGGCGGCTTCCAGCGCCTTGGCCTCGGCGCGCAGCCGTTCGGCCGAGGCTTCGTCCTTGCCATGCATGTAATAGCCGCCCATCTGGTGCACGGCCTGCGGCATGAGTCCGATATGGGCCATAACGGCAATGCCATGGGCGACGAGCCGCGCGACGGTCGGCGCCATGGCGAGGCCACCTTCGATCTTGACCGCTTCGACGCCGGTTTCCTTCATGACGCGCACGGCATTGGCGAGCGCAGTATCGGGATCGGTCACCGAGCCGAACGGCATGTCGCAGACCAGAAGCGCGCGGGACGAGCCGCGCTTGACCGCCGAGGCATGCCGGATCATGTCGTCAAGCGTCACTGGCAGGGTGGTCTCATGCCCGAGCACGACATTGCCCAGGCTGTCGCCAATAAGGATGATATCGACGCCGGCGCTTTCGACCAGCGTTGCCATAGTGGCGTCATAGGCGGTGAGCATAGCCAAAGCCTCGCCCTTGCGACGCATCGCGGCGATGTCGCGAAGGGTCAGGCGCTTGATGGGGGTCTGGGCCGACATGGGCAAGTCCTCCGTCGCATCCGGCTCCATTGGCGGGCCGGGCTTGGGGGGCAAATAGGGTAATCCGCGCCCTTTCGCCACCCCTTCATTGGTGCCATGCGCTGAGCGGGCGGTTTCGCATGACCGACCCCTCAAGTGTTAGCAGTCTGTTAACCAATAGGGGCGAGTGCGACACGTTCAGGCGCGGGCCTTTTTCGGTCGGCTGCGCAGCTGGATGATGGTTGCCGTCAATACGCCCAGCGCCACGATGCCGATAATAATGGTCGCCAGCGCATTCACATCGGGCGAAACGCCCAGGCGTACCTTGGAGAAAATCACCATGGGCAGGGTCGAGGACCCTGGTCCGGAAACGAAGCTGGCAATGACCAGATCGTCCAGCGACAGGGTGAAGCCCAGCAGCCATCCCGAGACCAGAGCCGGGGCGATAATGGGCAGGGTGATATCGAAAAAAGTCCGGACCGGACTGGCTCCGAGGTCCATCGCCGCCTCTTCCAGCGAGCGGTCGAAATCGGAGAGACGCGACTGAACCACCACGCAGACATAGGCGGTGCAGAAGGTGGCGTGGGCGATGACGATGGTCAGCATGCCACGGCCCTGCGGCCAACCCAGCACCGATTCCATAGCGACGAAAAGCAGCAGCAGGCTGAGGCCGGTGATCACGTCCGGCATGACCAGCGGCGCCGAAACCATGCCTGAAAACAGCGTCCTGCCCTTGAAACGTCGGAACCGCACCAGGGCCACGGCAGCCAGAGTGCCGAGCACGAGGGCAATGGTGGCCGCCAGCGCCGCGATCTGCAGGCTCAGCCAGGCCGCGCCCAGCATCTGCGGATCGCGGAACAGTTCGCCATACCATTTGAGCGAAAAGCCGGACCACACTGTCACCAAGCGGTTCTCGTTAAACGAGAAAATCACCAGCGACACGATAGGCGCATAGAGGAAGGAAAAGCCCAGGACAGCGGCGATAGGCAGAAACCAGCCACGACGGAACATCTTACTTCTCCACCACGGCGCTCTGGGCGCGCTGCAACAGCATGATGGGTACGACGACCACGACCAGCATGGCGCAGGCCACGGCTGCGGCGCGCGGCCAGTTGGTGGCCGAGAAGAATTCATCCCAGAGGACACGGCCTATCATCAGAGTTTCCGGCCCGCCCAGAAGCGAGGGAATGACGAATTCGCCGATGGCGGGGATGAAGACCAGCATGGAGCCGGCGACGATGCCTGGCAGCGACAGCGGCAGGGTGACCGAGAGGAAGGTGCGCAAAGGCCGTGCGCCCAGGTCCGCCGAGGCTTCGAGCAGCGAGCCGTCGAGCTTTACCAGAGTGGTATAGAGCGGCAGGATCATGAAGGGCAGATAGGTATAGACCAGGCCCACATAGACCGCGAAATCGGTCTGCATCATCACCAGAGGCTCGATACCGAACAGGCCCAGAAACTGGTTGATGACACCATTGCCGCGCATGAAGCCGGTCAGCGCATAGACGCGCAGCAGCAGCGAGGTGAAGAAGGGCAGCAACACCAGCATCAGGAGCACATTGCGCCAGGGATCGGGCGCCCGGGCAATGGCATAGGCCATGGGATAGCCGATCAGTAGCGTGATCACCGTGGCGATGAAGGCGATGCGGATCGAGGAAATATAGGCCGCGACATAGAGATTGTCGGTGAAGAGGCGAATGTAGTTGTTCAGATGCAGGGTGAGCTGCACCGTGCCTTCGTCAGTGGTCAGCAGCGGCGAATAGGGCGGGCGGCCGAACTGCTTGGTGGCCAGCGAAATGCCGAAGACCACGAAAAGCGGGATGAGGAAGAAAACCAGCAGCCAGATCAGCGGCGCGGCCAGAACCAGCATCCGCCCGGTAATGCCGACCTTGGCGAGGCCACGCTCAACGGCGTTCCATGGCTTTAGGCGGCGCGGCGGCGGATAGGTGGGGTCGTGGGCGGTGGTCATTCCGCGGCACTCCCGGCAAAACCCCTCACCCGTCTCGCGCTGCGCGCGATCCACCCTCTCCCACAAGGGGCGAGGGGGAGGACGGTATGCGGGGTAGCACAATGCCTTCCTTCTCCCCTTGTGGGAGAAGGTGCCCGAAGGGCGGATGAGGGGGACACCAACATGATCATACCGTCAGCACCGAGCCGGCATTGTGGTCCCAGGTGACATAGACCTTTTCTTCCCAGGTGATGGCGTCGGGATTGCCGCGCACGGAATTGGTCTGGCTGACGCGGATGCGTTTGCCGCTTTCCAGCGCCACCTGATAGAGCGAAATATCGCCCAGATAGGCGATTTCTTCGACCGTGCCGGTGGTGACATTGGCGCCGTGAATGCCTTCGGGCTTTTCGCGGCTGAGCGCCATTTTCTCCGGGCGAATGGCCCACCACAGGATCTGTTCGGGGGCGCAGTCGACGCCGTGACCGACATAGATGTCGCAGCCCAGTTCGGCCGAGCGGATGCGGACATGGTCGGGTTCGTCTTCGGTCACGGTGCCCTCGACCATATTGACCGAGCCGATAAAGCCGGCGACGAAGCGCGAATTGGGGAATTCGTAGATGTCGGTGGGCTCGCCGATCATGGCGATTTCGCCCTGATTCATGACGCCGATACGGGTTGCCAGCGTCATGGCCTCTTCCTGATCGTGGGTCACCACGATGAAGGTGACGCCCAGGCTTTCCTGAATCTTGACCAGTTCGAACTGGGTTTCCTCGCGCAGCTTCTTGTCGAGCGCGCCCAGCGGTTCGTCGAGCAGCAGCAGTTTGGGACGCTTGGCCAGAGCGCGGGCCAGGGCGACGCGCTGGCGCTGGCCACCGGAAAGCTGGTGCGGCTTGCGCTTGCCATAGTCCTGCAATTTGACGAGGGCGAGCAATTCGGCGACACGGGCCTCGATCTCTGCCTTGGGCAGGTGGTCGCGTTTCAGCCCATAGGCAATGTTCTGTTCGACCGACATATGCGGGAAGAGCGCATAGGACTGGAACATCATGTTGACCGGCCGGTTATAGGGCGGCACGTCGGTCATGTCCTGGCCGTCGATCTCGATGACGCCGGATGTGGGGTTTTCGAAGCCGGCCAGCATGCGCAGAAGCGTTGACTTGCCGGAGCCGGAACCGCCGAGAAGGCAGAAGAGCTCGGAGCGATAGATGTCCAGCGAGACATCGTGCACGGCCGAGACGTCGCCAAATTTCTTGGTGACATTCTTGATGCGCACGAACGGCTTGTTATTGGCGGTATCACGCCATGGGCGCGTATCGATTGCGAGCTGAGGCTTCTTCGCCATAAGCGTTCTACCGTAAAGAGTGAAGGGGCGGCTTCGCGCCGCCCCTCATATTGCGATTACTGGCCCGTTTTGATCCGGGTCCAGGTGCGGGTCAAGGTCTCTTCGAAGTCCGGGCTATGCGCGGTCAGCGCAAAGGCATTGGCGGCGGCTTCCGCAGGCGGGTAGATGCCCGGGTTGGACTTGACTTCCTCATCCACGAACTCGGTCGCCGGGATATTGGGATTGGCGTAATAGACGTAGTTGGTGATGGCGGCCACCACTTCGGGTTCCATGATGTAGTTGATGAACTTGTGGGCATTGTCCGGATGCGGGGCATCGGCGGGAATGGCCAGAAGGTCCATCAGCGTCGCGGCGCCTTCATTGGGAATGGCATAGCCGATTTCGACGCCTTCGGCGGCGTTGTCGGAGGCAATGAAGACGTCACCGGAATAGCCCAGCGCCAGGCAGATTTCGCCATTGGCTAGGTCGTCAATGTACTGGGACGAGTGGAAATAGCGGACATAGGGCTTGATGGCAGTCAGCGCGGCTTCGGCGGCGGCGAGGTCATCTGCGCTCTCCGAATTGGCGTCGCGGCCGATATAGTGCAGCACGGTGCCCAGAACCTCAGACGGGCTGTCGAGCACGGCGATGCCGCAGGAGGCGAGCTTTTCGGCATTCTCCGGCTTGAACAGGATGTCCCAGCTATCGACCGGAGTGTCGCCCAGCACGGCGGCGACCTTTTCCACATTATAGCCGAGGCCGATGGTGAAGGTCATGTAAGGGATGGAATGGGCATTGTCCGGATCGTGCTCGGCTGCGACGGCTAGAACGGCAGGGTCGAGGTTTGCCAGGTTCGGCAGCTTGGACTTGTCGAGCGGCAGCAGCAGGCCGGCACGCACCTGACGCTCGAGGAAATTGCCGGTGGGCACGACGATGTCATAGCCGGAATTGCCGGCCAGGAGTTTGGCGTCGACGATTTCGTTATTGTCGTACACGTCGTAATTGACCTTGATGCCGGTTGCCGCCTCAAAATTGGCGATCGTGTCTTCGGCGATATAGTCGGACCAGTTATAGACGTTCAGGACCGGTTCTTCCTGAGCGAAAGCGGGGCTGGCAATCAGCAGGGCGCCAAGGGCAATGGCGAGCGACTTGTTCATTTGGATAGTCTCCTATGGGGACCGTGGTGGAGCAGATTGCCGTCACGCGGGACGGCCGGTGAGACGCGAAAGACGCGCCGCCCGCGGAAAGAGCCGCGGCTCAGCCCCGGGGGCTCATCTTTGAGAACCCGGAATATGAAAAGGCGGAATCTGGGAGTGTGCCTCGGAAGCACGCCCGAAGGCGGCCGGCAAGTTCGCTGCGATCTGCCCGGAGCCGGGCGCATATCGAGGCGCGAAACAGGCGCCATCAACAATGGACGTGGTCAGCGAAGTGCCCTTTCCCTCATCAATGAAGGGCAAATTATCGCCAAATCCGGGGTGCGACAAGGGATTGTTGCAGAACTATTTGTGAGGCTTGACCGCCCCCGCATCGGGGCGCACAAGCGGGTCAAATTGCCCGCCGGAAGATGGTCGGGCCTATGTTTCGGAGTGCCTTGCCCATGCCTGCAACAGCCTATCTTTCCATTGCCCCAGAAATTGCTGAGGCCCTTTCCGGGGGGCGTCCGGTCGTGGCGTTGGAATCGACCATCATCACCCATGGCATGCCCTATCCGCAGAACCTGACCATGGCTCGCGAGGTCGAGGCGGTGGTGCGGGCCCATGGCGCGGTGCCCGCGACAATCGCAATCATGGATGGCAGGCTCAAGGTTGGCCTCACCGACGACGATCTCGAAACGCTGGCGCGGGAAGGCCACAAGGCCGCCAAGGCCAGCCGCCGCGACATGGCCAGCCTGCTCGCCAGAGGCGCCATGGCGGGCACGACAGTGGCGACGACTATGCAGATCGCCGCGCTGGCGGGCATTTCCATTTTCGCGACGGGCGGCATTGGCGGGGTGCATCGCGGCGCCGAGGATAGTTTTGATATTTCCGCCGATCTCGAAGAGCTTGGCCGGACGCCTGTGGCGGTGATCTGCGCCGGCGCCAAGTCGATCCTTGATATCGCCAAGACGCTGGAGGTTCTCGAAACCAATGGCGTTCCGGTGCTCGGTTTCTGCACGGATGATTTCCCGGCTTTCTGGGCCCGCACCAGCGGGCACAAGGTCGACCAGCGTTTCGACAGTGCCGAGGATATTGCGTCCATGCTGGCCATTCAGGCCGATCTCGGCATGGGTGGCGTGCTGATCGCCAATCCCATTCCCGATGCCGATGCCTGGGAGGCCTCGGCCATCGAGAGCTTCATTGCCCAGGCGCTGGCCGATGCGGAAGCGCAGGGGATCAAGGGCAAGGCGGCGACGCCATTCCTTTTGCAACGCATGTTCGAATTGACCGGCGGCAAGTCGCTGGTCTCCAATATCGCGCTGGTGAAAAACAACGCCAAGGTCGCGGCGGAAATAGCCGTTGCCCTTGCGGCCCGCACCGCTCGTCAGGGTTCGCACGAGGCATGAGTGGCCGGGTTCTCGTCGTCGGTGATGTGATGACCGACATTATCGTCAAACCCGATGGCCCCATCGTTCCGGGCTCCGACAGGCGCGCCGAAATTCGCAACAAGCCCGGTGGCTCGGGCGCCAATCAGGCAGTGTGGCTGGGTGCGGCCGGGGTCGATGTGCTGTTCGCTGCGCGGGTAGGCGCCGCGGAAAAGGATTTTTACGAGAATTATTTCCGTGGCCTCGACGTGGTTCCGGCCCTATCGGGCGACAAGGACCTGCCAACTGGGGTTCTGGTAACGCTTCTCGACAGCAGCGGCGAGCGCAGTTTCCTCACCGACCGGGGCGCCAATCTCAATTTGGGAAATGGCGATCTGACACCGGACCTGCTCGACCATATCGCGCTGGTTATGGTGTCGGGCTACACGTTTTTTGCGCCGGGTCCACGGCGGGCCGTTTGCGCCCTATTGGCAGAGGCGCGGGCGCGCGACATTGCCATTGCCATCGATCCGGCTTCGGTGGGCTTTCTCGAAGAAGTCGGGCCGCAGGCATTTCTGGGCTGGGTGGGCGGCGCCGACTGGCTCTTTGCCAATGAGGGCGAAGCCGAATTGCTGAGCGGCAGCGCCGACCTCGAGACCCAGATGCGCCAGCTCAGCCGGCATTTCGGGCAGGTCGTGATCAAACGCGGCCGGTTCGGCGCCATTTTGGGCGGCAGCGAAGGGGTGACCTGCAGCGCGCCGGCCCCGGTTGTTCCGGTGGTCGACACGACCGGGGCGGGTGATGCTTTTGCCGCCGGCTTTGTTGCGGCCATGCTCGCCGGCGCCCTGCCACAGGCCCGTCTTGAGGCCGGGATTGCCGAAGGCGCCAAAGCGGTGCAGATGCTGGGCGGACAGCCCGGATAGGTCGGACGATCCGGGCGTCATTCCCTCGAGCTGGCCCCGCCAAACGCGCCTCAGGCGCGCCTGGCGCTGGATGCAATCTGCCGTCAGTGGTCCTCATGAGCGTCGGCGACGCCGAGACGCCAATATCCGGCCGCCTTGATATATTCGGGGCTAAAGCCGCGCTGTTCGGTCAGATGCGCGCGCACGGCGCGAGATATGGAGACTTCCCCGGCAATATAGGCATAGGCCTCGCCTTCGGGAAATTGCATTGCGGCGATGGCGTCCGGTATGAGGCTCGTCGTGCCGGCGGGCGCGCCATGGCGATGCAGATAAGTCAGCCGCAGATTGGTCCGGGTCTCGAACGCCTGCTCCTCGGCGGGATTGTCGACTTCGATTATAGCGAGAACGTCCGCGCCTGATGGCAGTTCCTCGATGCGGCGACTAATGGCGGGCAGTGCGGTTTCGTCGCCGGCCAGGAGATACCAGTCAAATTCCATCGGGATGACCAGCGAGCCCCTCGGCCCGCCAATCACCAGGGTAGAGCCGGGTCGGGCCTCTGCCGCCCAACCAGCGGCAGGGCCATCGCCGTGCAGCACGAAATCCAGCTCGATCCAGCCGGCTTCGACGTCCCAGTAGCGCGGGGTGTAGTCGCGCATTTCAGGAAATTCGTCCGGCGCGAATTCTGCGCCATTGGGTCCTATCGGCGGTAGTTTGGGCACTTTGCCCTGTGGGAAGAAGAACGCCTTGATGTGGTCGGCATGTCCGGGCGAGGCAAAGCCGGCCATGTCGCCCGTCAGCCGGATACGGCGCATTTTAGGGGTAATGTCGGTTACTGCCGTTACAGTGAGCAAGCGCAGTCTTGTGTCATGACGCACCCTTTGGGGCGCACGGCGATCATTGGTTTCGGACATGAAGATTAATCCTGATGAATTTAGTCAGCAAATAAGCGATATTGCTGGTTGAGGCAAGGCGGTGACCTCGGTTGCCATGGCCAGATGTGCTCGGGCTTGCGGCGTACGGTCAGCCGCCTATAAGACTTGCTGCCGCCTCCGGAAAATCGCCCCATGCATCCCATGCTCGCCCGTTTCATCGTCCGGCACGAACCGCGCCATGACTGGCGGGTTCACGTCAAATCGGTGGCAGCGACCACAGCTGCGGTGACGCTGATCGGCTGGCTCTCGGTCCTGACCGGACTGCCACTGCTGCTGGCA
>VFQU01001913.1_pt1 | contig 10928 bp, 7 predicted proteins | sample 3512311 | NCBI WGS metagenome assembly VFQU01 (sample SAMN10412377, study PRJNA504923) | tailings metagenome | isolation source: Relicate 3 Philex TSF3 active mining site | place: Philippines: Tuba, Benguet | collected 2017-08-29 | reverse complement strand
CTGAATCGTAAGGGATCTCACGCCGTCACTGTTTCTGTCTCGTGAAATATCCGGGTTAGAGAGCAACGGGTACTGGCCGCAGTCGCGCGCTACACGCGCACCATCCTCGGCCCGGCGCGCGGCGATCGCGTGATCGTCCGCCAGCGAGTCGCGCTCGCGCCTGAGCGCCTACATCATTCGTTTGCGGTCGGCGGCGCGTGACTGCAGGGCGATCTCCGGCCGGCGCTCAGCGAACCACTCCACCTCCTGCAGCTTCATCCGGTCCCAGGGCGGATTGCCGATGACCGCGTCGAAGCCGCCCGGCACGCTGGTGCCGGGATTCGGCCAGACGACGGGAAACGCCAGTTCCCAGTGCAGGAAGCCCTCCGCCTTCGCCAGCACCCGACACTCATCGAGCAAGGCATTGACCCGCTCATCCACGGCGGCATCGTCGGAATGCACGCGCCCGGCACCGGACAGCAGCTCCATCAAGGTCAGCCGATAGCGCCCCGACAGCAGCTCGGAGGCGGCTCGGTGCTTGTCGCCACGCTGCCGCCTTGGTGCGTCCAGCGGTGCGATCCAGCGCAGGGCCTGCCAGAGATCGAACACGCGTCTGAGGCCATCGAGTGCGCCGTAGGCCTGATCCATCAGGTTGCGCGAACGCTCGACTTCTCGCAGGTCGATATCGTTGATCGCGTTGATCTCGCTCAGCGTCTGCGCCGCCAGCAGCAGGCCGGCCACCTGGCTGTCGTTGAACAGGTTGCCGAGGCGGGCGAGATCGCTGCGCACGGTGTGCAGTCGCTCGCCATACAGCGAATCGCCGCAACGCAAATGGTGGTCGAGGAACGACAGCGGCGCGCCGACGGTGAAGGTGTGCTGCCACAGCGCGAGCTTGGCCAGCTCGACGGCCATCGGATTGTTGTCGGCCCCATGCACCACGCGCTTGAGGATCATCCGGCGGACGAGCTGACGATCGTCGAGCAGGGCTGGATCGACGGCCCAATGTCCCTGCTGGGCCTGGGCGAGGATGCGCTCGCGCAGGCTGAGGGTCTCGCGCGCGATCGGCGACTGGTAATGGTCGATGCCGGCCGCTCTCGCCTTGGCCGGCGCATCGGCCAATTGTTCGAGCACGCGGTCGGCCAGATCGTCCACCAGCGTGACAAGGAAATGGCCGCTGCCCATCGCCGGGTCGCAGACCTTGAGCCTGAGCAGGGCCTCGGCCGGATCGCAGGCGGTGATGGCGTGCATTCGATCTGCGGCGCTGTGGCCACGTTGGCGGCCCGAGCTTTCAATGGCGGCGTCGAATGCGGCGATGCGCTCGTCGGCCAATGGCGAGAGCGTTTCGCGAAGGATCAGCTTCACCAGATCGTCGTGGGTGTAATAGCTGCCGCTGTTCTTGCGTGCGAATGGCGAAGGCTTGACGGCGGTACCGCCATCCTCCGTTTCGACCAGGCTTTGCTCCAGCAGCCGCTCGTAGATCGAGCCCAGGTGCTGCACGGCCAGATCGCGATAGTTGATGTAGGCGCGACCGGAGGTACTCTGACGCCGTGACAGGCCATCGAGCAGGGGCGCAAGACTGGCTCGGGCAGCTCGATCCGCGCCAGCAGTGGCTCGGACGCCTCATGGAGGAGGCCGCCGTTGTAGGGCGGCAGGCCGAGCGAGTCGTCGCCCCGGTCGATCGCCCGGAACAGGCTGCGCAGGTGCTGCCAGGCGCGGGTGGCGGTGGCGCTGAAGGTGTCGCCCACATCCATTCGCCGGGCGATGTCGTTGCGAAGCCAGCGCAGCGAATAGTCGTCATAGCGACTGTCGTGGACCGGCAGCAGGTCGCGGTCTTCGGCGTAGAGCACGAACAGCAGCCGATACAGCAGGATCAGGGCGGCGCGATGCACCTGCTCCAGATACTCGCGCGTGTACGGCCGCTGTGCTTGCGGGTCATTCCTGGCCAGCGCAGCGGTGAGCTTCGGGAAGATCTCTTCGAAAACGCGCTTACCCAGGTCCTGCGAAACCTGGCTTTCCCATAGCCGGCCTTCTTCGAGCGCCAAGGCGTGAAAGCTGCGGCCATCGCCCGACTGCGGGAGAAACGCCTGCCGGCGGAACAACAGGAAGAATGCCCGCAGCAAGTGGACGTTCTCGATTGGCGCCTCCGCCGTAAACAGGTCAGCGGTCACGGCGGCAACGCTCGAAAGCGACTGCAGATCGAACTGCAGGAATTCCTCGGCGCGCGAGCGCGCATCCTGCCAATACAGCCGCCAGACCTTGCCGTTGCTGAGCATGCCCCATTTGATCGCGCGGTCGGACGCCACTTCGACCCGGCTCAGATAGCGCAGCATCTGGCTGGAGGGCGTGCCCGGATCCATGACGTCGCTGTTCTCGCCGCGATCCAGTGGTCGGCCCCAGCGCTTGGCTTCAAGAATGGCAATGCCGTGCCGATAGCGGCGATCCTGCTGGCGGGCTGGGATCGCCAGCGCCGCGTCCTTGGCGTTGCTGTCGGGAAACAGCAGGAAATCCGGCACATCGTCGCGGCCACGGGCATTGGCGGTCTGCTGGCGGGCAAAGTTGCGCTCCCAACCCAGCGCTTCCAGCACCGGAACGATGTATTCGTCTTCGGTTTGCGCTTCGTTGAGCGCGGCGTTGTCCAGCGTCCGCGCGTACAGCCGCTGGATGTGGGTGCGGAACGCGATGAACTGGCCTTCGGAAGCTTGCCAACCGGGCGTCTGGCGGATGCCTTCCTTGAGGAAGTCGGTGGTGAAGAGCAGTCCGTGCACGAATTTCCATCCTCCTGGGCCATGGCAATGGTATCTGGCCGAACGAGGCGCGTTGTTATACCACGCAGGGTAATTTCGGTGGTATAACCCGCTGGGTGCCAGGGATCACCATGCGTCTTTACCGCGAACTTCCGCTGTCCGCCCAGACCGCCTACGCCGAGCTGCAGGAGCTGGCACAGGTGGCCGAGGCTGCGCGCTCGCCGGCTTTCCTCAGCGGCAAGGTCTCGTACAAGACCATCAAGGGCCGGCGCTACGCGTACTGGGCCTTCAAGGAAATAGATGGCCGCAAGCGCGAGTATTACCTCGGACCGGAAGGACCGGCGGTGGCGGCGGTCGAGGCCGCGCGCGAGCGCGGCGTGCCGGCACTGGAGGCCGTGGCGCGGCAGGCAGGGGCCGCGTCGGCACACGGGTGCTCGCTGACGCCGCCCAAGCACTTCCGCATCGCCAAGCGCTTGGCCGATTACCAGTTCTTCCGTGCCGGCGGCTTGCTGGTCGGCACGCATGCCTTCCTCGCGCTGGGCAATCAGCTGGGCGTGGCCTGGGGCAGCGGCACGCGCACGCTTGACCTGGACTTCGCCCACGCGGGGCCGGGCGGCAACGTGGCCGTGGCCCTGCCGGCCGACCTGCATGCCGATGCCGACGACGCCCTTCGTTCGCTGGAGATGGGCTTCCTGCCCGCGCTGGGCGGCAGCAAGGGTTTCGCCAGTCAGTACGTCAGCGAGCGCGAGCCCGACTTGCGCATCGACTTCCTGACGACGATGCGCCGGAATGGGAGTCCCGTGCCGATGCCGGATCTCGGTGTGGCGCTGAGCCCGCTCAAGTTTCTCGACTACCTCCTCGAAGCGCCGGGGCAGGCGGTATTGATCGAGCGCAATGATGCGTGCCTGGTCAATGTTCCCGATTCGGCGCGCTATGGACTGCACAAGTTGATCGTGGCGTCCGAACGCGGCGCACGGCATCCGAAGTATCGCAAGGACATCCTGCAGGCGCTGGCCCTGATCGAGTGGCATCTGGAGCGGGCGCCCGTGACCTTGTCCGATGCCTGGGCGGAACTGGCCGGGCGCGGGGCGGGTTGGCGCAAGCGCGCACGCGAGTCGCTGGCCAATGCACCTGCCGGGCAACGCGAACTCGTGCAGCGCTTCAACGAATTGGCGGGGCTGCGATGAAGACGGGTCGGCTGCGTGTCCCTTTCGTTCTGCTGCATGTGGTCGCCAGCAAACTGGCAGCGTTCTGCTCTTCGAGCCCCTTCGCCGTCACGGTTCAGCGCTGGCAGCGCGGACAGTACGCCGTGGCCCGCTGGCCGAGCCGCAGCCCGCGCATCGCCGCTCCGCACGCGGTGCAGGGCAGGCCTTCGCGGCCGTAGGCCAGCAGCTCCTGCTCGAAGTAGCCGGGTGCGCCGTCGGGCGCGAGGAAATCGCGCAGCGTGGTGCCGCCGCGTTCGATGGCGTAGCCGAGGATCGCCTGCACCGCCTCGGCAAGGCGGTCGTAGCGCTCGCGCGAGACGCGCCCTGCCGCGCGGCGCGGATCGATGCCGGCGCGGAACAGCGCTTCGGCGGCGTAGATGTTGCCGACGCCGACCACGATCGACTGGTCCATCAGGAAGGTCTTCACTGCGCCGCTGCGCCCGCGGCTCAGGCGGAACAGGTGGCCGCCGTCGAACTCGTCGGACAGCGGCTCCGGGCCGAGGTCGGCGAGCAGCGGATGCAGCGCGCCGCGCGGCTGCCAGAGCAGCGCGCCGAAGCGGCGCGGATCATTGAAGCGCAGGATCGTGCCGCCCTCGATGGCGAGGTCGACGTGGTCGTGCGCGGCGACCGGCGTGCCGGCCGGCAGCACGCGCAGGCAGCCCGACATCCCCAGGTGCAGGATGGCGCTGCCGCTCTCGGCTTCGACCAGCAGGTACTTGGCGCGGCGCGTCACGCCGGCGACGCGCTGGCCGGGCAGCTCCTCGCGGATCGCCGCGGGGATCGGCCAGCGCAGGTCGGGTCGGCGCAACGTCGCGCCGGTGATGCGGCGGCCGACCAGGTGCGGCGCGATGCCGCGGCGGGTGGTTTCGACTTCGGGCAGTTCGGGCATGACGCATCGTGAGCCCAGCAAGCCACGATCGGCAATGCGTCCTGCAGGCTCTCCGCACGCCACCGCAGGAGCGGCGGAAGCCGCGACCCGGCCTACCGGATCGCAGCCGCCAACGCCGGTCGCGCCTTCCGGCGCTCCTACCCGCGCGAATGTTTGGCCGCCAGCGCCACCATGTCGGGATGGTCGCGATGCGCGGCCAGCAGCGGGTCGGCCATCAGCCCGTCGAAGTGCATGAACTTCAGCGGCAGGGCGAGATAGCGCTCGATCGCCGCGGCCAGCTCGGCGCCATCGCCGAGCAGCGCGACGACCTGCAGTCCGCCCAGCTGCATCTCGGCGCGCAGCATCCAGTCGCGGCGCGGCGCCGGCTGGTCGAGCGCGCTCGCCAATGCGGCGCGCGCCTCGGCATCGCGGCCGAGGAAGGCCAGGGCCTGCGCGCGCGCCAGCATGGCCCGATGGTTGGCCGGATCGGCCTTCAGTTCCGCCTCGACCAGCGCCAGCGCCGAGGCCGCGTGACCCGCGACGGCCTCGCGCTCGCCCAGCGCCAGCGCCAGCCGGGCGCGCAGCAGCGCCTTGGGCAGCATCGCGAACTGGTCCTCGATCGGATCGTCGGGCAGGGCGTCGATGGCCTGCGCCGCGGCGGCATGGTCGCCGCGCCGATAGGGCAGCAGGAAGCGGTACTGCTGGTAGCCGGCGACATCCTGCGGCAGCTCGCCGATCAGCGCCGCCATCGCCTGCGGGTCGCCCAGCACGCCCAGCCGCGCCAGCGCGTAGGAACTGCGATCGTCGGCGGTCGCGCCCGGCAGGGCGGCGAGCCGGCGGTCCCAGGTCTGGGCCTGCGCGACGTCGCCGAGCAGGCCGTGCGTCTCGACCAGCGACGACAGCACCTGGCCCGAGCGCGGGTCGAGGGCGGCGGCCTTCTCCAGCGCCGCGAGCGCCTCGTGCGCCTGGCCGGCGCGGCGGGCGATGAAGCCGCGCAGCGCGAACAGCTCGCCGCTGCCCGGAAGGCCCTGCTCGGCCTTGTCCAGCCACTCCAGTGCGCCCTCGTAGTCGAGCCAGCCGCGGTAGCGGTGCTCGCCCATGATCAGCTGCAGGCGGGGGCTGTCGGGCTGCAGCGCCAGCGCGCGCTCGATCCACAGCCGGCTCTCGTCGCGCGGCAGCGGGTCGCGATTGCCGTACCAGTGCAGCTCGACCAGCAGCTTGGCCAGCTCGCCCATGGCCAGCGCGAACGTCGGGTCGAGTTCGATGGCCTGGCGGTACAGGGCCGCCGCCGCGGTCATCAGCTCGGGCGTGCGCTGGGTGTCGCGCAGCGCACGCGCCTGCAGGTAGGCGTCGTAGGCCGCGGCGACCTGGGTCGGTGCCGCGCCCTGCGTGCGGTCGGCCCTGGACACCAGCGTGCGGCCGAGCGCGGTCGCGATCGCCTGGGCGATCTCGCTCTGGATGTCGAACACGTTCTCCGGCGTCAGCTCGCGGTCGAAGGTCTCGGCCCACAGGTGTTCGTCGCTGCCGGTGTCGATCAGCTGCGCGTTGATGCGCACGCGCTTGCCGGCGCGCTGCACCGCGCCCTCGAGGATGGCCGCCACGCCCAGCTCGGCGCCGATCTGGCGGACGTTCTTGGTGGTGTCGCGGTACTCCAGCATCGAAGTGCGCGAGATCACCTTGAGCGCGGCGTTGCGGGCCAGCTGGGTCAGCAGGTCGTCGTGCACGCCGTCGACGAAGTAGGCGGTGTCGGGTTCGGCGCTGCGGTTGGTGAAGGGCAGCACGGCGATCGAACCCGGCGGCGCCTCCAGCGGCGGCGGCTCGGGGCGGCTCCTCGCCGGCGCCGGCGCGGGATCGACCGGCGCGGGCGTCGCCTGCTGCGTCGGCGTCGCGGCATCGCGGCGGCCCGGGCCCAGATGCTGCCAGGCCATCATCACCACCACGCCGAACACGGCGACGAGGGTGATCAGGTCGAGGCGGCGGCCGTGCGCGGCCGGCGCGTCCGCTGCGCCGCGATCGACGTGCACGCCGCTGGGCCCGACCTCGAACACCCAGGCCAGCGCCAGCGCCGGGACGAAGCCGAGCAGCAGCAGCGCGATCAGCGTCTTGCCGACCCATTCGGGCGCGCCGGTGAAGCCGAGCACCACGTCGGCCACCTGCAGCACCAGCCAGCCGATCACCACGTAGGCGGCGCCGACGCGGAACACGTTGCGGCGGTTGAGTTCGCGCAGCAGGCTCATCGATCGCACTCCAGCCGCGGCGCGGGACCTTCGACCAGCCGGCAGGCATCCGGCGGCCCGTGCGCGGCCCAGAAGTCGAGCAGGCCGGCGCGGCCGGCAAGCTCGAGGAAGCCCGGATGTTCGCGGAACGGCCGGTCGACCGGCGCCCAGACCATCATCAGGAGCACCTGCCCGCTGGCCGGCTTGGGTCGGAGCGCCTCGGCGATGGCTTCGTCGGTGAGGCCCAGGAACAGCATCAGCATCGTCCAGTCCTCGTCCGGCCACTGCGCGACGGCGCGGGCAAGGCGCGCACGCGCTGCGTCGCGGGCCGCCGGGTCGGCCAGCGCCGCGCCGACTTCGCGATGCACCGCGCGCCGCTCCGCGCTGATCCGCGCGTCGTCGTGCAGCCAGTCGGCATAGCGCTCGGCAGCGGCGGGATCGTTCTCGCCCAGCGCCAGCTTCAGCAGCCAGGCGCTGGCCGGGCCGCGCCAGCCCAGCGCATGCGCCTGCTGCAGGTGCTCGCGCGCGGCGTCCGCCTCGCCCTGGATCAGCTTGATGGCGCCGAGCCAGCCGTAGTGGATGCCGCTCAGCGGATCGAGCGCGCGGGCGCGTTCGAAGGCGCTGCGCGCGGCCGCCAGATGGCCCGCCTCCAGCATCGTCAGGCCCTTCCAGGTCCAGGCGTTGGCGTTGTTCGGGTCGGACGCCAGCGCTTGCTCGATCAGCGTCACCGCGTCGCCGCGACGGCCGGCGTCGGCGGCCAGCCGCGAACGCACGGCCAGCGCGTCGGGCAGGTCCGCGAGCAGGGCCAGCGCGCGGTCGGCGGCTTCGCCGGCGCGCGCCGAGGATTCGACGGGACGGACCGCGCTGTAGGACGGCAGCACGTAGTCGACGCCGGCCAGCGCCGCCCAGGCCTCGGCGAAGCGCGGGTCGCGCGTCACCGCCTGCTGCAGCAGCTCGCGCGCCGGGCCCAGGTTGGCGCCGCGCAGGGCGAACAGCTGGCGGCCGCGCAGGTAGAGCTCGTAGGCCACGAGGTCGTCGGTGGCGCGCCGCACCTGCACCGTGCGCACGCCCAGCGGCGCGGCCAGCGCATCGACGACCGCCTGGGCGATGTCCTCCTGCAGTCGGAAGATGTCGTCGAGCTCGCGGTCGTGGCTCTCCGACCACAGGTGGCGGTCGCCGTCGGCATCGATCAACTGCGTGGTGATGCGCACGCGGCTGCCCGACTTTCTCACGCTGCCCTCGAGCACGTGGGCGACGCCGAGGCGGCGGCCGATCTCGCGGGCGCCCGGCGTGTTCTCGCGGAAGGCGAACGAGGAGGTGCGCGAGGCGACCTTGAGGCCGTCGACGCGGGCCAGCGCGTTGAGGATCTCCTCGGCCACGCCCTCGGCGAGGAAGGCGTCGGCGGGATCCGGACTGAGGTTGGTGAACGCCAGCACCGCCAGCGAGCGCGGATCGACCGGTCCCGGCGGCGCCGGCGGCAGCGCCTCGGCGAACGGCGCCGGTGCGGGGGGCGCGACGGGCGCGGCTGCCGGTGGGCGCGCGGGTGGCTCGCCGCGCTCGGGCAGGGCGAACTGGCGGAGCGCACCCAGCGCCAGGGCCAGCAGCACGAGCGCGATGGTGAGCTGGTCGAGGCGTCGGCCGGTGCGCGCGTTCTCGGCAGTGGCGTGGGCAGGGCCGCGGTCGACGCGCACGCCCTGCGGCGTCAGCTCGTAGCGCCAGGCCAGCCAGAGCACCAGCGGCAGCGCGGCAAGCAGGCCGTAGACCAGGCCGCGGATCGCCGCGGTCGGCAGCGCCAGCGCGGGAAACAGCAGGTCGGCCAGCGCTACCAGCAGCCAGCTCAGCGCCAGCCAGGCCAGTCCGGCGCGGAACACGTTGCGGCGGCGCAGCTCGGCGAGCATGGCGGTCAGCGCGGCAGCTGCGCTGGCGAGCGAACGACGACGGTCAGCGCGCTGCGCGCCACTCGCGGACTCCTCGCCATCGCGCCTCCCCCGATCCGGCGAACGGGCCACCCGTTGCGCAACCCGCATGATGGCACGGCGCCCGTCAGCCGGTAGCATGCGGGGCCCCGACCGATCGCGTTCCGCAATGACGCCCCTCGACCAGCTCAAGCGCCACACCGTCGTCGTCGCCGACACCGGCAATTTCCGCCAGATCGCGCAGTTCGCGCCGCGCGACGCGACCACCAATCCTTCGCTGATCCTCAAGGCCGTGCAGCAGCCCGACTATGCGCCGCTGCTGGCCGAGGTCGTCGCCGCCCAGCGCGGCGCGCCGGCCGACCGCATCGTCGACGCGGTGCTGGTGCGCTTCGGCCTCGAGATCCTGAAGCTCATCCCCGGCCGGGTCAGCACCGAGGTCGACGCGCGGCTGTCCTTCGACACCCGCGCCACCGTCGAGCGCGCGCGTCGCCTGATCGATCTCTACGCCGCCCACGGCGTCGGCCGCGAGCGCGTGCTGGTGAAGATCGCCTCGACCTGGGAAGGCATCCGGGCGGCGGCCCAGCTCGAGCGCGAGGGCATCCACTGCAACCTGACGCTGCTGTTCGCCTTCTGCCAGGCGGTGGCCTGCGGCGACGCCGGCGTGACGCTGATCTCGCCCTTCGTCGGCCGCATCTACGACTGGCACCGCAAGGCCGCCGGCGCTGCGTGGGACGAAGCCGCCAATGCCGGCGCCGCCGATCCCGGCGTGCGTTCGGTGACGCGCATCTGGAACCACTACAAGCGCCACGGCATCGCCACGGAAGTCATGGGCGCGAGCTTTCGCAACGTCGGCCAGATCACCGCGCTGGCCGGCTGCGACCTGCTCACCATCAGCCCCGAGCTGCTGGCGACGCTGCAGGCCGGCGAGGGGGAAGTCGGGCGCGCGCTCGATCCCGATGCGGCACGCCGCGCCGACTTGCCTTCGCTGCACTACGACGAGGCCGGCTTCCGCTACGCGCTCAACGACGACGCCATGGCCACCGAAAAGCTCGCCGAAGGCATTCGTCTGTTTGCCGCCGACGCCGCGAAACTCGACGCGCTGATCGCAGCGGGGTGAGAGGGCTCGGCGCGCTCGACCCGGGGCCGAATCGCGCCAAGCCCGCAACCCTGCTGCGCATCCGGCTGCCGCAACCCGCCCTTCGCGCGTCCGCAGCTTGATCCCGATCAAGCCGCGCGATCGGGTTCTGCCGCCCAATGGGATGGGCCAACGACCGCCTGATCCGAGGGAGGCGACACGCCGATGCGCGAGTTCCCGCAAACCCACTGCGTGCCCGTCACCGTCGATGCACCCGTCGCCGTGCCCGACTATCTCGCTCGCCACTACGGTTGGGCCTACCTCGATCCCTTCGGCGTGTGGTTCTTCGACCGCCGGCCGATCGTCGAGCTGATCCTGCTCGGCCAGTACCGTCCGCTGATGCGCGGCGCGCTGGCGGCGATCGGTCCGTCGCCCGGCCGCGTGCTGCAGATCGCCTGCGCCTATGGCCCGCTGACCGCGGCGCTGGCCGCGCAGGTGGGGCCGGGCATGCTCGAGGTCATCGACGTCGCGCCCTGCCAGCTCGACAGCTGCCGGCGGCGATTGACCGCCGCCGGCATCGCGCCGGACGCCGTCCGCCTGACGCGCATGGACGCCGAGCGCCTGCAGTTCGCCGACGCCGGCTTCGATCGCGTGCTGCTGTTCCTGCTGCTGCATGAACTGCCGGCGGCGGCGCGCGCCGCGGCCCTGCGCGAGGCCTGCCGCGTGCTGCGACCCGGCGGCACGCTGGTCATCGTCGATTTCGGCGAACGCGATCGCCCGGCGGACTCGATGCTGCTGCGCGGCTGGCGCAGCCTGCTCGGCCGGGTCGAGCCCTTCCTGCCGGGATTCATCGACGAGCGCCTCGACCAGCGCATCGACGCCGCCGCGGCAGGCCTCGGGCGACGCGTCGTGGCGCGCGCCAGCC
>VFQU01001912.1_pt1 | contig 10948 bp, 9 predicted proteins | sample 3512311 | NCBI WGS metagenome assembly VFQU01 (sample SAMN10412377, study PRJNA504923) | tailings metagenome | isolation source: Relicate 3 Philex TSF3 active mining site | place: Philippines: Tuba, Benguet | collected 2017-08-29 | reverse complement strand
TGGTCGCCCACTTGGAATGGCCGGACATGGGGCTCCTTGCGGGTGTCGAGAACTGTCCTCCAGTTTAGGGCAGGGCGTCCGCGGCGATTCCGGCCCGGCGCAGCTCCACGCCCGCGAGCGCGCGCACCAGCGCAGGATCGTTCGATCGCCAGGCGGCAGCGGGGTCGGGATGCACGGTGACGAGCTTCCGGAGGGGCGCCCGCGCGAGGGCGCGCGCCGCGAGCGTGTCGGCCGACATCCCCGCGGCGATGACGGCACGGAGGCGGCGCTTGCGCACGACGAAACGGATGCGCGGCAGCAGCCAGGCGACGGCGAGCACGGTCAGCGGCAGCAGCGCCACGAGCCACCCGGCCGTCGTGGCGACGAGCTCGACGAAGGCCTGCTGCGCGCGACCGGCCTCGGCGATCGAGCTGCCCGCACCGGAGGCGAGGTCGAGCGGCCCGCGGATGCCCGCGCCGATGAGGGGAACCCCGCCGAGGGCATCCGCCGCCTCGGTGAGGCCCGCCTGCACGTCGAGACCGGCAGCCTCGAGGTCGCGACCGAAAGCGGCCAGAGTGCGGATGGTGGCAGCGACCGAGACGGCGACGGCGATGACCACGGCGGCCAGGGCGAGCGCGATCACGTCGGCGATGATCTGGCGGGCTCGCGCGGTCGGGTAGTCGGAGTAGAGGACCATCTCCTCATCGTGCCACTCCGCACCGTGCCGGGCCCCGCCTTCTCGACGGTCGGTACCGAGACAGCAGCGGGCGGAGGTCAGCGCCCGACGTGGACGTGGTCGAGGAAGCGCTCGTGGAACCGTGTCTCCCCCGCGACCTCGGGGTGGAAGGCGGTGGCGAGGATTCGACCCTGCTCGACCGCCACGATGCGACCATCATCGAGCTCGCCGAGCACCGCGACGTCGGGGCCGGCCTCCTGCACGACGGGAGCCCGGATGAAGACGGCGTGCACGGGCGGGTCGCCGAGCGCGGGCATCGCGAGGTCGGTCTCGAAGGAGTCGAGCTGACTGCCGAAGGCGTTGCGTCGCACGGTGACGTCGAGCCCGCCGAGCGTCAGCTGCCCGTCGATCGCGTCCACGACGCGGTCGGCGAGCATGATCATGCCCGCACAGGTTCCGTACACGGGCATGCCTTCTGCGATGCGCTGCCGAAGCGGCTCGCGCAGGCCGAACAGGCGGCTGAGCTTGTCCATGACGCTCGACTCGCCGCCGGGGATCACCAGGCCGGCGACCTCCGCGAGCTGCGCGGGGGTGCGCACCTCACGCACCTCCGCCCCCAGCCCGCGCAGCACGGCGACGTGCTCGCGCACGTCGCCCTGCAGGGCGAACACCCCGACGGGGGGAAACGCGCTACCAGCCACGCTCGGCGAGGCGGTGCGGCGCGGGCAGGTCGGCGACGTTGATGCCGACCATCGCCTCGCCGAGCCCGCGCGACGCCTCCGCGATGATCGCCGGGTCGGTGTAGCCGGCGGTGGCCTTGACGATCGCCGCGGCGCGCGCTGCCGGGTTGCCCGACTTGAAGATGCCCGAACCGACGAAGACGCCGTCGGCGCCGAGCTGCATCATGAGCGCCGCATCAGCGGGGGTGGCGACGCCGCCCGCGGTGAAGAGCACGACGGGGAGCTTCCCGGTCTGAGCGACCTCGGCGACGAGCTCGTACGGCGCCTGCAGCTCCTTGGCGGCGACGTACCACTCATCGGGCGTCTTGGCCGAGAGCGCGCGGATCTCGCCGAGGATGGTGCGGATGTGCTTGGTGGCCTCGCTCACGTCGCCGGTGCCGGCCTCGCCCTTCGAGCGGATCATCGCGGCGCCCTCTGTGATGCGGCGCAGCGCCTCCCCCAGGTTGGTGGCACCGCAGACGAACGGCACCGTGAAGGGCCACTTGTCGATGTGGTTGACGTAGTCGGCGGGGCTCAGAACCTCCGACTCGTCGATGTAGTCCACGCCGAGCGACTGCAGCACCTGGGCCTCGACGAAGTGGCCGATGCGCGCCTTCGCCATGACCGGGATGGACACGGCGGCGATGATCTCATCGATGAGGTCGGGGTCGCTCATGCGGGCGACGCCGCCCTGCGCACGAATGTCGGCGGGCACGCGCTCGAGAGCCATGACAGCGACAGCGCCCGCGTCTTCCGCGATGCGTGCCTGCTCGGCGGTGACGACGTCCATGATCACGCCGCCCTTCAGCATCTCGGCGAGGCCGCGCTTCACACGGCTGGAGCCGGTCTCGGCAGTGCTCATGAGGGTGTCCCTTCGACGGAGGGCGCGCTCCCGCGCGCGGCTGTCCGGCCATCGGGTCGCAATGGCCTAGGCCAAAAGATAGCATGGGGTCGACCCTCCTTCCTGAGCAGCGATGGACCCCTCATGACCCTCGAGATCACCGGCCGGTCGGCCGCGGAGATCGCCGCCAGCGTGCGCGAGCGCATCGAGCGGGGTGCGCTGCGGCCGGGCGACCCGCTCCCCTCGGTGCGCACGCTGGCCGACGAGCTCGGGGTCAATCGCAACACGGCCGTCGCCGCCTACCGGCAACTCACCCTGGCAGGCCTCGTCGAGACCCGCGGGCGCGGAGGAACGCGGGTGGTCGATCGCGCCCCCATCGCGCAGGAGGGCTTCGCCGCCGACAGCGTGCTGCGCGATGTCGCGACCGGCAATCCCGACCCCGCGCTGATCCCCGACCCGACCGCGGCCCTCGCCGGGGTCGCCGGCCATCGCGTGCTCTACGGCGAGCCCGTCATCGATCCGGGCCTCGAGCGCTGGGCCGACAGCTGGATGCGGGCAGACCTCGCACCGTCCGCCCTGCACCTCACGATCACGAGCGGCGCCGCGGATGCGGTCGAGCGGCTGCTCGCCCAGGCGCTCGTGCGCGACGACGCCGTCGCCCTCGAGGACCCATGCTTCCTGACCAGCATCCACACGGTCCGCATGGGCGGGTACCGTCCCGTCCCCGTGCCGGTCGACGACGAGGGGATGACCGTCGCAGGCCTTCGCGCCGCCCTCGAGCAGGGTGTGCGCGCGCTCGTGTGCACCCCGCGGGCCCAGAACCCGACGGGTGCCAGCCTGAGCGAGGGCCGGGCCGCCGAGCTGCGGGAGGTTCTGCGCGAGCATCCCTACGTGCTGGTGATCGAGGACGACCACTTCTCGATGCTCTCGCGCTCGCCCTTCCGCTCGGTGATCGGGCCCGATCACCAGCGGTGGGCGCTCGTGCGCTCCGTGTCGAAGTTCCTCGGCCCCGACATGTGCCTCGCCGTCACGGCCTCAGACCCTGAGACCGCCGAGCGCCTGGCCATGCGGCTCTCCCCCGGTACCACCTGGGTCAGCCACCTGCTGCAGCGCCTCACGCTCGCGCTCGTCAGCGATCCGGTGATTGCGGCGGGCATCGCGCGCGCGGGAGACCACTACGCCGCTCGCAATGCCGCCTTCGCCGCGCGCCTCACGGCGCTCGGCATTCCGGCCCGTGCCGGTGACGGGCTGAACCTGTGGGTCGCCCTGCCCGTACCGGCCCGCGAGGTCTCGCCGCACCTGATGCGGCGGGGCTGGCTCGCGCGCACGGGCGACGAGTTCTCGCTCGGCTCCGTGCCGACCGCGCACCGCCTCCGGCTCACGGTGCACGACCTGAGCGACGAGGACGCGGGCCGTCTGGCCGCCGACATCGTGGCGGCCGTCGAGGCAGCCGCCTCCGCGGCCGGCGGGCGCTGGGCGCGCACCGGGATGGGATGATCGAGCGGTGAAGGTGCTCTCCATCCAGTCCGCCGTGGCCTTCGGGCACGTCGGCAACTCTGCGGCCGTGTTCCCCCTGCAGCGCATCGGGGTCGAGGTCATGCCGGTCTACACGGTGAACTTCTCCAATCACACCGGCTACGGCGCCTGGCGCGGCCCGCTCATCGCACCCGACGATGTGCGCGAGGTCATCACCGGCATCGAGGAGCGCGGCGCCTTCCCGCAGATCGACGTGATCCTCTCGGGCTACCAGGGCTCAGAGGGCATCGCCGACGTGATCCTCGACGCCGTCGACCGCATCAAGGCGGTCAACCCCGGGGCGATCTACGCCTGCGACCCCGTCATGGGCAACGCCAGGAGCGGTTGCTTCGTCGCGCCCGCCATCCCGGTGCTGCTGCGCGAGCGGGTCGTCCCCGCCGCCGACCTCATCACCCCGAACCAGTTCGAGCTCGGGTACCTGACGGGCACCGAGCCCGGCACGCTCGAGTCGACCCTCGCCGCGGTCGATCTCGCCCGCACTATGGGCCCGCGAACCGTGCTCGTCACGAGCGTCGAGCGCCCCGACCGCGAGGAGGGCACCCTCGAGATGCTCGCGGTCGACGACGACGGCGCCTGGATCGTCACCACCCCGCAGCTGCCGATGAAGGCCAACGGCTCGGGCGACGTGACGGCCGCACTGTTCACCGCGCACTACCGGCGCACGGGCGACGCGGGCGACGCCCTCGCGCGCACCGCCTCGAGCGTCTTCGACCTGCTGACGAACACCCTGCAGTCGGGAGAGCGCGAGCTGCAGCTCGTCGAGTCGCAGGAGGCCTACGCGCACCCCCGCCTGCAGTTCGCGGTGCGGCAGGTGCGGTAGCGGGCGACCCTAGCGCGGCCAGGCGGCGGCGAGCTCGTCGCGCACCTCGCCGAGCAGCCGCGGCATCGCCTTGGTGCCGGCGACGATCGGCATGAAATTCGCGTCGGCGCTCCAGCGCGGCACCACGTGCTGGTGCAGATGCGCGGCGATGCCCGCACCGGCCAGGCGGCCCTGGTTCATGCCGATGTTGAATCCGTCGCACCGCAACGAGCCGCGCAGCACACGCATCGCCGTCTGCGTGAGTGCAGCGATCTCAGCGGTCTCCGCCTCGGTGGCCTCGTCGTAGAGGCCGACGTGGCGGTACGGGCAGACCAGCAGGTGCCCGGTGTTGTACGGATACAGGTTGAGCACCACGTAGGCGAGCTCGCCGCGGGCGACGATGAGACCCTCCTCATCGCTCAGCCCCGGCACACGGCAGAACGGGCACTCGTCGTCGCTCACCTGCACGTGGTGCGATTGGATGTACGCCATGCGGTGCGGCGTCCACAGCCGCGCATAGCCGTCGGGCGCGGCCGCGAACCCCGTGGCCGATTCGACCTCGACGCCGTCGAACGAGGCGCGCTGCGCATCCTGCTGCGTCATCGGCGGATGCTCGCCTACAACTCGCTCGATCGCGTCGAGATGGCCGTGGTGATGCGCTGCACCGCCTGCTCGACCGGCACCCCGTTGACCTGCGAGCCATCGCGGAACCGGAAGCTCACCGCGCCGTTCGCGACATCCTCGGCCCCCGCGATCAGCAGGTACGGCACCTTGCCGGTCGTGTGGGTGCGGATCTTCTTCTGCATGCGGTCATCGCTGCGGTCGACGTGCGCCCGCACCCCCGCGGCGCGCAGCTGGCCGATGACTCCCTCGAGGTGCTCGGCGTACTCCTCCGCCACCGGGATGCCCACGACCTGCTCAGGGGCGAGCCAGGCCGGGAAGGCACCCGCGTAGTGCTCGAGCAGGATCGCAAAGAAGCGCTCGATCGAGCCCAGCAGCGCGCGGTGGATCATGATCGGCTGCTGCCGTGTGCCGTCGGAGGCGGTGTACTCGAGCTCGAAGCGCTCGGGCTGGTTGAAGTCGAGCTGCACCGTCGAGAGCTGCCAGGTGCGGCCGATCGCGTCGCGGGCCTGCACCGAGATCTTCGGGCCGTAGAACGCCGCACCGCCCGGGTCGGGCACGAGCTCGAGCCCCGAGTCGACCGCGACCTGCCGCAGCGTCTCGGTGGCTTCCTGCCACAGGTCATCGCTGCCCACCGACTTCTCGGGGTTGCGGGTCGACAGTTCGAGGTAGAAGTCGTCGAGGCCGTAGCCGCGCAGGGTCTCGAGCACGAACTCGAGCTGGCGGGCCACCTCGTCGCGCACCTGGTCGGGGGTCACGTAGATGTGCGCGTCGTCCTGCGTGAGCCCGCGCACGCGTGTGAGGCCCGAGAGCGTGCCGCTCTTCTCGTAGCGGTAAACGGTTCCGAACTCGGCCAGGCGCAGAGGCAGCTCGCGGTAGCTGCGGCCGCGCGCCCGGAAGATCAAGTTGTGGAATGGGCAGTTCATGGGCTTCAGGTAGTAGTCCTGGCCCGGCTTCGTCACTGCACCGTCGGCATCGTGCTCGGCGTCGAGGTGCATCGCCGGGAACATGCCCTCCTCGTACCACTGCAGGTGGCCGCTCGTCTCGAACAGCGCCCCCTTGGTGATGTGCGGCGAGTAGACGAGCTCGTAGCCGTTCGCGAGCAGCCGCTCGCGCATGTACGACTCGATCTCGGCCCGCACGATGCCGCCCTTGGGGTGGAAGACGGCGAGGCCCGAGCCGATCTCGTCGGGGAAGCTGAACAGGTCGAGCTCGACGCCGAGCTTGCGGTGGTCGCGCTTCGCGGCCTCCTCGAGACGGGCGAGGTGCTCGCGCAGGGCATCCTTCGACGGCCACGCCGTGCCGTAGATGCGCTGCAGCTGCGGGTTCTTCTCGCTGCCGCGCCAATAGGCCGCGGCGACCCGCATGAGCGACCAGCCGTTGCCGATCATGCGCGTGTTCGGCAGGTGGGGGCCGCGGCAGAGGTCCTTCCAGTAGACCTCGCCCGTCTTGCCATCGACGTTGTCGTAGATCGTCAGCTCACCGGCGCCGACCTCGACGCTCTCGCCGTCGGCGCCCTCGGCCGCCGACCCCTTGAGACCGATGAGCTCGAGCTTGTAGGGCTCACCGGCGAGCTCGGCGCGGGCCTCCTCCTCGGTGACGACCCGGCGCACGAAGCGCTGCCCCTGCCGGATGATGCGGTCCATCGCCTTCGCGAGCGCCGAGAAGTCATCGGTGGTGAACGGGGTCGCGACGTCGAAGTCGTAGTAGAACCCGTCGGTGACCGGCGGGCCGATGCCGAGCTTCGCCTCCGGGTTGATCGACTGCACCGCCTGGGCGAGCACGTGCGCGGTCGAGTGCCGCAGGATCGCGAGGCCGTCGGGCGAGTCGATCGTCACCGGTTCGGCGACGTCACCGGGCTGCAGCCGGTGGGCGAGGTCGCGAAGCTCGCCCGCCACGCGCATCGCCACGACACTGCGATCGCGGAACACGCCGAAGCCGTCGGTCGCCTCCGTGATCGCGACCGGGGCGATCGGGGCGGGGGGATGCTCGGCCGGGGCGTCGACAGACACGCGGTGTCCTCCAGGAGAGGTCGGGACGGTGGGCGTCGACAACTCTACCGGCGGCTCGCCGGGCATCCGCCGCGGCCCTAGCCGGCGACGAGCACCCAGGCCGTGGCGACCGACTGCATCCACTCCTGCACGATCGGCCGGTCGAGCGCGGCCGCCCAGGCGATGCCGATCTGCAGAACGGCGACGAGGTCGACCAGGGCGTTCGAGAGGGGCGATCGCGCCCCGGGGATGAGCGTGATCGCCAGGAGGCTGAGCAGCAGGAAGGTGACGCCGGCGGCGCCGGGGTGGAAGGCTCCGACGAGGAAGGCGAGGTTGAGCAGCAGGAACACGATGATCGAGACCGGGATGGCGGCCGGTCGGCGCACGATCGCCGCGACGAGCCAGGAGCTCGCGAGGGGCGCGGCGATCAACCACCCCGTCGGGGTTGCGTAGAGCGCGATCAGCTCGGCGACACCGGAGGGCACCCCCGCGACGATGGCGGCCACATCGAGGCCGGGCCAGGCCAAGCCGAAGAACAGCACGTTCAGGAACGCGATCGTGGCGAACGCACCGAGGCTCGGGAAGGCCAGGACCAGCATGTTCGCGGCGCGGAGGCCGGGAGCCGCCGGGCGCCCCGGTCGGAGGAACGGCGAGGCGAGCACGGCCACCAGCACGTAGAGGATTCCCGTGGAATCGCTCACCGCCGAGAGCATGAGGAGGATCCCGGCCCGGAAGCCCGACTCGGTGCTCCCCCAGTTCACGAAGCGCACCTGGTCGGCGAGGGCGAGACCGAGGAAGGTAAGCGCGAGGAACCCCGGCAGGTTCTCGAGGGCGAAGTACGCGAACAGCGGATTCGCCGCGAGCGCGATCACCAGGATGATGCCCGTCGAGCGGGGAATGGCGCGCTGCGCGATGATCTCGGCGACCCTCTGGAGGAGGAACCCCGCCGCGATCGCCCCGATCACGCTCAGGCCGACACGGCCGAACGGGTTCGCCGAGGCGAGCATGATCGACACGTGCGGGTACAGCATCGCCAGCCACTCCGCATCGCCCCGGGTCCAGTCGATGGCCGCCACAGCCGCCTCGAGGTCGGCGTTCGGAGCCGACTCCGGGTGCGGAACGCGCTCGAGCAGGAGGGCGAGCAGCACGAGCGGAGCGGCCGTGCCGAGGCGGAGCATCCAGCGCCACACCGGATTGCGGGGGAAGGGATCGAGCCGACTGCGCTGCAGACCGCGGTTCGAGCGGTCGCGCCGTAGCGGCGGCACCTCAGTCGTGCTGGACATGCGTCGTCAGACCGTGCTCGGTCTTCTCCCAGTAGTGCGGCCGCGTGATGAGCTGCCACAGACCCTTGTACGCGGCGATCGAGTGCAGCAGCCAGTAGACGGGGTTCAGCAGCGCCCACAGCACGAGGTGGAACGCACCGCGCTTGTACGGCCCCATCATCGACAGGTAGATCATGATCACGTTGCCGACCACGAAGTTGAGCAGTGTCAGCCAGAGCAGCCAGAGGGGGAAGACCTCGGCCAGGGCGTTCACCGGCAGCAGCAGCGTGAGCGCCGTGACGATGTAGAAGGGGATGACCCCGAGGAACGTCGCAGGTGTGCCGGCGATAAGCAGCACGAAGCTCAGGAAGCGCCGCAGCCCGATCTGGCGGATGAGCGCGACGGGCTGACGCGCGTGCACGAGCGTGGTCTGCATGTAGCCCTTGATCCAGCGCGACCGCTGCCGGATGAAGTTGGGGATGGAGGTGTTGGCCTCCTCCATGGTCGTCGAGTTGATGACGCCGATGCGGTAGCCGAGAGCACTCGCGCGGATGCCCAGATCGGCGTCCTCCGTCACGTTGTACGGGTCCCAGCCGCCCAGCTCGACGAGCGCATCGGTGCGGAAGTGGTTCGACGTGCCCCCGAGCGGGATCGGCAGGTCGCCGAGGTCGAGCCCGGCCAGCATGTAGTCGAACCAGTAGCTGTACTCGAGCGTGAACATCCGCGTGAGGGCGTTCTCGCGATCGTTGAAGTAGTTGAGCGAGGCCTGCACGCAGACCGTGTCGTCTCCACCCCGGCGGAAGGCGACGACCGCTTTCTTGAGCTGGTCGGGATCGGGCGTGTCCTCCGCGTCGTAGATGACCAGGTACTCACCGGTGGCGAAGTACAGGCCGACGTTGCAGGCGCGCGGCTTCGTCTGCGGCTGCCCCTTCGGGATCGTCACCACCCGGAAGTGCGGCGGCGGGTTGGACGCCCGCACAGCCTCGCGCGTCTCGTGGTCCTCCTCCTCGATCAGGATCAGCACCTCGAGCTTCTCCGTCGGGTAGTCGAGCCCCCCGAGATTGCGGATGAGCTGCCCGACGATGTTCGCCTCGCGGAAGACCGGCACGAGCACCGTATAGCGGGGCAGGTCGCGATCGCGCAGAGCCGCGACCTGTGCGGCGGTGATGCGCTCGACGACGTCGTACCGCGCGCCCCGCATGGCGACGATGAACTTGAAGCTCGTTCCGGCCAGGAACACCACGCTCAGAACGGTCAGCGCGACGATCGCGGTGTCGATCGGGCGCAGCACGGCGGCGATGAGGATGCCCACCGCGAGCACGGCGCCGAGCACCTTCTGCGCGCGACTGAAGGTGACCCGCGCGGACATCGTCGGGTTCTGCCGCCACAGCTCGTTGGCGGCCTCATCGGCGATCTCGGCACGGAAGAGGCGGAGGCAGGCGTTCTTGATGTCCCACGAGGTCGTCGCCACAAACTGCAGCTCGGCGCCGCCGAGCAGCGAGCGGATGCGCTCGACCCGCTCCGGGGCGACACCGCGTGCGGTGGCGACGAAGACCGTGCCGTTGTCATTGCGGCGGATGGGCATCCAGTTCTCGGCGAGGTAGGTCTGCCCCGGGAAGCGGCGCACCAGGTCGGCCTCGAACTTCACGGCCTCGAGGTCGATCGCGTGGATGCCCCAGGCGTGTGCCTCGACGAGCAGCAGCGACTCGGAGTCGAGCAGGCCCTCGCTGATGAGCACCTGGTCGATGTGGGCACCCGTACGCTCTTTGACCTGGCGTGCGAAGGCGAGGTTCTCGGGCGACACCAGTCCGCTCTGCAGCAGCAGGTCGGCGAACGCCTCGCTGTCGGCCACGCGTGCGGCAGCCTCTCCCCCCGGAGCCATGCGTCGATCCTACGGCAGCAGCCCCGCGGGATCTGGCCCCACAACGGGGTGCCCGCACAGAAGAACCCACGGGTGACCAGGGGTTTCTCGTGGTGGGCGATACTGGGATCGAACCAGTGACCTCTTCCGTGTCAGGGAAGCGCGCTACCGCTGCGCCAATCGCCCATTCGCATGGGATGTTTCGTGTGGAGCTGTGAGGTGGCGACGGGATTCGAACCCGTGTGCACGGCTTTGCAGGCCGCTGCCTCGCCTCTCGGCCACGCCACCGTGGGCAAGAACCCGCCTCACAGAGGGCCATTGCTCGAGCGGATGACGAGATTCGAACTCGCGACCCTCACCTTGGCAAGGTGATGCGCTACCACTGCGCCACATCCGCATTTCGCCTCCCGCTCTCGCGGGGTGCATCGAAACTCTAGCCCAACTCTCCGGCGAGGGCCAAACCGACGCGGCGGTGTGTTGGCGACCCTCCCGACGCGGTCTCGCCGCCCGCGGCGGATGTGGCAAGATAGTGCCGCACGGGCGATTGGCGCAGTTGGTAGCGCGCTTCCTTCACACGGAAGAGGTCATCAGTTCGAGTCTGGTATCGCCCACCACTCCCCCGTCGTCGAGCGGCTCGACGCGTCATTCGCTGCAGCCGGCAGA
>VFQU01001911.1_pt1 | contig 10951 bp, 9 predicted proteins | sample 3512311 | NCBI WGS metagenome assembly VFQU01 (sample SAMN10412377, study PRJNA504923) | tailings metagenome | isolation source: Relicate 3 Philex TSF3 active mining site | place: Philippines: Tuba, Benguet | collected 2017-08-29 | reverse complement strand
AACAAGGTCGAAGAGAATCCCGAGCTGCAGCGTTTCAAGGACCAGATACTGTTCGAAATCACCCAGGATGGCCTGCGCATCCAGATCATGGACGCCGAGAATCGACCGATGTTCGCCCTCGGCAGTGCCAACCTTCAGCCCTATTTCGAAGACATCCTGCTGGCCATGGCCGACACCATTCGCGCGGTGCCGAACAAGATCAGCATCAGCGGTCACACCGATGCCAAGCCGTTCGTAGGGCGCGGCGATTTCGGCAACTGGGAGCTGTCATCCAACCGTGCCAACGCCGCGAGGCGCACATTGGTGGCGGGCGGGTACCCGGACGAGCAGGTGGCGCGGGTGGTCGGCTATGCCTCGTCGGCGCTGTTCGACCGCGAGGACCCATTCAACCCGGTCAATCGGCGCATCGATATCGTTGTGCTGACCAAGAAGGCGCAGCGCGCCATCGAGGGCGAACAAGGCGTCGAGGAAGGCACTGCGCCCGCGCCAGGCGAGGCTCCGGCGGACGAGGCGAGTGAACCGCTAGCGCCAGAGCAACTGCAGCAGCGCCTGAATATCTTCGAAGAAGGCGCCTTGCAGTTCGATCAACTGAATAATCAGTAATCGTCTTCCGGCAGGCTGGCGATGATGTGCCGGTAGCTGGCCATGCGCTGCGGCTGCACGCGGCCGTCTTCCAGGGCCTGCAAAAGCGCACACCCGGGTTCGCGATCATGCTTGCAGTCACGGAAGCGGCAGCGCCCGAGCAGGTCGTGGAATTCGATGAAGCCCGCTTCCACGTCATCGCGGCTGACATGGCCGAGGCCGAATTCGCGAATGCCTGGGGAGTCGATCAGTTGACCGCCACCGGGAAAGTGGAAAAGCCGTGCGGTGGTGGTGGTGTGCGTCCCCTTGCCGGTCAACTCCGACAGCGCGCCGACACGCGTATCTACACCGGGCAGCAGGCTGTTGACCAAGGATGACTTGCCTACGCCAGATTGGCCGACGAATACGCTGACGTTTCCGTTCAGGCGATGTTTCAGCTGCTCCATGCCATCGCCCTGATGGGCCGAGACTTCCAGCAGCGGGTACTCGAGCTCACGATAGACCTTGAGCAGCGCGTCCAGCGCTACCTGGTTCTGCTCATCGATCAGATCGGCCTTGTTCAGCAGCAGTAGCGGACGAATGCCCGCGTGCTCGGCGGCAACCAGATAACGGTCGATCAGGTTGGCGTGCGGCTCGGGCAGCGGCGCGAAGACGATGACGATCTGGTCGACGTTGGCCGCCACCGGCTTGAGTTGGCCGCGCATGTCGGGGCGGCACAGTTCGCTGTTTCTCGGCAGTTGCGCGACGATGACGCCGTCACCCTGATTGCCGGGGCGCCAGACTACCTGGTCACCAGTGACCAGTGCCGGCAGGTTGGCGCGCAGGTGGCAGCGAAACACCTGGCCGGCCATCTCGCCCTGCAAACCTTCGATTTCCACCTGTACGCCGAAGTGGGCGATTACCAGGCCGGTCTGTTCCGGGCCGAGGTCACCGCCTTCCAGTGCTTCCATTGCTCGCGATTCACGCTTGGCGGCGCGCTCGGCGCGCTCGCCTTGAATCTTTTCGATCCGCCAGTTCTGGCGGCGGTTGAGTTGGCGTTTGGCCATGGAGCATCCGGGTAGTGGAGTGTTGATCGCGGCGAGTTTAGCATGAGCGCTCGGCGGCCATTCGGCTGTCAGGAACAGAGGTCGGGAATGACGGCAGGCGAGGAACGAACGGTGCTGCGGCTACCGTTATTGCGCGCTCTTTTAGCGCAGGGTCTGGCCTTGGCGCTGGTGGTGGTGCTGGTCTATCTGCTGGCGTTGCTGCCCTGGCGCATGTCGTTGTTTTCGGTGGCGCTGCTGCAAGGTGTTGTGGCCGCCGGGATCGGCTGGCGCCTGGGTCTGTCACGCTGGTGGTTGTGGATCAATCTGGCGTTTCTGCCTGCGCTGCTGGTAATGCAGCGCGCCGATTTACCGGCCTGGTTGTTCCTGCTGGGCTTCGTTCTGCTGCTACTGGTCAACTGGAACAGTCTGCGTGAACAGGTGCCGCTCTACCTGAGTGGGCGCAAGGCGCAGCAACGTCTGCAGCAGTGCTTGAGCGAGCGTGAGCCGCCGCTGCGCTTCGTCGACCTGGGCTGTGGTACTGCTGGTACGGTGCTGCAGCTGGCCAGACGGTTTCCGCGCGGGCAGTTCGTTGGTGTCGAGACGGCGCCGCTGCTCTTCGTTTTCGCCTGGCTACGCTGCCTGCTGCAGGAGAACTGCAGCATTCGTTATCGGAGTCTGTGGCAGGTCGAGCTCGGCGACTTCGATGTCGTCTACTGCTTTCTCTCGCCCGTGCCGATGGCGCGTCTGTGGGCCAAGGCGCAAGTCGAGATGCACGCCAATAGCTGGCTGATCAGCAACACCTTCGAGATTCCGGGCGTGCCGGCTGATCGTGAGCTCGAGATCAACGAAGGACGGCAAACGTCCCTGTTTCTCTGGCGCATGAAGGGTGCCGAGATCCGCTAGACTTGGCGCCTGAGCCAAGGAGCCTAACCATGCAAAACCCCAACAACCTGATCTGGATCGACCTGGAAATGACCGGGCTGGAGCCGGAGCGCGATGTGATCATCGAGATGGCCACCATCGTCACCGACAGTGAGCTGAACGTGTTGGCCGAGGGCCCGGTGATCGCCGTCCACCAGAGCGACGAGGCTCTGGCCGGCATGGACGAATGGAACACCCGCACCCATGGCCAGAGCGGCCTGACTCAGCGCGTACGTGAAAGCAAAATCGACACGGCGGCGGCCGAAGCACAGACCATCGCCTTCCTCGAACAGTGGGTGCCCAAGGGCAAGTCACCCATCTGCGGCAACAGCATCGGCCAGGATCGCCGCTTTCTCTACAAGTACATGCCGGCCCTGGAAGCCTACTTCCACTACCGCTACCTGGACGTGTCGACGCTGAAGATCCTCGCTGGCATGTGGGCGCCAGCGGTCAAGGACAGCTTTCAGAAAACTGCAACTCATCAGGCGCTGGATGACATTCGTGAGTCCATTGCCGAGCTGCGCCACTACCGTGAGCATTTCCTCAAGGTGTAAATCAGCCACTCCGGCGCGTTCCGCGTGCCGTGCGAGTAGCGTAGCCCGGATGCAATCCGGGAAAACGGGCGGCGCCATTCCCGGATTTCATCCGGGCTACAAGGCGCCGTGCCGCTCCAGGGCCCACGCCACATGCTCGCGCACTAGCTCCGACGGATGTTCGCGGCGTGCCTGCAGAGCCTGTAGTACCGGGATGGTGGATGGCGCGTTGCCAAGGCCGACCGCCAGGTTACGCAGCCAGCGCTCGTAGCCGGCGCGGCGTAGCGGCGAGCCTTCGGTGCGGCTGAGAAACTCCTCTTCCGTCCACATGAACAGCTCGGCCAGGCCGCTGTTGTCCAGGCCGTGGCGCGGCTGGAAGTCGCCCTGGTCGGTGGGGCGAGCGAAGCGATTCCAGGGGCAGACGATCTGACAGTCGTCGCAGCCGAACACCCGGTTGCCGATGGGCGCACGCAGCTCTTCGGGGATCGAGCCTTTTAGCTCGATGGTCAGGTAGGAGATGCAGCGCCGGGCATCCAGCACGTAGGGCCCGGCGAAGGCCGCAGTGGGGCAGATATCCATGCACGCGCTGCAGCGTCCGCAATGCTCGCTGGCGTGTGGGGCATCCACCGGCAGTGGCAGGTCGACGAACAGCTCGCCGAGAAAGAAATAGCTGCCGGCCTTGCGGTTGAGCACCAGGGTGTTCTTACCGATCCAGCCGAGACCGGCTTTTTCGGCGATGGCCTTTTCCAGCACCGGGGCGCTGTCGACGAAGGCGCGGTAGCCGAACGGACCGATCTGCTGCTGGATGCGTTCGGCCAGCTGTTGCAGGCGCTTGCGGATCAGTTTGTGGTAGTCGCGGCCCAGGGCGTAGCGCGACACGTAGGCCTGTTCCGGCTCTTTGAGGCGCTGGGCCATCTGCGTGTCGCCGGGCAGATAGTCCATGCGCAGCGACACCACGCGCAGGGTGCCAGGTACCAGTTCGTCCGGGTGTGAGCGCTTGCTGCCGTGGGCGGCCATGTAATCCATCTCACCCTGATAGCCGGCTGCCAGCCAGCGTTGCAGGTGCGCCTCGTGTTCGCCCAGCTCGACATCGGTGATGCCGACCTGCTGAAAGCCCAGCTCACGCCCCCAGTCCTTGATGGACAGGGCCAGAGCATTGAGGTCGAGGGTTTGATCGGACATGGGCGGGCGCAGGCGATGGACGTAGGTATAATTCTGCCAGACATCCGTGGTGAGCGAGCCATGCATCTACTACCAGCCTCTTTGCCGTTGAGCCTGCACAGTGCCGAACAGGTGCGTGCGCTGGATGCGCAGTTGATCGCCGCCGGCACGCCCGGTTTCGAGTTGATGCAGCGCGCCGCCCACGCAGCCTGGCGCGCCTTGCGCAGACGCTGGCCGGATGCTGGCGAAATCACCGTGCTGGCCGGGCGTGGTAACAATGCCGGTGACGGCTACCTGATTGCCGCTCTGGCTCAGCGTGCCGGTTGGCGCGTGCGCGTGCTGGCGGTGGGTGAGCCCGCTGCTCTGAGTGGCGATGCTGAGCGGGCCTGCGCCGAGGCGCGAAGGGCGGGCGTCGATGTGCTGCCCTGGAGCGAATGCGCACCACTGGCTGGCATCGTGGTCGATGCGTTGCTCGGCACGGGGCTGGCTGGTGCGGTGCGTGAGCCTTATGCCCAGGCGATGCGCATGCTCAACCAGAGTGGCTTGCCGGTGCTGGCGGTGGATATTCCTTCTGGTTTGCACGCCGATAGCGGCGCGCGTCTTGGTGTGGCCGTGCGCGCCGATCTGACCGTGACCTTCATCGCCCTCAAGCTCGGCCTGCTCACGGGCGTTGGCCCGGAGCTGTGCGGCGAGCTGCAGTTCGACGATCTGCAAGGCGATGCCCGGCTATTGGCCCAGGCGCCCAGCGTGGCGCAGCGTCTCGATCCGGCCAATCTGCCGCGCCTTGCGGCGCGGTCGCCGGTGGCGCACAAGGGCCAGTTCGGTCACCTGCTGGTGATCGGTGGCGATCTGGGCATGGGCGGCGCTGCGCTGCTCTGTGCCGACAGTGCCCTGCGTGCCGGCACTGGCCTGGTGTCACTGGCGACACGAGGTGAGCATGTCGCGGCCGCTTTGGTGCGACGGCCTGAAATCATGTGTGCGGCGGTGGCGTCGGCCAATCAGCTGTTGGCACTCACCGAGCGCGCCGATGTCTGCGTGGTGGGGCCTGGCCTGGGTCAGGGGGCCTGGTCGCGCAGTTTGCTGTCTGGCGTCTGTGGTCTCGATATGCCTCAGGTCTGGGATGCCGATGCGCTCAATCTGCTGGCTGCCGGCCAGGTCGCCGCGCCTGATCAGGGCGTGCTCACGCCGCATCCGGGCGAAGCGGCGCGTTTGCTGGGTATCGATACCGCAAGCGTGCAGGCTGATCGGCCGGCTGCCGTGCGGGCCCTGGCGCAACGATTTGGCCTGGTGGTGGTGCTCAAGGGCGCAGGCAGCCTGGTCGCCGCACCGGATGGGCGTCTGGCGCTGTGTGATCGCGGCCATCCGGCGATGGCGGGGGCTGGCTTGGGTGATGTTCTGGCTGGATTGATCGGTGCGCTGCTGGCGCAGGGCATGGCAGCGTATGATGCGGCCTGCCTGGCGGTATGGCTGCATGCACGTGCCGGTGAGGTGCTGGCTGCGCAGGGGCGCGGGCTGGCTGCCGGTGATCTGCCCTGCACCATTCGTCAGTTATTGGAGGAGTTGTGTCCTTGTGTGAAGTGAAACTCGAAGCGGCCGACGAAGCCGCAATGCTGACTCTGGGGGCGCGGATCGCCGAGATCAGTGGGGGGCAGGGCATCATCTATCTGCATGGTGATCTGGGCGCCGGCAAAACCACCCTTTCACGCGGCATTCTGCGCGGCCTGGGCCATGCTGGTGCGGTCAAGAGTCCGACCTTTACCCTGGTCGAACCCTACGAAATTGGCGACGTGCGCGCCTTCCATTTCGATCTTTATCGTCTGGTCGATCCTGAGGAATTGGAGTTTCTCGGCATCCGCGATTACTTCGAGGGGGATGCCTTGTGCCTGATCGAATGGCCGCAGCGTGGCGCGGGCGTTTTGCCAAAGCCCGACCTGGACATTACCATTAGCCCTCAAGCGAGCGGCCGTTCGCTGTTGCTGCAGGGGCATGGGGCTCGAGGGGAGGCCTGGTGCAAGGCCCTGAGCAGCAAGGAATGAATAAGAAGCGATGGGGTTGGTTATGCGCATAGGCGCGCTGGTTACAGCTGTGGGGGTGTTGTTGGCGGCCCTGGCTGCCGAGGCCCTGGCTGCCTCCGATATACGGAGCGTGCGTCTGTGGCGTGCCCCGGACAATACCCGTCTGGTCTTCGATCTGTCTGGCCCGGTACAGCACAGCGTGTTCACCCTTGCCGCACCTGATCGCATCGTTATCGACGTCAGTGGCGCCAAGTTGGCTACCAGTCTCGAGCAACTTTCGCTGGCCAACACCCCGATCACCGGTGTGCGCTCGGCCCAGCGCAGCGCTGATGACCTGCGCGTGGTCATCGATTTGTCGGCGCCGGTGTCGCCAAAGAGCTTTACCCTGGCGCCTAATCAGCAATATGGCCATCGCCTGGTGGTCGATTTGTTCGATCAGGGCAGTGCGCCCCCCGCCACGCAGACGCCCAGCATTGCCGCCAGCGCACCTCCTGTGCCGGTCACGCCGACCCAGCCACCACCGAAGTTGACGCCTGTGCCCAATGGCAAGCGCGATATCGTCGTCGCCATTGATGCCGGCCATGGTGGTGAGGACCCGGGTGCGCTGTCGCCGGTCAAGGGGCAGTATGAAAAGAACGTGACCCTGGCCATCTCCAGAGAGTTGCAGCGGCAGATCAATGCCGAAAAGGGCTTCCGTGCCGAACTGGTGCGCACCGGTGACTATTTCATTCCGCTGCGTAAACGCACCGAGATCGCGCGCAAGAAAGGCGCAGACCTGTTCGTGTCCATTCATGCCGACGCGGCGCCGCGGGCTTCGGCGTTCGGCGCTTCGGTCTATGCCCTGTCCGAACGGGGTGCTACGTCCGAGACGGCGCGCTGGCTGGCCGACGCCGAGAACCAGTCCGACCTGATCGGTGGCGCCGGCAATGTCAGTCTCGACGACAAGGACAAGATGCTCGCCGGCGTGTTGCTGGATCTGTCGATGACCGCTTCGCTGTCCTCCAGTCTCAATGTCGGGCAGAAGGTGCTGTCGAACATGGGCGGCATCACCCCGCTGCACAAACGGCGCGTCGAGCAGGCAGGCTTCATGGTGCTGAAATCGCCGGATATTCCTTCGATTCTGGTTGAGACCGGTTTCATCTCCAACCCCAACGAAGCCAAGAAACTGCATACCGCCAGCCATCAGCAGGCGCTGGCGCGTTCGATCACCACCGGGGTCAAGCAGTTCTTCCATGAGAACCCGCCGCCTGGCACCTACGTTGCCTGGCTGCGTGATGAAGGCAAGATCGCCGCGGGCCCGCGTGAGCATGTGGTGGCACGCGGCGAGAGCCTGGCGCTGATCGCCCAGCGCTACCAGATCAGCCTGGCGTCCCTGCGGAGTGCCAACAAGCTCAATGGTGACGTGATCAAGGTCGGCCAGACATTGCAGATACCCGCCACAGCGCTGGCAGCCCAGTAGTGAGTGTCATGTCCCGTATTCACTTGCTCAGCCCGCGCCTGGCCAACCAGATCGCTGCGGGCGAGGTGGTCGAGCGTCCGGCTTCGGTCGCCAAGGAACTGCTGGAAAACAGCCTGGACTCCGGTGCGCGGCGTATCGATGTCGACGTCGAGCAGGGCGGTGTCAAACTGCTCAAGGTGCGCGACGACGGTGGCGGTATCGCCCCGGACGACCTGCCGCTGGCGTTGGCGCGCCATGCCACCAGCAAGATTCGTGAGTTGGAAGACCTCGAGGCCGTGCTCAGCATGGGCTTTCGTGGCGAGGCGCTGGCGTCGATCAGCTCGGTGTCGCGCCTGACCCTGACTTCGCGTACCGCCGACGCCGACCAGGCCTGGCAGGTGGAAACCGAAGGTCGTGACATGGAGCCACGCGTGCAGCCTGCTGCGCACCCAGTGGGTACCTCGGTGGAAGTGCGTGACCTGTTTTTCAATACCCCGGCGCGGCGCAAGTTCCTGCGTGCCGAGAAGACCGAGTTCGATCACCTGCAGGAGGTGATCAAGCGCCTGGCGCTGGCGCGGTTCGATGTGGCTTTCCATCTGCGTCACAACGGCAAGACCGTGTTCGCCCTGCACGAGGCTGGCGACGAAATCAGCCGTGCGCGCCGCGTCGCTTCTGTCTGCGGGCCGGCTTTTCTGGAGCAGGCGCTGCCCATCGAGATCGAACGCGGTGGCCTGCGCTTGTGGGGTTGGGTCGGCTTGCCGACCTTCTCCCGCAGCCAGGCGGATCTGCAGTATTTCTACGTCAACGGCCGCATGGTGCGCGACAAGCTGGTGGCCCATGCGGTGCGCCAGGCCTATCGCGACGTGCTGTTCAACGGCAGGCACCCGACCTTCGTGCTGTTTCTGGAAATCGATCCGTCGACGGTGGACGTCAATGTTCACCCGACCAAGCATGAAGTGCGTTTTCGTGACAGCCGCATGGTCCACGACTTCCTCTACGGCACCCTGCATCGCGCCCTGGCCGATGTACGCCCGGAAGATCAGGTGGCGGCTCCGGCAGCCATCTCACCCATGGCGCGCCCGAGCGGCCTGGCTGCCGGAGAGTTTGGCCCGCAGGGCGAAATGGGTCTGGCTGCCAGCATTCTTGAAACCCCGGCTCCCAGCGTGCAGCCAGCCTGGCGCGGCAGTGGTGCCGGCTACCAGCAGCCTGCAGGTAACCCCGGCGTATCCGCTGGCGAAGCCCAGGCTGCGTATCGCGAGTACTTCTCGCCGCTGCCGAGCGCTCAGGCTCAGTCGATGCCGCAGGAGCAGGGCGACATTCCACCACTCGGTTATGCCGTGGCGCAGCTCAAAGGCGTCTACATTCTCGCCGAAAACGCTCAGGGCCTGGTGGTGGTGGACATGCACGCCGCGCACGAGCGCATCACTTACGAGCGGCTCAAGCACGCCATGGCCAGTGAAGGCTTGCGTGGTCAGCCCTTGCTGGTGCCGGAGTCCATCGCCCTCAGTCAGCGCGAAGCCGATTGCGCCGAGGAGCATGGCGAGTGGTTCCAGCGCCTGGGCTTCGAGCTGCAGCGCCTGGGTGAGGAAACCGTGGCGATTCGCCAGATTCCGGCGTTGCTCAAACAGGCTGAGGCCACCCAGTTGGTGCGTGACGTGCTGGCCGATTTGCTCGAGTACGGCACCAGCGACCGCATCCAGGCACATCTCAACGAGCTGCTGGCGACCATGGCCTGTCATGGTGCGGTGCGCGCCAACCGGCGCCTGACCATTCCCGAGATGAACGCCCTGCTGCGTGATATGGAACAGACCGAGCGCAGCGGCCAGTGCAACCATGGCCGACCGACCTGGACGCAGTTGAGTATGGATCAGCTCGACAAGTTGTTCATGCGTGGTCAGTAATTGAATGAAGCCCTGAGTCAGGGGCGCCCGTCTTCGTGTTTCGAGCCATATTGATGTCTTCGCTTCCTCCTGCAATCTTCCTGATGGGCCCGACTGCCGCCGGCAAGACCGATCTGGCCCTGGAGCTGGCGCGCGTATTGCCGTGTGACCTGATCAGCGTCGATTCGGCGCTGGTCTATCGCGGCATGGACATCGGCACGGCCAAGCCCGAGCGAGTCGTTCTGGACGAATTTCCCCATGCGTTGATCGATATTCGCGATCCGGTCGAGAGTTATTCGGCGGCGGAATTTCGCGCCGATGCCCTGGCTGCCATGGCCGAGAGCGCCGCACGTGGGCGTATTCCGCTGCTGGTAGGCGGCACCATGCTCTATTACAAGGCGCTGTTGGAGGGCTTGGCCGATATGCCCAGCGCCGACCCGGCCATCCGCGCCGAGCTGGAAGCAAGGGCCGCAGCCGAAGGTTGGGAGGCGCTGCATCGGGAGCTGGCTGAGGTCGATCCAGAGTCCGCCGCGCGCATCCATCCCAACGATCCGCAGCGTCTGACCCGGGCGCTTGAGGTCTATCGCGTGAGCGGCCTGAGCATGACCGAGCATCGCCTGCGCCAGGCTGCAGGAAATCCCGATGCGGGCACATCAGGCACCGGGCAATTACCCTATACTGTTGCTCAGCTTGCTATCGCACCAGCGCAGCGTCAGGTTTTGCATGACCGCATCGCTCAACGATTTCGGGTGATGTTGGAACAGGGTTTCGTGGAAGAGGTCGAAGCCCTGCGTAGACGAAGTGACTTGCACGCGGGATTGCCGTCTATACGGGCGGTGGGTTATCGCCAGGTATGGGAATACCTCGATGGCGAGCTGTCCCGGGACGATATGGTCGAGCGGGGCATCATCGCCACTCGGCAATTGGCCAAGCGTCAGTTCACCTGGCTACGCGGTTGGGAGAACTTGCATTGGCTCGATAGCCTGGCCTGCGACAATCTGTCTCGCGCCTTGAAATACCTGGAAAGCGTCTCCATATTGAAATGAGACCTTGCCGCTGGTCGTCTATCCTTGGGGGTGGGACGGCCTGAAGCCATTGTTTACCTACTAAAATTATTGAAATTGATCCTCGAAAGGAGTGCGGCACATGTCAAAAGGGCATTCGCTACAAGACCCTTACCTGAATACCCTGCGTAAGGAACGCGTCCCTGTTTCCATCTATCTGGTCAACGGCATCAAGCTGCAGGGCCAGATCGAATCCTTCGACCAGTTCGTCATCCTGCTGAAGAACACTGTCAGCCAGATGGTCTACAAACACGCCATTTCCACCGTCGTACCCAGCCGTCCGGTGCGCCTGCCGAGTGCTGGCGATGCCGAGCAGGCCGATGGCGAGCCAG
>VFQU01001910.1_pt1 | contig 10967 bp, 13 predicted proteins | sample 3512311 | NCBI WGS metagenome assembly VFQU01 (sample SAMN10412377, study PRJNA504923) | tailings metagenome | isolation source: Relicate 3 Philex TSF3 active mining site | place: Philippines: Tuba, Benguet | collected 2017-08-29 | reverse complement strand
CTGCTCGCGGGCCGCGGCGACGTCGAGCACGTTGGCGGCAAGGATCGGCTCGGCGGATGCGCGCAGCGCCGCGACCATCGCACGCAGCAGGCCGGCACGCCGACCGGGGTCGAGCGCGGCGACCGCGACGGCGGCCTCGCGCGCGGCGGCCAGGCGGTCGCGCAGCGGAACCGCGCGGGACGAGGGCGCGCTCATGCCAGCGCCAGATCGTCGCGGTGGACGATCTCCGGACCGTAGCTGAACCCTAAGCGCGCGCCGATCTCCTCGCTGCGCGCGCCGATCAGCGTGCGAATCTCGCTGGCGCCGTACTGGGCGACGCCGCGCGCGATCGCGCGCATGCCGCGGCGGCTCGACACGCCGATCTCGACGACGTCGCCGCGCACGAACTCGCCGCTGACCTCGACCACGCCGCGCGGCAGCAGCGAGGCGCCGCGTTCGGCCAGCGCGCGCGCGGCGCCGGCGTCGATGCAGACGCGGCCGGCCGCGAGCGGTGCGTTGCGCAGCCAGGTCTTGCGCGCACCGGGCCGGCTGCGCGAGGCGGCCACCAGCGTGCCGACCAGGCGGTCGCGCGCGAACGCATCGATCGAGCGCGCCGACGTGCCGTTGACGATCGCGGTCGGGATGCCGGCCTCGGCGGCGCGTGCGGCGGCGTCGAGTTTGGTCGCCATGCCGCCGGTGCCGACCGCGCTGCCGGCGGCGCCGGCCATCGCACGCACCGCCGGCGTGATGCGGGCGACGCGATGCAGCGGCCGCGCGCCGGGATGACGGCGCGGATCGGCATCGTAGAGGCCGTCGATGTCGGTCAGCAGGACGACCAGATCGGCGCCGATCACCATCGCGACGTGCGCGGCCAGGTTGTCGTTGTCGCCGAGCTTGAGTTCGTCGACCGAGACGGTGTCGTTCTCGTTGATGATCGGCACCACGCCCATCGCGAGCAGCGCACGCAGCGTGCTGCGCGCGTTAAGATAGCGCTTGCGGTTGCGCAGGTCGTCGTGGGTCAGCAGCACCTGTGCGACCGGCCGGTCGAAGAAGCGCTGCCACAGCGCGACGACGCTGGTCTGGCCGACCGCGGCCAGCGCCTGGCGCGCCGACAGCGCGCCGGCGTCGGGCATGCGCGCCTGCAGCAGCGCGCGGCCGGCCGCGACCGCGCCGGAGGAGACGATCAGCACCTCGCGGCCGCTCTCGATCAGGCCGGCCAGCGCGTGGCCGATGCGCAAAGCGTGGCGCGTGCTGACGCCGCCCGGCCCGGTCAGCAGACTGCTGCCGATCTTGACGACGACGCGCTGCCAGGCCGGCAGCCGCTGCTCACGGAACGCGGAAGGAGTCGAAACGGTGGTCATCGCAGGGCACGGCGGAGAATCGCGACCCGAAGCCTACGCGAGGAATGCGCCGCGCGAAACGGGCGGCGACGCCGCCGCCGCGGCGACTGCGCACGCGCGGCGCCAAGTCGCCGGACTCACTCGCCGTAGCTGATCCGGTACAGCGCGCCGGCCAGATCGTCGGAGACCAGCAGCGAGCCGTCCGGCATCACCTGCACGTCGACCGGACGGCCCTGCGCCTGCTCGTTCTTCTGGAAGCCGTCGACCAGCGGCTCGTAGGCGACGATGCGCTCGCCGTCCAGTCGCGCGACCATGACGCGGTAGCCGGACTTCTTCGAGCGGTTCCACGAGCCGTGCTCGGCGACGATCAGCGCGTTGCGGTAGGCCGCCGGAAACTGCGAGCCGGTATAGAAGCGCAGACCGAGCGCGGCGACATGCGCATCGAGCACGCGCACCGGCGCGACGAAGTCCTTGCAGGCCTTGCCGGCGCCGAACTCCGGATCGGGCAGATCGCCCTGATGGCAGAACGGATACCCGTAGTGCGCGCCGATGCGGTCGACGCGGTTGATCTCGTCGCCGGGTATGTCGTCGCCGAGCATGTCGCGGCCGTTGTCGGTGAACCACAGCTTGCCGGTGCTCGGATGCCAGGCCAGACCGACGCTGTTGCGCACGCCGAGCGCGACGTCCTCCCGACGGCTGCCGTCGGCGTCCATGCGTACGATCTTCGCGTAGTCCTCGCCACGGTCGCAGATGTTGCACGGAGCGCCGATCGGCACGTAGAGCTTGCCGTCCGAACCGAACGCGATGAATTTCCAGCCGTGATGCTTGTCCTTCGGGAAGGCGTCGCTGACCAGCTCCGGCTGCGGCGGCTTCGCGAGGTCGCGCTCGACGTCGCGCAGCACGACGATGCGGTCGATTGCCGAGACGTAGAGGTCGCCGTCGCGGAACGCGACGCCGACCGGCTGCTCCAGGCCGCTGGCGACCACATGCACGCGGCCGCCGCGGCGGCCGCCCTCGGCCGGCTCGACCGCGTAGACCTTGCCGGCCTGGCGCGAGCCGACGAAGACCGTGCCGCGCGCGCCGAGCGCGATCGCGCGTGCATCCGGCACCTGGTCCGACCACAGCGCGATCCGGAAGCCCGGCGCCAGTTGCAGCGTGTCGAGCGCCGCAGCGGCGCGTGCCTCGGGCGCGGCGGCGAGCGCGGCGGCGCCGATCAGAGCCGCGACGCCGAGGCGGCGCGCGACGCAAACGAACATGGGCATCATGGCCAGGCTCCTGCTGATTCCGGGGGGCGGATCGGCACTGTGCCACGGCGATCCTGGCCGGGGCGCAAACGGTGTCGCGTCACCGTCGCAGCAGCCGCACGGACGCGCCGGCGCCGCGCGGCCCGGACGCGCCAGACGATGCTGCGTGCGCAAAAAACCGCCGGGGTCCGGTGCTATAGTCCCGGCCATGTCCGCCGTCGACCCCACCCAGACGCAACTGGCCGAGATCACCGAGCGCGTCGATCGCCTGGTGGAGCTGTGCCGGCGGCTCAGCGAGGAGAATCGCGTGCTGCGACAGAGTCAGGAAAACCTCGCATCCGAACGCGCGCAGCTGCTCGCACGCAATGAACAGGCGCGCAGCCGGGTCGAGGCGATGATCCTGCGTCTGAAATCGCTGGAGCAGTGAGAACCGATGAGCGAACCGGTCGCCGTCCACATCCTCGATCGTGAGTTCCTGATCGCCTGTACGCCCGAGGAACGGCCCGGCCTGGTCGCCGCCGCGGCCTATCTGGACGGCAAGATGCGCGAAATGCGCGGCCGCGGCAGCGCACTCGGCATGGATCGCATCGCCGTGCTGGCCGGCCTCAACATCGCCCATGAGCTGCTCAGCCAGCAGCGCAGCAGCGCCACACGTGAAGATCAGCTGGCTCAGGATCTGCGTTCGCTCAAATCCAGGCTTGATGCCGCTTTCCCCGGGTCACTACAATAGACCCCGGTGTCCTCTGCAGTGTGCGATCGCGCACCTTACATATTGCCTTGCTCCTATTGAACGACTCCGGGACGACCACGCAGCCGCCGGTGTGCATGTCCGCCACGAGCGGAAAGCCTGAAGGCGCTGCCGACTCTTCCCACCTGATCCTTTGGATCAAGGTCGTTTGATGCGCACCGCCACAGCGCGGAGGACGCCACCCTTCTTCCCGCCTGCGACGCGATGAACTCCGCCGACGATCGACAGGCCCTGCGCAGCCGTCTGCGCGAACGCCGCTCCGCGCTGACGGCGCGCGAGCGCATCGCCGCCGCCGAGGCGCTCGCGCAGCAACTGCACGAACTGCCCGACTTCCTGACCGACGTGCGCGTCGCCGGCTACTGGGCCGTCGACGGCGAGCTGTCGCTGCACGCGCTGCTGCCGGGTCTGCGCGAGCGCGGGCAGCAGTACCACCTGCCGGTCGTGCACGCCGACCGCCGCCTGCGCTTCGCGGCCTGGTCGGCCGGCACCGCGGTGACGCCGAACCGCTACGGCATCCCCGAGCCGCAGGTCGATGCCCAGGCGCTGCTGCCGCCGCACAAACTCCACCTGGTGCTGGTGCCGCTGCTCGGCTTCGACCGCCGCGGCGGCCGGCTCGGCTACGGCGGCGGCTGGTACGACCGCAGCTTCGCCTGGCTGCGCGAGCGCACCGAGCCGGCCGGTACGCTACTGGTCGGCGTCGCCCATTCGGTGCAGGAGCTGCCGGAGATCGCGCCGGCGCCGTGGGACGTCAAGCTCGACTACGTCGCCACCGAACGCGAATTGATCGCCTGCTGGCCGGAGGAAACGCCGTGAGCCGCTATTGGCTGATGAAGTCCGAGCCTGAAGAATTTTCGATCGACGATCTGGAGCGCGTCGGCGTCGAGCCGTGGAGCGGCGTGCGCAACTACCAGGCGCGCAACTTCATGCGCGACGGCATGCGCGTCGGTGACGGCATCCTGTTCTACCACTCCAACTGCGCCGAACCGGGCGTCGTCGGCCTCGCCGAGGTCCGCAGCGAGGCCTATCCGGACCCGACCCAGTTCGAGCGCCGCAGCGACTACCACGACCCGGCCAGCACGCGCGAAGCGCCGCGCTGGCTGCTGGTCGAAGTCGGCTTCCGGCGCAAGCTGGCGCGCACGATCACGCTGGCCGAGCTCAAGGACCGCGACGAGCTCGGCGACTTCGCGCTGACGCGGCGCGGAAATCGGCTATCGGTGCTGCCGGTGACCCGCGCGCAGTGGGACTTCATTCTTTCGCTCGAGAAGCAACGGAAACCCTGACATGACCCAAGCCCAGAACGAAGGCAAGCGCCTGGCCGGACGCGCGGCGATGCGCTACGTCGAGCCCGGCAGCGTCGTCGGCGTCGGCACCGGCTCGACGGTGGCCTACTTCATCGAAGCCCTGGCCGAGCGCCGCCACGACATCGAAGGCGCGGTCTCCAGCTCCGAGCAGTCCACGCGGCTGCTGCGCGAACACGGCATCACGGTGCTCGATCTCAACGCGAGCGGCGAGCTGCCGCTGTACGTCGACGGCGCCGACGAGTGCGATCCGCACAAGCGTCTGATCAAGGGCGGCGGCGGCGCGCTGACGCGCGAGAAGATCATCGCGGCGGCGTCGCGGCGCTTCGTCTGCATCATCGATCCGGCCAAGCGCGTCGACGTGCTCGGCCGGTTCCCGCTGCCGGTCGAGGTGATCCCGATGGCGCGCAGCCACGTCGCCCGGGCGATCGTCGCGCGCGGCGGCCAGCCGGTCTGGCGCGACGGCGTCGTGACCGACAACGGCAACTGGATCCTCGACGTGCACCATTGGTCGATCACCGATCCGGTCGCACTCGAGACCGAACTGAACCAGATCGCCGGCGTCGTCTGCGTCGGCCTGTTCGCGCGCCGGCCGGCCGACGTGGTGCTGATCGGCGACCGCGAGATGGACTGATCGGATCGGTGCGGTCCGGCCGCTCAGCGGCCGGCCGGGCTCGCCGCGCCGCGCTCGACCGGCCGGTCAGCGGCGGCCCAGCCCGGATAGTCGCCTTCGAGATACACCACGTCGAAACCGGCCGCTTCGAGCGATTCGCCGGCCAGGCGCGCGCGCCGGCCGCTGCGGCAGTACAGCACGATCTCGCGCGGCGCACCGCGCTCGGCCAGCCGCGCCGGCACCTGGTCGTGCGGAATCGCCACCGCACCCGGCAGATGGCCTTCGGCGACCTCGTCGGCACCGCGCACGTCGAGTACGGTCGGCGGCGCCGGCCCGTCCAGACGCGCCGCGAGCGCCTCGGCCGAGATCGTCCGCTCGGCCGCCGCCGACGGCGTCGGACCGCCCAGGATCGCCGCCGCGCTCATCGCCACCGTCATCATCACCGCAGTCAGACCTCGCATGGCTCGCTTCCTCGCGGATGCGTCACAATAGGGTCCGACACTATACGGCAGCGCGCCGCCTGCCGGCCTCCGTGCCGATCCGTTCACCGCCCGCCCTGCTGCCGATGACCGCCACCGATTCCCATGACTCCATCCGTGCCGTGCTCTGGCAGGGCGACCATCTGCGTCTGCTCGACCAGCGCCGCCTGCCGTTCGAGGAGACCGCGATCGACTGTCGCAGCGCCGAGGAGGTCGCGCAGGCGATCACCGACCTGGTCGTGCGCGGTGCGCCGGCGATCGGCATCGCCGCGGCCTGGGGCGTCGTGCTGGCGGCGCGCCGCGATCCCGATACCCTGCCGGCCGCACTGGACCGGCTGCGCGCGGCACGGCCGACCGCGGTCAATCTGATGTGGGCACTGGACCGCATGAAGCGCGCGATCGCGAACGGCGCCGATGCCGGCGCGCTGGCGGCCGAGGCGCAGGCGATCCAGGACGAGGACCTCGCCGCGAACCGGCACATGGGCGAACTCGGCGCGGCATTCTTCGGCGACGCGCCGGTCGGCGTGCTGACCCATTGCAACACCGGCTCGCTGGCGACCGCCGGCTACGGCACCGCGCTCGGCGTGATCCGCGCCGGCTACGCGCAGGGCCGCATCGCACGCGTCTACGCCGGCGAGACGCGCCCCTGGCTGCAGGGTGCGCGGCTGACCATGTGGGAGCTGACGCGCGACGCGATTCCGGCGACGCTGATCGCCGACTCGGCCGCCGCGCATCTGATGAAGTCCGGCGCGATCGACTGGGTCGTCGTCGGCGCCGACCGCATCGCCGCCAACGGCGACACCGCCAACAAGATCGGCACCTACCAGCTGGCGATCGCGGCGCGCCATCACGGCGTGCGCTTCATGGTCGTCGCACCGTCTTCGACGGTCGACCTGACGACGCCGACCGGCGAGGCGATCGAGATCGAGCTGCGCACCGCGACCGAACTGCTCGGCTACGGCGGGCAGCGCACCGTCGTCGACGGCGCGCAGGCCTGGAATCCGGTCTTCGACGTCACGCCGGCCGCGCTGATCGACGTGATCGTGACCGAACGCGGCGTGGTCGAGCAGCCGGCACGCCACGGCATGGCCGGTCTGTATGCGGCCGATGCCGCCTGAGCACGCCGGCGCCGGCATGACGCGCGCGACGAGTCGCAGCGATGAAGTCTGAGTCCGACGCGCGCACGCGGCGGAAGGCGGCCGTGCGCGTGCTGGCGCTGTTCGCGGTCGGCGGCGTGATCGGCTTCGTGATCGACGCGGCGATCGTGCAGGTACTGGTCAAATGGAGCGGCTGGAATCCGTACGCGACGCGCCTGCTGTCGTTCCTGGTCGCCGCGACCGGCACCTGGCTGTTCAACCGCACCTACACGTTCAGCGCCGACCGCCGCTACGGCCTGTTCGGCGAATGGGCACGCTATCTGCTCGCGATGAGCGGCGGCTTCGCGGTCAACTACGGCACGTATTCGTTCCTGGTGTTCCACCATCCGGCGATCCGCGAACAGCCGGTGATCGCGGTCGCGGCCGGCTCGCTGGCCGGCATGGTCGTGAACTTCGTGTCGTCGCGGTTCTGGATCTTCCGCAAACGGCGGCCCGAGGCCGATGCGCCCGCGCCGCCGCCGTGACGATGCCGCTCAGCGATCGGCGTAGCGCAGTCGTTCGATCACACAGGGCTTCATCAGCTCGCTGCGCGCGGCCGGGTCGGACGGCAGGTTCAGCGGAAAGATCAGCCAGCTGAACACCGGATCGCGCCCTCCATTGCTTACCGCCGGCTCGAACTTCAGATGCGCGCCGATGCTGAGTGCGAGCTTGGCCAGATCCGGGCCGTCCGGCACGATGCGCTGGACCTTGACCGAGCTGGTGCTGCCGGTGCCGTCGACGACGAACGACACGGTCGCGCAGGTCGGCACGTCCATGCCTTTGCCGTACATCGGCGCATCGCCCTGCACCGATTCGTTGACGAGCACCCAGTGTTTGGCCAGGTCGTCCGGCACGACCACGCGCGGCTGCCGCTGCGCGAACGCCGCGGCGGACACCAGCGCCAGCGACGCGGCGGCGGCGGCGGCGAGCGCGATCGGGCGGCGGTGAGGGGAAGGACGGGACATCGCAGGCTCCGGCGCGAAACGAGACTGCGATTGTAACGCGTGGCGATGCGGCGGCCGCGCGGTCCGCGCGCGCGTCGAGCCGGCGTTCAGAGGTCGCCGAGGCCCTCGGCCAGCCCGTCCGGGCCGACCCGCAGCAGCTTGAGCGTATTGGTGCCGCCGAGCTGACCGGTGTGGTCGCCGGTGGTCAGGATCACGCGGTCGCCTTCGGCCAGCAGGCCCAGGCCGAACAGATGCTGGATCGCCGCGCGCGCGGCCTGCACCGGCCCCACGTTCTGCGGATCGAAATCGATTGGATAGACGTCGCGATAGAGCAGCATGCGGCGCCGCGACGCGGCATGCCGCGACAGCGCGAAGATCGGCACGCTCGACCGGTGCCGCGACAGCCAGCGCGCGGTCTCGCCCGACTCGGTCAAGGCGATGATCGCGCGCGGCCCGACGCGTCCGGCCAGCACCATCGCGGCCAGCGCGATCGCCTGCTCGTTGCGTTCGATCGTCGCCGCGCGCGGCCCCAGGTCTTCCTGCGGCTCGAACTGGCGCTCGGCACCGAGGCAGACGCGCCGCATCGCGGCGACCGCCTTGTCCGGATGGCGGCCGGCCGCGGTTTCCTGTGACAGCATCACGGTGTCGGTGCCGTCGATCACCGCATTGGCGACGTCGAGCACCTCGGCGCGCGTCGGGATCGGCGACTCGACCATCGACTGCATCATCTGCGTCGCAGTGATCACGATACGGTTGCGCTCGAGCGACTCGCGGATGATCTTCTTCTGCAGGCCCGGCAGCTCGGCGTCGCCGATCTCGACGCCCAGATCGCCGCGCGCGACCATGACCACATCGCTGGCCTCGATGATCGCGCCGAGGACGGCAATCGCCTCGGTGCGTTCGATCTTCGCGACCAGGGCCGCCGATCCGCCGGCCTCGCGCATCAAGGCGCGCGCCTGGTCCATATCGGCGGCATTCTTGACGAACGACACCGCGAGGAAGTCGACGCCGATCGACGCGGCCAGCCGGATGTCGGCGCGATCCTTGTCCGACAGCGCGGCGACGCTGAGGCCGCCGCCCATTCGGTTGATGCCCTTGCGGTCCGACAGCCGGCCGCCGACGGTCACGCGGCACTGGATTTCACGGTCGGCGACCGCGGCCACTTCGAGCGCGATCAGACCGTCGTCGAGCAGCAGCACGTCGCCGGCGCCGACGTCGCGCCAAAGGTCGTGGTAGCCGACGCCGACGCGGTGGCGATCGCCGGGCGGCGCATCGGCCCGGCAGTCCAGCGTGAACGAGTCGCCGGCCTCCAGGTCGACGCTGCCGGCCGCGAAGCGCTCGACGCGGATCTTGGGGCCCTGCAGATCGCCTAGGATCGCGACTTCGCGCCCGAGCGCCGCGGCGGCCGCACGGACCGCCTCGGCACGGCCGCGGTGATCGTCCGGTTGCCCGTGCGAGAAATTGAGCCGCACCACGTCGACCCCTTCGGCGAGGATGCGCTCGAGCATCGACGCCGCGTCGGTCGCCGGCCCCAGCGTGGCGATGATCTTCGTGCGGCGCAGTTGCGTCGTCATGCGGCAGCGTTCCTTTATCGCGCGGGATCGCACTCAAACCTAGCACAGCGCCGTGACCGACCGGACGGCTGCGCGCTCATGCCGCGCCGACGTGACGCAGCTTCGACTCCCGGCGCACACGGCGCACACGGCGATCGAAACGACGGGGTCGGGCCGCCGGACTGGACACCCTCTGAAAGGCGACCGCTTGCATGGCGGCCGGCCCCGGTCGGCGCCGTCGATCGAAACGAGGGCGGCGGGCCGCGTGTTCGGCCCGTCGCGACAATTTGCCGTGCTGGAATTTAGCTGCGACGCAGCAATATGCATCGAAGAATCTTGAATATCAGCGTAAAAAGGCAATCGAGATAATGGTGCGAAGCACCCAATCAGGCCGATGTCGCGCTGTTTCCCATTTTTCGCATGAGGAGACCTTCCATGAACATCGTCAAGCTGACCCTGGCCGCGTCGATCGGCCTGCTTTGCGCCGGTGCCGTCGAGGCCGCACCGCTGGCGCCCGACTCCGCCGCCTCCGCCACCGCCCAGGCGCGCAAGGTGGTCCAGGTCGGCGACGACGTCATCGTCGTCAGCCTGGTCGCGGCCGACGGCCAGACCCGCGCCGACAACGTCGGCATCACGCGCTACGGCGCCGACGGTACGCCGGTGGCCTGGCGCACCGCCGGCGCCTGGAACCCCGACGGCGGCGCCGCGATCGTGTTTCCGAACAGCGCCTGGCACTTCACCGCGATCCGTGACGTGCAGGTCTTCAAGGATCACCTGTGGGTGCTGGCCGATTCGGCGACCGTCGACGGCGACGGCGCGACCCGGCGCAGCTCCGACATCCTGACGTTCAGCACCGCCGGCGAGTTCAAGGGCGGACACTTCAACGTGATCCATCCCGGCCCGTCGCAGGACGTGATCGGCGCCGGCATGGCGTTCAAGGCCGCCGCCGACGGCGAGAAAGCCGACCGCCTGCTGGTCGTCGCCGGCTGCGCGGAGGACGGCCAGGCCAGCGACCGGCTGTGCCTGCAGCGCTTTCTGCTGAGCACCCGCGAGAACTGGTATCCGTCATTCGCCGGCGATGGTTCGAGGCAGACGCGCTGGAACCTCGCCGAGCGCGGCGTCGCGTCGACCGCGACGCGCTGAGCGCGCGGCCGGTCGCCGCAAGACGCTCGGCTCCGATCCAGGCAAGACCGGCACACGGCGGCTCCGGCCCGCCGTGTGTCCCATCGCTCACACCGCCCGCTGCTCGCGTGACGCGCGCCGGGCGACGCGCCAGCCGAGCAGCGCCGCGGCCAGCAGCACCCCCGCCGCGAGCAGGAACGCCGCACCCGGTACGACCGGACGCGCGTGCGCATCGATCGAGACCGAATAGACCCAGCCGAAGAACAACGGCGAGAGCACACCGGCGACGCTGGCGACGCTCATGTTGGCGCCCTGCAGCTGGCCCTGCTCGCTCTCCGAGACGTGCTGCGTCATCAGCGACAGCAAGGTCGGCATCGCCAGTCCCCACAGCGCATTGGGCAGCAGGGCCGCCGCGAACGCCCAGCCGCTCGGCGCCAGGCCCATGCAGGCCAGGCCGGCGGCGCCACCGAACAGGCCCAGGATCATCGTCGCGCGGTCGCCGATGCGCGCG
>VFQU01001909.1_pt1 | contig 10968 bp, 15 predicted proteins | sample 3512311 | NCBI WGS metagenome assembly VFQU01 (sample SAMN10412377, study PRJNA504923) | tailings metagenome | isolation source: Relicate 3 Philex TSF3 active mining site | place: Philippines: Tuba, Benguet | collected 2017-08-29 | reverse complement strand
ACGATACCTGGGTACTCCGCGACCTGCCCGAGCGCCAGCGGGCCCGCGCCTGGCTGCAGCGAGTCATGGGGTGATACCGGGAAGTTGGCTTGGGCGGGGGCATTGCGCCAGTCGCACCAATCGTTGTTCTGAGGACCCTACGCCGCTCTTGATTACCGAGAACACTGCGCTTCGTCGGCAGTCATTCCATCTCGCGCGTTTACCAGCGTTTTCACCAGAATTTCGACAAACGACTTGCCTGGAAATCGTGAGAGAGCGCCGACGAGAGCACGGACGACGGCGCACCGGCGAGCGAAATGTACTTGGACCGGTTGGCCTGAAAGGCAAAGTGGTTCAGGGCCCTCATCAGCGATGAGCTTGAGGCGCCCGGTGAATCTGGTTGAATCACTGTTTCCGTGGGGGAGCAGGGCCAACCCGCCTGTGCGACCGCATTGGCGACATGGACTACCGCGCCGGGTCCGACGATGGCGTTCGGACCCAGCGAGAAATTTTTGAAGAAGAAGGGCAAACCGCCTTGAATCGTCTTGATCAGAACAGAAATGAGCGCGGTGTCGCTGGCCAGGTTGGGACAGTTCTGGCCAAATGCGGCCGTGGTGTTGTAATAGGGCAACTCTCTGGACGGACCACTGGCATTGCCGGTTAGCCCAAGCCAGGCGGACCTGCAGCAGTTCGCAAGAGCCATGTGGCCCGGAAGGTTCGCCAGGTTGAGTTGAAAGTTGTCGACAAGGCTGAAGGACGCGTTCGGAAACTCATCGGGATAATGAGCGCAGTAGGCTTGATTGAGTTTCCGCATCAGAGATTGGGACCCAAGGATGGCTGGCTGCACGACCGCGTTCGGCTTGGAAGGCGCACCCGCCCAATTCAGCCACCAGGCGATGGTCTCGGTTGTGGGGGGCTTTTCAATCCCGGTCCCCCGGTGGCTGGCCGTCACGGGAGGAGGGCTGAATTTGCCCCCCAGCTTCTTCAAAACTTTGGCCGTGAGAAACGAGAAGAGCTTGATGTCCAGAGCGTGGTTGGGTTGGCCAACTCCGAGGGAAGCGCCGAGGTCATAGAAAGGGAGCCACAAAGTTGCCAAAGAATTTGTCCTTTGATTGACTATGCGGAATTCGCGCAGGATATTGACTTGGGCGCTTCTGCGGGGTCAACCACCGCCACATCCTCGTCGCCCCTTTGCCAACCCACCACAACAGTGAGCGACTCCGGCGCATCCACCGGCGGCAACTTGGGCAAGGCGGCACGATTGTGGCCCACCGACGCGCCATAGCGTCGCCCAAGGGCAGGGCGAGTCTCTTGCACGGAAGCCGTGTTACACTGATTACGTGGCGAATCTGACGCTGGTCATCGATGATCGTTTGCTGAAGGACGCGCGCCGGCTGGCGCTGGAACAGGACACCAGCGTGAACCAACTGGTCCGCGAGTATTTGGAGAAACTCGTAGCGGCGAATTCCCGCAAGGAAGAGGCCAAGCAGTGGCTTCTGAAAACACGCTTTGCCTACCAGGCAGGAGATTTCGACCGGGACTCATTGTATGAGCGATAAAGGCCTGGTCTTTGTCGACACGAATGTCCTGGTCTATGCTTTTTCTGACGGACAGGACCCGAAGGCGGCAAAAGCGAGGCAGTGTGTGGAGGATCTGGTGATGAGTGACCGGCTGGCGACGAGCACTCAGGTGATGCAGGAACTCCTTGTGACGCTGGTGAAGAAAAAGGGTGTAGCAATGGAGGGGGCGCTGGGCCTTATCCGTAGGCTTGCGCTACTGCCCTGTTTTCGCGTGGATGTGGAGGCGATCGAAGCGGCGGGAATGTTGAGCGTAGAGGTGAAAATCAGCTTTTGGGATGCACTGATCTTAACTTCGGCGCGGCGACTGGGAGCGGAACAGGTTTGTAGCGAAGACCTCAATCATGGCCAGCGATTTGGGACCCTGACAGTTTGGAACCCCTTTGTGGTCCAAGCGTAATTGCCGGCTTTGCCGGGCGCGGGTGACAGGCCTGAGTATACGTAACTCTTGGGTGGGCGCCGTCCAGAACGGAGGTCGACCACTTGGGTCCTTTGTCGGAAGTTCGCACCCCTGATAGACTCACAGCGTAGAGGACTATGATGCAACGCGAATCTGTCATCGTTAGCGATCCCGAAATTCTGGGAGGTACGCCTTGCTTCCGGGGGACGCGGGTGCCTGTCGATTCCTTGATTGACTACCTCGAAGCGGGTGACACGCTGGATGAGTTTTTGGACAATTTCCCCTCCGTGACCCGGGAGGCGGCCATTGCCGCGCTCGAGGAAGCCAAAGCCATCCTGACCGGCTCGCGATGAGGATACTCATCGACGACCTGCTTCCCCTGTTGCCGGAATGCCTGGCGGCCCTCGAAGTCATTCAGCCGCGGTAGGTGATTCGCCTTGGGATGAATCGGTCCCGCTGAGCGGATCAACCGCGATTCATAGATGGACGACCCGGCTGTTATTCTCACGTCGGGTGGCTCTCAACTGGCGTGAAAGCATTACGGTGGACCCCAAGGTCCTGGTTGGCAAACCGGTGATTCACGGTACACGGCTGGCTGTCAAACTGCTCGCCGCCGGTTGGACTCAGCAACAGAACCACCCTCACATCCGCGAGGAAGACATCCAGGCCTGCCTGACCTACGCTGCTGAACCTATGCACTCGGAACATACCGTCCCACTTCAGCCGGCTTGAGGTTCGTCGCCGACGGGAACTTTCCCGCTGCCTGACCTGCAGTAACCGGAAACGTCAGGATTTCCAGCTGCTTCTTTTGTCCTGCTCAATTGGAGAGCTACAAGCCCGCCAAGGGAATTCAAAGTGTCAGACGGAACGGGCGCCTTGGATTTCTGCGGGACAAAAAACGTGGAAAGTGGATGGACCGGGGATCCGGTAAAGCATTGATTCGGTTGGGGGTGGGGCGGGGAAGCGAGGAAGTGGGGGCGGCCGGCAGGTGGGTATGGACTGGGGCAGATGGGTCCACGGCACCAACCCCGACCAGAAATGCGGGATTTTGCGAAGAAAATGGGCGGGTCTGCTACTTTGGCGGAAAAGGCGAAGGGCTCAGGGCAGACCCCTTGGCCTTAGCCACATTCTGATAGGAGAGTACGGCGACCGGGCCCTTCTCGAAGCCATGCACCGGATTGAGAGATACCGGAAGATCGGCAACAGCAACGGCATGGAGGTCTGGCGCCGCATCAGCGATGTCATCGGGACCCTGCAGATGCCTCCTCACTTGACCACGCAGACGTGCTGTTGACGATTTATCCATAGCCTAAAATCTATTGAAAACTCTGGAGAATATAGCCTATAATCTATAGACAGATAATTTATCGATAGGTCAAAGCCTATGAAAACGCCCCGTCTTACAGCCCAAGCCCGCGCCCGCCTTGACGAACGCTTCAAGGAAATCGGCACTTCTGAGCGCTATTCGCAACCCGTGCGCGGCTGGGTGAAAGCCATCCGCGAGGCGCTCGGCATGTCCACGGCGCAACTCGCCAGGCGGCTTGGGGTGAAACAGCCTTCGGTTGTGGCCATCGAGCAATCCGAAGCGAAAGGCACGATCGAGCTCGCCACGCTGCGGCGCGTCGCCGCAGCGCTCGATTGCACGCTCGTCTACGCCCTCGTGCCCAACAAGCCGCTTGAGCAGACCATGCGCGAGCGGGCGCGGCTGTTCGCCCGCCGGCGCCTGGACCCGATTGAGCATTCGATGATGCTTGAGGACCAGAAGGTGAAGCGGCAGGACGGGGAGGCACGGATCGACGAAATCCTGCGCGAGACCAACCCGCGCAAGTTCTGGGACTGACGTGAGCGACATTTTCGATCAGCCCGACGACGCGGCGACGCCCCTGACAGCGGAGGAGATTTGCGACCTGATTCCCCCTCACATCGCTGACCGCGATGATCTCAACGAGGCGGAGCAGGAGAACATCGTGCGCGGGCAGACCTGGGCGCTCGGGCGCCGACGCCGCGATACGCTGAGCGAGAAATTCATCAGGGACCTGCACAAGCGAATGTTCGGCGAGGTCTGGAAATGGGCAGGCAACTTCCGGCAAAGCGAGCGCAATCTGGGGATTCCCTTCTACGAGATCCCGACGGCACTGCGCCTGCTGCTTGACGACACGAAAGCCTGGATCGAGTACAAGTCCTATCCGCCCGATGAAATCGCGGTGCGTTTCCATCACCGCCTCGTTCAGATTCATCCCTTCGCCAACGGCAACGGCCGGCACTCGCGTCTGATGGCCGATCTTCTGGCGATGCAACTCGGACAGGAACGATTCTCATGGGGCCGCGCGAACCTGCAAGAGGCTAGTGTCGTGCGCGCGGCGTACATCGCGGCCCTCAAGGCCGCCGACGACCATGACATTGGCCCGCTGCTGGCATTCGCTCGATCCTGAACGACGAGCATGATGATTCTGTTCACGATCATCACCGCCTCTCTCGCGAGTGCGGGACAGCCTTCCGCTTTGCGGCTGTTTTCTTCCTTCGCCTCGCTTGAGGGAAACGCGGCAAGGCCGTCGCCGGAATCACGATGCTGGCAGCGGGGTTGAGCGAGATTGGGCTGAGTTGAGGGCAGAGGGTGGTATGGCCAAGCTCGAAAATGAGACCGGGATTGATTGGACCGCTTGCGAACTGGTGGAGCGGGTGCCGGGAAAAGTGTCGGGGGCGCCGATTGTGAAGGGAACGCGAATCCTGCCCGATCCGATCATTCGCTGCCATGAGCGCGGGGAGAGTCTTGCGGAGATTCAGCAAGCATGCCCTCGCTTACGCTCGATCAGATCCGCGGATTGATTGCCTTTGCGCAAGCGCAACGCATCCAGTTTGTGCCGTGAAGGTACTGCTGGCTGAGAACCTCGATCACCGGTTGAGGAGCTTTAAACCCTGGACTTCGTGGGTTGGTCTGGACTCAAGAATGGGGAACTCTTATGCGTCGCTGAGGCACAGGGCTCTGCTGTATTTCTTACGGGCGACAGGAATCTGAGTTACCAACAAAAACGGGAGGAACGTCGTATGGCGATCGTCACGCTCTCGGCCATTAACCTGAACATTCTCAAGCCCAACATTTCCCTGATTCTGTCCGCAATCGAGATGGCGACGCCTGGGGACTTTCTGGCGGTGGAGTGTGGCAGCTTTGGGCGTCGCAGGGAGTGAGCGGGCGCAGGTGCACCAGCAGGCAAGCCGGGGGGGCGAAACACGGGTAGTGGGGAAAGCGTCAGACGGGACTGGCACCTTGGGCGATCAAGCGCGATTCGTAGATGGGCGACGCTGCTGGTATTCTGGTTTTGGATGCCTCTGAACTGGCGCGAACGCATTGCGGTGGACCCCAAGGTCCTGGTTGGCAAACCAGTGATCAAGGGCACACGGCTGGCTGTCGAATTCGTTGTCGAATTGCTGGCTGCCGGTTGGACCCAGCAACAGATTCTGGATAACTATCCTCATATCTGTCAGGAAGGCATCCAGGCTTGCCTGGCCTACGCTGTTGAAGTCCTGCATTCGGAACATATCGTCCCGCTTCAGCCAGCCTGAAGTTCGTCGCTGACGAGAACTTTCCCTGGGAGTCTTTGCGCCTGCTGCGTCGTAATCCTGTTACGTCTGGGCTCGCTGACTCCCACCGAGTACGCAGCGCTGGCGATTACCGCTCCTCAGTCGGATGTCACCTGGGCAGGCCACTTCTACGTAATCAACGACCGCCGGATCCGCGTCATTCCCTTGCCAACTCGCCACAGCGCCAGGTGACAACCTGCCTTCGTTGCGGTCTGGCGAAGTGTTGCCGCAGGCTGATCGCGGCGCCGACCCCTTAGCGGCTGGCCTACTCCTTTTGCCCCGCTCAATAGGAATTCTGAAAGCGCGCGAAGGAAACGGAAAGTGTCAGACGGGACTGGCACTTTGGGCGTTTGCGGCGAAAATCGTGCAAGGCGGATGGGCCGGGGGATTCGGTAAAGCATTGATTCGTTTGGGCGTGGAGCGGGGAAGCGAGGAAATGGGGGCAGATGAGGCCAAGGCGCAAACCGAGTCCAGAAATGGGGGATTTGGGGAAGAAAATGGGTCGGTCTGCCACTTTGGCGGAAAGCGCTAAAGGCTCAGGGCAGGCTGACTCCTTGGCCCAGCCGGTACTTTCGGGAGTGCCGCCTAGTACTGTATCCCTCTAAATAGTTGCTGAAAGGGAGGATTGATGTGAAACAATTTCGGGTAATTGCTGTGATCATAACATAGCAAAACAATTGTGCTTTCTAGTCCAAGAAGGAGTTGAAAAGATGAAAACAATTCTTGCAATAGCGTTCGCTTGCCTGATTGTCGGAAATGCCAAAGCTGCAACTTTATCGATATCTGCAACCGGAACACTGCCCTGCCCCATTTCGCTAAGCAATATCGGTAGTTCCCCCAATGAACTCTGGATTAAGCTGGGTGGGTCTTATCCATGGAACTCCAGCCTTAACCTTACACCTGGACAAGGAAGCTTTTGCTCTGCTACTGCTTCGGGGTTTGCCATAACAGATGGGCCGGAACGCCCAGGCATTCTTGAACTCTCTTACGGTGGTGGCGGAGATGGAACTGGCGGGCAACCCGCTTATGGAATTGAGGTCGGCGTCGAACCGCTATTGAGTCGAAGCTGCACTGCTGCTGGCTGTGGAGGCTCGGTGATGTCCTACGCAGTGACTCTCGGGCGTCCCATTGATTACACATTAAGGGCCAGCGCATTTTCCAGCAAAACACTCATACCTGGTTTCTCTATCGAAGGTGGAAGCGAAATAGAGGTCCGGTTCAGGTTCTTTGATCCTGCTACCGATCAGGCAGTGGCGGTATACGATTCAGTCCCAGAACCCTCAACCTATGGTCTCGTCTTCATGGCGATTGGGCTGCTTGGGTGGGGAAGAAAATTCCATTCAAGGGCAACGTGCCAAGGGTGACGTCCTGATCTTTCTCCTACTCAATTCACTTTAAAAAATCATCAGAGCCTGATGCAGAGTGCGACTGCAATTTGGTGGAGCAGTGCGGCGGCAAAGGCTTTGTCGCCTCCGGGCCGGCAGACGCAGGAGGCGCAGCAGAGGCAGTGCAGTTCTTCGCTATCTGTTGGCTGCTCAAGAAATTGGCGCCAGACAGCGGCTCCGCCATTCTCGCGCCAGAGGCGAGATTAAGGCTACGCCACTCATCCCGGCCGCCCAGATGGGCAGTAGCCGAACTCCAGCGCCAGGCCGCTGGCTCGCTGACCGGCCAAGCCCTGACGGGTTTCTGCTCGACATAGCAAAGTGCGGTCCACAGGTGCTGCCGGTCGAGCGGGCAGGAGCAGAAGCGGTTCGGCCAGAGGTGGCCACTGAGACGACGGCGGGCATTGAGGTACTGTGCATGGCGTCCATGCACGCGCTGCAGGCAGAGGGCGAGGGAGTTGGCCTCCGTGGGGCCTATTACGAGGTGTATGTGATTGCTGATCAAGCAGTAAGCGAAATCGCGGAGGTGGGCCAGTCGTGACTGATCGGCAAGCAGGCGGAGGTAAACCTGGTGGTCGCGTTTGGTGAAGAAGACGGCTTGGCGGCCGACGCCGCGCTGGGTGATGTGGTGCGGAACGCCGGGCGCAACGACTCTTGCTTTACGGGGCATATGACAGTGTGGTGGCAGGGGCGGGTGATCTTTTTCACCGTTTTGCACAAGGTAAAGATCAAGACGTCCCCTTTGCCGACTCATTTGGCCCTCGGCGGCAGTCGGCCGGCGCTCAGCGAGTCCACCCCAGAGACGGCTGCCCTCATACCCGGGTGCACCGCGCCGGGGCAAGTGCTAAGTTGTGACTATGGGAACCCCTCGCAAGGCGTCTGCACCCAAATCCATTCGACAAAGTGTTACGATTCCGGCAACACTGGTGGGGGCCGTGCGCCGCACTGCCAAGGAACAACATTTGACGATGAGCCGGGCCCTGGTGGCATTGGCGGAACGTGGAGTGCGCGCAGAGGCAGAGGCGCAAGCAGAACTGAAAGCGGACTACGATCGATTTTTGGGGGAGACTGATGCAGAACGCAAAAACGAGGCAGGCAAAGATCTGATCCGTACGATTTTCGGGGCGGACGCGATTGCCGAAGATTCAGTTCGCTAATTTGCCGCGGCCGCTTTGGCAGCACCTGCTGCAGCGAGTAGAAGAAGAAGAGAGGCGCATTTCGGTAGCGGACCTGATGGCGCTTCAGGCATGGGTAAAGACCTCTCCCGTTGCCCCTGAGGGCTACTGGTACAAGGATTTTGGCTCGTTCATCCTCTGCGGTACAGACCAGTTTCCCAAGACCGTGCTCGAGAAGGGGATGAAGGCTTTTGGGCGTCCTGTTGAGTAATCCGGGGGGCTGGGGTGAATGGCGTGGGGAAGGAAAACGAAAGTGTCAGACGTAACTGGCACCTTGGGCGTTTGTGGCGAAAATCGTAGAAAGTGGACGGGCTGGGGGATTCGGTAAGTTGTTGATTCGTTTGGCGTGGAGCGGGCAAGCGAGGAAATGGGGCGCAGGGGGCTGGGGGGCGCAGAGGGAGCTACGGTGCAAACCGAGGCCTGAAATAGGGGATTCTGCGAAGAAAATGGGTAGGTCTGCAACTTTGGTGGAAAACGCGAAGGGCTCAGGGCAGGCTGACACCTTGGCCCTTGGCCCCTTTGCCCCCCATTTCCTGCTACCTACACTGGAGCATACCCAGTTGGCACAAATCAGCGATTCGCCTCCGAAGTCTGATTCTGTTCTCATTGCTGTAATTCACATAATGTCGATACTGAACCTCCGGCATAGCATCAAAGTAAGCGCTTAGCAAATTGTCGCCATCCTGGTAGAATACGTAGAACAAAGAAGAATGGGAATCTAAAGAGAATATCCCCAAGATTTTGCATACTGAGCACTCTTTCAGGTGAGTCTGTCTGAAATACCGATCCATGAGTGCTGCTTCTTCCCTTGCGATCCGAAAATTTGCTGCTTTGAAGGAGAAACCGCATGCACCTTTCGGAAGACTCGTCTTCGACCAAGGTGCCCCGCTGTTCAACTTCTGCAAGTCTTCTATCGCTTCTTCATGGTTGTTCACGCCCTGTCCGTAAGCATATACATGCCACTGAGTCATATCGTTGTGAAATGTCACGGATGTTTTTGTTGAATATATATAAACGTGGCGATACTCGTCTTGAGTGAACGCTTCTCCTATAATCGAAGGATTCCGCTCGCCTGAAATAAGGTATCCGTCAACTTGGGCCACTCTGTTAACCACATCTCTTTCATATTCCGACAGGCAGTTATCCAGGCAGAATAATGGTGGCTCGAGGATAACCAAAAAACAAAAAGCCAACATTGTGACCCTGTTACTCATTGAGGCATTCGGCTTTCTCTTTTACTCGCGCTCTTCGGGTAATTGAGTATGCAGCGGATACGCTTAGCACCGCCGCAGGTCGAGGGTGTGCGGGAACTCGGGGTTCGGGTCCGGCTGGATGGGGTGGACCACACCAACCGTCCCCGAATAGGCCGCAAATCGCGCCGCGCGGCGGGCCTGCGCTTCATTGGCATTCACCGGAAACGTATCGTAATTCCGGCCGCCCGGATGCGCTACATGATAAATGCAGCCGCCCAGCGACAGATGGTTGCCCAGGTCCACCAGATCAAAATGCAGCGGCGTGTGCACTGGTATCGTCGGATGCAAACAGCGTGCCGGCTGCCAGGCTCGATACCTGACTCCACAAACATACTCACCATGCGTACCCGTCGGTTGCAACGGTAACTGGTGACCATTGCAAGTCACCGTCAGACGTTCCCCAATCAGATTCCGCACGCGCACCTGCAGCCGTTCCACGCTCGAATCCACATAGCGCGTAGTGCCACCCCCACCGGGTTCTTCCCCGAGGACGTACCAGGGCTCGATGGCCTGCCGCAGTTCGATCTCCACCCCGTCGTAATTCACCACGCCGTAGACAGGAAACCGGAACTCAAAGTGGGGTGCGAACCATTCGGCATCAAAGGCATAACCGGCCCCGTTCAGGTGGTGGATGACCGCGGCAAAGTCCTTGTGCACAAAGGCCGGCAACAGGAACTGATCATGTAGCCGCGTGCCCCACCGGATGGCCTTCTCGTTATACGGTGTGCGCCAGAACACCGCCGTCAGCGCCCGCAGCAGCATCTGCTGCGTGAGGCTCATGCGCGCATGCGGCGGCATCTCAAACGCCCGCATCTCGAGCAGCCCCAGCCGCCCCGTCGCCGAGTCCGGCGAATACAGCTTGTCAATACAGAACTCCGCGCGGTGCGTGTTCCCTGTCACATCCACCAGCAGATTGCGGAACAGGCGATCCACCAGCCACGGAAAGGCCTCGGGCGGCAGGTTGTGCCGGTCCAACTGCCGGCACGCGATCTCGAGCTCATACACCGCATCCGGCCGCGTCTCATCCACCCGCGGCGCCTGGCTCGTCGGCCCAATGAACGTCCCCGAAAACAGATACGACAGCGAAGGATGGTTCAGCCAGAACAACACCAGCGACCGCAGCAGATCTGGCCGCCGCAGAAACGGACTGCGCGCCGGCTCCGCCGCACCCAGCACGATGTGGTTCCCGCCCCCGGTGCCCGTGTGCCGCCCATCCAGCATGAACTTCTCCGTACCCAGCCGGCATTGCCGCGCGGTCTCATACAGCCGCGTCGTTTCCCGCACCAGGGTCGGCCAATCGGGGGCCGGGTCCGTATTCACCTCGATGACCCCGGGGTCGGGCGTCACCTTCACCGACCGCAGTCGATGGTCATACGGCGGTGTGTAGCCCTCAATCAGCACGGGCATCTGCAAAGCCGCGGCCGTGTCCTCCACCGCCATCACCAGTTCCACATAATCGGCGGCGTTGGCCACCGGGGGCATGAAGATGTGCAGCTTGCCGCGGCGAGCCTCCACGGAAAGGGCCGTGCGGACGCCGCTCTCTCCTGGTTCCGTGAGTTCCTGGTCGTTCTGGATCTGACGGGGCGGGCCGCCGGGGTCGGCCAGGATGGAGCGTTGGGGTTG
>VFQU01001908.1_pt1 | contig 10968 bp, 11 predicted proteins | sample 3512311 | NCBI WGS metagenome assembly VFQU01 (sample SAMN10412377, study PRJNA504923) | tailings metagenome | isolation source: Relicate 3 Philex TSF3 active mining site | place: Philippines: Tuba, Benguet | collected 2017-08-29 | reverse complement strand
CCACCGCTCCCGCCGCGTATGCAGCGGTGGAGTTCAGCGTCGCTGATCCGTCGCTCGCCGCCTGGTGGCCGGCCGCTGGGCTGGCGGCGATGGCGGGGATGCTCGCACGGGGCCGCGAGCGGTGGCTGGTCATCCCGCTCGTGGCGGTGCTGACCTGCGCGGGCAACGTCTTGGCCGGCCGCGATCCCCTGTTGGCCTTCCTCCTCGGTGTCGGCAACACGGTCGAGGTGGCGATCATCGCGATGCTGCTCGCGCCGGCTGGCCTGGCCCTGCGCATCGTGTCTCTGCGCACGGCGCTGAGGTTCATCCTGGTGACGCTCGTGGGCGCTGTCGGGTCGGGAGTCGTTCTCGGAGCCGTGGCGATGGTGTTCCTCCAACGGCCTTTTCTGGAGGCCGCCGCCCAGCTGACTGCCTCGCACGCGGCCGCCACGCTGGTCATGCTGCCGCTTGTGCTTGTGCCGCTCAGTGATGGCCGCCCGGTGCGGGCTCTTGAGGTGGCCGTGCAGTCGATCAGCCTGCTCGCTTTGGTCGCGATCGTGTTCTGGCCGGGCAACGACTGGCCGACGGCGTTCGTACCCCTCGTCGCGTTCTTGTGGGCGGCACTGCGGTTCTCGCTCATCATCACCGCCGTTCAGCTGGTGGTGACCGCGTTCGCCGTGATCGCGCTGACGACGCTCGGGGGCGGCCCGTTCGCCGTGGTTGATGGCGACACGCGCGCCCCTGTCGTGCTCATCCAGATCTTCCTGCTCGTCTACGCGGTGACCGCCTTGATGATCGTCGGGGCGCGCACCGACTGGTTTCTCCTCATCCGGCGGCTCCAATCGCAGGAGGAGGCCCTTCGGGTGGGGATCGTCACGGCAGACGCGGGCCTCGTGATCCTCGATCGCACCGATGGTGTGACGCACGCGGTCGCCGCCAATCCTCGCGCACTGCGGGCGCTCGGTCAGCCGCTGCCTCCGTACGGCGTGCCGGAGCTCGACTCTGCGGTTGCGGCTGCTCGGCCGTCGCGCGTGGAGTTCGAGCGCGACGGGCACGTGTTCGAAGCTGTCGTGACCGACACGAGCACGGTCGGGGGTGCCGATCTGGTCTCGATCGTCATCATCGACGTCACCGAGCGTGAGGAGCGTGAGCGGCAGGCGAACGAGCTCGCAGAGGAGCTGCGGCACCTCAACGCGCAGAAGGACGACTTCATCTCGGCGGTCAGCCACGAGCTGCGCACCCCGGTCACGAGCATCATCGGCTTCAGCGAAGACCTCGACGATGGCCGCCTGCCCCCCGACCTGGCGCAGTCGGGGGCGATCATCGCCCGCAACGCGCGGCGGCTGGCGGATGTGATCGAGGATGTTCTGGAGCTCAGCCGCCTCGGCGCACTCGGTGGGCCGCTTCCGGAGCCAGCCGACGTCGATCTCGTGCGCCTCGCGGCGGAGTGCTCGGCCGACGCGGAGGGGCTCGCGCTCGACCGCGGCGTGCGCGTCGAGGTTAGCGAGACCGCTCCGGAGACACTCATCGTGCGTTCGCGCGAGCGCGATCTCGTGCGTGTGTGCGCGAATCTGTTCTCGAACGCCGTCAAGTTCTCGCACGATGGCGGCATGGTGACGGTCGAGCTCGCTCGCGCGGGAAATGGAGGAGCGGTCGTGCGCGTCATCGATCGCGGGCTGGGCGTTCCCGCCGAGTACCGTGAGCTGGTCTGGCAGAGGTTCGCCCGGGCGCCGCTCGACTCCCACCGCGCCATCCCGGGCACGGGGCTCGGCCTGTCGATCGTGAAGGCCCTGCTCGAATCCCGGCTTGGTGGATCCGCCCGGCTGCTCGACACTCCCGGCGGCGGAACAACCGTCGAGGTGCGCCTTCCCGCGGTCGCTCCCGCCGTATCGTCACCTCACACGGTCGACGCACCGGCCGTCCCGATCGAGGACACCCATGGATGATCGCGGCATCGCCGCCCGCGTGCATGACCTGCCCGCACTCCCCCGGCGTGCGATCATCGCCCTGCTGCTTATCGCTTCTGTTGCGCTCGCACGGTGGGGGCTGACCTCGACCGTCGGCGACCTTCCGATCGCCCTGTGGTGGCCAGCTATCGCGCTCGGCGTGGCCGCGGTGCTGGCCAGCCGGGGTCGACGAGTGCTCGTGAGTGTGTTGCTGCTCGCGCTGGTGGTTCTCGTCAATGTGTCCGCCGGGCGACCGTGGGAGCTCAGTGCGGTCTACGGCCTCGCAAACGCTCTCGAAGCCTGGGTGGTCGTCTGGATGCTCACTCGCGGCCGCGCCCACGCTCGTATGGTCACCCTTCCTGAGGGCGGCAAGGCGCTCGTCGCGTTGGGTGTCGGCGCCGCAGTGATCGCCGTCGTGGGCGGCCTGGGAGCCGCGGTGTTCGTCGGGGCCAACTTGCCACTCACCGTCGCCTCCCTGTTCACGTCGCACGCGAGCGCTCTGTTCGCGATCGTGCCGTTCTTCCTCATCCCCCTTACGGTTCCCTGGCGAGCGCCGACCTGGGAGCCGATCGTGCAGTCAATCGCACTCGTCGCACTCACGGTCGTTGTGTTTGCTCCCGCCGCGACGCTGGCGTTGACGTTCTTCATCATCACCACGCTCATGTGGGGGGCCTACCGGTTGCCACCAATCGTTCCCGCGGTGCAGACGATCGTGCTCGCCTTCGCCGCGACCATCGCCACGGAGCTCGGCATCGGACCGTTCGCCATCCTCGCCGCGGGCGATGTGCGGGCGGCGCTCTTCTCGCTGCAGCTGTTCGTGATGACCCACGCGGCGGCGGGCGTCTTCGTCGCCGGGCAGGCACACGAATGGAACGCCACAACCGAGGCTCTCGCGGAGCGGGAGCGCGACGCGCAGCGGGTCGCCGACGAGCTGCGCTACCTCAACCAACAGAAGGACGACTTCATCTCCGCCGTCAGTCACGAGCTGCGCACCCCGGTTACGAGCATCATCGGGTTCTCGGAGGAGCTGCTCGACGACTCTCAGCCGCCGGAGGTCTCACAGGCAGGGCAGGTCATCCATCGCAACGCGCGCCGCCTCGCCGACGTCATCGAAGACGTGCTTGAGCTCAGTCGACTCAGCACGCAGATGAGCAGCAACCGACCCGCGGTGACCCTCGATCTCGCAGAAATGGTGCGTCATTGTGCCGGCGACACTCTCGGTTCGATCGCGCCCGACCGCGACCTCTCGGTCGAAGTTCGCGGAGCGGATGAGCCGATCACGGTCACCATCGTCGAGCAGGACCTCGTGCGGGTGTGCTCGAACATCCTCTCCAACGCTCTCAAGTTCAGCCCCGACGGCGGAGTCGTGACGATCAGCGTTAGCGAGCATCCTGAGCTCGTGGAGGTAAAGGTCACCGACGACGGTCCCGGAATCCCGCTCGACGAGCAGGAGGCCGTGTGGGGCCGCTTCTACCGCGTGCAGTCGACGGCGGCGCACCGCGCTGTGCCGGGAACCGGCCTGGGGCTGCCGATCGTTCGCAGCCTCATCGAGGCGCGCATCGGGGGAGAGGTCTCACTGACCTCGGACGGTCAGCACGGCACGACGGTGACCGTGCGGATTCCGCGTCAGCCGCCGGCGCTCGCCGCCGCAACGGCGCCGCCGGCCGCCGGGTCGTCGCCCGCGCTGTAGTCGCCCGCGATGTAGTCACCCGACCATGCGGCGAGCTGCCAGCCCAGCCAGGGGCTGAATGCGAACGGTGCGGCCGCAACCGCGGCGCGCAGCTCTGCCGGGTCGAGCCAGGCCCACTCGGCGACCTCATCGGGGGCCGGCCGCGGATCGGCCGCGGCCCGTGCCGTGTAGACCGGGCAGATCTCGTTCTCGACGACGCCGGAGGCATCGACCGCGCGGTACCGGAAGTCGGGCAGCGCGACGGCGACGTCGGTGAGCGTCAGACCGAGCTCGCGCTGCGCCCGGCGGGCGATCGCCTCGACCGTGTCCTCGCCCGGAGCGGGATGCCCGCAGAACGAGTTCGTCCACACGCCCGGCCAGGTCTTCTTCGACAGCGCGCGGCGCGTGACGAGCACGCGCCCCTGCGCGTCGAACACGTGGCACGAGAACGCCAGGTGCAGAGGGGTGTCGGCGGTGTGCACGGTCGCCTTCGGTGCGTCGCCGATGACGGTGCCGTCGTCGGCGACCAGCACGACGGTCTCGGGGATTTCGCTCATGGGCCGGGGTAGTCTGCTCGGGTGAGTAGGAACGATCATTCGACGGTCGCGGAGTCGCGGGCGGCGATGGTCGACGCTGTGCTGGAGCGCTTCTTCAGCCTATCCAAGAAGCGGGCGGCTCCCCTCGGCTCGCACTACGAGCACCTCTGGGGCCTCCTCGAGCGCAACACGCAGGGCGGCAAGCGCTTCCGCCCCCGCATGGTCATAGCCGCGTACGCCGGTCTCGGCGGCACCGACATGGATGCTGCCGCCTACGTCGGCGCGAGCTTCGAGCTGCTGCACACCGCCCTCATCGTGCACGACGACGTGATCGATCGCGATTTCGTGCGGAGGGGCATCCCGAACATCTCGGGCGCCTACCGCGACCACGCCGTCGACCGCGGCGTGGCGGTCGATATCGCCGAGCACCGCGGGGTCTCGGCGGCCGTCATCGCGGGCGACCTCGCCCTCTTCAACGCCTATCGCCTGATCGACCGCAGCGGCGTGGGCTCGCCCATGCGAGAGCGCCTGCTGGATGTTCTCGACGAGGCCATGTTCGCGAGCGCGGCAGGCGAGCTCATCGACGTCGACTTCTCGATCGACCCCGACATGCCGCTCGTCGACGACATCGTCACGATGGAGCGTCTCAAGACCGCGGTCTACTCGTTTGAGACGCCGCTGCAGGCGGGGGCGATCCTCGCCGGAGCGAGCGAGGATACGGTGCGCACGCTCGGCGACTTCGGTCGTGAGATCGGCATCGCGTACCAGATCGTCGACGACGTGCTCGGCGTCTTCGGCGAGGAGGAGGCGACGGGCAAGACGACCATCGGTGACCTGCGCGAGGGCAAGCGCACCGTCATGATCGCCTTCGCCTGCTCGACCCCGGCCTGGGCCCGGCTCTGCGACCTCATCGGCAAGGTCGATCTGAGTCTCGACGAGGCGGACGAGGCGCGCTCGCTCCTCATCGCGTGCGGCGCCCGCGCCTTCGCCGACGATCTGGCCCGGGGCTACGCCAACCGTGCGCTGGCCCGGCTCGCCGAACCCCACATTCCCGCCTCCCTGCGCGACGAGCTCCACCCTGTCGCCGAGACCGTGCTGAAACGGGTGCGATGAACCGCTTGAGCCTGTACGACCGCGTCGCCGACGAGACTACCGCGGTGGTCATCCGCCGCTACTCGACCTCCTTCGGGCTCGCCTCGCGCTTGCTCGAGCCGGCGGTGCGGCAGCACGTCGAGAACATCTACGCGCTCGTGCGGGTCGCTGACGAGATCGTCGACGGCGGGGTCGCCGAGGCCGGTCTCGACGCGGTGCACGCGGCGCGGTACCTCAACGAGTTCGAGGCGGAGACGAACGCAGCCATGCAGTCGGGCTACTCGACGAACCTCGTCGTGCACGCCTTCGCCCGCACGGCGCGCGAGGTGGGCTTCGGCGAAGAGCTCACCGAGCCGTTCTTCCACTCGATGCGCATGGACCTCACCGACACCGAGCACGACCAGCAGAGCTTCGACCGCTACGTCTACGGCTCGGCCGAAGTGGTCGGTCTCATGTGCCTGCGGGCGTTCGTTCAGGGTGTCGACATGAGCGCCGAGCAGAATGAGCGCATGGTCGCCGGGGCACGCGCGCTCGGAGCCGCCTTCCAGAAGGTGAATTTCCTGCGCGACCTCTCGGCCGACTTCGAGACGCTTGGGCGCAGTTACTTCCCCGGGGTCAACGTCGATTCGTTCACGGAGGAGGACAAGGTGCGGCTGCTCGACGACATCGACGCCGACCTGCGCACCTCCGCCGCGGTGATCCCCGAACTGCCGAAGGGCAGCCGCCGCGCTGTCGCCCTCGCCCAGGGGCTCTTCGCCGAGCTCTCGGCGCGCCTTCGCCGCACCCCGGCGAGCGAGCTCATCCGCGCCCGCGTGCGCGTGCCCGACCCGGTGAAGGCGCGCATCGCGCTCGGCGCGCTCGCCGGCCGCACCCCCCGTCCGCGCGCCGCTCGCCCCCGCACCGCGGCCCGCCCTGCATCGATCGGAGCCGAGTCATGAGCCGCGTCGTCGTCATCGGCGGAGGGATCGCCGGTCTCTCGAGCGCGGCCCTGCTCGCTCGAGACGGTCATGAGGTGACCCTCGTCGAGAAGCGCGATCAGCTCGGCGGGCGCGCCGGCTCATGGGAGAAAGACGGCTTCCGCTTCGACATGGGCCCGTCGTGGTACCTCATGCCGGAGGTCTTCGACCACTTCTTCAAGCTGTGCGGCACGAGCGCCGCCGAGCAGCTCGAGCTCGTGCAGCTCGACCCCGGCTACCGGGTCATCACGCAGGGCTTCGACACCCCGACCGACATCGCCGCCTCGCGCGAGGAGAACATCGCGCTGTTCGAGTCGATCGAGCCGGGCGCCGGAGCGAAGCTCGAGCGCTACCTCGATTCGGCGGTCGACACCTACGAGATGGCCAAGAAGCGCTTCCTCTACACGAGCTTCGCCTCGTACGGCCCGCTGCTGCGCGGCGACGTGCTGAAGCGCTCGGCGAAGCTCGTGAAGATGCTCTTCCAGAGCCTCGACGACTACGTCGGGCGCCGCTTCCGCGACCTGCGCCTGCGGCAGATCCTGGGCTACCCCGCGGTCTTCCTCGGCTCGTCGCCCTTCCTCACTCCCGCCATGTACCACCTCATGTCGCACCTCGACATGACCGACGGCGTGCTCTACCCGATGGGCGGCTTCACGAAGCTGATCGAGCGCATCGCTGCGGTCACCGAGCAGCAGGGGGTGAGCATCCGCACCGCCTCGCCCGTCGCGCGCATCGTCGTCGACCCGACTTCGAAGCAGGTCACCGGGGTCGAGCTGGCTGACGGCACGGCCATCGAGGCCGACATCGTGGTCTCGGCGGCCGACCTGCACCACAGCGAGACGCAGCTGCTGCCGCGCGAGCTGCAGACCTACCCGCAGGAGTACTGGGACAAGAAGACCGCCGGCCCCAGCGCGATTCTGCTGTACCTCGGCGTGAAGGGCGAGCTGCCGCAGCTCGAGCACCACACGCTGCTGTTCACCGCGAACTGGCGCGAGAACTTCGAGGCGATCTTCGGCCCGCAGCCGGCGCTGCCCGACCCGGCCTCGCTCTACATCTGCAAGCCGAGCGGCGTCGACCCCTCGGTCGCGCCCGAGGGCCACGAGAACGTCTTCGTGCTCGTGCCGGCCCCGCCGCACCTGAGCTTCGGCCGCGGCGACGTCGACGGCGACGGCGACACCCCGCTGGAGGTCTACGCCGACCGCATCATCGCGCAGATCGCCGACTGGGCGAAGATTCCCGACCTCGCTGATCGCATCGTCGTTCGGCGCACCTACGGCCCCGGCAACTTCAACGACGACCTCAACGCCTGGCGCGGCACCGCGCTCGGGCCGGCGCACATCCTCTCGCAGAGCGCGTTCTTCCGGGCCGGCAACGTCTCGAAGAAGGTGAAGGGCCTCTACTACGCGGGGGGCTCGACGATCCCCGGCATCGGCCTGCCGATGTGCCTGATCAGTGCCGAGATCCTCGTCAAGCGCCTGCGCGGCGACACCTCGACCGAGGCGCTGCCCGAGCCGCTCGAGCCGACCGTGCGCTCCGGCGCTCCGGCCGCCGCCTGAGCCCGGAGGCGCCGTGGAACTGGTCAACTTCGCCTATCTGGGCGCGCTGCTGATCTCGATCACCGGCATGGTGATGCTCGATCGTCGATTCCGGCTGTTCTTCTGGCGCGACGCTCGTCGCGCGGCGATCGTGCTGCCGCTCGGGGTGATCTTCTTCCTGATCTGGGATGTCGGCGGCATCATGCTCGGCATCTTCTTCCGCGGGGTCACCGACTTCATGACCGGGGTGCTGGTCGGGCCGGAGCTTCCGCTTGAGGAGGTCTTCTTCCTCACGCTGCTCTGCTACAACACGATGATCGCCTACACGGCGGCCGGCGACCTGCTCGATCGGCGGGCCGCGCGCCGGTCATCCGGCGGCCCTGCCGGTGCCGCGGCGGCGACGGATGCGGAGGCCGGCGCATGACGTACCTGCTGCTCAACGCGCCGTTCCTGGCTGTCGTCGGTGTGGTCGCCGTCGCGGCGGTGCTCGCCCGGCGCTCGCCGCGCTGGAAGGCCGTCGGCCTCGCGGCGATCCTCATGCTGACCCTCACCGCGATCTTCGACAACGTGATCATCGGCACCGGCATCGTCGCCTACGACGACAGCCTCATCAACGGGGTGCGCATCGGCATCGCGCCGATCGAGGACTTCGCGTACACGGTCGCCGCGCTCGTGCTGCTGCCCTCGGTGTGGGAGCTGCTGCGGCGCGCGCCGACCCAGCATGATGGGGAGCCGTGAGGACCCTCGGTCAGCTGCTCGTCAGTTCGCGCCCCCTGAGCTGGATCAACACCGCCTTCCCGTTCGCGGCGGCGTACCTGCTGACGACCGGGCGTCTCGACCTCGCGTTCTGGGTCGGCACCCTCTACTTCCTGATTCCGTACAACCTCGCGATGTACGGCATCAACGACGTCTTCGACTACGAGAGCGACCTCCGCAACCCGCGCAAGGGCGGCGTGGAGGGCGCGCTGCTCGACCCGAGCATCCACCGCACGACGCTGTGGGCCGCGGTCATCTCGAACGTGCCGTTCCTGACCGTTCTCGTGCTGCTCGGTTCGCCGCTGTCATGGCTCGTGCTCGCCGTGAGCGTGTTCGCCGTCGTCGCGTACTCGATGAAGGGGCTGCGCTTCAAAGAGAAGCCGGTGCTCGACTCGATCACGTCGTCGACGCACTTCGTGAGCCCCGCGGTGTACGGCCTCGTGCTCGCCGGTGCGAGCTGGACGCCCGCGCTGTGGCTGATCCTCATCGCGTTCTTCCTGTGGGGCATGGCCTCGCACGCGTTCGGGGCGGTGCAGGATGTCATCGCCGATCGGGAGGGCGGGCTCGCATCGATCGCAACGGTGCTCGGTGCGCGCCTCACGACCCGGTTGTCGGTCGCGGCCTACGCCCTCGCCGGCGTGCTCGTGCTCGGCACCGACTGGCCGGGGCCGCTCGCGATCGCGGCCGCGCTGCCCTACGTGGCGATCACGGCCCGCTTCTGGATGATCACCGACGAGACCGCCGAGACGGCCAATCGCGGGTGGAAGCGCTTCCTGCTGCTCAACTTCATCGCGGGCGCGATCGTCACGATGCTGATGATCTACTGGGCGATCAACCGCTAGGCCGTCGGGCCGTCACACGCCGCCAGCCAGCCCGATGGCGACGAGCAGCAGCACCGGGGCGAGGCCCAGCAGGATGCCCACGCCGAGTGCGAGCGACGCGATCGCTCGCCCCCCGAGGCGCGGGGCGGCCCGCAGAGCGAGGCTCGCCGCCGTCACGGTGGCGATGCCGATCGCGGCGGATATCGCGAGCGCGAGCACGACGAGGGTGATCTGCGCGACTCCGGGGAGCGTCACCGTGTCGGTGGCGACGAGCGTCTGCAGCGCGAAGCCGAGCAGGATGGCGACGATGCCCGCCCGTGCGGCATGCGCCGCGCGATTGGGCCCCGGGCGCAGGCTGCGAGCGAGCTCGGGAGTGAACGCCGAGAACGGGTCGGGCTCGCGATGGGCGCGGCCGCGCCAGGCCGAGCCGTCCCACCACTGCTCGTAGCCGGGGCGGTCGAGCAGCGGCTGCCAGCCCGCGGCCGTGCGGTCGGGGTCGCCGTCGTCGGGATCGACGGGCGCCGCGTCGTCGGGATCGGGCTGCGCGATGCTCACAGCTCGTAACGGTAGCTGAGCTCGGCCGGGTACTCGCCACGCGGTCGTGGCGCTGCACGACGATCACGTCGTCGGAGCGGCGGTCGCCCGTGCCGCGCACGATCAGGGCTGGATCGTCTTCCGCGCTCGAGCAGCGGATGGCCCCGCAGGGGCTCACGCGGCTATCGATCCTCGTGCCCGACAACCAGCAGCAGCACGGTGCGCTCACCAAGGCCGGTTTCGCGGATCGCGCGCACCTGAGCTACTTCGAGCGCGAGATCCCGGTAAAGCAGCGCGTGCTCACGGCGTTGCGCGAGCTCGGCGGGCGCATCCTGCCCCGTGACCTGTGGGGCTCGATCGCGGGCATGCCGGCCGAGAAGGATTTGCTCGACCACGTGATCGTGTTCATCGACGAGGTGGAGGAGATCGCGGCGCAGCGCGGCGGCGAGCCGCCCTCGACGACGCGTTCCTGCGGCACGGTCGGTTCGACTACGTGATCCCCATCGGGCTGCCGGATGCCGCGGCGCGCTCGGCCTCGCGGGCCGCGCCCGAGCAGTCGGTGCTCGGGGCGGGTGCGGACGGCGGTGCGGGATCGGGCGTCCGCGGCCCGTCGACCGACGACTACATCGCCGCGCTCGCGCGGGTGTAGCGGGCGCTCAGGCGCTGGTGCGCTCCGGCGCCTTCACGAACAGCAGCATGATGCCGCCCGCGGCGAGCACGAGCGAGATGCCCAGGATGCCGAACAGGGTCTGGTTCGCCGCGATCGCGATGAACACGCCCCACAGCAGGGAGGCCATCCAGCCTGCGGCGCGACCGGTGGTGGCGTAGAGGCCGAAGACCTCGCCCTCGCGGCCCGCCGGCGTGACGCGGGCAAGGAACGAGCGCGAGGCGGCCTGCGCCGGCCCGACGAAGGCGGCGAGCACGATGCCGACGGCCCAGAACAACCCCGAGCCCAGATCGGCGAAGAAGAACACGATGAGGGTGCAGGCGACGAGTCCGAAGACGGAGATCAGGATGACGAGCTTCGGCCCGAACCGGTCGTCGAGGCGCCCGGCGAGGATCGTCGACACCCCCGCGACGATGTTGAGCGCGATGCCGAAGATGACGAGGTCGGTGAAGCCGAAGCCGAAGACGATCGCGGCGA
>VFQU01001907.1_pt1 | contig 10974 bp, 10 predicted proteins | sample 3512311 | NCBI WGS metagenome assembly VFQU01 (sample SAMN10412377, study PRJNA504923) | tailings metagenome | isolation source: Relicate 3 Philex TSF3 active mining site | place: Philippines: Tuba, Benguet | collected 2017-08-29 | reverse complement strand
ATCGAGAGCGTGGTGAACTCCGCGTTCCGCCTGTTCCGCAACCGCCCCGCCTACCGGTACTCCGGCGCGCTGCACGAGCAGATCATGGGAACCGTCGACCCCGCGGGCGGCGCCTGCACCCGCTTCGTCGGCATCGAGATCCACCACTACGGCTACCTCGAGCCGACGAGCCGCGCGAAGGAGAAGACCGACCGCAACATGGCGATCGTGATGGACGAGGTGGCGCGCAAGCCCACCGACTCGTTCACGCTCTTCAACGCCGGCGTCGAGTACCAGCGGATCGGCGACTTCGAGACCGCGCTCACCTACTTCCGGCGCTCGTTCACGGAGCTGGCGTCGCTGAAGGCGTACTACGCCTCGCTGCTGCTGCGGAACATCGTCGCGTCGCTGAACTCCCTGGAGCGCTGGGACGAGGCCCTCGACGTGCTCGGCGACGCGCTGCAGGCCTACCCCGACTTCACGGACCTGCACTACCTGCAGGGCCAGATCCACTCGAACCGCCGCGAGTACCGCGCCGCCGTCAAGAGCTTCCGCCGGGCGATCGACCTCGGCGACCACGGCGGCGACCGGTACCTCGCCCAGGCCGGGATGGGGTCGTTCTACTCGTGGCACTCCCTCGGCGTGCTGCACGAGATGATGGGCGACTCACACGAGGCCGTCCGCTGCCAGCGCAACGCCATCCGCACCGCGAACGGCCACTACGCCGCCCCCGTGATGCGCCTCACGACGCTGCTCCTCCGCGCCGACGACCCGCTGGAGGTGCGCGAGTTCATGGCCCGGATCATCGGGACCACCAACCGCGCCGACTCGCTCACCGCCGTCGCCCAGGTGCTGCTGAGGGACGGGCACCCGGAGCACGCCCTCGCCGTCCTCGCGGAGGCCCGTGAGCTCGAGCCGGCGGACGCCCCGATCCGCCTCGCGATGGCCGACGCCCTCATCCGCCTCGGCGACCTGCCGGGCGCCCGCGCACAGCTCGCGGACATCGCGCCGAGCAGCGCCAGCCGCCACCTCGCCCTCGCGAAGACGGTCCTGATCGGCCTGGTCGCCGGCGACGCCGACGAGGCCGGGGCCGCGATCGACGAGCTGCGGCCCGTGGCCGGCGGCCTCTACGCCGCCGCCTACGCGGCGGCGCTCGCCGCCGTCCGCACCGGCGTGCCCGACCCCGCCCTCCCCGAGGGCATCGACCGCCCCGGCGCCCTCGGCGCCGTGCTCGAGCTGGCCGGCACCCTGCTGGAGCTCGGTGAGCTGGAGGCCTTCAACGCCCTCGTCCCGCTCGCCTACGCCGTCGCCGACGGCCCCGTCGAGGTGGACCGCCGGCTCGGGTACATGCTCTACGTCAACGACTTCCCCGACCCCGCCGCCGACCGGCTGCTCGCCGCGGTCCGCGGGGGCGACGGCACCCCCGAGGCCTACTCGGCGCTCGGGCGGATCTGCGAGTCGAAGGGCCTCGACGAGGACGCCGAGGCGTTCATGCGCGCCGCCCTCGAGGCCGACCCGCAGAACATGTCGCGCCACATCGACCTGGCGGGCCTGCTCGCCGGCGCGGGACGCTACGACGACGCCGACGCGGTCATCCGCGAGGGGCTGATCGTGTACCCCCATTCGAGCGTGCTGCGCGAGCTGCGCCAGTCGATGACGCTCCTGGCGGGCGCCACCCGCTAGGCGTGGCGCACCCCGCGTCCCGCCCGGTGGGCGGGGCGCCCTCCCGGGGCACCTCAAGGTCTGCTCCGGACGCGCCGATGCCATGGTCAGGCCCCCAACCCGGGCCCGGCACGCACAACGAGCGCGGAGTTGACATGGACGTCAGCGCACTGCGGCTCGCCGACGCGGCCGATGCGACCACCCCTCGCCGCATCGATGCGCCCCCGCCGGCCGAGGCCGCCACAGACAGGCCACCCGAGCGCGCCCCCGTGGACGTACCGGCGGACTGGGTGCCGCCCAGCACGCTCAAGTTCACCGTGACGGCCGCCGATGTGGACGCCAGATTCGAGATCCACGAGGCGACGAGCGTTGTGACCGTGACCATGTACGAGAGGGCGACGGGTGAGGTGCTCCGCGAGTTCCCCTCGCGGGAGATCCTCGACGTCCTCGCGTCGTTGACCGGCCCCGGACTGCGGGTGGACCTGACCTCATGAGCACGAACGCGGCATCGATCAGCTTCAGCGGCCTCGGCAGCGGCATCGACACGGCGTCGATCGTCCAGGCGCTGATGAAGCTCGAGCGCATGCCGATCGACCGCATCGAGAGCGACAAGACCCGGCTGAAGCAGAAGCAGGGCGTCGTCCAGGAGATCAACGGCCTGCTCGGCAAGCTCCGCGATGCCTCCGCGGCGATGTACGCCCCCGGCGCGCTGCAGGGCAAGACGGCCTCGTCGGGCGACGCCACCGTCGCCACCGCGAGCGTCGGGTCGCAGGCCGCCTCCGGCACCTACAACGTCGTCGTCACCGCCCTCGCGCAGGCCCACACGACGGCCTCGACCGCCGCGCCGGCGCTCACCGCCGGCCAGGCGCTCGACATCACGGTGGGCGGGGAGACGGCGAGCGTCGCCATCGAGGCGGGCGACACGCTCCAGAAGTTCGCGGACCGCATCAACGGCACCACCGACATCGGGGTGTCGGCGAGCGTCATCAACGACAAGCTCGTCCTGATCTCGAAGGAGAGCGGCGCGGGCGGCACGATCGGCCTCGGCGGCGCCGCGGCGGCGGGCTTCGGCTTCGCCACCACCCAGACCGGCCAGGACGCCGCCGCCACCGTCAACGGCCTCGCCGTCACGAGCGCCGGCAACAACATCGAGGGCGCCATCAACGGCGTCTCGCTCAGCCTCGGCAAGGTCGGTTCGACGACCGTCACCGTCGGCGCCGACCAGGCGGGGTCGGTGAAGACCGCCCAGGCGTTCGTCGACGCGTACAACGCGCTGACGTCGAACATCAAGCGGGCGACGATGTACGACGCCGCCACGAAGACGGCGGGCACCCTGCAGGGCGACCAGACGATGTCGTCCCTCGCCGGGCAGCTGCGCGGCATCTCGGGCTCGTCCGTCACGGGCCTCGGCGGCGCCTACGACTCTCTCTCCCAGATCGGGTTCAGCGTGGCGCGCGACGGCACGATGACGCTCGACCAGAACGCGTTCACCGCGGCCCTCGCGGCCGACCCGACCGCCGTCGGCAAGCTCTTCGGCGGCGACGACGGCAACGGGACGATCGGCGCGAGCGACGGCGTCGCCCGCCAGATCCAGAACTTCGCCGCCAGCTTCTCCACCGACATCCTCGCGTCGCGGCTGACCGGCTACACCGCGTCGCTCGGCCGCCTCGACGAGAAGATCTCCAGCCTCGAGGTCCTGATGGAGCTCAAGGAGACCCGCCTGCGGGCCCAGTTCCAGGCGATGGACCAGGCGGTCTCGCGGTTCCAGAGCCAGGGCGCCGACCTCGCGTCGCGGCTCTCGTCGCTGTGATGACCCCGCGCCCGTGACGCGTCCGGCCCCCGCCGGACGCACCGACCGTTCCATGACGAGCACCCAGGGAGGGCCTCCGCCTTGCTGACCGAGCTGCGGCAGTACACGAACCACACCGCCCAGACGGCGACCCCGGGTCAGCTCGTCGTGATGCTCTACGACGGGTTCCTGCGGTTCTCGGCGCAGTCGAAGGCCGCGTTCGCCCGCGGCGACGTCGGCGAGGCCGGCATGCGGCTGACCCGCGCCCAGGCGATCGTGACGGAGCTGCGCGTGACGCTCGACATGACCCAGGGCCCCATCGCCCAGAACCTGGCGAGCATCTACGAGTACGTCGGTGAGCGCCTCACCGCCGCCCGCCTGTCGCAGGACACCGCCCAGATCGACGAGGCCGTCCGCCACATGTCGGAGCTGCGCTCGGCGTGGGTCCAGATCGCCGCGACCGCCCGGCCCGCCTCGGAGCGCCGCGGCCCGGTGCTCGGCGTCAACCTTGCTGGCTGACCTCCGCCGCCTGCGCGAGCTGCAGCTCGCGCAGGCCCGGGCCCTCGCCGAGGCCGACCTCGAGCGCCTCGCGGTGCTCGACGCGGAGCGCCGGGTGCTGCAGGCGCGCATCGTCCCCGGCGACGCGCCGCCCCTCGGCTCCGCCGACCTCGCCGAGGTGCGCGCCCTCGTCGACGTGCTCCGCCGCGACCAGGAGGAGCTGGCCCAGCGGGCCGCGGCGGCGCGCGACGCGCTGCGCGGCGAGCTCGGCTCCCTGCGCGCCGGGCGCTCCGCCCTGGCGGGGTACCGGCCCCCGGCGACGGGCCACTCGCTCTACCTCGACCGCTCCCGCTAGGCCCCGGCGCACCGCCCCGCGTGGGCGGGCGGCCTCCCCCGTGGGGGATGGACGCCATGGGACGCTGGCCTATGCTTCGGCCGTCCCGGGAATCGCCGGCGGGCCGGGGGGCCGCCGCGCGTCCTGTTGCCACGCCCCAGGAGATCCCAGATGAAGGTCCACGAGGTCGACGTCCACCCGGCGCTACCGGAGCGCATCGCCTGGCTCGGTGAGATCGCCCGCAACGTCTGGTCATCGTGGAGCCCCGAGGCGGGCGACCTGTTCCAGCGGCTCGACCCGGAGGCGTGGGAGCGGCTCGGACACAACCCGGTGGCGTTGCTGCGCGGCCTGCCGCAGGAGGCGCTCGACGCCGCCGCCGCCGACGAGAGCTTCGTGGCGATGGTGGCGCGCGTCGCGCGGCGCCTCGACGCCTACACCTCCGACCCCGGCTGGCTCGTCCCGGCGAACCCCGACGCCGAGGGCATGCTCGTCGCGTACTTCTCGCTCGAGTTCGGCCTCGACGCCGGCATCCCGCTCTACTCCGGCGGCCTCGGCATCCTCGCCGGCGACCACCTGAAGTCGGCGTCGGACCTCGGCGTCCCCCTCGTCGGCGTCGGCCTGCTGTACCGCGGCGGCTACTTCCGCCAGGCCCTCGGGCCCGACGGCGGCCAGCGCGAGCGCTACCCGGCGACCGACTGGTCGGACCTGCCGCTCGCCGACGTCGTCGGCGCCGACGGCCGTCCGGTGGTGCTGGAGGTCGCGATCGGCGACGAGACGGTCCGCGCGGCGGTGCGCCGCATCCAGGTGGGCCGGGTGCCGCTGCTGCTGCTCGACGCCGACATCGACGGCAACTCGCCGGAGGCCCGGCTGATCACGAGCACCCTCTACGGCGGGGACCGCGACCTGCGGATCCGCCAGGAGGTCCTCCTCGGCGTCGGCGGCGTGCGCGCCCTGGCGGCGGCGGGGATGGAGCCGACGGTCTTCCACATGAACGAGGGCCACTCGGCGCTGCTCGCGCTCGAGCGGATGCGGGCCCTGATCGCCGCGACGGGGATGACGTCCGTCGAGGCGCGGGAGCAGGTCATCGGGTCGACGGTCTTCACGACCCACACCCCCGTGCCCGCCGGCAACGAGACGTTCGACCCGGCCCTGGCGCGGACGTACCTGGAGCCCCTCGCGGTGGCGGCCGGCCTGTCGTGGGACGAGCTGTCGGCGCTCGCGGCGCACCCCGACGAGGGGGAGTCGGCGTTCGGCATGACGCCCCTCGCCCTCCGGACGTCGGGGTACGCGAACGGGGTGGCGGCGCTCCACGGCGACACGTCGCGGCGCATGTGGCGGGGGCTGTGGCCGCAGCTCCCGATCGACGAGGTCCCGATCTCGAGCATCACGAACGGCATCCACACCCCGAGCTGGCTGAGCCGTGAGATGCACGAGCTGCTCGACCGCTACATCGGCCCCGGCCTGCGGGAGCGGCCGGAGGACCCGGCGGTGTGGGACAAGGCCGACACGATCCCCGCGGGGGAGCTGTGGCGGGTGCACGAACTGCGCCGCGAGCGCCTCGTGCTGTTCGCGCGGGAGCGCCTGCGCACCCAGCTCGCCCGCCAGGGGTCGCGCCGCGTCGCGAGCCGCGCCGCCGGTGACGCGCTGCGTCCCGACGCCCTCACCATCTGCTTCGCCCGCCGGTTCGCCACCTACAAGCGGGCGGACCTGCTGTTCCGCGACCCGGAGCGCCTCGCCCGCCTGCTCGACGACGAGCGCCGCCCCGTCCAGTTCATCGTCGCCGGCAAGGCCCACCCGATGGACGGCCCCGGCAAGGACCTCCTGCGGACGGTGGTGCAGGAGAGCCAGCGCCCGCGGCTGCGCGACCGCATCGTGTTCCTCGAGGACTACGACATGCACGTCGCCCGGTACCTGGTGCAGGGCGCCGACGTGTGGCTGAACGTGCCGCGTCGTCCGCTGGAGGCGTCGGGCACCAGCGGGATGAAGGCCGCGGTGAACGGGTGCCTGAACCTGTCGGTGCTCGACGGCTGGTGGGCGGAGGGCTACTCGCCGGAGTGCGGGTGGGCGATCGGCAGCGGCGAGCAGTACGACGACCCGGAGGAGAACGACGCCGTCGAGGCGGAGGCGCTCTACACGCTCCTGGAGCGCGAGGTGGTGCCGGCGTTCTACGCACGCGACGCCTCCGGCCGGCCGCGTGAGTGGACGACGATGATGACCGCGTCGATCCGCCGCCTCGGCGGGGCGTTCAGCACGGGGCGGATGGTGCGCGACTACGCCGAGCGGGCGTACATCCCCGCGCACCGGGCGGCGGTGTCGCTCGGCGCCGACGGGGGGAAGGGCGCCCGCGCCCTCGCCGCCTGGCGGGAGCGGATGAGGGCCGCGTGGCCGACGGTGGGGGTGAGGAGCTCCCTGCGCGGCGCCGACGGGACCGTCCCCGTCGGCACCGACGTCGCCGTCGAGGTGCTCGCGACCCTCGGCGACCTGTCGATCGACGACGTCCGCGTCGAGGTCGTCGCCGGCCTCGCCGACGGGCAGGGGGGGCTGATCCCCCGCCGCGTCGTCGCCGGCGTGCACGAGGGCGCCCAGGGTGACGAGCAGCGCTTCCTCGCCGTCGTCCCGGCCGCGGAGAGCGGCCGCCTCGCCGTCGCCGCCCGCGTCGTCCCCCTCCGCCCCGACGGCGCCGGCCCCGAGCCGGACTTCCTCATCACCTGGGAGCCGAACGACTGAACCCCGGCCCCCCGGATCGTGGGATCCGGGGGGTGGGGGGAATGGGCGCCGTCGGGGCCCCGTGCCGTCATGGTCCAATTGGACCTCGGCGCGGGGTCCATTCGGCCGTCGCCCCCGGTTGGTCGATTGGCGTCGACCCCGAGGTCCATTCGGCCGGCGACTCATTGGCCAATTGGCGTTGCGCCGAGGTCCATTTGGCCGGGGACCCGTCGGCCAATTGGCGTCGACGCCGGGGTCCATTCGGCCGTCGACCCCGGTTGGTCAATTGGCGTCGACCCCGAGGTCCACTTGGACCTGACCCCGAGGTCCACTTGGACCCGAATCCACATGAACCCGGTCGCGGGGTGCACTCGGCCGAGGGCGCCGTGGGGGCGCCGGCATGGGTGGTTTCTCGCCTGTCGGTGACCCGACCGTTAAGGATCGCGCGGCAGGAGTCGAGAGAGAGAGGGCCGGCAGGGAACGACGCCGGCTCATAGGGGACGGAACCCCGCTCGAACATCCAATCCCGACCGCGAGGTCCCTTCAGGATGCACAGCACTCCGTCTCTCGAGCAGGTCCAGTCCGCCTCCCCGGAGGACCTCGTCCTCATGCTCTTCGAGGGCGCCGTCTCCTTCGGCCGCCAGGCCCAGCACGCCCTCGACCAGGGGGACCGTGAGAAGGGCGCCGCCCTCGTCGGCCGCGTCCGCGCGATCGTCGAGGAGCTCGACCGGGGCCTGAACCCGGCCGCCGGCTCCATCACGCGCCACCTCGGCGCCATCTACGAGTACGTGCTCCGCCGCCTCGACCCCGACACCGTCGAGGCCGTGACCGTGGGCGAGGTCGTCGCCGACCTCCTGGTGCTCTGCGAGGCGTGGAGCGCGCTGGTCGCCGAACGCCAGGCCGAGGCCGAGTCGCACACCTCCGCGCCCGCCCTGGCCTGATCCACCGCCGCCGGACACGGAGGGCCCCATGAACACCATCACACGACTCACCGCCCAGGAGGTCGCGGCCGCGGTCGCCGACCTCCCGGCGATGCCCTCGAGCATCACCCAGGTGATCTCCGCGTGCGACGACCACGACATGACGGTCGGCCAGCTCTCGCAGGTCATCCTCGGCGACCAGAGCCTGACGGCGAACATCCTGAAGCTCGCCAACTCGGCGTTCTACGGCCACGCCCGCCGCGTCACCACGGTCACGGAGGCCGTCGTGCTGCTCGGGTTCTCCGCCATCAAGAGCCTCGCCATCTCGAGCCACACGTCGCGGCTCCTCAGCGGCGCGCTGCCCGGCTACGGGTTGCAGGCCGGCGAGCTGTGGCGCCACTCGATCTCCGTCGCCTTCACCGCCCGGCGCCTCGCCGTCGAGGTGCAGCTCGCGCCGGTGGAGGAGGCCTTCGTCGCCGGCCTGCTGCACGACATCGGCAAGTCGATCCTGTCGGCGCACCTCGAGCACGCCTTCGACGAGGTCACCCGCGTCGCCCAGGAACGGCGCCTGCCGTTCCACGAGGTCGAGCGGGAGCTGCTGGGCTTCGACCACGCCGAGCTCGGGGCGCACGTCGCCGCGGCATGGAGCTTCCCGGCGGAGCTGGAGGAGGCGATCCGCCACCACCACTCGCCCGCCGAGGCGACCCTCAAGCCGCGGCTCGCGCACTGCATCCACCTCGCCGACGCCGCCTGCATGATGCTCGGCGTCGGTCTCGGCACCGACGGGATGATGTACGGCATCGACCCCGCGTCGATGGCCGCCCTCGGCGTCTCCCCGGACCGCCTCGTCCAGCTGATGGAGGACGTCGCCCCGCTCATCGCCGACGACCCCTACGGGTTCGCCTGATGTTCCCCGACGACCTCACCACCGAGGTGCTGACCGCGTCGCTGCGTGGCCACGACGCCCGCAACGCCGCCCTCGTCAACAACATCGCCAACGCCGAGACCCCCGGCTACAAGCGGATCGACGTCCAGTTCGAGTCCGCCCTCGCCGAGGCCGTCCAGAGCGACCGCGAGCGCATCCGCCGCGGGTCGATGGGGGAGTCGTCGTTCCTCGGCGGCGCCGGCGAGGTCGAGGGCTCCGCGCCGTCGGTCCGCTCCGTCGGCACCACCACCATGCGCGTCGACGGCAGCAACGTCGACGCCGACGACGAGATGGCGCAGCTCAGCGCCAACCAGCTCGCGCACCAGACCGTCGTCTCGCTGCTCGACAAGCGCTTCTCGCAGTTCCGCACGGCCATCACCGGCCGTTGATCCCCGCACACCACCACCCGGCGAGGAGCTCATAGATGGGCATGTACGCCGCACTCGGCATCAGCGCCACCGGCCTGGCCGCCGAACGCCTCCGCATGGACGTGATCGCCAACAACCTGGCCAACGCCGACAGCACCAACGGCGTCGGCGACGCCTACCGCCGCAAGGTCGTCCAGATGTCGACGGCCCCGGGGGGCGCGGCGTTCGCGCTGCCCCGCCCCGCCGGCATCGAGAGCACCGCCGGCGCCGCCGACCTGCACGGCGTCTCCGTGACCGGGATCGCCGAGGACCCGACGCCGCTGCGTCGCGTCTACGAGCCCGGTCACCCCGACGCCGACACCGACGGCTACGTCACCCGGCCGAACGTCAACGCCGTCACCGAGATGGTGGACATGGTCGCCGCGACCCGCGCCTTCCAGGCGAACGTCACGGCGTTCGAGGCCACCAAGTCGATGGCCCGCGACTCCCTCCGGATCATCACGTGACCCCGCTCCCCCCGATCTCCGCGCTCGCCCCGATGCCGTTCGGCCCGATCGCGGCCGGCGCGGTCCAGGGCGCGGGCGAGACGTCCCCCGCCCCGGCCGCGGCCGGCGGCTTCGGCGACATGCTCGCCGGCGCCATCTCCGGCCTGAACGGCCAGATGGTCGGTTCGGACCGCCTGTCGGAGCAGGCCGCCACCGGCGAGCTCGCCGACCCGACGGTCGCGCTCGTCGCGGTCGAGAAGGCCGACCTGGCCTTCAACACCGCGGTGCAGGTCCGCAACAAGCTCGTCGAGGGCTGGCAGGAACTCAGCCGGATGTCGGTCTAGGAAGGGCTGGTCGTCGTGGGCGCACTGGGCAAGGTCACGGGATTCTGGGAGGGGCTCACCGGCCCGAGCCGCCGGCTGCTCATCGCCGCCGTGCTGATCTTCATCGTCGGCATCTTCGCCCTGATGAGGTTCTCCGGGCAGGAGTCCTACGCGACCCTCGCGACCGCCTCCAGCGCGAGCGACGCCGCCGCCATCACGACGCAGCTCGACGAGCTCGGCATCCGCTACAAGCTCGCCGACGGTGGGAACGTCGTGCAGGTGCCGTCGGCCGAGCTCGACCAGGCCCGCATCGACCTCGCCGCGTCGAACGTCCTCGACGGCGGCAGCACCGTCGGCTTCGAGATCTTCGACAAGTCGAACCTCGGCGCCACCGACTTCACGAACCGCGTCAACCTCCTGCGGGCCCGCGAGGGGGACCTCTCGCGGATCATCGGCCGCCTCGACCCCGTCCAGTCGGCGACGGTCAAGATCGGCATGCCCGAGGAGCAGCTCTTCACCGAGGAGCAGGAGCCCACCACCGCCGCCGTCGTCCTGACGATGCGCGCCGGGCAGACGCTCGAGCCCGGCCAGGTGAAGGGCATCGCCAAGCTCGTCGCGATGGCCGTCCCCGGCATGAAGATCGCCGACGTCACGATCACCGACTCCCAGGGCAACATCCTGGAGGGCGCCGACGCCGAGGTGTCGGGCGCGAGCGCCGCCTCCCAGCGCATCGAGCTGGAGGGCCGCTACGAGCGCAGCGTCCAGGCCCGCCTCGACGCGATGCTCGCCGCCGTCCTCGGCCCGGGCAAGGCCGTCACCCAGGTCCGCGCCCAGCTCGACCTCGACAAGGTCACGACCGACAGCGAGGAGTTCGAGGGGGAGACGATCCCGCTCGAGACCGAGACCAGCGAGGAGACCCTCACCTCGGAGGGCGGCGGGTCCGGCGCGACGGCGGGCACGTCGGCGAACACCCCGGCCGGCACGA
>VFQU01001906.1_pt1 | contig 10976 bp, 12 predicted proteins | sample 3512311 | NCBI WGS metagenome assembly VFQU01 (sample SAMN10412377, study PRJNA504923) | tailings metagenome | isolation source: Relicate 3 Philex TSF3 active mining site | place: Philippines: Tuba, Benguet | collected 2017-08-29 | reverse complement strand
CAGGCTGCTGTGATGGAAGAATATTGTGTACGTTACACAGGTCTAGAACATTACCAATTCGATCGCAGAAGCCAATGAACCAACCACACTCCATTATTTTGACTCTCACAATCATTACCATCACAAGTGCAACTCCAACCCTTTCCGAGCCATACAACTCCAACCCCGATCGGCAAGGTAACTATTTCAGCAATGAAGCCCCAGTCAAAGGCACAGTCCAATCTCCTCTGATGCGCGGCTCACTCTGGCAAGTGACAGTCTCATACTTAAACTGTCGCAGCAATGCAGATGCAAAGTCTCGGATTATCCGACAGTTCAAACGCTCAGAATTACTGCAAGCCGATGTCGGTCGTGGCGGCGCAGACGAAGTTCTCCTCAATGCAAAAGACAAAAACGGCAATCCCTGGATGCGAGTTAGAAGCGCATCTGGACAAAATTACAAATGCTACGTCAGAGCAAATCGCCGCTATATCCAACCTTACTCTTCTCACCAATAATACCTCTTTCTCATTTAAGACGCTATATGAGACTCGATCTGTGTCTCATTCGAGACACGCTCATCATACAGAAGTTGGGAATGTTTTAGATTTACAGAGCTAAAAGGTTATCGGCTTGCATGTGAAACCCACACCTATCAAAACTGAATTGGGTGGAGTGTTTGTGGAAGGTACAGTGGATGCCAAGGCATTCCTCGCTTAGTTCGCCTTAAGCAATAAAGATTTGGAAGCATCTTTTTAACGTCAAGATGTCGATCGTGATGAGTTCCATGATTGCCCCAGACAGCCACAACAATCCTTGCCCTTGCCGAATACTCCAGTAAATACTTGTCATTGTCTGAACCGATTGGATCGACTGAGGCAATCATATCTTTTGGGTTTGTTGCTCGATACGCAAACAAATTTGTCATACAAAGACCCGAATACCCCCAATCTTTCGCAAATTTGATGCAACGGCGAATTGTAGGATCATCCTGTGTTTCATCTGCCGTAGATGGATTCAAGCCAACAAACATGGCGTAATTAGAACTCCAATCGTTCGCCCACCTTCGCCAAAGAACATAGCGATATCTTCGACAAGGAGAAAATATCGCATCACTAGAAGGTGTTTCAACCGCAGGAAAACAGGACGACTGATTCATGAACTGCCTGACATTGGTGATTGAACTCAGCATATCCATCAAAAACTAGGGCGGCAACGCCTGCTGAAGCAAGTCATAACAAAGCAAATTTCTAACGAATTTGCGCTCCTCCTTGCCGCACTCATCTTTTCTAAAGACGATCCATCGAGCTTTGCTGCTCTAGTTTTTTTGAGTGCGATATCGTTATGAGAGCTAAGCGCACTTGTTCTACACGCTCTATGTTGATTCAACCTACGCCAAGCGAACTCGTTCTTTCTCACACCAATGCCTTAATTATTGGAGGGGGTCCCGCAGGACTCGCGACAGCACTCATGTTGGCACACCGAGGATGGACAAATATTACCGTGCTAGAAAAGCGCACGGCAGCCGACTACTACGAGCCAGATAAGTCCTTTAACTACCTCATTGATGGTCGAGGTCAAAAATTAACAGACTTACTTGGACTGACTGAACAGTTACCTAAAATCGGTGTTCCCAATACAGCGTTCTACATCACCCGCATTCAGCCCAACGGTAAGCGCAAAACCTCAAAATTACCGATCGTCAATTCCAACCGAAAAATAGCGTATTGGATTCCTCGAAGAGTCTTTGTCCAATTGCTCTACGAAGAAATCGAACGCAACTGGCAAGACCACATTACGGTTCGTTTCGACACTCAATGTACAGAGATTAATCAAATTAGCACAGAGGAAGGCATCAAAACGCTGGAAGTAGTCGCTCAGAAATCGAACCATGAGATTGAGCGATTTGAACCATTTCTGTTAGTTGGCTGTGATGGAATCCAATCGATTGTTCGCACGACATTGAAGCAGTGGGAGCGCACGGATCGATTTGAGATGCAGCGATTTCCTTCTCCGAGTTCTGGATTGCGCTACAAAGTATTGAGTCTACCTCCAAACTTTCCACTTGACGCTCAACATCAAGACCAGGCTGTTTCTACAAGAGCTTATGCCATTCGGGGAATATGGCGGAGTCGCACTCAGTTTCTCACGCTCGGTCTTTTGCCCCTCAAAGATGACACCGCGCCGCGCACCGTCAATATCATCACCCATCCAGATCATCAAATCTGGAGCTTGAAAACGGGCGAGCAAGTTCTCCAGTTTTTAGAGCAAGGCTTTCCACAACTGCCCATTCGTCAAATGATCTCGATCGAAGAAGCCGATCGATTTGCTAAAAGTAACGGTGGCGTTTTTCCAATGCCTCAATTCTGCCCTGGATTACACTATCTCTTGAAGCAAGAACCATCAGAAACGATTCAGGCTGGCATCGTGCTGTTAGGAGATGCCATTCATTGTTTTCCCCCGGATATCGGACAAGGTGTGAATGCAGCATTAGAAGATGTGTCTGTTTTAAATGACATCCTGTGTCAAAGCCAAAATGATCTATTACAGGCACTTCCACGGTATGAGGCGATTCGAGCCATGGATGTTCAGGCAGTCGTTCGACTAGCTCAGACCGCAGCCCCTTGGCAATACAATCAGAATCGCTTGCAGGCGCGATTGTGGATGATGCGGTTTTTTCTCCACTTTGGTCTCAGTCGGTTCCTTCCTGGTATGAGTCCTCCAGCATTCTTTCAGCTTCAGAATCAGGAATTGTCTTATCAAGAGATTTGGAGTCAGGAGCAATCGAGCAGCAAAATTCTCAAAGTGTTCAGCATCCTTGTGATCAGTGGTCTACTGGCAAGTGCGATCGCATCTCAATGGTAAGGTCAAGCAATGGATTCATGAACCAAAGAAAAGACCCTCGACGGCAAAGGGTCTACATTGTTTCTAATCAGATTGAAAGAAAGCTACTGGTAAGACTGCAAATGAATGCGTCCATAGCCTAAGAACAATCCAGAAGCTTGATCTCCTTCAGGATAAGCCGTGACTCCAAACAAATAAACGCCTCCCTGCCAAGGATTTGCTGTTGCATCTAGTACAACAGTCACAGTTTGTCCGGGTTGAATCGGAGGGTTAAATGTGACGGTTGTCTCACTCTTATTGTTGGGGCGTTCACCACCGATCGCGGCGAGTGAAACCGATTGCCCTCTCGCCATGTGATCTCCTAGAAATGCACGACTTTGTGAAGGATCGAAGCTGACACGATCGAGGTTTTCCTCCTGAGCAATTCTAACCGTTTGCAAAGCTGCTCCAGCATCCGATGGCACTTGAATCGTAAACTCATAAGCCGATGGAGTATGAGCTAAAACGTTACTAGCAGCAGTCCGAACGAGATGAGGCGCACGTTCAAAGTAGCTCCGTCCTCCAATTTGCCCTGCTCTCGCAGTCAAAGGTAAGAGACTGAGCAGCACTGCACTGATCGTAAATACCGATGCGAAGTGCGATCGCGCTTTTAGCGAAGATAGCTTTCTCAACATAATTTCACTCCAACTCTAAACAATCTCAACCATTGGAGTAGGTGAAGAAGTGGACTAGAATGCCAAGACTCAGCGATTCAAGAAAACAAGTTATCCCTGTGCATAAAACATCATCAATGTTACAAGCACAGTAATGCCAAGCGCCAGAGTGACTAAGCTTCCCCAACTTGCTGAATCAGAAATGAGTCTTTCTTTAATCATTTTCAGGTACTCAGAAGCTTCCATCTCAGCCTCCTTAAGTCTGTGGTTTTAGAAGTCGATGAGAAGCATTTCGGGTCTCAGAACTGAAGTCCTAGAAACTGCTTAGCAGAATGATGACCGTAAATAGACAGAACAGCCCAACGGATACAGCCGCGATCGTAGCGTATGGAGCACGATTGATGTGATCAAGATACTGGTTTACTTTTTCGTCTTTTTCTTCAGGTAACCAAGTTGCAGGTTTCATAATGTACACCTCTTGAAGCGAATAAAGTGTATCGTCCCATTTCTAACTTTAAGCGGTTTTCCGATGACAGATGAGAAGACTAAAAGAAACTTTGTGCTTGTTTTCAGAAGTTCATCCCAACAAGAGCAGATGTCTTTTTCCAAGCTTTCCAGGGTAGGCAAACAGCGATATCGTTGCCTCAATTGTGATTGTTCACGTGGCTCGTACCATCTTTTTCTTATTTAAGACACGTTAATAGACTTAAAGTAAGTCTCGTCCGAGACACATTCGCCGCGCAAAGTCTTAAACGAGTCTCGCTTTAAGTCCAGCAATAAAACAGTTTTGAGAAAACGAGACTCAAAATCGAGTATTACAATTCTCAACCGATCGTCGATCGCTAAACTGACCCGCTCTACAATATATTTGTACTATATTCAGCGAGGCAACGATGAATAGCAATCCCGTTATCTGGTTTGAAATCTATGTGCAAGACATGGATCGAGCTAAAGCCTTCTACGAATCTGTTTTTCAACGTAAACTAGAAAGCCTGAACAACCCGGATTTAGAAATGTGGAGCTTTCCGATGCAGATGGGAAGCGAAGGTGCAGCGGGTGCGTTAGTAAAAATGCCTGGAGTTTCATCGGGAGGTAACAGTACTCTGATCTATTTCAGTTGCGATGACTGTGCAGTAGAAGAAAGTAGAGTCAAAGAATTCGGAGGTCGAATTCAGAAAGCTAAGATGTCGATTGGAGAGTATGGTTTCATCTCATTAGTTGCTGATACCGAAGGCAATCTGTTCGGCTTACATTCTATGCAGTAAGCCTTCAGCTTCAAGCATCAACGGCGATCGTAGAGTTGAGCGCCTCGATCGCCTGCCTCACTTTCGTTACCCCGTGCTCGATCGTTTCCGTCTTCTCAAAACTTCCCCTTTTTCAATGTTGGTCAAGATTCGAGCACGCAATGAGTTCGATACCATGTCGCAGAAGCCTAACGATCGCTCTAGTCAAATCACTTGAGACTCATTCTGAGTCTATTGATAAAACCAACTTGAGAGACTGAGACTAAAACTCAAAGCAAGCCTTCTAACTGACGACGAATGCGATCGAGTTCCCCATTCGACAGTTCCGACTCCTCACGTTCCGGCTTATCCTCACTGCTCCAATCCGTCTCTTCACGATTCGCCTCAGGCGGAGCCAACAACAACCGCTCAAACTCATTTTGCGGCATAAAATTCTCAGGAATCAGATACGCCTCATAGCCCGCATCCTGACAAAACTCTTCAATCTCTTCTTGATCAATCTTTTCCACCGTCGGAACCGCAAAATCCTGCGCCTCCAGCATCATCGCGTACCGCTCCGCATCATCTTGTTGCGCAAACATCAACACCAAATTCTGAGTTCCCACGCTAATCGTATGAATCCCCGGATTATCGGTGTCAGCATTGAACAGCAGAACGAAAACTTGCATGGCTCTAGTGAAGATGGATGGACTAGATCCAAGGGTACTGCAATTATGTTCGATCGCTACTTTAGATTTCTCATCATTTGACACACGAACACGATAGAATCATCCTGACTTTTTTGCCCCAAAATCTATGACGACTCGTGTAATTCTCGTCCGCCACGGTGAAAGCAGCTACAACGTTGAAAAAAGAGCGCAGGGGCATTGTGATCTCTCCACCTTGACCGAAAAAGGAGAAATCATGGCAACCCAGGTTGCAAAAGCCCTCAAAGACTTGCAATTCGATGCCATCTATACCAGCCCACTCCAACGTGCAAAACGCACAGCCGAAGTGATTTTTGAAGGATTAGACAATCCCCCCGCTCTGCAAGTCACAGACGATTTAAAAGAAATCAATGTTTTTCTTTGGGAAGGAATGCTCTTCAGCGAAGTCCAAGAAAAATATCCTGAAATGTATGACTACTGGCACACCGAGCCACATAAAGTCAGAATGACGCTACCCGATGGCAGCGAACTCGCTCCAGTTCAAGACTTATACGAGCAAGCAGAACGATTCTGGCGATCGACCATTCCCCAACACGCCAATCAAACCCTCTTGATCGTCGCCCATAGTGGCATTAATCGCGCCTTAATCAATACCGCGATCGGACTAGAACCCGCTGACTATCAACGATTCCACATCTCCAACTGCGGCATCACCGTTCTCAACTTCTCCGGCGATTTTGGCGAAACCGTTCAAATTGAATCTCTCAACGTCACCTCTCATTTAGGCGAAACCATCCCCAAACTCCGTCCCAACCACCAAGGCGCACGCCTCTTACTCGTCCGACATGGCGAAACCGAGTGGAACCGCCAAGGACGTTTCCAAGGACAAATCGATGTTCCCCTCAACGACAACGGACGAGGTCAAGCCTCCCAAGCTGGCGAATTCCTTAAATCTGTCTCCATTGATTCCGCCGTCAGCAGTTCAATGGCACGCCCCAAAGAAACCGCAGAACTCATTCTGAAACATCATCCCGACATTGACTTAAAACTGCGCGACGACCTGCGCGAAATTAGTCACGGACTCTGGGAAGGGAAGTTTGAATCTGAAATCGAAGCAGACTATCCCGGTTTGCTAGAGCAATGGCAAAGTCGCCCTGAAACCGTCCAAATGCCAGAAGGCGAGAATTTGCAGCAAGTTTGGGATCGAGCGATCGCCGGATGGAACGAAATCGTCAACAATGCCCAACCCGGAGAAACGATCCTCGTCGTCGCCCACGATGCCATCAATAAAGCAATTCTTTGCTACATCTCCGGCTTAACGACTGCTTCTTTCTGGAACTTCAAGCAAGGCAACGGTGCAGTCAGCGTCATCGACTATCCCAAAGGCAACGACGCAACACCATTACTGATGGCAATGAACATCACAACCCATTTAGGCGGTGTGTTAGACAAGACTGCCGCAGGCGCACTTTAGATTTAGAAGTTACGCATTAACAACATAGAGAGTCATGTGGGGGTAGTACTGAATATCACAGATCAGAGATGGTTCAAGTGAATTTACATCTCCGCTCCTCTATTCATTGTGTAACTCTCATAATTTAGTTGTTCATGGAAGCCAAAAGCGTATTGCTGCTGACTTCCATTTCCGGTCAAGAAATAGTAATCAGAGGCGGCACTTCTTCAGACTCTAAGCCAGCAGTTGTCGAACGCAAGCGTGCCAACCCGATCGATGAACGAATCGCTTTTCATGCAAACTCTGATTCAAAATCTCGGCTTTGGTTAGCTTAGAGAGATTTTCCCAGTCCTCTGCCAAAACATAAGTCGCATTGTCCGAGTAAATACTTTCCAGGACAAACAGATTTTTCGTTTGAAATCCAAACACGAAATAGCCATTGAATCCTGCTTCTCCCACCGCAAAGAAGTCAGGCTTGTACTGATGAATCGTGTGAAGTCGATCAGCGATCAACTTCTGATTGCCTCTTGGTGCGCGTTCAACCATGTTCTTAACTATTGACTCAACTTGATTCCACGGATACTGACCTGGGGGCAAAACACGCCAGTTCAATCGTTTGAGAGTTTGAGGTAGGTAGATCGCCGCTTCTAGATTTTCCTGCAAAATTTCGCATTCACCGAAGATTTCCAGAAATAGATTGATGATGTGCAGTAGTTGCGATCTCTGCTCCGGCACATAGACCCTTGCTGAACTGACGACTAATTTTTCTCCTTGGGCATTTGTTGCGATCGTCAATTCAATGCTTGGTGCAGGAATTGGGGTTCGCGGATACCTCTTGACACATCGATCTCGCCAATCCGTTCTTTCCTCAAGTTCACCACCGCCTGCCCACTGCTTCCATGTCCATTCAATGAGTCGGCATGAATCTTCCTTGGGACGATCTCGATGGATCAACTTGCTACCGTGAGCATTGAACCGACTCCGCGCACCAAAAACAGATGCTGGTAAGACAGTTTCACCCATATCCAACGCCTCTGTAAATCCGACTTTCTTCAGAATTGGTGCAAATCGAGCAATCCCACTTACACCAAATACAATCTTGCTACCGAGCGAAATCGGAGAAAGATATTTTTCGAGACTACGAATTCGTTTCTTTTGGATTCTCATTTTCTTTACTCCAGAGCGTTTTCCTGTCCCAGTAATCCTGAGAACTTTCTTCAAATCGAAACTAAAATTGAGCAGCGAGGCTTTGCCTGCTTTCTACTCAATGAAAAGCGTTACTTTTCCTTGCAGACACCCTTGAACGGCTCGCCATTTTGCTTTACGTCAATAAAGCGACCTGTCTCAGTATCCCGCTTTCCTCATAATCCAGTAGTCGGATTGTAGGCTTGGCTGCGCTTGTCAACAGATCCATGACGGTATCCTTTCCGGTATTCTTAGCCACCTTAAAATCACCTCCTTGGGCTTATCGAATAACAGTTGCGCCGTGTTCTACCAGATCTTCATGCATTAAATAGGCAGCAATAGGAGAAAATAGACCACTATTGGCATATATAGAGCAGTAGAGAGTGTTAGACACTATCGGCAGTACTAGAAATGCACCCCTAAAATTGTTAATATTGAAGATGTCACAAGACTATATTAACATTCTGTTTATTTCTTGACAAGAGGCGATGTTTATGAATGGGAATAACGACCGCGCATCACCAGAAACTCTCTTAGGAGAAAAACTGCGTCAAGCACGGGAGCTTATTGGTTTTAGCCAGGGAGAAGTTGCACAAAAACTTGGAATTACGCCTGCTGCATTGAGCCAGTACGAAAATGGCAAGCGTCGCATTGAGGTTTTCACGCTTGATCGCATTGCCCTGCTATACGGTGTACCTGTGACATATTTTTTTGCGGCAGGTTCAGGCAAAACTAATCAGCCAATTGCTGATTGGGAGAGTGAACTACGAGCAATGGCTCACACTTTATCGGCAGACGGTAAAGCTGGAATTACGAGACTGATTCAGCACATTCATAACTTAGAGACTCTGTATGAGCTTACAGGTACTTCCTTCCCTGGTAGACCACATAACCCTTTCCCGGCGCTAAACAAACCAGAATTTAGCGATTATGAAATCGCTGAGTACGCTCAGAAAGTTCGCCGACACTACAATCTAGGAATTGCTCCATTACTTAATGTCAAACGGTTCTTAGATGCTCAAGGGTATCAAGTGTTTTCAGTTCCCTTGGGGCAGGATGGGGATGCGTTTTCTGGGCTATTTTTCACTCATCCTAAGCTTGGTGCAGTCATTGTCTTTAATGAGATGCAAGCTTATACTCGGTTCCCATTCACAATGAGTCATGAGGCTGCCCACAGTTTTTTTCATTGGGATCGCCCTGCGATTCTTTGCCGTAAAGATGTTGGAAAAAGCGATTTGTTGGAAGACTTCGCCGACCGCTTCGCTTCTTATTTTCTGATTCCTCAAGAGGGTTTACAAGAGCGCTTAGAGGCAATGGAGATAAAAACTGTGAAGCATCCAGAAGAAGTAATCCATATTGCTCGATATTTTGGTGTGAGCTATAGGGCAACAGTCCATCGGCTAGAAAGCGATCGTAAGTTGGGAGCATCCAAAGATGTCTTTAAAGGAATTCAGCCCGTGAAATTAGCTCAATCTTTGGGCTATAGTCCTCGGTTGTATGAATTTGGTAAGCGTCCTTTAGCACCAGAAGAACGCCTTCCTCGTATCTTTCTAGAATTAAGCTATTCCGCCCTTGAAGATAAATCCTTATCTTTAAGACGAGTTGCTGAGATGTTAGATATCAGCGACTTTGAGCTAGAAGAGCGGCTTTATGGAGATTTATCTGAGGAGGAAGCTGTAGAAGAGGTCTATGTCTAAATTTGTTCTTGATACCGTTGTCTTGAGAGTCTTTGCCTTTGCACATCCTCAAGGAATTCAAATTCTGCTCCAAGCTCTGAATGCGCGACAAGCAGTTTTCCCATCTGAGGTTTACAACATGGATGAAGATGTTGTGCTCTCTAACTCATCAGACAGGGGTTTGAGTGAATTGGCACAAGGGATAAGGTATGCTCGACAGCAAGCTCAAACAATTCCAGGACTCAAAGGACAAAGATTTCAAGTACATCTCGAAAATGTGACGCAAGTTCCTCGCCATCTCCAGGCGGGGAGCCTTTTGATTACTCCTCTTTCTCTGACAGAGATTCCTAATAGAGAGATGCTGATGCAACAATTTGGGATTGGTCGTGGCGAAGCAGCTTGTCTAACCCTTGCTGAACGTGATTTAAGAACTGCTGTGTTTCTATCAAGCGATGAAAAAACCTGTGTGACTGCTCAATCATTAGGAACCGACTATTTAACTATTCCAGACATTTTAAAGCAGTGGGTATATCACTACAGTATTTCTTCTGATCAATTAGAAGAATTAGTTTCTGGAATGCATTCTGCATCATTTGCAATTCCTAAGAATTTATATGAGCGGTTACAGTCTACGTGCAGTAACTAGTACAGTTACTGCTGCAAGAATATACAAGGATGGAGATACAACATGGCTCGATTGGACTCTAATCTCTATCCCTCTGTCTAACGTGAACTTCTGAGATTGTCTAAACTGCTTTTTCCAATCTTAGTTGTCGTACAGGAAAAACTGAACGTGATATCCGAGCGGTTGGAATCAAAGTAGGAAATCAAGTTCGCCAGAGATCGCCAAATTATAAAAAGTGTTGAAATTCTTGAAATTACTTCAATCCTGGAGAAATATAGCAGCACTGAGTAGCCTTTGATTCTGACTCGTGATGGACAACATGTAGCAGTGTGGTTTCCGGTTGAATCAGATATTAATCTAAAAACTTTGAGCCTGAGTTTGAATCTGAAATTCACTGAAATTATTTAACGGTGTCGAAAAGGCCAGAAAGAGCAAGGACGGATTTTTCTGAAAGATTTGACACTGCCTCTAGATGATTATCTCTCCTAAGAAAAAGGAAAAAGGTGAGAATTGGAGCGCGAAAGCATACTTAAATATTGAACGGGAAGCATTTTCGATCGCTTTCTCCTGTCTTACTCGTTACTCAAAACTATGTTTGTTCTGCTCCAGAATGTCCGATCGCTTGATCCGGTTGCAAATGTCGATCGCATCACCGACGTTTTAATTGAAG
>VFQU01001905.1_pt1 | contig 10988 bp, 10 predicted proteins | sample 3512311 | NCBI WGS metagenome assembly VFQU01 (sample SAMN10412377, study PRJNA504923) | tailings metagenome | isolation source: Relicate 3 Philex TSF3 active mining site | place: Philippines: Tuba, Benguet | collected 2017-08-29 | reverse complement strand
GCGGTTGGCGGTGAACGGCATCCAGAACGCCGCGAGATCGTTGGGCACCGCCGGGGCGGCGGAGGTCTTCTGGGCCTGGGCCATCGCTGTCCTCGCTGACGTTCGGTTCGCCGGGATTATCCGCTTTCGCCGGTAATGACAAAAGAGGGGGTGGCTGGTACCAACGCCCCGATTTCCCGAGCCCGAAGACCGTTCATGGCCGACAAATCCAGCCGACTGAAGGCGCGCAAGCCGCGCGGACTCGAGGACCGCGGCCCGGCCGAGATCGCGGCCACGCGCCGGATGGTCGAGAAAATCCGCGCGGTCTACGAGCGCTACGGCTTCGACCCGGTCGAGACGCCGGCGATCGAATACACCGACGCGCTGGGCAAGTTCCTGCCCGACCAGGACCGGCCGAACGAGGGCGTGTTCTCGTTCCAGGACGACGACGAGCAGTGGATGTCGCTGCGCTACGACCTGACCGCGCCGCTGGCGCGCTACGTGGCGGAGAACTTTCAGCACCTGCCGATGCCGTACCGCTCGTATCGGTTTGGCTGGGTGTTCCGCAACGAGAAGCCGGGCCCGGGACGCTTCCGCCAGTTCATGCAGTTCGACGCCGACACGGTGGGCTCGGCGTCGATGGCCGCGGACGCCGAGATCTGCATGATGGCGGCGGACACGATGGAGGCGCTGGGGATCGAGCGCGGGCAGTATGTGGTGAAGGTGAACAACCGGAAGGTGCTGGATGGTGTGATTGAGGCCGTTGGCATCGGTGGTCAGGCCAACACCGGCTTGCACCTCACAATCTTACGAGCGATCGACAAGTTAGATCGACTCGGCACAGAGGGTGTTAGGCTACTGCTCGGACCAGGACGCAAAGATGAGAGCGGCGATTTCACAAAGGGTGCCGGACTCAGCGTGCAGCAAATCGACTTTCTATTGAACTTCCTTCGACCCGTCTATGGCTACAGTGTCGAGAACGCTGACATTGTCCGGCCATATGATGACATGGAGCCGGTTGATCCGAGCCAAGGTGATCCAAACGACAGGCGCAGAAAGTTCATCGACAATTTCGGTACGACCACGCACCAGAGGACTTTGCTTGCGACCAATGCGCTCGGAATGTCCGGTCTTGCTGACCTCGACGAAATCGCGAAGTTCTGTGAAAGCGCCGGCTATGGCAGCAGGCGCATCAAAGTTGATCCCGCTATCGTCCGCGGCCTCGAATACTACACCGGTCCCGTCTACGAAGTGGAACTTCTCGAGACGAAAGACGACAAGGGCCGCCCGGTGCGCTTCGGTTCGGTCGGCGGCGGCGGGCGCTACGACGGCCTTGTCTCGCGCTTCATGGGCCAGCCGGTGCCCGCGACCGGCTTCTCCATCGGCGTGTCGCGGCTGCAGGCGGCGCTGACCCTGATCGGCAAGCTCGATTCGAAGCCAGCGCTGGGCCCGGTGCTGGTGACGGTGCTCGACCGCGAGCGCGCCGCCGATTACCAGAAGATGGTCGCGACGCTCCGCAACGCCGGCATCCGCGCCGAACTCTACCTCGGCAACCCCAAGCACAGCGTCGGCCAGCAGCTCAAATACGCCGACCGCCGCGGCAGCCCCTGTGCGATCATCCAGGGCTCGGACGAAAAGGCCACCGGCGAGGTGCAGATCAAGGATCTGATCCTCGGCGCGGAACTCGCGAGAGTCGACCAGTCGGACCGAGACGCCTACCTGCGCCAGCAGGCCGAGGCGCAGCGCAAGGTGAAGGAGGCCGATCTCGTCGCCGAGGTCCGCGCCATCCTGTCGCGCCACAACGTGAGCTGGAATTAGGCCTCCGCCATCGTCCGGTCGCATTGGTGTGCCAACCATGGCCGCCATCGGAACGATCTGCCGCATGCGGCGTTCCGGTCCCGTGTCCACATCATGAACGATGCGAGGGAGGCATCCATGACGCTCCCTTGGGAGCCCATTCCGCAGGCCATGCAGCAGCACGGCGGCCATTACCGGCGCGCGATTTGTGTGGCCGTCCCTGCAAGGTCGGAGGCCCCGGCGGAGGCGATTTCCGCCCGTACCGTGGTTCCTTCGCCGGACCTGGTGCCGGCGATCGGCGAGAGCGAAAAGGCCGGGAGCCTGTAGCGGGCGCCCAGGCTAGACCGCCACGAGATCGTCGCGCGGCGCGACGGTATCGTCCGCACCGGGCAAGCCGATGGTGTGGCCCAGCACCTGCTGCGCCGCGTCGAAGCTGTCGATCAGCACATAGAGTTCGATCAGCCGGCCGTCCTGGAACCGGAAGAACTGCGCCACCGAGTAGGCCACGCTGCGGCCGGTCCGGCGCTGGGTGCCCGACATGCGCGCAAGCGCCGACGCCCGGTCGCCGTCGACCAGCAGCAATTGCGGCGTGACGTGCGGATGCTCGAACACCTCGTGCAGCACCCGGCCGATGAAATCGAGCACCTCGGCCTTGCCGCGCTTGGCCCCGCAAAACTTCAGAAGGTCCACCGGCCCCGCGACCATCCACTGGATGTCGTCGTGGATATACGGCTCGCACTTGACCGGGTCGAAGGTGGCATAAGCCTCGTAGAAGGCCTTCACCGTCGCCCGTGGCACGTCACCCATGGACCGGCCTGCTGCGTTTCCCCTTATGGTCCATAATCTAAGGACCGGCCTTACATCGGGTTAACGCCAGCGGCCGCCGGGCTCCCGGAGCGGAGCCCGGCCGTCGGGCCTTGGTCAGGTTCCTGTCAGTAGGTGATCTTGGCGAACGCGCGCACCGAGCGGCCCGGCTGCAGCACCTGATCCTTCCGGAACGAGACGTGGTTGCGCACGTCCTCGTCGAGCAGGTTGTCGCCGGTCACGCCCACCGTGAGCGAGCCGCGGCCGCCCGCGGTGCGCAGCGGACTGGTGTGCGACAGCTCCGCCTTGAGCAGGTTGAAGCTGCCGGTCGGCGTCTCGTTGTCGCCGGTGCGCCGCTGCGCCGCAGCGTGGAGCATCCCGACGCGCGCGAACCATTGCGCGTGACGCCACCAGACGCCGCCGCCGAACCGCTGCGGCGGCACACGCGGCACGAAGGTTCCGTCGGAGAAGCGCGCCCGCACGATGTCGTACTGGCCGTCGATACCGAGCATGCCGCCGCCGAGCGGCGTCACGTCGAGTTGCGCCGCCGCCTCAGCGCCGGTGAAGTTGGCATCGCGCTGCGAATAGATCGCCTCCAGGAGGTCGCCGCCGGGAGGGGCGCCCTGCGACTCGCAGTCTGCAAAGGTGTCGCCGCAAGTCAGCCCGGTCAGGCGGCGGTAGATGAAGCCCTTGTAGCGGGTGCGATAGACATTGGCCTCGAACCGCACGCGGCCCTGCGCGCGCTTCAGTCCCGCCTCGATGGTGCGCGCGGATTCGATGCCGAGGTTGGGATTGCCGATGTCGAAGGTCTCGGTGGCATGATGTGCGCCGCGCGACAGGAGCTCCGGTCCGCGCGGAGCGCGCTCGACATACTGGCCGGTGATGCTGGCGACCACGCCCATCGGCAGGTCTTGCAGCAGGCCGGCCGAAGCGCTGCCCGGCGTGAAGTCGAGATTGCGCGCGATGATCGTATTCGGATCGACGAACAGGTCGGGCACCGAACCGCGCACGCCCACATGCTCGATCCGGCCCGCGGCCTGGGCCCGCGTGCCCTGGCGGAAATCGAACTCGGTGAACAGGAAGCCCGCGACGCTCGTGGTGCGGTTGGGATCGAACAGCCCGCCGTCCTCGCTCGCGGCGGTCAGGCGCTGGCGGCCTGCCTGCACGCCGGCCGCGGAGCGCACGCTGGCCCAGCGCATCTCGAACGGCGCGAACTGCACCTCGGCGCGGCCCTCGTACTCCTTGTTGGTGAAGGTCTGGTGCACGCTGTCGACGCCGGCCTCCACGCCAAGCTCGTCGTGCTTGTAGTCGGTGCCGCCGAGCCAGAATCGGATCGCCTCGATCGCCGATCCCTCCGGCCGGACCTCGCCCTTGCTGGTGATCTTGGTCTGCCGCATGTCGATGCGCGACAGTTCGTCGGTAGATTCGATGCCGGGCACGCGATAGAGGCTCGCGAAGCGCTGGATCGCGACGCCGACGAATCCGTTGCCGAAAATGTAGGAGCCGCCGACCGACTGGCCGTCGGCGCGTATCGCCGAGTTTGGCTGCCGCTTGCCGACCGCGGGCGCGGGGTCCGGGGGAAACAGATAGGGATAGCTCGGGATGCGGTAGTCGCCGGCCTCGCGGGCGAAGGCGTCGGCGTGGATCGCAAAATTGCCGCCGCCGGCGTCGATGATGGCGCTGCCTTCGCCCGAGCGGTCGGCCGATCCGAGGCCGCCCTTGACCTCGGCCGCGAAGCCGCCGTTCGGAAGCCGGTCGGGGATTCGGTTGTTGGTGACGCTCACGACGCCGCCGATCGCCTGCGAGCCCCAGCGCAGCGTCGCCGGTCCGCGCACCACCTCCACCTGCCGCGCCGCGAGCGGATCGATCGGCACGCCGTGGTCCTCGCCGATCTCGGAGACGTCGTGCGAGCCGATGCCGTTCTCCTGGATGCGGACCCGGTAGTTGTCGAGGCCGCGGATCACCGGCCGGCTCGCCGCGCCGGGCGCGAAGCCTGACGTGGAAATGCCGGGCCGGGTCGCGAGCAGATCGCCGAGCGTGCGCGCGGCATCGCGGTCGATCTCGCTGCCGGTCACGATGGTCAGGGGAGCAAACGTGCCGGGTGGGATCACGAAGCCGCCGCCCGCAGGTGCCACCGGAGCTGCCGGCCGCTGGATCGGGCTCGCTGGATTAACGGTGATCTGCGGCAGTTCGATCGTTTGCGCTCCGGCTCCTGCACCCGCCAACACCGCCACGCTCACTCCGGCAAGCCAACTCCGACCCGACACCATGACGCCAACCCCATACCATTTCCGTTATGTTATTACGTTATGTTATACTGTAACAATTGGTCAAGGGAGCCTGCCCTTCCCCGTCCCGTAAGGCGCCGGTTACCAACAGGCCCGATGCCCGGCCGGCGTTAAGCGCATCGGCCCAATGGCGTCGAAACCTTAATCCCGGCGTGCTAAGCCCCGGGCCAACGCGCGAAAAAAGGCGCGGCGGGACGGCCTGGACATGACCTTCGCAACGCAAACGTCGCAGCCCGACGCACGGGCCGAGGCGCTCGTGGCCGCCTACGAGCGGGCGGGCTACTTGCGTGTTGCACCGGCGATCCTGCAGCCGGCCGAGCCGTTCCTCGACCTGTCGGGCGAGGACATTCGCCGCCGGATGTACCTGACAACCGATCCCGAGGGCCGCGAGCTGTGCCTGCGGCCCGATCTCACCATCCCGGTGTCGCGCGACTATCTGGCCTCGCCGGAGGCCGGACGCCCACAGGCGTTCTGCTATCTCGGTCCGGTGTTCCGCGACCGGCAGGACGCCTCGCCCGAATTCATCCAGGCGGGAATCGAATCTTTCGGCCGCTCCGACACCGCGGCCACCGACGCGGAAATGCTGGCACTCGGCATCGAGGCCACGACCCACTACGGCATGTCGGCCCCCGATATCCGCGCAGGGGACGTTGGATTGTTCGCGGCGCTGATCGAGGCGCTCGACCTTGCGCCGGGCTGGAAGCGGCGCCTGATCAAGGATTTCAACCGCAAGGCTTCGCTCGCCGACGACCTCGACGCGCTGTCGCAGGCGGCTGCGAGAGAGCGGCCGGAGTATCAGGGCGTGCTGGCGGCGCTGGCCGGCTCCGATCCGCGCGCGGCGCGCGCCCTGGTCGCCGACCTGCTTTCGATCGCCGGCATCAATGCAGTCGGCGGCCGCTCGGTCGGCGAGATCGCCGAGCGCTTTCTCGAACAGGCGGCGCTCGGCGCCGCGACCGGGCTGCCGCGCGAGACCCGCGCGCTGATCGAGCGGTTCCTCGGCATCGCCGGCGATCCGGATGCCTGCGCCGCAGAGTTGCGCGCGCTCGCGGCCGAAGCCGGGCTCAAGATCGATTCCGCGCTCGACCTGATGGAGAGCCGCACTGGATTTATGGCTGCGCGCGGCATCGACGTGGCGAAGATCCGCTTCTCGACCGCCTTCGGCCGCGGGCTCGATTATTACACCGGCTTCGTGTTCGAACTGCACGATCCCGATGCGCGCCCCGGCGGCCAGCTCGTGGCCGGCGGGCGCTACGACCGCCTGCTAACGCGGCTCGGCGCCCGCGAGCCGATCCCGGCGGTGGGCTTTGCGGTCTGGATCGAGCGGGTGCAGGCCTGCGGAGGCTCCGCATGAGCGCGCCGCTGATCGTCGCCGTGCCGTCCAAGGGACGGCTGCAGGAGAACGCACAGGCGTTCTTCGCGCGCGCCGGCCTGCCGCTGGTCAAGCCGCGCGGCGCACGCGAGTACCGCGGCGCGATGGCCGGCTTGCCGGGCGTCGAGGTCGCCTATCTCTCGTCCGACGAGATCGCGCTGCAGCTCATGCAGGGCAGCGTCCACCTCGGCATCACCGGCGAGGACCTGGTGCGCGAGCGCATCCCCGATTCCGAGCGGCGCGTGGTGATGATCGAGGCGCTGGGCTTCGGACATGCCAACGTCGTGGTCGCGGTGCCGCAGGCTTGGATCGACGTGCGAACCATGGCCGATCTCGACGACGTGGCGACCGCGTTCCGTCATCGCCACAACCGCAAAATGCGGGTCGCGACCAAGTACATCAACCTGACGCGCGGGTTCTTCGCGCGGCACGGCATCGTCGACTACCGCATCGTCGAAAGCTCGGGCGCCACCGAAGGCGCGCCGGCTGCGGGCTCGGCGGAGATGATCGTCGACATCACCACCACCGGCGCGACGCTGGCGGCCAACGGGCTCAAGGTGATCGACGACGGTACGATCCTGCAGTCGCAGGCCAGCTTGGTGGCCTCGCGCGCCGCCTCCTGGGGCGAGGCCGAGCGCGAGACCGTGCGGGCGATCCTCGACCGGATCGCCGCGCAGGCGCGCGCGCGCGGTCACCGCGAGGTCCGCACGCGCTTTCCCGGCTGCAACGATGCGCTGCTCGCCGAGGCCAAGCAGCGCTTCGGCGTCTCGACCCCGTTCGGCGGCCCGACCTCCTCGGGCATGCTGACGCTGCACTGCCCGCCCGGCCAGGTCTACGCGCTGGCGGGCTTCCTGCGCAGCAAGGGGGCGGACACGGTCTCGGTCGTCGAGCTCGATTACGTGTTCTCGCCCGACAACCCGCTGTTCGCGCGGCTGACCGCAGGGCTCGTTCAGGCCGGCTAGGCGCCGTCGCTCCCGCCGCCGCGCGGCCGGAACACGACGAAATGCGACAGCGTGAAGTTGATCAGGAAGCTCACCGCGATGGCGGCGAGCTTGGCCACGATCACCGGCACCCAGTAGGACAGGATCACCAGCGTCGCGGTGTTGGCGATCACCCCGGCGAGGCCCGAGGCGATAAAGGTCGCGTAGTCGCGCCAGCGCAGCTTGCGGCCCGACTCGCGGGCGAAGGTGATGGTGGAGTTCATCACGTAGGAGAACGTGACCGCCACCGCCCAGGCGATGACGTTGGCCGGGATGAGGGCGAGTCCCGCGATTCCATAGGCCACCAGGAAGACGCCGAAATCGATCGCGGTGTTGACCGCGCCGATCGCGCCGAAGCTCATCGCCTTGAGCATCGGGCCACGCTGCCGCCAGGCCGACACGATCCGGTCGGCGAATCCCCGCGTTTCCGCCATCGGCCCCGCTTACCGGTTTTCGGCTTGGGCGCAAGCCCGGCACGGCGACAGAAACCGCCCGGCGCTATATAAATTGCCGGCAAGGGCAGGCCGTTCGGCCGCGAAAGGCGAAGGCGTGACAATCATGGCACCGGGCAGCGGTGAACGGTCCGGCGAGCGGACGGCCGCAGCGGGCGCGGCCCGCGCCGGCCTGTCGATCGTCGTCCCGGTCCATAACGAGGCGGCGGGCCTTGCCGAATTCCACGACCGGCTGTCCGAGGCCGCCCGGCGGCTGCGCCAGGCCCGCGGCCTTTCGACCGAGGTCGTCTATGTCGACGACGGCAGCGCCGACGCGACGCGCGACGTGGCCGCATCGCTCCCGGCCGCGGCGCTCGACGTGCAACTCGTCTCGCTGTCGCGCAACTTCGGCAAGGAGGCGGCGCTGCTCGCCGGCCTCGACCACGCACGCATGGGGGCGGTGCTGTTCATGGACGGCGACGGCCAGCATCCGCCGGCGCTGATCGACCGGCTGGTCGGCCACTGGCTCGAGGATGGCCACGACGTTGTCTACACCGCCAAGGCCAGCCGGGCGAACGAGCCGAGGCTGCGGCGGCTCGCGGTGCACCTGTTCTACCGGCTGATCAACTGGGGTGCGAAGCAGAAGATCCCCGAGGATGCGGGCGACTTCCGCCTGCTGTCGCCGCGCGCGGCCGACGCGCTGCGCCGCCTGCCGGAGCGCAATCGCTTCTTCAAGGGGCTGGCGAGCTGGATCGGGTTCCGCCAGCACTGCGTCGACTACGAGCCGGCCGAACGCCGCCATGGATCGACGAGCTGGAACGTGCGCGGCCTGGTCGGCCTGTCGATCGAGGGCCTGACCTCGTTCTCGGTCGCGCCGCTGCGGTTCGCCAGCCTGCTCGGCGTGCTGCTTGCCATGGCCGCGCTCGTGTTCGGCTGCTGGATCCTGTTCGAGACGTTCTTCTACGGCAAGTCGGTGGCCGGCTATCCGTCGCTGATCGTCGGCATGATGGTGCTGGGCAGCGTCCAGCTCATCATGATCGGCGTGGTCGGCGAATACATCGGCAAGATCCTGTCGGAGTTGAAGGCGCGCCCGGTCTATTTCGTGGCCGAGCGCCGGATCATGACCGCGGGCGGGGAGGCGGAGGCGGTGCCTCCGCGCGCGGCGGAATAGCGGGGATCGCACGGGACGGCACCGCCCGGCGCCGCCGATTTGCGCTAGGATCGGGCGGCGGATCGATACGGGGGTTGAGACCGTGCTCGCGGGGAATCGCGTCGAGGGCGACGGCGCGGTGCAGACGTTGCCGCCTTACCGGCGGATCGTCCTGTGCGCCGATGACTACGGCATTTCGCCGGGCGTCAACCGCGGCATCCGCGAACTGATCATGCAGGGCCGGCTGAACGCGACTTCGGTGATGGTCGCGGCGCCCTCGTTCGACCGCTCCGGGGCGGCCTCGCTCAATGTGCTCAATGCCGGGGCGCCGCGCGTGGCGATCGGCCTGCATGTGACGCTGACCGCGCCGTTCCGGCCGCTGAGCCAGGGATTCCGGCCGCTGCGCGAGGGCGCATTCCTGCCGCTCGACGCCATGCTCGCGCGCAGCGCGCTGCGTCTGCTCAGCCGGCGCGCGCTGATGGTGGAGATCGCGCCCCAGCTCAAGGCGTTCCTTGTGGCGTTCGGCCGCGTGCCGGATTTCGTCGACGGTCATCAGCATGTGCACCTGTTCCCGCAGGTGCGCGACGCGGTATTGCAGATCGTCCACGACAACCTTCCGTCCTCATGGGTGCGCCAGTGCGGCAGCGCCGTGCCGCTGAAGCGGCAGCTCGCCGACCGCAAGGGATTGCTGCTCGACGTGCTCAGCCGCTCGTTCCGCCGCCGCGCGTCGGCGTTGGGTGTCACCGTCAATCCCGCTTTCGCCGGCACCTACGAGTACGAAGGCCCGACACCCGGTGACTTTGCCGAGCTGTTCCCGAAGTTCATCGAGCGGATTCCCCCCAAGAGCGTGGTGATGTGTCATCCAGGATACGTCGACGCCGAGCTGGAGCGGCTCGACCCGCTCACCGCGCTTCGCGAGCGCGAGCTGCGCTATCTGTCCGGCGACCGCTTTCCCGAGGACATGAGGGCGCGCGGCGTCGGCCTGACCTGACGCGCGCCGGCGGCGCAGACCGGGCGCGCAGGGCGGCTGCCGCCGCAACCTGGAATATTTTTTTCTTGGGCGTTCCGCCCGGACTTGAACGTTCCTACATGACGGCGCGACGGAGACCGGACAGGAGGCCCCCGCCATGACTCCCGAGGAACGAAGGCTGCTCGACGAATTGTTCGGCCGGCTGGCCACGCTGGAGCGCGCGCCGCGCGATCCGGAGGCTGTCGCCGCCATCAACGAAGGGCTCAGGCGTGCACCGAACGCGCTCTATCCCCTGGTGCAGACCGTCCTGCTGCAGGACGAAGCGCTCAAGCGCGCCGATGTGCGCATCCGCGAGCTTGAGGCCGGGCTCGGCATCGATTCCGCGCAGCCCGCGCAGCAGCAGGAGGGCTTTCTCGACAGCATGCGCGACGCGCTGTTCGGCCGGCGCGAGTCGCAGCAGGGTTCGGTTCCCTCCGTCCGCGGCGGTTCCGGAGGATGGAATCCGCTGCCGTCCGGCGGACAGCCGATGGGCTCGCCGCCGCTCGGCGCGCCGCAACGGCCGATGCCGGGGCAGGATTCCGGTGGGCCCGGCGGCGGATCGTTCCTGGGCACCGCTGCGGCTGCGGCCGCGGGCGTGGTCGGCGGCGCGCTGCTGATGAACAGTCTGGGCGGCCTGTTCGGCGGCAAGCAGGGGCAGGCACAGGGTGCGTTCGATGGATCGGGCGCAGGCTCACCCTGGGGCGGTGGAAACTCCGGCGGCGATCTGGCGCGGCAGGCGGGTCTCGACGACATCCGCGGCAGCGGCGCCGCCGCGGCGCAGGGCGGCGGCCAGGAGCGCTACGGGGCGTTCGACAGCAGGGCCGGCGAGTACGACACCGCCGCCCGCGACATCGAGGACGACGGCAGCTACGAGTCGGATTTCGACTTCGGCGGCGACAGCGACTTCGGCTGAGTGCCGCAAGGCCTTCGCGAAAGACAAAGGCCGCCGTTTCCGGCGGCCTTTTCATTCAATGCGGATCGCCGCCGTCAGATGACGATGACGCGGGTGCCGACTTTCACGCGCTCGTAAAGGTCGACGACGTCCTCGTTGCGCATGCGGATGCAGCCCGACGACACCGCCTGGCCGATGGTCCAGGGCTGGTTGGTGCCGTGGATGCGATAGAGCGTCGAGCCGAGATAGAGCGAGCGCGCGCCGAGCGGGTTTTCCGGGCCGCCGGTCA
>VFQU01001902.1_pt1 | contig 11002 bp, 13 predicted proteins | sample 3512311 | NCBI WGS metagenome assembly VFQU01 (sample SAMN10412377, study PRJNA504923) | tailings metagenome | isolation source: Relicate 3 Philex TSF3 active mining site | place: Philippines: Tuba, Benguet | collected 2017-08-29 | reverse complement strand
CGGTCATGGCCCCTCGAATCGGCTTGATGCGGTCCGGTCCGCCATGTTGGGGTGCGTCGCGTCCCCTTGGCTAGTGCGAGGGACGCGACGAACGGAGTCTTCCTGAATGTTCCCCCTGGAAATCCAGACGCTGGCCCGGCTCCTGCTCGAGGAGTGCCGCGACCGCTCCTTGCGGATCGTCACCGCGGAAAGCTGCACCGGGGGCCTGGTGTCGGGCGCCCTCTGCACGATCCCGGGAGCCTCGGATGTCCTGGAGCGCGGCTTCGTCACCTATTCCAACAGGGCCAAGCAGGAGGTGCTGGGCGTCCCTGGCGACCTGCTGGCCGACCATGGGGCCGTGTCGGAGCCCGTCGCACGCGCCATGGCCGAAGGAGCGCTGGAGGCGTCGCACGCCCATCTGGCCGTCGCCATAACCGGCGTCGCCGGCCCAGGAGGCGGCACGCCGATGAAACCGGTTGGCACGGTCCACTTCGCGACCGCACGCAGCAATGCTGGCATCCGTCACGCTGTCGAGCGCTTCGATGGGCCCGACCGCCTCGACGTTCAGCTGGCCGCAGTGGCCATGGCCCTGCAGATGATGCGCGACGCGATCTGAAGCGGCTTACCGCTGGCGGAGCGCCCGGCGGCCGAGATAGATCGCCTGGTCGTCCAGTTGCTCCTCGATCCGCAACAGCTGGTTGTACTTGGCGGTGCGGTCAGAGCGCGCCAGCGAGCCGGTCTTGATCTGCCCGCAGTTCGTGGCGACCGCCAGGTCGGCGATGGTGCTGTCCTCGGTCTCGCCCGAGCGATGGCTCATCACAGCGGTGTAGCCGGCGCGGTGGGCCATATCGACGGCGTCCAGGGTCTCCGACAGCGTGCCGATCTGGTTGACCTTGACCAGGATCGAGTTGCCCAGCCCCTTGTCGATACCCATCGACAGGCGCTTGGGATTGGTCACGAAGAGGTCGTCGCCGACGAGCTGAACCTTGGCGCCCAGCGCGTCGGTGAGCAGTTTCCATCCCTCGAAGTCGTCCTCGGCGCAGCCGTCCTCGATGGTGACGATCGGGAACTTGCCGACGAGCGCCTCAAGGTACTTCACCATGCCGGCCGGATCGAAGGACTTGCCTTCACCCTCCAGCTCGTACTTGCCGCCCTTGAAGAACTCGGTCGAGGCCACATCCAGGCCCAGGACGAAGTCGTCGCCGGCGCGATAGCCTGCCCCTTCGGCGGCCTTCATGATGAAGTCCAGCGCCGCTTCCGCCGTCGCCAGGTTCGGCGCGAATCCGCCTTCGTCGCCGACGTTGGTGTTGTGCCCGGCATCCTTCAGGGCCTTCTTCAGGCCGTGGAAGATCTCCGCGCCCATGCGCAGGCCTTCGCGGAAGGACTCCGCCCCGGTCGGCAGGATCATGAATTCCTGGATGTCGATCGGGTTGTCGGCATGGGCGCCGCCATTGATGATGTTCATCATCGGCACCGGCAGCACCCGCGCCGAGACCCCGCCAACGTACTTGTAGAGCGGAAGATCGGCGCTGACCGCCGCCGCCTTGGCCGTCGCCAGCGACACGCCGAGGATGGCGTTGGCGCCCAGACGCGCCTTGTTCTCGGTGCCGTCCAGGGCGATCAGAGTCTCGTCGATGCGGCGCTGGTCGGTGGCGTCCTGACCGGACAGGGCGTCGAAGATCTCGCCGTTCACCGCGTCCACCGCCTTCTCGACGCCCTTGCCGAGATAGCGGGACTTGTCCCCGTCGCGCAGCTCGACCGCCTCATGGGCGCCCGTCGAGGCGCCGGAAGGCACGGCGGCGCGGCCGAAGGAGCCGTCTTCCAGGATGACGTCGACCTCGACCGTCGGGTTGCCGCGGCTGTCCAGGATTTCGCGGGCGATGATGTCGACGATGTCGGCCATTGGGATCCTCTTGTTCGGTGCGCGGCTGGCTTAGCGGCGCGGGGCGCGCGGGGCAAGGTTTGAGGGTCCCGGGCGGCTTGACTGCCCCTGCGGCGCGGGCGCATCGCTGGGCCCGAATGGAGGAACGCCATGCTGCTGGTCGAAAAGAAGGACGGCGTCGCCGTCGTCACCCTCAACCGCCCCGAGGCGATGAACGCCCTGTCAAAGGCCCTGCGCTCGGCGCTCTACGAGGCCATGGTCGACATCGAGAAGGATGACGCGGTCAGCGTTGTGGTCCTGACCGGCGCCGGGCAGAAGGCGTTCACCGCCGGGCTGGATCTCAAGGAGCTCGGCTCCGACCCCAAGGCCATGGGATCGGCCAACGCCGAGGGCGCCGAGGAGAACCCGGTCAAGGCGATCGAGCTCTGCTCCAAGCCCGTGATCGGGGCCATCAACGGCGTCGCCATCACCGGCGGCTTCGAGGTCGCGCTGGCCTGCGATGTCCTGATTGCTTCGGAAAACGCTCGCTTCGCCGATACCCACGCGCGCGTCGGCATCATGCCAGGCTGGGGCCTGTCCCAGAAGCTGTCCCGGCTGATCGGCATCTACCGCGCCAAGGAACTGAGCCTGACCGGCAACTTCCTCGACGCCCGGACCGCCGCCGACTGGGGCCTGGTCAACCGCGTCGTCCCGGCCGATGAGTTGATGCCCGTCGCGCTCAAGCTGGCGGCCGACATGGCGACGATCCCGGTCGAGACGCTGGGCTTCTACAAGCGGCTGATCGACGACGGCTTCGCCAAGAGCTTCGGCAAGGCCATGGACCTCGAGCACGAACGGTCAAGCAAGCACAACCGCAAGGTCACGCCCGAGGCCGTCGAGGCCCGACGCGCCGGAATCCAGGCTCGCGGCCGCGGTCAATAGCCGACAGTCAGTCGGGGCCCCGCCGAAACGAAAAACGCCGCCTGCTCCCGGAGCAGGCGGCGCTTCAGCCCCCTTGGCAAGGGTAAGCCTAGTCTTCCTTCGGCGTCAGGACCTGGCGGCCCTTGTACATGCCGGTCTTCAGGTCGACGTGGTGCGGACGGCGCAGCTCGCCGGTGTCCTTGTCTTCGATGTAGGAGTTCGGGCCGAGGGCGTGGTGCGAACGGCGCATGTTACGCCGCGAGGGCGAGGTTTTTCTCTTGGGAACGGCCATCGAAGGATCTCGGCTCGCTAGGCATGAAACGGGAGCGGCGGCCGGTTGGGCCGCCGCGTGAGCGGGGGCTTATGCCTCAAGAGGTCCGGGGATGCAAGTCCGCCGCGATTTCACCGCCTCGGCTGGTCGCCGACCCACTCCCGGAAGGTCGTCTCGCCATCCAGAAGCCGCACGAGGGGCCAGTGCGCCCCGTCCCGTCGAATATAGCCGACCAGCAGGCGGGGCGACGGCTCAAGGGGGCCCAGGTCCAGGATTTGCTCGGGAAACACGACACTGACCTCGCCGCCGTCGTAGACGACAAGGCATCCGAAACGGTCATGCACCATCCGTGACCACGCCCTGATCTGCGACAGATAGGGTTCCCGCCGCCAAGCGCCGGGCCGGGCAGGATCGACGTCGAGACAAAGCTGCCCCTCATCGCGCTCGTCGCGAATCAGGAAACCCGCCCGGTCGGGCCGCCAGGCGTCGTCCAGCGCCGGGCTGGCAAGCCAGCCGCAGGTGAAGATCCGGCAGGCCGAGGGCCGCTCGGGATAGATCGCGCAGCCGGCGTTCGCGTGGACACAGCGGTGACCCGCCGGCTTCGCCAGTTCGGGAATGTCCAGTACGGTGCAGCAGAGTGTGCATGAGCCGCACACCCTCTGCGCCGCGCCCGACGTCATCAGACCAGCCGGCTCTGCGCCTTGGCGGCCGCAATGAAGCTGGCGAACAGCGGATGGGGCGCGAAAGGCCGGCTCTTCAGCTCGGGATGGAACTGCACCCCGATGAACCACGGGTGGTCCTCCCGCTCGACGATCTCGGGCAGGACGCCGTCCGGCGAGGCGCCGGTCATCTTCAGGCCCGCGCGCTCGAAGGCGTCGCGATAGCCGATGTTGACCTCGTAGCGGTGGCGGTGCCGCTCGCTGATGTGGCTGGCGCCATAGATATCCGCCACCTTGGACCCTGGCGTCAGGGCCGCATCATAGGCGCCGAGCCGCATGGTGCCGCCCAGGTCGTCGCCTTCGCGGCGTTCGACCCGCTGGTTGCCCTGGGTCCATTCGGTCATCAGGCCCACGGCCGGCTCCGGCGTCGGGCCAAACTCGGTCGAGGAGGCGTTCGGCACGCCGCCGCAATTCCGCAGCGCCTCGATCACCGCCATCTGCATGCCAAAGCAGATGCCGAAGTACGGAACATTGCGCTCGCGGGCGAACTCGGCCGCCAGGATCTTGCCCTCGGCCCCGCGCTCGCCGAAGCCGCCCGGCACCAGGATGCCGTGGACCCCTTCGAGCCGGCTTGCCGCCGCGCCGTCCTCGTTCTCGAAGGTCTCGCTCTCGACCCAGTCCAGCTTGACCTTGACCCGGTTGGCCATGCCGCCGTGGGTCAGCGCCTCGATCAGCGATTTGTAGGCGTCCTTCAGCACCGTGTACTTGCCGACCACCGCGATCGTCACTTCGCCGTCGGGGTTCTCGGTGACCTCGTTGATGCCCTGCCAACGGGACAGATCCGGGGCCGGCGCGTCGTTGATGCCGAATACCGCCAGCACCTCCTCGTCGAGACCCTCGCGGTGATAGTCGAGCGGCACGGCATAGATGCTGGCGCTGTCCATGGCGGTGATCACGGCCGGCGAACGGACGTTGCAGAACAGCGCGATCTTGCGCTTCTCGTCGGCCGGAATCGGCTGCTCGCAGCGGCACAGAAGCACATCGGGCTGAATGCCGATCGAGCGCAGCTCCTTCACCGAATGCTGCGTCGGCTTGGTCTTCATCTCGCCGGCGGTCTTGATGAACGGCAGCAGCGTCAGGTGCACGAAGCAGCTGTGTCCGCGCGGCAGTTCCTGGCCCAGCTGGCGGATCGCCTCGAAGAAGGGCAGCCCCTCGATGTCGCCGACGGTGCCGCCGATCTCGACCAGCACGAAGTCGGCCTCATCGCCGTTCTCGTCGAGCGCGGGCGAAAGGACGAAGGATTTGATCTCGTTGGTGACGTGAGGGATCACCTGCACGGTGGCGCCGAGGTAATCCCCTCGCCGCTCCTTCTCGATGATCGTCTTGTAGATCTGGCCGGTGGTGATGTTGTCGCCGCGCGCGGCGTTCACCCCGGTGAACCGCTCGTAGTGGCCCAGGTCGAGGTCCGTCTCCGCGCCGTCGTCGGTCACAAAGACCTCGCCGTGCTGATAGGGCGACATCGTACCGGGGTCGACGTTGAGATAGGGGTCGAGCTTGCGCAGGCGGACCTTGTATCCGCGAGCTTGCAGCAACGCGCCGAGGGCGGCGGACGCCAGACCTTTTCCGAGGGAAGAGACCACGCCGCCGGTGATGAAAATGTACCGGGCCATGGGAGGTCAGCTATAGCCGATGATTCGCGGCGGCGCCTCCCCGCGCCGTCTCGAACCTGTCGATAACCCCTACTTCTTTTCCGGAGCGGGGGCCGGAGCCGCCTGCGGGCCGGCCAGCGGCGCGGCGCCGGTGGCGGGAACCTCGGTCGGCACGCCGACTTCCGGGGCCGGGGCCTGAAGGCCGCCCGGAGCTTGCTGCTGCTCCTGGCGAAGCTGTTGTTCCTGACGGAGCAGTTCGGCGGGATCGACGCGCAGGCCCTCGCCCGCCGTCGTGCCGCCGCGATCAGCAGCCGCCAGCAGGGTCAGCGCGATGCTGATGACCAGGAAGATGCTGAAGAAGATCCAGGTCAGCCGGGTCAGGAAGTCGCCGGTGCCCCGCGCGCTCATGAAACCCGACGGTCCGCCGCCCATGCCGAGCGCACCGCCTTCGGACTTCTGCATCAGGACCGCCGTCACCAGCAGGATGCAGACGATGATGTTGATGACGAGCAGGATGATGGTCAGCATGAACGAGCTTGCGATCCGATTGGGCGGGGCCAAGCGGGACCCCGCGCGAAATGAAGCGGCCCCTCTAGCACCATGCCGACCGCCGCGCCATAGCTGGGGTCCGACCGCGGGAATGCAACCGTCGTGATTCTGGAAACCGAACGCCTGACCCTGACGCCGGTCACCCCGGATGATGCGCCGCTGGTGCATCCGATCATGGCCGATCCGGATGTCATGGCTCACTGGGACGTCGCCGAGATCGAGGACCCCGACGTGGTCGACCAGATCCTTGCCGGACAGGTCGCGGCGATGCAGGGCGACCGGGCCTTCCACTGGGCCATGCGGCTCACGGCCGATGGCGCCTTCCTGGGCCTCTGCGACCTGTCGGAAATCGACTGGCGCCACCATCGCGCCGAGGTCGGCTTCATCCTTGGCAAGGACAGCTGGGGCCAGGGCTATGCCTACGAAGCCATGCAGGCGGTGATGAACCACGCCGCCTCGCTCGGGCTCAAGCGCCTCTGGGCCCGCACGCTTGTCGGCAACGACAGCTCCGAGAAGCTGCTGACCAAGCTCGGCTTCGAGCAGGAGGGCTATCTGCGCGGCCATGTCGACCGCGACGGCGAGCGGCGCGACTGCCGTCTCTGGGGCCTGCTGCTTTAGCTATCGCGGCGGCGCGCCTTTGCTATGTTGGCCGCTGATGCGAATCTTGACGGGCTGAAGCGCCCGTCGACCGAGGGCGGTGGGTGACGGTTCAGGCCAGAATTCTGATCGTGGCGCGCGATGACGCGCTGGCCGGCCCCCTCGCCGAGGGTCTGGATCGCCTCGGCTGGCGCACGATCACGGCGCGCGGGCCCTATGCGGCGCTGGCGGCGCTCGGCGACCTGCAGATCGAGGCGGCCATCGTCGACACCGCCAGCGGCGGCGCGGACGCCCTGTCGCTCGCGCGTCGGCTCAAGGCCGCCTGCGCGCCCCGCCGCCTGCCAGTGATCGCCATCGGCGATCCCGACCCTCAGCACGAGAGCTTCGCCTTCGACCTGACCCTGGCGCCGCCGCTGCATCCGGCGCAGGCGGTCCTGCGCCTTGAATCGCTGGTCCGCATGGCCATCGCCGAAGAGGAGTTCGAGCTTCGCCTCGAGACCTTCGCCGACAAGGGCCGCCGCCTCGATCTTCCCGACCCCGAGGCCGGCGCCTATCGCGTGCTGGCCGTCGGTGAGCCGGCGCCGCAGTTCCTCGCCCTGAGCAACGCCCTGTCCCGCAGCGGCGCCGAGGTGGTCGGAGCCTTCACCGCCTTCACCGCCTTCGACTATCTGCACGAGCGGGCGTTCGACTCCGTGGTGCTCTGGGCCGGCGACAACCAGGCCGAGGCGCTGTCCATCGCGGCGGGCATGCGCCGCAACACCCGCCTCTACCACATCCCCGCCCTGCTCTATCTGCAGGCCGACAGCTTCATCACCGCCTCCGAAGCCTTCCATCGCGGCGTGTCCGACGTCGCCTCCCCGGAAACGCCCGAGGTCGACACCGCCCGGCGGGTCATCGAGCTGGCTCGCAGCTACCGTCGCCAGACCTCCATTCGCCGGGCGCTCGAGAAGGCGCGCTCCTCCGGTCTGATGGACGCGGCCACCGGCCTGTTCACCCGCGACCTGTTCGCCGCCCACCTGGTGCGCCTGACCCAGGCCGCCCGCACGCGCAACCGGCCGCTCTCCGTCTGCGTCCTGCGCGTCGCCGAGCGGCCGGAGGTCACCGCCGCCCGCGCCGCCGGCTGGCTGGACCGCGCCATTCCCCAGATCGGCTCGATGATCGGCCGCCTCGTCCGCGCCGAGGACACCGCCGCCCGCCTCGGCCCGGAGGTGTTCGCCCTGGCCCTGCCCGGCACGCCCCAGGCGTCCGGCCGCGCCGCCGCCGAGCGGATCGCCGCCGTCATCGCCTGCACCGCCTTCGAGGCCGGCGAGGACAAGGCCCCCTTCGTGGTCGACTTCGACATCGGCGTCGCCCAGATCGAGCGTGGCGAGAACGCCGCCGCCGCCCTCGAACGGGCCGCCAGTCGCGCCCTCCAGCGCGAGGCCGGATAAGGGAGGCCGCATGGCCCAGCCTGTGAAGATCGACTTCATCGCCGACGTCGTCTGCCCCTGGTGCTATATCGGCTGGGAGCGGCTGAAGAAGGCGCTGGCGCTCCGCCCGGACATCCCGGTCGAGGTGACCTGGAGACCGTATCAGCTCGATCCGACGCTGCCTGAGGAGGGCGTGGACCGCGCTGCCTACATGGGCGCCAAGTTTCCCGATCCCGACAAGCGCCGCGCCGCCATGGACGCCCTGAACAGCTTCGCCGCCGAAGACGGCCTGACCCTGCGCCTGTCGGAAATCCCGCTGTCGCCCAACACCAACGCCGCACACCGCCTCATCCGCTGGGCGCAGGGCCAGGGCCTGCAGGTCCAGGCCGTCGAGGCGATCATGCGCGCCTACTTCACCGAGTTGCGCGATATCGGCGACCCCACCGTACTGGCGGATATCGCCGAAGCCATCAGCATGGACCGGATGATGGTGCTGAAGCTGCTGTCAGAAGGCGCGGACACCGACGCCATCACGCGCGAGCACGTCACCGCCTGGCGGGCCGGCGTACGGGGCGTGCCGTTCACGGTCTTCGACGGCAAGGTCGCCGTGTCCGGCGCCGAAACCGCCGAGCATCTCGCCGCCGCCATGGACAAGGCCCTGGAGACAACTGCATGACCGGCAAGGATTGGGCGACCTGGGGCCCGGTCATGGGCCTGGGCATCGCCATAATCGCGATCGCCTTCAGGGCCTGGAAAGGATCCAGGCCCCGGCCGCTCAACCTCGGCCTGATGTGGATCATCCCCGCCCTGCTCGGCGCCCTGCTTGTGGCCCTGCTGTCCATTTCCGGCCTTTCCGGTCTCGACTGGCTCTGGGTTGCGCTCGCCCTTGCGGCCGGATCAGCGCTGGGCTGGCAGCGTGGGCGGTTCATGCAGATCACGCTCGATCCCGAGACCGGAAAACCGATGGCGAAGAATTCGCCCGCCGCCCTGATCCTGATCCTGGTCCTGCTGCTGGTTCGCTTCGGCCTGCGCGAATCGATCCCGCCATCGATCGGCCTTGGGCAGATGTTGATCAGCGACCTCTTCCTGGCCTTCGCCGTGGGGCTGCTGGCCGCACAGCGGGTCGAGATGTTCATCCGCGCCCGCCGACTCATCGGCGGCGCCGCGCCCCCGGAACAGCTTGCCGGCTGACATGACCGCCAAGGTCGACACCTGGCTGGCCACGCTGGACCACCCCCTCAAGGCGCGCGCCCAGGATCTTCGCCAGGCGATCCTCGCCCTTGATCCGGCCGTAGCCGAAACCATCAAGTGGAACGGGCCCAACTTCGTCTACATCGACGACTTCGCGACCTTCGGCTTCCGCAAGGCCGACAGGCTCCAGATCGTTCTGCATCAGGGCGTCAAGCCCAAGGCCGGCGCGGTGGACGGGCTCGCGATCGATGATCCCGCCGGCCTGCTGACCTGGGCGGCCAAGGATCGCGCCGTCGCCTACCTGACGCTCGACGATGATTTCGACAGCTGGAAGCCGGCCTTCATCGCCATCCTGCGCCAGTGGATGGCGCAGATGTCCTGAGGCGTCAGTCGCGCTCGAGCCGGGCCGCGAGGCTCGAGGTATCCCAGCGGCGACCGCCCAGCGCCTGAACCTCGGCGTAGAACTGATCCACCAGCGCTGTCAGCGCCAGGGTCGACCCGTTGGCTCGCGCCTCGTCGAGCACGAGGCCCAGGTCCTTGCGCATCCAGTCGACGGCGAAGCCGAAGTCGAACCGCCCCTCGACCATCGTCGCCCACCGGTTGTCCATCTGCCAGGACTGGGCGGCGCCCTTGCTGATGGCCTCGAACACCAGTTGCGGGTCAACGCCGGCGCGCTTGGAAAAGTGCACGGCCTCGGCCAGCCCCTGGACGACCCCGGCAATGCAGATCTGGTTGGCCATCTTGGCCAGTTGCCCCGCGCCGGGGCCGCCGATGCGCTTGATGGCCTTGGCATAGGCGCCGATCACCGGCTCGGCCCTGGCGACGGCCGCCTCGTCGCCGCCGACCATGATGGTCAGCTGGCCGTTCTCCGCCCCCGCCTGCCCGCCGCTGACCGGCGCATCGAGAAAGCTGCGACCGCTGGCGCTGGCCAGGTCCGCCATCTCGCGGGCCAGCCTGGCCGATGTCGTGGTGTGGTCGACAATCACCCCTCCGGGCGCCATCGCGGGCAGGATGGCGGCGACAACACCGCGGACGTCGTCATCATTGCCGACGCAGAGCGCCACCAGTTCGGCATCGCGCGCCGCCTCCGCGGGCGTCTCGCCGGCCGCTCCCGCGTGCGTCTGCACCCAGCGATCCGCCTTGGCCGGCGTGCGATTGAAAACCGTCACCTGATGACCGGCCCGGGCCAGATGACCGGCCATGGGAAAGCCCATGACGCCAAGCCCAATGAACGCAACCTTCATCGCCGAATCCCGTCTGCCTTGAAACGCCATCTTAACGTCCGGCGGCGAGGTTGCGGAGATTACGGTTAAGCGGGGTTGACCATGGCGATCGGGGGTGACCGGCCGATCCTCATCAAGAAGGTGAAGAAGGTGGCCGGCCATGGCCACCATGGCGGCGCATGGAAAGTCGCCTACGCCGACTTCGTCACCGCCATGATGGCCTTCTTCCTGCTGATGTGGCTGATCAACACCACCAGCCCCGAACAGAAGCGCGGCATCGCCGACTACTTCGCCCCCGCCAGCGTTTCCGAGACGACCAGCGGCTCCGGCGGCATCCTCGGCGGCACCGCCCTCGGCGACGATGGCGCCAAGTCCAACGGCTCCATGGACATCGTCGAGAACCAGAATCCCGAGTCCAAGCCGACCGAACGCTCGGAGGATCAGTCGCTCGGCGCCGCCAGCCTCGAGCAGGCCAGCGAAGAGGCTCTGCGCGAGGAACTGGAACGGCGCGAAACCGACCAGTTCGCCTCCGCCGCCCAGTCCCTGCGCCAGGCGCTGCAGGACATGCCCGAGCTCGCCGAGCTGTCCAAGCAGATCATGATCGACGTGACCCCCGAAGGTCTGCGCATCCAGCTGATCGACCAGGACGGTCGCTCGATGTTCAAGGAAGGCTCGTCCCAGCCGAACGATCGC
>VFQU01001900.1_pt1 | contig 11005 bp, 10 predicted proteins | sample 3512311 | NCBI WGS metagenome assembly VFQU01 (sample SAMN10412377, study PRJNA504923) | tailings metagenome | isolation source: Relicate 3 Philex TSF3 active mining site | place: Philippines: Tuba, Benguet | collected 2017-08-29 | reverse complement strand
TGGCGCGCGAAACGGCTCGGCCCGACCGAATCGCGGACTCCATTGTCGGCGGCAGGCCCGTTTGGGTCCAGTCCCCCGCCAAAAACAAATTTTGGGTTGCGGTCAACGGGCCGGGGCGCGACGCCTCCGCGCGCGGCGTCAGGCGCAATGTGGCGCGGCGTTCCTTGACCGTGCGGTATGGCGGCACGGGAAAAGGCGGCTTTCCCAACGCCTTGGCGATTTCGCGCCAGATCAGCGCCGCGACCGCGTCGTTGGGCCGTTCGACGAGGTCGTCGGCCGCGCTGACCGTCACCGACACCACGTCGCCGCGCGCGATCAGCCATTGCGCCGTGCCGCCGACGAGGCCCAGCAAGCGGGCCCCGCCGGGCAAGGCGACGGCTTCGTCCAAGCGGAAATGGACGTTGACGATCGGCGACATTTCTTGCGGCAGCTTCAAATCCGGCAGCAAGCGCGCGATCGCATACGGGGGTAGTGCCAGCACGACGCAGGCATCGCCGACCGAAACGTCGCCATCGGCGAAGCGCAAACCGGTGACCCGGCCGCCCTGGACCGACAGCGCCTCCAGCGGCACGCCGAAGCGGCGCGTCACGCCCATCCGCGCCAGCGCCATCACGGCCGGGTCGATCAAAGCGGGCGTCAAGCCGTTGCGCGGCAAATAGGGGCGGCACGCGACTTCGCCCCTACCGAAGCTTTCGGCGAGCACGCGGGCGAGGGGCTTGGCCGCCGCTTCGCGCGGGTTCGTGTTCAGCGCCGCGACGCAAAGCGGTTCCCACAACGCCTGGAACAACGGCCCGTCGGGATCGAGGCGCCGCGCGACCGTATCGGTCTCGGACGCGAAATAGAGATTGAGCGCCTCGGCGTAATCGGCGGGCCGCGTTCCGGGCACGCGACGCGACGGCGCCATGATCCACCACGGGATCGGCCCCGCGTTGGGGCGGATCGACCAGGTTTCGCCCGTCGCCAGATCCATGAACGGGAAGGCGGCGGGGGCGATCACCTCCATCTCCGCGCGCGAACCGATGCGGTCGAGATAATCGAACACGGCCTTATTGCCGCCGAGCAGCACATGGCCGCCATTGTCGATCTCGCGCTCCAACACTTGATCGGCGAAGGACCGGCAGCGCCCGCCGGCTTGCGGGGCGGCTTCGTGCAGCGCGACGCGCGCCCCCGCATCGGCCAAATCCAGAGCGGCCGACAATCCCGCAAGCCCCGCGCCGATCACATGGACATCGACGCCGATCATTGGCTTTTCCACAACCCGATCGCGACGGCGCGCAATTTGGCAAAGCGGCTCAAGCGCCGTTCGCCGCGCAAAATCGCCGCCAGCAAAGCTTGATAAAGTTCGGTCATCACCAAAGCGGGGCGCAACGCGCGTGCGTCGAGGCCTTTGCGCAAGCGCTCTGCCTCGGCCAGTTTCGCTTGCGCCGTGGCGGCAAGATCCGTTCCCGGCGGCACGTAGTTGCGACCGCGCGCGCGATCTTCGTCGATGTCGCGCAGGATATTGATGCGCTGGAACGCTTCGCCCAAAGCCGTCGCATAGTCGTCGGCACGCACGCCCAAGATGGCGAGGGTCAGCATGCCGATCGTGCCCGCGACGCGCCGGCAATACAGCACCAGCCGCGCCTCGTCATAGGCGCCGCCGTCAATATCCATCTCTTGGCCGTCGATCAACGCGTCGAACTCGGCGCGCGGCAAATCGAAGCGCTTCACATAAGGCAGGATCGCGATCGTTTCGGCGCGCGTCGGTTGACCGCGATAGAGGGCGTCAATTTCCGCGCGCCAATCGGCTACCGCTTGGCGCTTTGCGTCGAGCGGCGCGTCGTTGTCGGCCGCATCGTCGATCGCGCGGGCGAGATCGTAGAGCGCGAACATGGCCCCACGCTGGGGCTCGGGCAGCAAGCGCATGCCCCAATAGAAGCTCGAGCCTTTGGCCCCCGACTTGATCTTTGCGCTCATCGCGCGATGCCGGCCCACAGCCCGGACAAGCCTGCGCCGATCTTGTCGAGTTTCGACAACGCGACGCGCTTGGCGAGCGGGTCCTGGCGGCGCAAACGGGCGGCGAGCTTATGCGAAATCGCGACGATCGCCGCCGCTTCCATTCGCATGCGCCGGTCCTTGATCGCGCCGGGCAGGGCGGCGGCTTGGGCGTTCAGCCCGTCCACGCGATCGAGCAGCTTGTCGTAAACGTCGCGCAAGGCGGGCGAGATTTGCGCGGCCAGCAGATCGCGTTCGGTGAGATCGGCACGTGCCAGCATGTCGCCCGGCACGTAAAGCCGGCGCAAATTGAACCAATCCTCGGCGGCATCCTGAAGATGGTTTTCGATCTGCAACGCGGCGCACAGTGCGTCGGACGCGAGCCATGTCTCGCGGTTCTCGCCATGCAGATCGAGCAGGAACCGCCCGACCGGGGCGGCGGAGTATCGGCAATAGGCGAGGAGGTCCGACCATGTCCGGCAATTGCGACCCGAGGCGTCGGCCTTGAAGGCTTGCAGCAAATGGCGGGCGTGATCGATCGTCAGGCCGCGCGCGTCGAGGATTTCGCGCAAGGCAACAGCTTCCGCCGGGCCGTCGCCGCCCAGCAGCGCCGCGTCGAACGCATCGAGCAGCACCAGCTTGTCGGCATTTTCCCGGTTCGGATCGTCGGCGATATCGTCGGCCGCCCGGGCGAACGCATAGAACGCGTGCACCGCCGCGCGATGGGCGGGCGCGATCAGCCAGGAGCCGACGGGGAAATTCTCGGTTTGGCGGGTTCTTGTCACGTGTCGATTCCGGCCGGTACACCGTCTATATAGCACCCCATGTCGGACGATACTCTTGCCCAGGCGGACCGCGACCTTCGGGGTTCCGACCCCGATCGCTGGCGCACGACCCTGTTCGCGCGCGGGGAATTGCGCGCCCGGCTGATTGCGGTCTACGCCTTCAACGCCGAAATCGCCCGGGTGCGCGAGAGCGTGTCCGAAGCCATGCTGGGCCAGATCAGGCTGCAATGGTGGCGCGAGGCGCTGGACGAGATCGAGACGGGGGCGAAACTCCGCAAACACCCGGTCGTTCTGGCACTGGCAGCGGCGCGGCCGGAATTTGCCCCGTTGCGGGTCGCGATCGACGCGCGCGAACGCGATCTCGACGATGCGCCCTATGCCTCGCTCGCCGAAATGGTCGATTACGCGCGCGGCGTGGGCGGTTCGATTACGCGCGCCGCCTATGGCCAAGATCATCCATCGGCCGAGCCGATCGGCACGGCGTATGCGCTCGCCGGCATCCTGCGTGCGTTGCCGTTCTTCGCGCGCCAGCGCCGCACGCCGCTGCCCGCCGAATTGCTCGACGCCGCGAAGATCACGACCGATGCGCTGCACGAGAACAAGGCGGGCGCCGCCTTGCGCCAAGTGATCGAGCCCATCGCCTTGCGCGCGCGGGAATTGTTGGACGAAGCCCGCGCGAACAACCCGCCGCGCGATTTCTTCGCCGCCGCCTTGCCGGGCAAGGTCGCGGCATTGGCGCTCAAGCGCCTGGAAAAGGCGAATTACGATCCGTTCGCGCCGGTTTTACGCCAACCCGCACCCGCCGATATTTGGCGGCTGTGGCTGGCGAATTCATTGCGCCGCTTCTGACCGCCCCAGCCACGCATCGAGCGCTTCGGCCGCGCGATGCGCATAGGCTTTCTTGCGGTCGAAATGCTTCTTGCCCTTGGTCGGCACGTTCTCCAGCGGCGGGAACAGGCCGAAATTGCAATTCATCGGCTGGAAGGTTTTGGCGTCGCCGCCGCCGGTGATATGCGCGAGCAGCGCGCCGAAAGCGGTGACCGGCGGCGGCGGAACAAAGGGCTGGCCCAAGGCTTCGGCGGCCGCGAATCGTCCCGCGAGCAGACCGATCGCCGCACTCTCGACATAGCCTTCCACGCCGGTGACTTGGCCCGCGAAGCGCAAATTCGGCCGGGCTTTCAGGCGCAAGCTAGGATCGAGCAAACGCGGCGAATTGATGAACGTGTTGCGATGGATGCCGCCGAGCCGCGCGAATTCGGCATTTTCCAGCGCCGGGATCATCCGGAACACGCGGCTTTGCTCCCCGTATTTGAGCTTCGTCTGAAAGCCGACCATGTTGAACAACGTGCCCAGCGCGTTGTCTTGGCGCAGCTGTACGACGGCATAGGGGCGCCGCTCGGTCGCCGGATCGCGCAAGCCCACGGGTTTCATCGGCCCGAAGCGCAGCGTTTCGGGGCCGCGCTCGGCCATCACTTCGATGGGCAAGCATCCCTCGAAATAGGGCGTGTCTTTTTCCCACTCCTTGAACTCGGTCTTCTCGCCCGCGAGCAAGGCGGCGATGAACGCCTCGTATTGTTCCTTGTCCATCGCGCAATTGACGTAGTCCTTGCCGTCGCCCTTGTCCCAGCGCGACTGGAACCACGCTTTGGAGAAGTCGATGCTGTCTTTGTGGACGATGGGTGCAATCGCGTCGAAAAAGGCGAGGGAGTCTTCGCCCGTCGCCTCGCGAATCGCTTGCGCCAAGGCGGACGACGTCAGCGGCCCGGTCGCGACGATGGTGCTGCCCCAATCCTCGGGCGGCAGGCCGGCGACTTCCTCGCGCCTTATTTCGATCAAGGGCTCGGCCTCGATCGCATCGGTCACGGCTTGCGAGAAGCCCTCGCGGTCGACGGCCAAAGCCGCCCCGGCGGGCACGCGATGCGCGTCGGCCGCCTTCAGCACCAGCGAGCCCGCGAGGCGCAATTCGCGGTGCAGGAGGCCGACGGCGTTGGCTTCCCATTCGTCCGAGCGGAAGGAATTGGAGCAAACCAGCTCGGCGAATTTCGGCGTCTGATGCGCCTCGGTACCGCGAACGGGCCGCATTTCGTGCAGAATTACGGGCACGCCGGCCTTGGCCAGCGCCCAGGCGGCTTCGGACCCGGCCAAGCCGCCGCCCACCACATGTACGGGTTTTTGCGTCATCTGCTATTCTCATAGCCCCAGACGGAGTCAGGTTCAACGCATGCCGAAAACCTACAATCCCGCGACCATCGCCAAGCCCACGGGCCGCTATCAACACGCCATCGAGGTGAAACAAGGGGCCCGCACGCTTTATCTGTCGGGCCAGGTCGGGAATCTGCCCGATGGCTCGATCCCCAAGACAATCGAGGCGCAGGCGGCGGCCGTGTGGGCGAATATCGGCGCCATTCTGGCCGATGCCGGCATGGGGTTCGCCGATCTCATCAAGATCACGATCCTGCTGACCGATAAGGCCTATATCCTGCCGAGCCGTGCGGCGCGCGACAAAGCTTTGGGCGATATCCGACCACCCGCGTCGACGCTGATGATCGTGTCGGCGCTGGCGAGCCCCGATTTCATGATCGAGATCGAAGCGATCGCGGCCAAGGAAGAATGATCCGCATCCTCGCATTCTGCCTTGGCTTGCTGGTCGGGCCGGTTTTGGCGCAAACGCCGGGTCCGGTGCCCGAGCGCTTGCCGCCGCCGGCCCCGCCGCCGCGCATCGCCGAGGATTTTCTGCAAGGCAAGGCGGAGTTCGCGAAGGGCAATATCGGCCCCGCCTATTTACTGCTGCTGCCCTACGCGCAGCGCGGCAATCCGGAAGCGCAATTCATTATCGGCAGTATTTCCGATACGGGGGGCGGGGGCATCGATCTCGACCCGCGCGAGGCCGCACGCTGGTATCGCATGGCCGCCCAACGCGATTGGGCGCCGGCGCATTATCGGTTGGCCAAATCCTACGCCGCCGGGCGCGGCGTGGAACTCTCGGCCGACCGCGCGCTCGATCATCTGCAACGCGCGGCCGAACTCAACTTCACGCCCGCGATCCTGGATCTCGCCGGTTTGCTCGACGACGGGCGCGGCGTTGTTGCCGATCGCGAGAAAGCGTTCACTTGGTACAAGCGCGCCGCCGATCTCGGCAATACCGAGGCGCGGTTCCTTGTCGGTGAACGCACCTATCGCGGCGACGGCACACCCGAGGATCGCGACCTTGCCAAGGAATGGTACGGGCTCGCCGCCGCGCGCGGCCATCCGGGGGCGATGTTCCGCTTGGCGCAGATCGGCTTCGGTCGCGATCAAGGCGTTGATTACCGCATCAACGCCTATTTCCAGCTGACGATGGCGATCCAGCGCGGCGGCCCGGCGATCCGCACGGAAGCCCAAGCGCTGCGCGATCAGCTGAACCGCAACATGATCGATGTCGATATCCAGGCGGCGATGCAGCGCGTGCGCAATTGGAAGCCGTCGCCGCCGCTGCCCGGCGAGCCGATCGACCCCGAAGATCCCTATAACCGGCCCGAAGGCCCGCCGGTCACGCGCTAGTCACCAGCCGTCACCCCGGCCGAGCGAAAGCGAGAGCCGGGGTCTCAGATCCCGGGTCGCGCCGCCGCATACGCGACGGCTTGCCCGGGATGACGGTTTTTACGCGCGTTTCTTGGCGAGGCCGCCGCGTGTGAGATACGGCGCGAGGTACTTGCCGGTGAAGGATTCCTTCGTCTTGGCGACTTCTTCCGGCGTGCCCGACGCGACGATGCGCCCGCCTTTGCCGCCCCCCTCGGGGCCCAGATCGATCACCCAATCGGCGGTCTTCACGACCTCGAGATTGTGTTCGATGACGACGATCGTGTTGCCCTGGTCGACGAGGGCGTGAAGCACTTCGAGGAGTTTACGGACATCCTCGAAATGCAGACCCGTCGTCGGCTCGTCGAGGATATAGAGCGTCTTGCCGGTCGAACGGCGCGACAATTCCTTGGCGAGTTTCACGCGCTGCGCTTCGCCGCCCGACAGCGTCGTCGCCTGTTGGCCGACATGGATATAGCCAAGGCCGACCTTGACCAGCGTATCCATCTTCTCGCGGATCGCGGGCACCGCCGCGAAGAACGATGCACCTTCCTCGACCGTCATTTCCAGCACGTCGGCGATCGACTTGTCGCGATACTTGATCTCCAGCGTTTCGCGGTTGTAGCGCTTGCCGTGGCACGCGTCGCAGGTCACGTACACATCCGGCAGGAAGTGCATCTCGATCTTGATGACGCCGTCGCCCTGGCAGGCTTCGCAGCGCCCGCCTTTGACGTTGAACGAGAAACGCCCCGGCCCGTAGCCGCGCGCCTTGGCTTCCGGCAGACCGGCGAACCAGTCGCGGATCGGCGTGAAGGCGCCGGTATAGGTCGCGGGGTTGGAGCGCGGCGTGCGGCCGATCGGCGATTGGTCGATATCGATCACCTTGTCGAGATGATCGATGCCCAGGATCGTGTCGTGCTCGCCCGCGATTTCGCGCGCGCCCATCAGGCGGCGCGCCAGCGCCTTGTAGAGCGTCTCGATCACCAGCGTCGATTTGCCGCCGCCCGAAACGCCGGTGACGCACACGAACGTGCCGAGCGGCAATTCGACCGACACGTTTTTGAGGTTGTTGGCCTTCGCCCCCTTGACCGTCAGCTTCTGGCCCTTGTGGCCCGCGCGGCGCTGCTTGGGGATCGCGATCTGGTCGAACCCGGCGAGGTAGCGGCCCGTGGTGCTGTTGGGGTTGGCGATGATCTGGGCGGGTGTGCCTTGCGCGATGATCTTGCCGCCATGCACGCCGGCCCCCGGGCCCATATCGACGACCCAATCGGCGACGCGGATCGCGTCTTCGTCGTGTTCGACGACGATCACCGTGTTGCCGAGGTCGCGAAGACGCTTGAGGGTTTCGAGCAAGCGATCGTTGTCGCGCTGGTGCAAGCCAATTGACGGTTCGTCGAGCACGTAGAGCACGCCCGTCAGGCCCGAGCCGATCTGCGAGGCCAAGCGGATGCGCTGGCTTTCGCCGCCCGAGAGCGTGCCCGAGGCGCGGGCGAGGGTGAGATATTCAAGCCCCACATCGACCAGGAAGCCGAGCCGCGCGTTGATCTCCTTCAAGATGCGGATGGCGATCTCGTTCTGCTTCTTGGTGAGCTGCGGCGTCAGTTTCTTGAACCAATTGGCCGCTTCGTCGATCGCGAATTGGCAGACTTCGCTGATATGCAGGCCGCCGATTTTGACGGCGAGGGCTTCGGGCTTCAGACGATGGCCGCCGCACGCCTCGCAAGGCCGCGCCGATTGGAAGCGCGAAAGCTCTTCCTTCGTCCATGCGCTGTCGGTCTCGCGATAACGGCGTTCGAGATTGGGGACCACACCTTCGAAAGGCTTCGTCGTCTTGTAGTCGCGCAGACCGTCGGAATAGACCATCGTCACCGGCTCGTCGCCCGAGCCGTGGAGAATGACGTTTCGCGCCTTGGCGGGCAGCTTCTCCCACGGCGTGTCGAGGTCGATCTTCAGATGCTTGGCGAGGCTCGCCAGCGTCTGGGCGTAGTACTTGTTGCTGTCCGACGCCCAGGGCGCGATCGCGCCGCCGTTGAGCGACAGGAGACCGTTGGGCGCGACCAGCTCGGGATCGAAATACTGTTTCTCGCCCAAACCGTCGCATGACGGGCACGCGCCGAACGGGTTGTTGAACGAGAACAGGCGCGGCTCGATCTCCGAGATCGTGAAGCCGGAGACCGGGCAGGCAAATTTGGAGCTGAACACCGTGCGCTCGCCATTGTCGGCGTTCTCGGCGAACAGCAAGCCGTCGGCGAGGCCCAGCGCGGTTTCGATCGAGTCCGCGAGACGCGGGCCCAGATCGGGCTTCACGACCAGGCGATCGACCACGATTTCGATGTCGTGTTTGCGCTTTTTGTCGAGGGCCGGCACCGCGTCGATTTCGTAGAGCTTGCCGTCGACTTTGGCGCGCTGGAAACCCTTCTTCTGATATTCGGCGAGTTCCTTGCGATACTCACCCTTCCGGCCGCGCACGACGGGCGCCAGAAGATAGAGCCGCGTGCCGTCCGGCATCGCCAGGATGCGATCGACCATCTGCGTCACGGTCTGGCTTTCGATCGGCAGACCGGTCGCGGGCGAGTAGGGCACGCCGACGCGCGCGAAGAGCAGGCGCAGATAGTCGTAAATCTCGGTGACCGTGCCGACGGTCGAGCGCGGATTGCGGCTCGTCGTCTTCTGCTCGATCGAAATCGCGGGCGAAAGCCCCTCGATCGAATCCACATCCGGCTTGCTCATCAGCTCCAGGAACTGGCGCGCATAGGCCGACAGGCTTTCGACGTAGCGGCGCTGGCCTTCGGCATAGATCGTGTCGAAGGCGAGCGAGGATTTGCCCGAGCCCGACAGGCCGGTGATGACGACCAAAGAGTCGCGCGGCAGATCGACGTCGACGCCTTTGAGATTGTGCTCGCGCGCACCCCGGACGGCGATGCGCGGGCCTTCGAACAGGGCGCCGAGCGCCGTACCCGATGCTGATTTCGTGGACATGGGCGGAATATAGGGCGGGGGTCGCTTGTTTTCGACGGGCACGAGCGGCGCTGTGGATCGTTTTCTTCCGTCCCGAAACCTGTTATTTAATGCGAATGCTTTTACTTATTTTTTCTCTTTTTAGTATTTTTCTGGTTGCGCCCGTTGCGGCGGAACCGGCACGTTTCGCGGGCTGCCGCGAGGTTTTTGCGGCCCAAACACCGCCGGTCGAACGTCTCGATACGATCGAATCCTGCCGGCCCGGGCGCGACGGGGCGTCCTTCGCCGTCGCTTTTGCGCCAGCACGGCGCGCACCCGCCTGGGCGGGCTATTCGTTGACCCGCGCCCAGGCTCTGACGGGATCGCCGGGGCGCTTGGCGGATTTCTCGCCCGATCCCGATCTGCCGAAGGATTTGCAGGCGCGCGACGCCGATTTCCGCCGCTCGGGCTTCGATCGCGGGCATCTCGTGCCCTCGGCCGTGGCGGGGCGGCTGTCGCCCGGCGCCGAGATCGCGAGCTATTGGTACAGCAATGTCGCCGCACAGAACCCCAACCATAATCGCGGGCTATGGGCGCAGGTCGAAGCCTGGGTGCGCGAACGGGCCAAGGAAACCGGCGAAATTCGGGTGATCGTCGGGACCGTTTTCGACGAGCACGCTGTCCCGACCTCAATCGGGGCGGGCGTGGCGGTGCCGAGCCATTTCTTCCTGACCGTTTTCGCGCCGGGCGACGCCAAGCTCGCCACGCTTATCGCCGAAAACGGCCCGAACGCGACGGAGGATTGGCGGGCGCTGGACGATCTCGCCCCCCGATTGCGCGCGCTGGAGGCCCGGATTTCCGAGCTTTTGCCGGCCGAGCGGCGGACGAACGTCCGCGGGACGCTCGACTTGGACTATTGGGCCTTGCGTAGATAAGGCGGCGAGTGCAATTTCCCGCTTCGTTCTAGCTGGGAGTCGCACATGGCCGGATCCGTCAACAAAGTCATTCTCATCGGCAATCTCGGGCGCGATCCCGAAGTGCGCTCGATGAACAACGGCGGCAAGGTCGTGAACCTGTCGATCGCCACGTCCGAAACCTGGCGCGACAAGAATTCGGGCGAGCGCCAGGAAAAGACCGAATGGCACCGGGTGGTGATCTTCAACGAGAAACTCGGTGAAGTCGCCGAGCGTTTCTTGAAGAAGGGTTCCAAGGTCTATGTCGAAGGCGCCCTCCAGACCCGCAAATGGACCGACCAGTCGGGTGCGGAGAAATACTCGACCGAAGTCGTTCTGCAGCGCTTCCGTGGCGAACTGACGATGCTCGACGGCAAGGGCGGCGGCGGGGGTGGTGCCGGCGGCGGCGGTGACGATTACGGCGACGATTACGGCGGGGGCGGCAATGGCGGCGGCCGTTCGTCGGGCGGCGGCGGCGGTGGTTCGCGCAAGCCCTCGGGCCCGATCGACGACGATATTCCGTTCTGAGCTGTCTCGATGCCCTTCATCAATATCAAGATGACCGCCGGTGCGACGAAGGAACAGAAGTCGCAGATCGTGCGCGAATTCACCGATACGCTGGTGCGCGTGCTGGGCAAGAACCCGCAGAACACGCATATCGTGATCGACGAAGTGACGCGCGAAAATTGGGGCCATGCGGGCATTCTGGTGAGCGACCGGCCCAAGGCCTGAGTGCGGCTTTCCCGAATCGAAAACGGGCCTCGATTGCAGCGCAATCGGGGCCTTGTTTTTATCCCC
>VFQU01001899.1_pt1 | contig 11006 bp, 12 predicted proteins | sample 3512311 | NCBI WGS metagenome assembly VFQU01 (sample SAMN10412377, study PRJNA504923) | tailings metagenome | isolation source: Relicate 3 Philex TSF3 active mining site | place: Philippines: Tuba, Benguet | collected 2017-08-29 | reverse complement strand
CCAACCTCGACGTCTTCGGCTTCATCGAGGCGGTGCGGTCGGACTGCTCCGCGCGCGGCACGCCGATCCTGGTGCTGACCACCGAGAGCGATCCGGACAAGAAGGCCCGCGCCCGCGAGGCCGGCGCCACGGGCTGGATCGTCAAGCCGTTCAACCCGGACAAGCTGGTCCAGGCCATCCGCCGCGTGGCGGCCTGACGGAGCGATCGCCGTGGACGAGATGGAAACCATCAAGGCGACCTTCTTCCAGGAATGCGAGGAACTCCTCGCCGACCTGGAACAGGGGCTGCTGACCCTTCAGGGCGGCGGCGCGGACGCCGAGACGATCAACGCCGTCTTCCGCGCGGTGCATTCCATCAAGGGCGGGGCCGGGGCCTTCGGCTTCGAGTCGCTGGTTCGCTTCGCCCACGTCTTCGAAACCCTGCTGGACAGCGTGCGGGCCGGCCGTCGCGCCGCCAGCCCCGACATGGCCGAACCGCTGCTCCGGGCGGCCGACGTCCTCTCCGATCTTGTCGGGGCCGCGCGCTCCGACAGCGTGGGCGATGAGCTGGCGGCGGCGGCCATGGCGGCCGAGCTGGACGCGATCAACCGCGGCGAGGCGCCGATGTCCCAGGCCGCGCCGCAGGCCGTCGAGACCACGGCCGACGCTGCCCCGCAGGACGACTTCGACGATCCGGATTTCAGCTTCACCCCGATGCTCGTCAGCCTGGACGAGCCGGGGGCGGCCGATGGCTGGACCATCGTCTTCACCCCGCGCCCCGGCCTCTACGCCAGCGCCAACGAGCCGGCGCTGCTGCTGCGCGAACTGGAGCGGCTGGGCCCCTGCGAGGTCGAGCTCGACGCCTCGCGCCTGCCGCCCCTCGACGCCCTGGATCCCGAAGGCGCCTACCTGTCCTGGACCATCCGCCTGCGCGGCGATGTCGAGGAAGCGGCGATCCGCGACGTCTTCGACTGGGTCGAGGGCGAGTGCGATCTGCACATCGCGCCGGCCACGGCCGATACGCCGCCCGCCTTCGATCTCGACGCCCTGCTCGCCAGCGCGGCCGAGCCGATCGCCGATGTCCTGCCGGTGATCGAACTGATCGCCGAAGCGCCCCCAGCCGCCGTGGCCCCGCCGCCCGTGGCGGCCGCTCCGGCCGAACCGCCGCCCCCGCGCGCCGTCGAGCCGCCCGCCGCTTCGACCCAGGCTTTCGCCCCCCAGGCCACCATCCGCGTCGATCCCGAGCGTATCGACCGCCTGATCGACCTCGTCGGCGAACTGGTCATCAACCAGGCCATGCTGGCCCAGCGGGTCGCCGAATCCGGGCTGGCCTCGTCGTCGAACCTGGCCATGGGCCTGGATGATCTCGAGATGCTGACGCGCGAGATCCAGGAAAGCGTCATGGCCATCCGGGCCCAGCCGGTGAAGTCGGTCTTCCAGCGCATGCCGCGCCTGGTTCGGGAGACCGCCGCCATCACCGGAAAGCATGTCCGGCTGGTCACCGAGGGCGAGGCGACCGAGGTCGACAAGACCGTCATCGAACGCATCGCCGACCCGATCACCCACATGATCCGCAACGCGATCGACCACGGCCTCGAGAGCCCGGAAGATCGTCTCGCCGCCGGCAAGCCCGCCGAGGGGACCGTGCGGCTCGCCGCCCTGCATCGCGGTGGCCGGATCGTCATCGAGGTGTCGGACGACGGGCGCGGCATCGACCGCAAGCGCGTGCTGGCCAAGGCGATCGAAAAGGAACTGATCTCGCCGGAGGCAGTGCTTTCGGACGAGGAGATCGACAACCTGATCTTCCTGCCGGGCTTCTCCACCGCCGCCACGGTGTCGGACGTGTCTGGACGCGGTGTCGGCATGGATGTCGTCCGTCGCTCGATCCAGGCTCTGGGCGGCCGCATCTCGATCGCCGCCCGCCCGGGCGAGGGCTCGACCTTCACCCTCAGCCTGCCGCTGACTCTGGCGGTGCTGGACGGCATGGTCGTCGACGCCGCCGGACAGACCCTGGTCCTGCCGCTCAGCAACATCGTCGAAAGCCTTCGGCCCAAGCCCGATGACATCCACCGCCTCGGTCCCAACGGCTTTGTCCTGACCGTGCGCGGCGAGCAGGTGCCGCTGGTCGATATCGGCTGCGTCCTCGGCTTCCGCCGCCAGGCGCCCGATCCGACCGACCGTGTCGTGCTGCTGGTCGAGCACGAGGATGGCGGCAAGGCCGCGCTCGTGGCCGACGCCATCCAGGGCCAGCGCCAGGTCGTCATCAAGAGCCTGGAAGCCAACTATCAACAGGTGGAAGGCATCGCCGCCGCCACCATCCTGGGCGACGGCCGTGTCGCCCTGATCCTCGACGTTGACGCCGTGGTGGCCATGCGCCGCCGCGAGCCGCGCCCCGTCGACCCCATCCTCGTCGCAGCGGAGTGAGGACATGAGCGACATCCACAACGCCCACGACCAGCTGGAGCTGATCTCCTTCCGGATCGGCGACCAGGAATACTGCGTCGACATCATGCAGGTGCGTGAAATCCGCGGCTGGGCCCCGGCCACGCCGCTTCCCCAGACGCCGGCCTACATGCGGGGCGTCATCAACCTGCGCGGCGCCGTCCTGCCGATCATGGACCTCGCGGTCCGCCTGGGCTTCGCGGCGACCGAGCCGTCGGCGCGCAGCGTGATCATCGTCGTCAAGGCCTCCGACCGCATGGTCGGCCTGCTGGTCGATGCGGTGTCCGACATCCTGACCGTGACCCGCGAAACCATCCAGCCGACGCCCGACGTCGCCTGTGATCGCGTCCGCAGCTTCGTGCGGGGCATCCTGACGATCGAGGGCCGGATGATCAGCGAGATCGCCCTGGACCGCGTCCTGCCGGAAACGGAGGCGCTGGCGGCATGAGCCAGGCCCTCGCCCGCAAGGACGACGCGCAGGCGGACCTGGTCCGGGGGGAGTTTCCCTTCACCGGAGCGGACTTCCGCGCGATCGCCGAACTGCTCTACGCCATGGCGGGCATCACCCTGCCGGAGCACAAGGCGACACTCGTCTATTCGCGCCTCGCCAAGCGGGTGCGCGCCTTGCGGCTGGGCAGCTTCCAGGCCTATCGCGCCCTGCTGGACTCGCCCGAGGGCGAGGACGAGCGCATGAACATGCTGGCGGCGCTGACGACAAACGTCACCCGCTTCTTCCGCGAACCGCACCACTTCGATCACCTGCGCGACCATGTGATCGCTCCGCTGGCGGATGCCGTCCGCGCCGGCCGTCGCCTGCGCGTCTGGTCGGCCGGCTGCTCGAGCGGCCAGGAGCCCTATTCCATCGCCCTGACGATTCTGGGCGTCATCCCTGAAGCCGCGCGGCTGGACGTGCGGATCCTCGCCACCGACATCGATCCCAACGTCGTCGCCACCGCCCGCCAGGGCGTCTATTCCGACGAGCAGGTCGAGCCTGTGCCCGCCGACCTGCGCCAGCGCTTCATGGAGCGGCGCGGTTCGGACTGGGCGGTCGGCGCCGCCGCCCGTTCCCTGGTCGTCGCCAACCAGCTCAACCTGATGGGCGACTGGCCGATGAAGGGCCGCTTCGACGTCATCTTCTGCCGAAACGTTGTCATCTATTTCGACGAGTCCACCCAGGCGCGGATGTGGAGCCGCTTCGAACCGCTGCTGAACCCGGGCGGCCGGCTGTATGTCGGCCATTCCGAGCGGGCGGCCCATCCGGGTTCGGCGCTGGTCAGCGACGGCCTGACCGCCTACCGCGCCCCGGGGGTTCTGGCATGAGCGCCGCGGCCGCCGTCTCTCCCGCCCCGGTCCGCGTCCTCGTCGTCGACGACAGCGCCACCATGCGCGGCATGATCACCGCCATCCTGCGCCGGGACCCGGGCATCGAAGTCGTCGGCTCGGCGGCCGATCCCCTGGCCGCTCGCGAGGCGATTAAGCAACTCAATCCCGACGTCATCACCCTCGATATCGAGATGCCCAACATGGACGGGCTCTCCTTCCTCGAGCGGATCATGCGTCTGCGGCCGATGCCGGTGGTCATGCTCTCGACCCTGACCCAGGCCGGAGCTGAGGCGACGCTGCGGGCGCTCGAGCTGGGCGCCGTCGACTGCCTCGCCAAGCCGACCTCGCTGGATGGCGCCGCCGCCGCCCTGTCCGATCTGTCCAGCCGCGTCCGCGCCGCGGCCGGCGCCCGGGTCCGTCCGGCCGGCGACCATGCTGCCGCGGCGCGTCCGACCGGGGCCTACCGGCCGTCGGGCCATGTCGTCGCCATCGGGTCCTCCACCGGCGGCGTCGAGGCGCTGCTCAACGTCATCGGCCAGTTTCCGGCCAACTGCCCGCCGACGGTGATCACACAGCACATGCCGGCCACCTTCACCGCCAGTTTCGCCGCGCGCCTCGACCGCGCGACCGAGGCCAGCGTCGCCGAGGCCTGGGACGGCGCGCCCATCGAGCCTGGCCGCATCTGGCTGGCGCCGGGCGGGGCCACCCACCTGGAAGTCGTAGGTCGCCAGTCGCTGCGCTGCCGTCTGGTCCAGGGTGACCTTGTCAACGGCCACCGCCCCTCGGTCGATGTCCTCTTCCGCAGTGTGGCCGAGGCCTGCGGCGCGCGCGCCGTAGGCGCGATCCTGACCGGCATGGGCCGCGACGGCGCCCAGGGTCTGCTGGCCATGCGCGAGGCGGGCGCCCGGACTGTCGGCCAGGACGAGGCGACCAGCGTCGTCTACGGCATGCCGCGCGCGGCCCACGAAATTGGCGCGGTGGAGCGCCAGTCCCCCATCGGCGCCATCGGCGCCGCAGTTCTCGATTTCGCCGGCCAGAGGATCTGACCGACATGCCCCAAGCCAACGCCCTCAAGGTTCTCGTTGTGGATGATCAGCTGACCATGCGCGCGCTTGTTCGCGCCGGTCTGCAGCAGATCGGCGTCCAGCACATCACCGAGGCCGTGGATGGCGAGGAGGCCCTGCGCAGCGCCGTCGAGAAGCCGGTGCACCTGATCCTGTCCGACTACAACATGCCCAAGCTGGACGGGCTCGGCCTGCTGCGCGCGATCCGCTCCCACGCGCCCACCAGCAAGACCGCCTTCATCATGCTCACCGGTCGCGCCGACAGTGACCTGGTCAAGCGGGCGGCTCAGTTCGGCGTCAACAACTATCTGGTCAAACCATTCACCGTTCAGGGTCTGCGGGGCAAGATCGAACAGGTCTTCGGGGCGCTGACATGACCCACGCGCCGCCGCTTGCGCCGATGCGCAAGATCCACGTCATCCAGGGCGAGTTCCACGTCTCGGGCGATCCCGGCGTGGTCCTGACCACGGTGCTGGGCTCGTGCGTCGCCGCCTGCCTGCATGATCCGGTCGCCCGGGTGGGCGGGATGAACCATTTCCTTCTGGCCGACGACGCCGGCCAGGGCGGCGATGAGGAAGCCGTTCGCTATGGCGCCTATGCCATGGAGATGCTGATCAACGGCCTGCTCAAGCTTGGCGCCTCGCGCCTGCGCCTCCAGGCCAAGCTCTTCGGCGGCGCGCGCATGTTCAACGGCCTGTCCGATGTCGGCGCCGCCAACGCCCGCTTCGCCCGGCGCTTCCTCGCCGCCGAAGGCATCAGCGTCATTGGCGACAGCCTGGGCGGTTCGGCCGCCCGGCGTGTCGAGTTCTGGCCGGAATCGGGCCGGGCCCGCCAAAGGCTCAACGTCGCCGCCGAACCGGCGCCGGCGCCCCGGCGTCCCGCGCCCGCCGATCTCGGCGAAGTGGAGCTGTTCTGATCATGATCTACGCTCCGACCGCCCAGGCCCAGCCGCACACCATCACGCTCGACGAGGCGCTCGTTCGCCTGGCCGAGGCCGCCGCCGGCGCCACCATCGTCGCCGAGGACTGCCAGGGCCACGTCGGCGCCCTGCTGGACGGCACGGCCGTGGCTGCGCGCTCCCATGCGGGGCTTCAGCGCCTCGACGCCCTGACCCAGACCCTCCAGGGCATGACCCGCATCCTGGCGCGGCTGGCCATCCACGTTCCCCCGGGGCTGACGGTCGAGACCGCCGGCCTCGTCGATGGCGTCGGCCTGGCGGAACTGGCGGAGCTGGTTCGTGAGGGTTCGCGCAAGGCGGCCGTGTCCGACGGCGAGATGGAGCTGTTCTGACCATGTCCGGGCCAGCTCCGGTCGCGGCCGGCACACCGCTCAATCTGGAGAAGCTGTCGGCCCTTCTGGTCGACGACAACGCCCAGGCGCTCGACATCCTCGCCCAGGTCGTGACCGGCTTCGGCGTGCGCAACATCACTCGCTGCGACTCCGGCGACGCCGCCCAGGCCGAGTTACGACGCGCGACCTTCGATCTGATCATCGCGGACGTCCACATGCCTGGGCTGGACGGCTACGAACTGGTGGAGTGGCTGCGCCGCGAAGGACCGCAACCGAACCGGTTCTCGCCCGTCCTGCTGGTTACCGGCCATACCCGTCAGAGCGAGGTGCTCCGTGCGCGCGACTGCGGCGCCAACTTCATTGTCGCCAAGCCCCTGACGCCCAAGGTCGTGCTCGAGCGGATCGTCTGGGTGGCGCGGGAAGACCGCATGTTCATCGAGGCCGAGGGCTATGTCGGTCCGGATCGGCGCTTCAAGCGTCTTGGCCCTCCCGCCGGGATGGACGGGCGCCGCGCCGATGACCTGCCCGCCGAGGTGGGCGACGCCCAGGAACAGAACCTGTCCGAGGACGAAATCGCCGCGATGCTGAAACCGATGAAGGTCGCCATATGACGCCTGTCCGCAAGCTCCGCGTCCGCAACCGGCTGGGCGCCATGATCCTCGACGGCTCCGGCGTATCCTTCGCCCGTGCGACCGCCCAGGCCGAGAAGGCGCTGGAGGCCATGCGGCCAGGCCTGCTGGTGTCCCTCCGTGAGCAGATCGAGGGTCTCGCCGGCCGCTATGGCGAGATCGCCGGCGCTGGTCGCGACGGCGCCGACTTCATGGCCATGTACAACGACGTCATGTCGATCATCGACCTCTCCGCCGCCGCGCCCGGCGCCGGCGTTGATCAGGCCGCCCACAGCCTCTGCGACGTCATTGATCGCTGCGCCATGGCTGATCGCTGGGACTGGCCCGCCGTCGAGGTGCATATCTCGGCGCTTCAGCTTCTGGCGTCCGAGGCTCCGCTGGACGCCGCCGCCCGCCGGGGCATGCTCGATGGCCTGACCAAGGTGGCGCGCAAGGCGGCTGCCGGGCGCGACGCCGCCGGCTGAGCCGCCCGTCACGGCGCTTGCACCCGGCCGCCCGTCCCGCCAGAAATGCGCGGTGTCAAAGCGCGCCCTAATCATTGACTGCGACCCCGGCGTCGACGACGCCGTCGCCCTGTTGCTGGCCTTCGCAAGTCCCGAGCTGGAGCTGCGCGGGATAACCACCGTCGCCGGCAATGTTTCGGCTCCACTGACGGCCCGCAACGCCCGCATCATCCGCCAGATCGCTGGCCGCGCCGACGTTCCCGTCTTCGCCGGCTGCACCCGGCCCATGGTCCGCGAGCCGGTCGAGGCCGGTCACTTCCATGGCGAGAGCGGCCTGGGCGACCTGCCGCTGTTCGAGCCCTCGGCCAACGATCCCCGGGGACATGCGGTGCGGTTCATCATCCGCACCCTGATGGACAGCGCGCCGGGCGAGGTCGCCATCGCGGTCACCGGCCCGCTGACCAACCTTGCCATGGCCATGGTGCTCGAGCCGGCGATCATCGATCGGCTGGGGCCCATCGCCGTGATGGGCGGCGCCCGCGCCGAGGGCGGCAACATCACCGCCTCGGCCGAGTACAACATCCATGCCGATCCCCATGCCGCCCATGTCGTCTTCCAGGCGGCGCGCGACATTGTCGTCTTCGGCCTCGATGTGACCCATCAGGTTCGGGCGACCGAAGCGCGGATCGCCGCCATCGAGGCGCTTGGCGGCGTCCGGGCCGAGGCCTGCGGACGGCTGCTGCGGTTCTCGCGCCATATTGAGCATTCGATTGTCCGCGGGCTCGACGCACCATTGCATGATCCCTGTCCCATCGCCTGGCTGATCCGGCCGGAGCTGTTCGAGACCCGGCCCTGCCGGCTGGAAGTCGAGATCACCTCGCCGCTCACGCTTGGCCATACCGCCGTCGAGTTCCGGCTGGATTCCGGCGAGACGCCGCGCGTCGCCTGGGCCACCGCGGCCGACGGGCAGGGCGTGTTCGACCTCATCACCCGTCGGCTGGCGCCATGACCGCCATCACCGTCGTCGGCTCGATCAACCTCGACCTTGTCGCATCGGGCGCGCCCTTGCCCCTCGCGGGCGAGACGGTGACCGGCGCCGTGCTCGGCCGTCATCCGGGCGGCAAGGGCGCCAATCAGGCTCTGGCCGCGCGCCGGCTCGGCGCGGATGTCGTCATGGTCGGCCGCGTCGGCGACGACGCCATGGCCGACGAGGCGCTGGCCCTCCTGGCCGCCGAGGGCGTCGATCTTGCCCGCGTTGTCCGCGATCCGGACGCGGCCACCGGCGTCGCCCTGATCGCCGTCTCTCCTGAAGGCGAGAACCAGATCAGCGTCTGCGCCGGCGCCAACTGGACCCTGTCGCCGGACCGGCTGGCCAGCGGCGGCGGCGACGCCCTCATCTGCCAGCTCGAACTTCCGTGCGAGACGGTGGCCGCCGCCGTTGGCCACGCCAAGGGCTTCGTCTGCCTTAACCTCGCCCCGGCCGCGCCGGTCCCCGACACCATGCTGGCCCGTGCAGACCTTGTCGTCGTCAATGAAGGCGAGGCCGCCTTCTACGGCGACCAGCTGTCCGGGCTTCCCGGCCTCGTCGCCGTGACACTCGGCGCGCGAGGGGCTCGCCTCATGAAGGCAGGCGCCGTCGTCGCCGAATGCCCGGCCCCGGCGGTCCAGGTCATCGACACGACCGGCGCCGGCGACGCCTTCGTCGGCGCACTCACCCTCGCCCTGGTCGAAGGTCAGCCACCGGACAGGGCCCTGCGCTTTGCCTGCGCCGCCGGCGCTCTGGCCGCCACCCGGGCCGGCGCCCAGCCCGCCCTGCCTCGCCGTGACGAGGTCGAGGCCCTTCTTTCCGATCCGGATGCCGCCCGATGACCAAGCGCGTTCCCGAACTCAGCCTCAAGGCCTTCACCCACGGCGACGAAGCCCAGCGTCGCGACTTCTCCCGCACCCTGTTCAAGGGCCTGCAGGACTATGGCTTCTTCACCCTGGCCGACCACAACGTCAGCGCCGCGCTGCTGGACGAGGCCTATGGCCTGGCCGAACATCTGTTCGCCCTGCCGGAGGCGGTCAAGCGCCGCTACGCCGCCGGCATGCGCGGCTACACCCCCTTTGGCGTCGAGCACGCCAAGGACAGCGACAAGCCCGACCTCAAGGAATTCTGGCAGATCGGCCATGACCCGGACCCGGCCGCGCCCGAGCCGTTCGCGCCGAACGTCTGGCCCGCCGAACTCCCTGCCGTCCAGCCGGTCTTCACCCGGCTGTTCGCCGCCCTGAACGAGACGGGCCAGATCCTGCTGCGCGCCCTGGCGCCGAACCTTGGCCTCGCCGAGGATTATTTCGACGACAAGGTCCGCCACGGCGCCTCGCTGCTGCGGGTGCTGCACTATCCGCCGGTGGCCAGCGGCATGACGCCGGGCGCGGTTCGCTCGGCGGCCCACGAGGACATCAACTTCATCACCATCCTGGTCGCCGCCCGCGGCGCCGGCCTGCAGCTGCTGGATCGCGACGGGACCTGGCTGCCGGTCGAGACAGAGCCGCGCAACCTGATCGTCGATTCCGGCGACATGCTCCAGCGCCTGACCAACGGGGTCATCCCCTCGACCACCCACCGCGTGGTAAACCCCGACGGCGCCGCCAACGTCAGCCGCTATTCGATGCCCTTCTTCATGCATCCGACCAACGCCACCCCGCTCGATGTGCTTCCGGGCTGCATCGGCGAGGGCAAGCGCTATCCTGACATCACCGCCGGCGAGTTCCTGCACGAGCGGCTCAAGGCGATCGGACTGGCCGGCTGATGTCGCTGCCGATCGACCCTTTCCGCGCCATCGAGATCAGCCGGCTGGCCCATCAGCTCAAGGCCGAGGGGCGAGATGTCATCCACATGGAGTTTGGCCAGCCCTCGACCGGCGCCCCGGCCGCGGCGATCGCCGTCGCGCACCGGGTGCTGGACGCCGATCCCATGGGCTACTGGGAAAGCCCGGCCCTGCGCGAGCGGATCGCCCGGCACTACGCCGACAGCTACGGCGTGGAGGTTGAGCCCGGCCGGATCATCCTGACCTGCGGCGCCTCTCCGGCCCTCGTCCTGGCCCTGTCCAGCGCCTTCCGGGCGGGCGACCGGGTGGCCCTGGCGCGGCCCGGCTATGTCGCCTACCGCAACACCCTCAAGGCCCTGGGCTTCCAGCCGGTCGAACTCGCATGCGGGCCGGCAGAGCGGTTCCAGGTCACCGCCGCCCAGATCGCCGCCATGGACCCGGCGCCGGCCGGCCTGATCATCGCCAGTCCCGCCAACCCGACCGGCACCATCATCTCTCCGCCGGAGCTGGCCGCCATCGCCCGCGTCTGCCGCGAGCGCGGGATCCGCATCGTCTCCGACGAGATCTACCATGGCCTCAGCTACGGCGAACCGGCCCGTTCGATCCTCGAGTTCGAGCCCACGGCCCTGGTGATCAACAGCTTCTCCAAATACTTCTCCATGGTCGCCTGGCGGCTGGGCTGGCTGGTGGCGCCGGCCGATCTGACCGCCGCCGCCCGCGCCTATGTCGGCAACCTGTTCCTGACGGCCCCGTCGCTCAGCCAGCACGCCGGGCTGGCCGCGATGGACTGCACCGCCGAGCTCGACGGCCATGTCGAGGTCTACCGCCGCAATCGCGCCCTGCTGCTGGAGGCCCTGCCGCGCCTCGGCCTGGCCTCGATCGCCCCGCCCGACGGCGCCTTCTACATCTGGGCCGACATCGGTCACCTCACGGACGACAGCCTGGCCTTCTGCGGCCGCCTGCTGCGCGATACCGGCATCGCCACCGCGCCCGGCGTCGATTTCGACCCTGTCGACGGCCGCCGCT
>VFQU01001898.1_pt1 | contig 11008 bp, 10 predicted proteins | sample 3512311 | NCBI WGS metagenome assembly VFQU01 (sample SAMN10412377, study PRJNA504923) | tailings metagenome | isolation source: Relicate 3 Philex TSF3 active mining site | place: Philippines: Tuba, Benguet | collected 2017-08-29 | reverse complement strand
GGGCGCGGCGTTCCTGCCGGGCATCACGGTCAACAACGAGTTTTCGTTCACCCCCGCGGTGACGGAGAGCATCGGCGAGGCCAGCGCAGGCGCCGTGCCGAAGCTGGGGCCTACGGGCAAGCTGGACCCGAGCACCTTCAACGCGGCGGTGCCTGCCGGCGCAGAAAACCAGCTGCAGATGCGCAGCGGCAGCACGCTGGCGGCAGCGCCGATCCTCTACGACCCTGGCGAGCCACACCTGCAGATCGCGCAGTCCGAAGTCGTGCTGGGAAACCTCGGGGATGCCGATTTCAACATGGCGTTTCGGCGTACCGGAGGCGCGTTCAACGCGCGCGCCGGCATGTTCGCGGCGACCTACAGCACGGACGGCGCCTCAGTGTCCCTGTACGTGCGGGATCAGGCTTTTAACGCCTACGAACTCTCCTTCAAAACGGGTGACGCGCAGCCGTTCTACAGCGGCAACGCAATGCTGCATGAGGGGAACACGAAGACGGTGCAGGGGCAGACCCTGCTCGGGCCGGGAGACTTGGCCGTGATCCATGTGGGCGACACGCCGCCCGCAGGGCCCGTGCTTAACCAACTGTGGGCCGACACGTCGGCATAAGGACGAGCCATGGCGATCACGACTCTGGACCAGCTGGTAGACGCGCTGGCCAACAACACCAGCCGCATCATCATCGACAAGGCCTCCCTCGCCAACCAAACAGCGGGGCGCTACTGCTCGATGTGGCGCGCAACCGGACAGCCGGCGCAGGCTGCGATCCCGACCACTGCAGCAGTGCCCACCCACGCCACCCTCGGGGCGATCAACTTCACGCAGCAGACGGCTCCCGCCACCAGCTACATCGGCGGGCTCGATGTGATCGGCAGCAACGCAGCACAGACCCTGGAAATCCATGACCGCATCGCGCACATGGGAGGGCTGTCGCTTAACGTGACCACCGCGCAGACGGTCACGGGCATGGACCTGACGACGCTCGCGCCCAGCTCCGCGCGTGTGGGCGATTCCAACTACAGCGACCTGCAATGGTGGCTGGAGGTCTACACCGACGGTGGCGCCACCGCATCGAATGCCACGATCAACGTGACCTACAACGACAGCACTTCCGGAAGCCTCAACGTGCAAGCGGTCGGCGGCACCATTCGCGCCGGCAATCTGTTCGCGCTGACTCCGCTGATCCCTACCGCCTCCCAGGGCAAGTTCATCCGCGCAATCAACTCCGTGACGCTATCGGCTGCGACAGGTGCAGTCGGCAACTTCGGATTCACCTGCACCCGCCCCCGCATGTATATGCCGATGGGCCTGGCCAACTACGCATCAAGCGTCGATTGGGCAAGCTCGAAGCTCCCCGAAGTCCCGAACGCATCCTGCCTGCAGCTTGTCGTCCTCCCGTCTACGACCAGCAGCGGGACGCTGCGCGGCGGCGGCAAGATCATTCACGGCTGATCCATGGACCGCAGCATTGCCACACGGTTTCCACGGGGCGGATCGGCCCTGTGGTCCGACGGCGCGGCTGCGAGCCTGCTGCGCGCCGAGTTTTTTGGCGCGGCGGTCGGCGATGGCGCTGGCGGCGGCCTGTTCTTCTGGAGCGGATCGGCATGGCTGCCGGCAACCGTGAAGCGCTGGAATGGAACCGAGTGGCAAACGGTCAACATGCGCTATTGGGACGGAGCGGTGTGGCAGCTCACCAGAGACACGCCACCTATCCCCGTCGTTGTCGATGTGGCTTTCCCCACCGGGACAAGCGAGCCCGCGGGGCTCATTGCCTCCACCGCTGGTGCGTCCGGCAGTGTGTCGATCGGCGCGGGGTATGTGTATGCCGTGATCGAGGTTGAGTTCTATGCAACCGGTGAAATCTACGTCCGCGCTGAGGTCGACGAAGGCAGCGGGCCAGAGTTCCTATTGGCAACGAACGGCGCATGGGTGACAGGGCCTTTCGTGGCGGCCGACTACGAAATCCAGTTCGCTGTTCTGACGTCGAGCGGGTATGCCCCTACGGGCGACTTCGATGTGTGGAGCGCTCTGACGAGCACCCGGGAGTTCTCCATTTCAAGTTTCGACTTAGACACACAGGCATCCATTCGCGTCCGGATCCGCCGAGCGTCTGACGCTGCGCTGCTGGAAACCTACGTGGTCAACCTTTCAATTACGGCGATCTAGCATGCCCAAGGTCAACGACGCTGAGCTCATTCAGATTGCGGGCTTTTCGGGCCTCAACAACGTCGACCGCGAGTTCGCTGCTGTCCTGGCGGGCGACCCGCGAGGCCCGCGCGTGGCCCCGCTGCGGGCTGCAGAAAACGTCGACATCGACAACGGGCTCAAGATGCGCACCCGCGGCGGCTGGTCGCGGCTGCTGGCTGCAGCCAACGCGCGCGGCGTCTGGTCGGTCGAGGGCTTGGGCTGGGGGCTGGTCGCGTTCGGCGAAGAGCTGCACCAGGTCCGCGGCGACGGGAGCACTGTCGTGGTCGCCACCGGGCTCGATCCCAACGCCACACCCTGCTATGCCGAGATCAACGGCGTGGCCTACTGGTCAGATGGGCGCACCATCGGGCGTGTGTTCGCCGATGGCACAACTGCGCGCGTAGGGTGTGAGCAGCCGGGCGGGCAGCCGCTGGTGAGCCCCGCGGCTGCCGGTGGGCTGGCCGCGGGCATCTATCAGGTCGCGATCACCTACCAGGACTCAACGGGGCAGGAGTCGGGCGCAGGCCTCGCGGTCGAACTGGACATTCAGGCAGGGCAGGGCATCGAGCTGCAGGCGATCCCGCAGCCCAGCGATCCGACAACCCGGGTCAACGTGTACGCCAGCGCGGCCAACGGCGAAGAGCTTTTCCTGCGCGCGCAGCTGCCGGCGGGCGTGTCGACCTTCGTGCTCGGGGTGGGCACCGAGGGGCGCAAGCTCGAAACGCAGTTCCTTGCGCCGATGCCGGCCGGGCAGATGATGGCCGCGGCCAACGGCCGGCTCTATGTCATGAGCGGCAACGCGCTGTGGTACTCGGAGCCGCTGCGCTACGGGCTGACGCGACCGGCAGCCAACTGGATCACCTACGCAGGCACGCCGACGATGCTGCTGGCCGTGGGCTCAGCGGACGCGGGCAGCGGGCTGTTCCTCGCGGCCGGCGCGCGCACCTACTGGCAGTCGGGCGCTGACCCCCGCAACTGGCAGCGTGTGATCGCCTACCCGCACGGCGCCATCGCCGGCACCGGCATGACCGCGCCGGGCAGCTACTTCGGGCTGGAGACGACGCAGCCGGTGGCCTACTGGCTGGCCAGCAATGGCGTGTTCTGCATCGGCTCCCCCGGCGGCAGCGTGTCGCCCTTCTCCGAACGCACGTTTGTCGCCGATCCCGCCGACCAGGGGGCAAGCCTGCTGCGCGAGGTCGACGGCATCCGGCAGGCCATCACTGTGACCCGCGGCTCGATGCGTTCGAGCTTCGGCCTTCGCGACTCGGCCTCGGCCCGGGTCTTCCGCAACGGAGTCGAAATCTGATGTCGCTCAAGGCCGAGCCCGAGGTCATCGCGAAGCGCCGTGACACCTGCAACACCTGCGAACACCGCAAACCCGCGACACCGTTCAAGCCCTGGGAGCACTGCGGCAAGTGCGGCTGCTTCATCGCCGCCAAGACCGCGCTCGCCGGCCAGTCCTGCCCACTCAAGAAATGGTGAACCACATGCTCCAGATCGCTGATCGCCTGACCCGGGACCGTACCCAGCTGTCTCGCGCGCTCCGCAACCACCACTACGAGCGGACCCCGAGCGGCATCCGCTTCCGCAGCGGCCTGTTCATCGGCGGTCACGCCGAGGTCCGCGTCAACGACGGCCCCGCGCTGGTCGCCCCGAATCTGGTGGTGGCGCAGGGCATTGACTACCTGCTGCAGGCCGGCTTGATCGGCGCGACGACGGACAGCCAGTGGCACCTGGCGCCCTACTCGGGCACCACGGCCCCGACCGACACCCTGACCGCGGCGCAGTTCGCCGGCCTGCAGGTCGAGTTCACCAACTACTCCGAAGGCTCGCGCCCGGTGTGGACGGCGGTGGCCGGCTCGAAGTCGCTGAGCAACAGCGCTTCCGCCGCTGTCATCACCGTGAGCGCCGATGCGCAGACCATCCGCGGCCTGGGTGTGATCAGCGTCGGCACCAAGGGCGCCGCCAGCGGCATCCTGCTGGCCGCGGTGCCCTTCCCGAGCGCGCGCACCGGGCTCAACACCGGCGACACCCTGAGCCTCGTCTACACGCTCACCGGGGCTGACGACGGCACCTGATGCGCTACGAGGGTGAAGTGGTCTGGCGGTTCGTCGGGGACCGCCAGCTCGCCCAGCGCTTCCGCCAGCTGGGCCGTCTGCTGATCGGTGAGCTGCGGTCGACCCTGGCGCCGGGCGTTGAGACGCTGGCCAAGGAGTTCCGTGGCGAGAACGGGCTGAGGGTGCGCGTCCAGCTGGTCAAGGACTCGAAACCGATCGTCGAAGTCGACGTGAGCGCGATGCAGTCCGAGCAGATCCTGCGTGCCGTGCAGCTGTGGATTCCCGAGGGCTTCGTCATCTACCCGGCTTCGGATGCCTCGCCCAGCGGCTGGGGCCTGCCGTGCACCTACGTCGACGACGAAAGCCTGCCCGAAGAGCTGCAGGAGTTCGCGCCCGACAACCTGCGCCCCGGCCTCGATGTGTCTCGCTGGACTCCGGGCGGACTGCTGGGGCAGGTGCTGCTTACCCGGCAGGAGAACGCGGGCTACCCCGATCCGATCGTGCGGCGCGCGGGCGTGGTCATCACCCCGCACTACCACCCGCAGTTCGGTCCGTTCCCGACCAGCGGCGAGCGCCCGCGACTGGGCGACTGGCAGGCCTACCGGCTCGAGTTCGCTGACTACACCGCGCAAAGCCTCAACCTGAGCGATGACGCGCGGGCGGCGCTGGTCAACTGGAAGCGCGATGCCTTCCGCCGGATCAATGCCTACCGCGAGAGCATCGGCCGCGATCGGATCTACCCGCAGTTCCGAGGGGTGTTCGACATATCGCAGGCCTGCGCGGAAATGGCGTGGGCGACCGGCTGGACCGGGCACATGGTCGAGGCCTTCCCGATCACGTACCGCACCTACAACGATCGCGGCGGCAAGAACGGCAGCGCGAGCGAAGAGCGGAACAACTACGTCTCCACGGTGACGATGGCCGAGGCCGCTTTCTGGTACTCGGGCGAGATCCTGATCACCTTCGCGCAGACCCTGATCCCCGAGTACGACGACGCCAACGGCTGGCCGGTCTACCGGATGCAGGGCCTGCGCTTCGACATCACGCCGGAGCAGGCGCTCGATGGCTGGCTCAGCTCGCCGCGGCATTCGGCCTACCTGCAGAGCGATCAGTGGGACTTCGGCACCTATCAAGGCTGCGCGTCGACCATGAGCCTGGGCTACCGGCAGGGCACCGGCGTGGCGCTGTTCTCGCACGAAGGGCAGTGGATCCAGACCGGCAACCGCTTCTGGCACTCGCGGCATGACGAGGTGCCCGCGCTGTCCTGGCGCGGGTTCGACTCCGAGAACCTGCTCTGGGAAACCTGGCCGGTCAAGTTCACTCTGGTGCGTGAGGGCACCGATCCCGACTACACCTACCGCACCCGCATCGACGTGCAGGGCCCCTTCATCGTCACCGATGAAATCGGCACCGAGCCGGCGGACGACACCTACCCCTCGGCCTACACCAACCAGATCCTCTACGGCTTCGCCACGCCCTACACGACGGCCCCGAGCGGTTTCACGCGGCGGCGGCCGCTGGGCGGCGAAATCTTCGCGCGCGGCCGCGCCATCGCGATCGCGCCCGACATGGGCTTTGTGCTGGCCGCGGCAGTCCACCGGATCGGCGAAGGCGAGGGCGCCGTGTACCGTCTGATCGCCATCTGCCACCACGAAGCCGACCAGCCGGCCGACCAGGTAGTGAACGGCATGACCCGGTTCATCCGGGTGTGGTGGGCAGACATGGTGCCGGACGCGCCGCCGCTGGCCGATCGGTTCGGCGGCATCGCCTCGCTGCGCTGCCATCCTCGCACCCTGATCCGCAAGAAGTTCGGCGAAGAGGACGCGCAAGACCCCGGGCCGTGGACGGAGCTGAATGGGGTCAACAACTGGCGCGGCGGCCAGCTGATCGACATCGGCAGCACGGGCGAGTACGACGCCCCTGACCTGCTCAAGTACGACTGCCTCTGGCGCTTCAACGACGACGGCACCCGCGCTATCTGCATCCGCAGCCAGTTCAAACCCGCGTGGTTCGAGGCGCGCGAGAGCTGGACAGCCGAAGACGCCGGTTTCGTCCCGGCCATCGCGGGGTCTGAGCGCTGGCTCTTCCCTGCCCATTCGGACGTGGGCGGCATGCTGCGCACACCTGGGCCGGTGTCCTACGCCTCGCATGCCTACTGCGAGGGTGGTGAGCCGTGGATTCTCGAGCTCTCGCTTTCCCACGGGAGCACCAGCACTGACGCCAGCCTGTCCATGTTCCGGCATGGAAGCGGGCCCGGTGGCCGCGCCGAAGACGGCGCATGGTGGTTTGAGACGGTGCTCGCCGACTACTACGGCAAGTGGGTCGATACCCCGAGCGAAGATCCTGAGTTTCGCGCGCCGATCCACTTCCGCCCGATCGTTGCCTACTACGACGCCGACGGCAGCGCGCGCGCGGTGTACGACGTGACCGCGAGCGCCTTTCACCAGTTCGCGTTTGACACCACGAGCGAAAGCACGCCGCGCTGGTGGGTCGCGTGGGACCGCGGCGTGCATTTCCGAGGTGTGGTGCGCGGCCCTGCGTCGCTCACCGTCAGCGCTGCCCGTGCAGCGCTTCCAGACGTGGTGCGCTACTCCTGCGAGGTCGCGCTTGATCCAGAGGACATGCTCGCCGCGCACCCGGTGGTGTTCTTCGCGGATGACGAGCACTTGGCCTTCGCCGCGGCGGGCTGCGCGCCTGCAGCGGCTACGACATCGCCGAGCAACTTCAACCCGTTCGTTGAGCGGTTGGCCTACGAGCTCGAACTCGCCAACCCTGCGCTCACCGATGCGCTGGCCGCCGCGATCACCGCCGACGTGAATCCAGCGTGGCCGGGCTTCTGTGGCGTTGCACCGAGCACGGCGCAGGTCTGGCGCTATGCGGCCTGGCTCAACGGTGAGCGCGTTCACTACGCAACGGCAGCCAATCCGCAGGCGGACTACCCGCACGCCGCCCTTACGACCTACTACGGCGTGCTGCCTGGGCCGATCCTCGGCACAGTCTTTGAGGGCGGGCCTTGGACCATCGGATGGGTCCATGAGCGGCTGGCCGCCGGGCACTGGCAGGGCGGGTTCGCCAAAGACCGCAACGGCGAATGGGTCTATGGGCTCAGCTTGTGCCGTCAGGCGGCGGGTGCGCTGCGGCGCAGCCGCGATGATGTGCCGATCCCGGGCAATCCTGCGGTGGCTCAGTGGGTATTCGACTGTGGTGGAAGCGCTGCCTACTTCCTGCACCAGAACCTGATGGCGTCCTTCGGGCACCTGGGGCTGCCGGCCAACTTCGGAGGGTTCATGCGCGCTTCGTTTGCCGATGAAGCGGCCTTGGCCGCAATGACCGGCACGCCCGGCAGCAACCCGCGCGCGCTGTATGTGAGGGTGGTCTGATGCCTGACTGCTTCTGGGCTGGGTTCCTCAATAGCCGCGAGCCGGGCTGCAGCGCTGATTCGCCGCCCCCGGACTTGTGCGATGGGGTGCCCCCGCCGCCGGCTTCCTTCGACATTTGCGGAAGCACCGGGGGAGGGGACGAGTGCGAAGTGAATTGGGTGGTCTGCGATTCCACGCCTATCCCCGCTGGCTACTCGCTTGCCGCGGGCTCGCTTGGCTGCCGCAACTTCGCCAGCACGCCCACAACCGTGACGCTGATCCGCGAGTGCGACGCCGCGACCTTCATTGTCCCCGTCGGCGATGCCGACATCGTGTGCTGCTGAGAGGCTTCCATGCTCCAGGTATCCACCGGCTTCAAGGCGCGAATCCTCGGGCCTTCCAGCTTTGAATCCATCTTCAACGGCGGCTGCATCGAGGTTCGCGCCGGCGGCCGGCCCGCAACGGCCGACGAGCCGGCGGGCGGTGTCCTGCTCGGACGCTTCACCCGCAACGGCGGCGCATGGTCATCGTCCAACACCGCCAACGGCCTGACTTGGCAGCGGATCGGTGCGCTGATCTTGAAGCCCGAGGACGAGGTGTGGGCGATCAACCCGATCGCCACCAGTCAGGCCACGTGGTTCCGCATCGTCGGCCCGCTGAGCGACGCAAACCTGCTCTCCACCACGCTTCCCCGCATCGACGGCGACATAAGCCCCATCCCCCAAGCTGCCGAAATGCGGCTGGTCAACCCGGTTCTGCAGGTGGGCATCCAGCGCACCCTGGACCAGTTCATCTACACGATCCCCCCAATCCCCGGAGCCTGACCCATGGCAATCAAACTCTCGACCGGCCTCAAGAACTACATGCTCGCCACCGGCAGCTTTCGCGCTGCGTTGGAGAGCGGGAACACCGCGCCCGCGGGCCTCTACGTCTACTACTTCAACGGCGCGGTGCCCGAGAATGCCGACGATGCGCTCGACATGGTGGCCGAGCACACCCAGCTGGTGAAGCTGGGGGCCGACGCCACGGCCATCGCGAACCCGATTGTGCCGCTGGAGTTCGACGCCACCGCCAGCGGTGGCTTCATCGGCAAGGATCCGCTGCAGACCTGGCACGGCATCGCCGACTTCGACGGCGCCAACGATGCAGAGGCCACGCTGCCGGCCACGTTCTTCCGCATCTGTGCCGGCGGCGACAACGGCCGCGGCGCGGGCACCGGCACCAGCTACCGCGTGCAGGGCACCATCGGCGCGCTGGGCGCCGACCTGCTGATGCCCAATCCCACCATCGCCAACGGCGGCACGGAAACGCGCGGGCTGTCCCTCGCGCAGTTCAACATTTTCGGCTGATCGACATGGCGCTCCGGAAGCTCACGCAGTACGCGGTGGTTGCGCCCTTCCAGCCGCCGGTGGCTGCGCTTCCGGAGCGCTCATTCTGCGTCCCGAAGTTCCCCACGGCCGGTGGAGGTGGTGTCTCGCCTGGAAACCCCCAGCCGCCCCCGAACAACAGCGGAACACCCCCGCCGTGCCCGATCACGATCACTGTGCCGCCATGCCGCCCCAGCGGATCGATCGAGGTAGGTGCGCCCGAGGTGTGCACCCCGCGAACGATCAGCTGCTGACCGGCGGGAGCGTCCATGTCTCAGACCTGCAACCAGATCAGCGACGATCGCTACTACACCTGCTTTCAGTGCCCTGCAGTGCCAGCGCAGGAGGCCCGGCCGCCCGTCGTGGCTGCGGTCCCGAGCTTCGGTTGGGACTCGGCCGCGCGCAGTGCCGAGCTGATTGGCGGCAATGTCTTCGTGCAGTTCGTCATCCAGCTAGCCGCCGGCATCGCCTGCGGGCTCGCACCGGCGCCCTTCGGCGTGCCGCGCGCGCAGCTGCTGCGCTCCACGTCCCCGTCTGAGATTGCACACGGCTTCCTGTTCGAGGTGGTCAACGGCCTCGGCCTCTGGTCGCCGATCGAGTACGGGCAGCGCGTAGGGCCGCCGCGCCCAGCGCCAGCGGGCGCGACCTGGCGCGTGCAGCGCTTCCGCAACGACGTCACATGGCTGGTCAACGGCATGCCGCAGCTCACGCGGCCGGCGCTGGAAGCAGGGCGGCTCATGGTGGTCGGCGCGCTCTACAGCAGCTTTGACGTGATTGGTACGGAGGACGCGCTTTGAGCGGCATCACCTTCGACGCGCTGCCCGCGCGCATTGCGTTCGACGATTTTCACGCGCAGATCGAGGTTCGGGCCCTGCTGCTGGACGCTGCGCTTGTGGGTGGCGGGTTGGTCGGTGGCATCCAGCTCGGCGGCAGCCTCGTAGGCACTGCCCGCATGCCTGCAAGCCTGCAGGCGCCCTTCCGTGCGGGCGCCCTGCTCATTGAACCCGAAGGCGACTACCTGCTTGCAGTGTTGCCCGGCCTGGGCGGTCGCATGGTGCAGGCAGATCCGACCCCCGCCTACACCATGCTGGTCGGGGTGGTCGGCGGCATGGGGTTCTCGGGCTCTGGGTCTGTCGGCTACGCCAACGAGCTGAGCGCTTCCATCGGCTCCGTGCGCGGCCTGCTGATCGAGCCGGAAGGCGACTACCTGCTCGCGCAGGGGCAGGGCGTCGGGGCGTTGATCCGCGAAGTCCTGCCCCCGATCAACAACTACGCCATCGCCGCCCAGAGCGCCGGCTACGTCTGGAGCTACGGTGCGTTCGAGGTCGCGCAGGTGAGCGACGCGATCCGGTTCGGTGACTCGCTGGCCAGTCAGGTCGCGCTGGTGCTGGCCGATCAGCTGCGCTTCGGCGCCGGCGCCAGCACCCGACTGGATGCCGTGCAGTCGCTGTCGGATCGGATGCGCCTCGCCGAGGTGCTGGGCTCCGGCTTCCGCATCGTGCTGGTCGATGGCTTCCGCCTCTCCGAGGGGCTGACCTTCTCTGCCGGCGCCGTCGAAGAGCTGGTGGACTACCTGCTGTTCGCCGATGTGGTCGACTCGCGCGCTGCGGCGCTTGCCGTGGTCGCCTCGGCGCTGGCGCTGGGCGACCTGGCCGTGACCGGCGATGCGGTTGTGATGGAGGACGAGCTGCTGCTTGGCGAGGCCTTGTCCGAGCGGCTGCACGCGGCGGCGGCGGCGGTGGATGCCCTGCTGCTGGGCGAGGCGCTGGAGCACTCGGCTGGGTTCACCGTGCTGGTCGGCGATGCGCTGGCGCTGGGCGATGCGGTGGCGTCGACCGCGGCGCTGATCGAGGCCCTGCGCGATGGCTTCCGCGTCATCGGCCGGCTGCGGCTCGGTGACGAAGAGTTCGTGGGCTACGTGTGCAACACCGCCAACCGCGCGTTCAGCACCTACGCCAACTTCCCCTTCAACTCCATGGCCAAGATCGGCAGCCGCTACTACGGCGCCGCCGACGATGGGCTCTATCTGCTCGAGGGCGAGGA
>VFQU01001896.1_pt1 | contig 11021 bp, 10 predicted proteins | sample 3512311 | NCBI WGS metagenome assembly VFQU01 (sample SAMN10412377, study PRJNA504923) | tailings metagenome | isolation source: Relicate 3 Philex TSF3 active mining site | place: Philippines: Tuba, Benguet | collected 2017-08-29 | reverse complement strand
GAAATCGCCGGGAGAATTGAGTCGGGCAGGTTTTCCCGGTTCGGAATGCAAACTTACGGAAAGAACCAAAAACAGGAGAAAATTCCTTAGTTTTGACATTCGCTTCATATAACCACCATACCATTTCGAATCAATTTATTTTTGACTGAATGCTTTTTACTCTTCTTTCTCAGGCGGTATTTTGTTCGAACAGATCGCTCAAACAGGTGATGTGAAATACAGGGTGTTCTTTGTTTCCGATCTCTTTCATTCGGTTTCTTTCTTCTGCAATTCCGTCTATGTGGAGCCAGGTTTGCGGTTCACTGTTTTCCGTTTCCAAAGAGGCTTTCACGAAATATTCGTAAGCACCGATTTTGGAGAGATAGATTTTGACTAAGGACGGGTCGGATTGGACCAGTCTTTGCCTAAATAAAAACAAATCGGTTACTTTGGTTCCGATTCTCTCGTAATAATGGTTGAGAACTCTCAAAATATGAAGAAACTCCTCCTTTTTGGATGTGAGTTCTTTCCATTCCTGTGTTGATTGGCTCATTGTTTCCGCCTCCGAACAGGGAGGCGGGAAAGTTACGGACTGGTTCCCCAAATCGGATTCTCACTTGAAAAAATGTTTCCTTTCGGGAAAATGAACGAAACGGGCATGCTCACTCATATTCTTGAAATATTCTGGATCGAAAAGCTGCGTTTCACTCAATACACCTTTCAGCAAATTGCAAAATTGACAGAAGAAGAGTATGAGTTTTCGGGAGAAGGCCGTCCTAAATCCATCGCTTGGGCCGTGGATGAGATGGCTGCCTACGATCGTAATTTTTCCTTTTATCTTCCCCTTTCTATGAGAGTGAGTTCTCTCTTTTTCTTCGCTCCCTATCAGGAGAACGAAGTGGAAAAGGATATCGAATCCATCCGAGACAAATACACTCCTCCCGCTTTCCCCGTACGTTTTTTGGATATCTCCATCGATTCCGCCAAACAATTGGAAATTAAGGAATCAAGTCCTCAGAGAGATAAACTTTTGAAAGATTGGAGACTCACCTTACTTCGATTAGAAGATCGTTTGTCCAAATTATCTGAAGAAGATGCTTTTAAAAAACGATACGCCTCTCTTTCGGGAATCCATACAATCGCAGGTGCGATCAATAATTCCACTGAGTTCTGTCATTTTCTGTGGAACCAACATGCGGCGCCTTTTATCAATCATGAATCATAAGCGAAACAATAACAAAGAATACACTTCAGGAGAATTACATGGGTAAAATAAAAGTAAAAACACCGTTAGTCGAACTAGACGGCGACGAAATGACAAGAATCATCTGGAAAGAAATCAAAGATCGATTCATTTATCCTTACTTGGACATCACACTCGAATATTATGACCTTGGTGTTGTTTATCGCGATCAAACAGACGATCAAGTGACTACTGATTCCGCAAATGCGATCAAGAAACACGGCGTAGGCGTTAAATGCGCTACCATCACTCCGAATGCGGAACGCGTAAAAGAATACAGTTTGAAACAAGAATGGAAATCTCCTAACGGAACCATTCGTTCCATCTTGGACGGAACCGTATTCAGAAAACCGATCATCATCAAAAACATTCCTGCAGCAGTCAACTCTTGGAAAAAGCCTATCGCAATCGGACGTCACGCTTACGGTGATATCTATAAAAACGTTGAAATGTTAATCGACGGTCCTGGAAAAGTGGAACTCGTTTATACGGATGCTTCCGGTAAGGAAAAACAACGTCTTCTTGTGAACGAATACAAAGGCGGTGGAGTTGCTATGGGGATGCACAACGTGGACAAGTCCATCGAGTCTTTCGCACAAGCATGTTTCAACTACGCATTGTCCGAAAAGATCAGCATCTGGTTCGCAACAAAAGATACTATCTCTAAAAAATACCATGCTCGTTTCCGAGAGATCTTCGATGAAATGGCGAAGAAAAAAGAAGCTGAATTGAAAGCTGCAGGTATTTCTTACAACTACTTCCTTATCGACGATGCGGTAGCGCAGATCGTGAAAAACGAAGGCGGAATGCTTTGGGCTCTTATGAACTACGATGGGGACGTAATGTCCGATATGGTGGCTTCCGGTTTCGGATCTCTAGGACTTATGACTTCCGTACTTGTTTCTCCGGATGGAAAATACGAATACGAAGCGGCTCACGGAACAGTGACTCGTCACTATCGTAAATACCAAAATGGAGAAACAACTTCGACTAACTCCGTAGCTTCTATCTTCGCATGGACGGGTGCTCTTGCGAAAAGAGGAGAGTTGGACGGAACTCCGGACGTAGTGAACTTCGCTGTGAAATTGGAAGAAGCAATCATCGAAACCATCGAAGGTGGAGAGATGACGAAAGATCTTCTTTCTCTTTCTACTGCTTCCACCAAAAAAGAGTTAGATACCTTCCAATTTATGGAAGCGGTTCAAAAGAAACTCGATTCTAAATTAAAGTAAAACCCTTTCTCCCTACCTCGTCCTGAGGTAGGGATTCTCCTTAGAAATTAAATCAATATTTTCTTGATCCATCTCTAAGATAGGTATCATCTGGAGTGTCGCTGGATTTTCATCCGGGAGGAAATATGAGAATTTCTGTCTTCGTAATATTCATTTTAATCGCATCCGCTTTTAGTTCTTTATGGTCAGTTCCTGTCTATAAGGAAGGGAATCGAGTGGAAGTAAAAGACCCTAAAGACGGGAAATACTACAGCGGTATCATCATAAAAGTTCAGAAGGACGGATACTTAATCCATTACGACGGTTATTCGGATAGCTATGATGAAGTGGTTTCATCCGATCGATTGAAAGAAAGAGGGGAGATCGAAGGGGTTCAGTTCATTCAATCGGAAAAGAAAAAAACGGTCATTGTGAACGGCAATCTCAAGACTGGAAATGTAATGGAAGATTTGGAATGGGCGGAGTCGAGCAGTATGGCTTGTTGGCCCGGAATCCGAAACGTGGAATTCGAAGGAAACCAAGTCTTCTATTGGACAGATCTTCCTAAAAAGAGCGAACTGAAGATCACTGTAAAACCGAAAGATCCTAAAAAAAGAATCAATTTATACGCGTTCAGCGGTTTCGATCCGAAATATGTCCCTCCGAAAGTCTATGGGGCCGTTAGCTGTGAAGCATCCCACCCTACTTGGATCGGTCAGCCCGACTTTTCCAAACCTTCCGAACCTCAGTCCGTAGAACTGAGGGCAGTGGGAAATTCCTATAGGGTCTTTATCGGTGTTTCCGGAGCCAAAGACGTTTTGGACGGAGATTACGAGCTCGTATTGGAATTAAAATAGGGGTTTATTATATTCGAATTCTATGTTAGAACGGTTTATAGATTGGTACATCACTGTGATGGCAAACGATACAAATTCGAGCGCCTCATTCAATTCTTTTATTAAATTTCTCCTCCAGGAGGATTTTTCCATCATTCGCGCCAATATGGGAAATCGAACTCTTCATCCTCAGGTGGAAACTGTGGCTTACCTATGGGTTGCCAATAAGTTCGAAAATCTTCTCAACGTTCAGCAGGCGCCTTTATTTCATTCCAGTAAAACATACAACTATCCCGAAGGAGTTTTACAGGAAGCAAGATTCACCGTAGGAGCAGCCCGCACGGATCAGTTCAAGGCAAGCCCCATCCAGTATGTTTTGAAGACTAGGAAGACATATTACTTCTCGTTTTTGGAACATTCAGGGAACATATTTCCCTATTCCATTTTGGAGGAGCTGGCGCAGTACAATACCACCGGTTATGTGGTGATTCCTTTTTTACAGGGGGGAGATCCTTTCGCTTTTATGAGTCTTGCTACGGACAGGCCGGAAGGATTTACAAAAGAACAACTCAATTTTTTGGAAAAAGTGATCCCCATTTTCTCCGTTAGATGGATCGGATTCATGCAGTCAGAGATCACAGAATCCCTGCTAGGGGTTTACCTTGGAAAACATACAGGTTCTCTTGTTTCTTCCGGGAAAGTCTATCGGGGCGACCTGGAAAAGATCAATTCCATTATTTGGTTTTCCGATATTCGTAACTACTCGGGTCTAAGTGAAAATCTTTCTCCCGAAGAAGTGATACAATTATTAAATGGCTATTTCGGAGTGGTCATCCCGAATATCGAAAAGAACGGCGGCGAAGTTCTGAAGATGTTAGGGGACGGAATTCTTGCGGTGTTTCCTTATGAGAACGGCTATAGAAAAAGGGTAGGATTAAAAGCATTGATTGCCGTTCGAAAAGTATTCGAAGACCTGCGTATTTTGAACAAAACGAGGATTAAGGAGACAAAAACACCGATCCGCCACGGAGTGGGGCTTCATCTAGGGGAGATCATGTACGGAAATATCGGTTCTCCAGAAAGATTGGACTTTACTGTCATCGGAGAAGCTGTTAATCTTACCAGCAGAATTGCCGGAATGTGCGGCGTATTAAAAAAGGCCGTTCTTGCCTCTGAGGAATTTGCGAGGGAAGTCGGAGTTCGGTGGGAAAATATAGGTGAACATAAGTTAAAGGGGTTTGCGAATCCCAGAAATATTTACGCAATTCCGGAAGAAGTGAAGCGGTAATACTTTTAATATGGATGCTCAGATACTCACAAACATTTTGAACTCTTTAGATGCTTTGGTGTACGTATCCGATTTAGCGAGCGGGAAAATTCTTTTTGTAAACGATTACGGTAGAAACATCTGGGGAAATATTTCCGCAGACGACGAGGTTTCCAAAGAAACCGACGAACCTGTCTCTTCTTTCTTTACCTGGAGTTCTTCCATCTTGGACACGAACGAGTCCGAGGATGCGAGGCCGCTTTCTTACGAAAGACAATTCGGAAGAGAAGGCGAGTTTTACGAATGTAGAGACACAATCATTCCTTGGAGATCCGGGAAAGCCCGCCTAACTTGCGCTTTTAATATTCATACGAGAAGAGAAAGAGAAAATCTCTATCGAACCGTGTTTCAGGCGGTGTCCGATTCCATCTTCATTCTTAAAGTGGAAGAAGACAGTGTGTTCCGTTTTTTAGGATGTAATCCTTCTTTCCAAGACGGGATCAACAAATCCGAAAGTGAAATCTTCGGAAGAACCATCTCTGAAATTTTCGAAACAAAACAGGCGGAATCTATCCAAAGAAGCTGTAGATCTTGTTTGGAAGTGAAAAACAATATCACTTTCGAATTTTTCGCAGATGACAGAAACCAAAAACAAACTTGGTCGATTCAACTCATTCCCATCTTAGACGAGTTTGGTGAGATTCCTCTCCTCATCGGAGTCGCATCCAACATCACGGACCGCATTCATGCCGAACAGGAGATTCTAAAGTCGAGAGAGGAGTTGAGAGAAGCAAATCAAAGACTTCTGATCGCTATCGACCACTCGAACAAAATGGCAGATACAGCCAAATCCGCAAACGAAGCAAAGAGTGAATTTTTGGCCAATATGAGTCATGAAATTAGAACTCCCATGAATGGAATCATAGGGATGTCTCATCTTCTTTTGGACACGGATCTAAATCCCGATCAGCGTAAATATGCCGATTTAGTCAAAACCAGTGCAGAGTCCCTTCTGCAGCTCATCAACGATATATTAGATTTTTCTAAAATAGAAGCCAAAAAGATGGTACTGGAGCTGACCGAGTTTCATTTGGGCAAACTTTTAGAGAATGTGCTTTTGCTCTTCCAGCCTAAAACCAAGGAAAAGGGGATTTATCTTTCCTACGAGCCTGATCCTGCAATGCCTATTTTTTATATGGGAGACCCTACAAGACTTAGGCAGATTTTAATCAATCTTGTGGGAAATGCGGTTAAATTTACGGAAAAAGGAGGAGTTCGTCTTGCTGTGAATAAAATCAACGAAGCCGATAAATTCCATACCATTAAATTTTCCGTGTTCGATACTGGGATTGGAATTCCTGAATCCAAACTCTCTCATCTATTCGATCCTTTTTTGCAAGTAGAGGCATCCACTTCCCGCAAGTTTGGAGGAACTGGTCTCGGCCTAGCAATCGCCAAACAATTGTCAGAGCTTATGGGGGGAGATATAGGAGTGCAGAGTATTTTGGGACAAGGTTCCGTGTTTTGGTTCACTACTAAATTCGAACTCAGGGGCACTCCAGATTCCAAAGAGTCCGATTTTCCTGCATTCGGCAGAATAGAAAAAAGAAAAATTCGAACCTTTAACGGTAAACGCATATTAGTTGCCGAAGATAATTCCACGAATCAAATAGTGATTTCCGGCATTCTTCGTAAATTCGGAGTCACAGCTAAGATCGTCAATCACGGAAAAGAAGCGGTATCCGCTTTGGAAATCGCAGAATACGATTTGGTTCTTATGGATTGTCAGATGCCGGAAATGGACGGATTCGAAGCGACAGGAGTGATTCGTTCCGAAAGTTCGAATGTTCTAAATAAAAAAATTCCTATCATCGCACTTACCGCCTATGCAATGAAAGGTGATCGAGAAAAATGCCTGGATGCAGGGATGGACGGATATCTTGCCAAGCCGATCGATCCAGAAGCTTTGGAAGAAGTATTGAGCCACTGGTTGGGATAGCGGCTAAAAATAAAAGTAAAAGCCGATGACTAAAGCAAATAGAAGGCCGAATCTCCATTCGTCTCTTCTGTAGAATATCTTACGTCTGAATTTTTTGGGAAACAATTCAGAATAACGGTAAGATATATATCCAGACAATATGGCAGTGATCCCGAAACCCAAAACGGCCCAAGTCTTGTTGTCTGCGGGGAATGAAACTTTGAATACGATTAAAATTCCGATAGCTGCCGCATAGACGAAGCTCAGCAGGATATAAAACTTATTTTTTTTCGATAATCGATTGTTTTGCGATGTTAAATTCTGTGTTCGATTTTTTGCAGAAAGAAAAAGACTTAGAAAAAAATAAAAGAGGGAAGAGAAGATCACCACTAAAAACACTCTGTGTAGAAAATTGAGATCTTGTCCGAAGACTTCATAAACAGATTCCCATCCTGCAGAATGGTAAAGGACCGGCAAAAGAAAAGAAACGATAGGAGCCATCAATATGGTGAACCAGGCGGATCTTCCTTCCGACTTCTTCCATAGGATGCCGAATAGGAATACTACCAAAATGCCTGGAGTGAAATGGGAACTCTGTGCGGAAAGCTCCAGAAAAAAATTCTTTTTTGAATGAGGGTCGTGAATCAGCAGCGCCAGTAATGTGGTGAATGCGGAGAAAAAAAGTAAAAACCATCTTCCTGTTTTTAAGGAATCTTCATCTTCCGTTTGTTTGTCTTCTTTGCCTTCGATTCCTTGCTGTTGTTTCCATCTTCTCCTAAAAGGAAGATAAAAATCGATCGTGAATAATGTGGCTGCGGAGTGAAGCATAGAATCAATGGACGAAAAAATAGCACCTAACAAACCGGCAAGAATCACTCCTACCAATCCGTAACCTGCCGGAACAATGAGAAGAACCAATTGAGAAAATGCTTCATCCGGATCGATTCCTTCCGCTTGTCCGGAATGATTCCAAATATGATAACCTGCCACACCTGTGAGTATGGAAAAAAAAGGAACTGCTAGTTTTAAAAAGCCGCTCGCTAAAATTCCTTTCCTAGCCTCTCTTAAACTGGATGCACCTAATGTTCGTTGAACGACATATTGATTCGTATTCCAGTAGAAGATGTGAAGAAGAAATAAACCGCTGAGTGCCCCTGACCAAGGAAGTAAAGGATGATCGGAAGGAAGATATAAACTCATCCTGCCTGTTCCTAAATCCGTAGCTTCTTTGGCAAAAAGTCCGGAAATACCTCCCACTTCCGGTCTTGTCAGTGTGAGGTAAGCAAGAACCAATCCTGATAAAAGAATAAGAACGGTTTGGATCACATCCGTATATACTACCGATTTTAATCCGCCAAACCAGGTATAAATGGTGGAGGCAAGTGCGAGTAACACCACAAGTTTTTCATAAGTGAGTGAAGGGAAAGATTGTTCCAAAAAAGGAAGAAAGGCTCTGGCTCCTATATATAATCCCGAAGTCAGCTGGATGATGATGAGTATTAGAACGATCAATGAATAGAAGAGTGCGGATGTTTTTCCGTATCTTCCTTCGAGAAACTGTGATAAGGTGAAGAATTTATTTCTGCGAAAAACCGGAAGAAAAACGAATGCTAAAATCAAAATGGCAAAGATGGATCCGAATTCGTAATGGCTTTGTGCGAATCCTACTGAGAAGCCGATACCTAACATTCCTACCAGATGATTGGCGGAGATATTCGTTCCGAAAAGAGAGCCTGCCACTCCCCACCATGGAAGGGTTTTTCCTCCCAAAAAGTAATCTTTGGCGGTCTTTTCTTCTTTTCCTACATACAGGCCTACCCCAAGCACTAGGAAAAAAGTACAAAGAAAGAAAACTGTGTCCCAAATAGAAATCATAGCGGATGAATATTCTGTCATAATAGACAAAACCTGTATATTATTCAAGGAAATGTTCCGTTTTATTAAATTATCTTGAAGATTCCTCTAATTTTTAAGAAATGTTGTAGTTATGCAGGAAAATTTACAGATTCGTTCCCCCGAAAAAAAGGTAGAAGTGGCTTGGTTTTGCGATTTATGCAACGGAGATTACGAATTTTTAGGGGTGCCTGACGGCAAACTCAGGTCCAGTTTCGAACATTGTTCGAATATCATCCGTCTTGCCGATGAATTAGGGTATCAGAATATTCTACTTCCTTCATCTTATCAGGTGGGGCAAGATACTCTTAGTTTCGCTTCCGCAGCATCCGTTTTTACTAAAAATATTTCTCTTCTGACTGCGATTCGATGTGGGGAGATTCATCCTCCTATGCTTGCCAGAACCCTTTCCACTTTGGATCATATGCTGAAAGGACGATTGAATATCAACATTATCTCTTCCGATCTTCCCGGGACTGTTAAGGATTCCAAAACAAGATATCAAATTTCAAAAGAAGTGATTCAAATTCTGCAGCAAGGTTGGACCAGAGACAGAATTCAATTCAAAGGCCAGTACTATGATTTCGGTCTTCCTTCGGATCCTGTGAAATCTTACCAAGTGAACGGGGGGCCTTTGTTGTATTTCGGGGGAATTTCGGAAGATGCAAGAGAGTTATGTGCTGAGTTCTGCGACGTATTTTTGATGTGGCCTGAAACGGAAGATAAACTTGCAGAGACGATGAAAGACTTAAGCCAGAGAGCGGCGAAATACGGAAGAAAGATCGATTTCGGTTTAAGGATTCATTTGATCGTAAGAGATACTGAAAAAGACGCAAGAGATGCTGCCAAACAATTGTTATCTAAATTGGATTTGGAAAAAGCGAATGATATCAAACACAGGGCTTTGGATTCCAAGTCGGCAGGTGTGCTTAGACAGGATGAACTGAGACAAAATGCGGATTCGGATCTTTTCATTGAACCGTACATTTGGTCCGGAGTGGGTCTTGCCCGCTCAGGCTGCGGTTCCGCAATCGTAGGTTCTCCGGAACAGGTTTACGAAAAAATTCAAAAGTACATTTCTATGGGAATCAGAGCCTTTATTTTTTCCGGATATCCTTTGTTAGATGAATGTCGTGTCTTTGCGGATAAGGTTCTTCCTAAACTGGATACGATTCATTTTGCAAAAGCACAAGGAAGGCTTCCCGATTTCGAACCGGTCACACCCCTTACTACAGGAGTTAGAAAATGACGTTGCATCCGATTCAAATTTCGAAAGAAGTTGTTTTTTCCAGACTTGTATACGGGGTTTGGAGACTTCATGAGGACAAGGAAGGGAATTCTTCCAAAAGAATTCTGGAGAAAGTGGAAGTCTGTCTCTCTTTAGGGATCGATACATTCGATCATGCGGATATTTACGGAAACTTCGGGAACGAAGAACTTTTCGGAAAGGCGCTTGCGGAAAAACCGGAATGGAAAACCAAAATCAAACTGATTTCCAAAACGGGAATTCAAATCCCGAATACAAACATACGTACTAAACATTATAATACTGGATCGGAACATATCCTCCGTTCGGCGGAAAATTCTTTACGGAATTTAGGAGTTCCTTCTTTGGATCTTCTTTTGATCCATAGACCAGACCCTCTCCTTCATCCGGAAGAAGTCGCATCTACATTTACAAAATTAAAAACTTCCGGGAAAGTGAAATCGTTCGGAGTTTCCAATTTTACAATTTCGCAGTTTGCCGCTTTACAGAGTAAATGCGATTTTCCTTTAGTCACAAACCAAGTAGAGTTTCATCCTTTTCACACGGAACCTTTGTTTGATGGGACGTTCGATCAAGCGCTTCAATTCGGATTTGCGCCTATGATTTGGTCCCCGACTGCGGGAGGCAGAGTGTTTTCTCCTAATACGGAACAAGAAAAGAATTTGAAGCAGTCTTTGGATGTTTTGGCGAAAAAATACGGAGCCACGCCGGATCAGATTTTGTATTCGTGGTACTTGCGTCATCCGGCAAACCTCATTCCTGTCTTAGGAACGAACGATACGGAAAGAATCCGTTCCGCAGTGAAAGCATTTGAGTTCCCTCTGACTAGAGAAGAATGGTTCGAGATTTTAGAGAAGGGGAGAGGAAGAGAAGTCCCTTAAAGAATCTGTAAGTCTACTTGTAGTAACAAGGGCAAAAAGGTGAAAACTTTTGTAAAAAATTTCTGAAAACAGGAAAGCAACTTTTCAAAGTCCTTATCCCATGATAGAGAGAGGTCATTGGGTGGCGGGTTCAGTTCCCCACCCTTCAATCAGGGCGGGGAGAGTATACCCTCCTCCCCTCGAAGTTCTGCTACTCTTCTTCCGAATCCCAGCCTATGGAATAGATGGAACCGGCTACGATAGAAAATAGAGTTTGGTATCCTGCCCAAACCCATAAAAGGGAAGTGGGAGCAAATTGAGTCAGCGTGGAAAGAAACAATGTAGGACCTACCACAGCCCCCAAAGAGAATAAAATCCCGAATCCAAGGCCGCCTAAAAGTCCTTCCGGCAGACCTTCTCTTGCATAAGCAAAAAGGATCGCCATAAATAACGACTGGATCAAATCTCCAGCGACAGGTCCCAGCCA
>VFQU01001894.1_pt1 | contig 11030 bp, 7 predicted proteins | sample 3512311 | NCBI WGS metagenome assembly VFQU01 (sample SAMN10412377, study PRJNA504923) | tailings metagenome | isolation source: Relicate 3 Philex TSF3 active mining site | place: Philippines: Tuba, Benguet | collected 2017-08-29 | reverse complement strand
GCCGCACAAGCTTCTGGTCTTCCAACCACCACACCTCGTCCGCCAGATGGCGAAACACTTCCGCGTCACCGCTGGCCGCCACGACCAGACCCTGCGCCCGTTGCTGCTGGCGCGCCTGATTGAGCCAGGCCAGTCGCGTGGGCAAGTCCAGCGCACTCAGGTTCGGACAGACCAGCGCTCCAGCTGGCGCCGTCTCCAGCAGCTCCGCGATGCCACTCCTCGGGCCATGCCCAATCAGGCCCAGAAAGGTTCCCGCAGGCAGGCTGGCGCTAAACTGATCAAAGCGAATGGACATGCTTTCCAGAATAGCTGTGCTGGCACTGGCTGCTTCGCTCGAGGCGCGCGAAATTGTGCTCAAGCCCGGCGTCACGCTCCTCGATGAGCCCATGCGCCTTGCCGCTGCGCCAGAAGGCGTGCGGCTCGTCGCGGCCCCGGAAGGCTCGACGCTGAAGGCTTCTCCCCGCTTTCAGGGTGAGGCACTGATTGTGGCCCGCGGCGTGCGCCGCCTCAGCATCGAGAACGTACACCTCGATGGCAACCGTGGCCAATTGGAGCGAACTTTTCCCATCGCCCCCTACGACAAGGCCTTCGTCGACTTCTACCCCCTGAACGGCATCCTCATCGATGACTGCGAAGGCGTCATCCTCCGCAACCTCTCTATCCGGCAAGTTGTGAACTTCCCGATTCTCGTGGCCCGTTCCCGCCAGGTCCGCATCCAGTCCTCCCAAATCGAGTACTCGGGTTCGCTCGACGCCAATGGCAAGAACAACACGACCGGCGGCATTCTCCTCGAAGAAGGAACAGCCGATTTCGAGGTTCGTTTCGTCAAGCTGCGGGCCATTCGCGGCAATGCCATCTGGACGCATTCCCGCTACGAAAGCCCGCGCAACCGTGACGGGCTCATCCAGGAAAACGAAGTCAACGGCAGCGCCCGCGACGCCATTCAGATCGGCCACGCCACCAATGTGCGCGTCGTGCAGAACGCCATGTTCAACATCGGCTTCCCGGTCAATCTGGTGGACATGGCCAACGGCGGCATTCCTGTCGGCATCGATACCGCCGGCAATGTAGACGAGAGCCTCTATGCTGAAAACCTGATTCAGGAAGTGAACGGCAAGTGCTTTGATCTCGATGGCTTTCACCATGGCGAGGTCCGCTCCAACCGCTGTTACAATGCGAAATCCCCCAAATCCTACCCCCATGGACACTTCGGCATCGTGCTCAACAACACCAACCCCGACATGCGCAGCGAGGCCATCGTGATCGAGGATAACGAGATTGAGGGCATGAACTTTGGCGGCATCTTCCTCATTGGCCGCAATCATGTCGTGCGGCGCAACCGGCTTCGTTTCCTCAATCTTGCCGGCTGCACCGAAAGTCACGGTAAGGGTTTCGAGTGCTACTACGGCGAAAACGAACCCGATCTGCTCCGCAGCGGCATCTATCTCGGCAAAGGCGCCGAGCGGCCCGACCCGGCGCACCGCATACTCATCGAGGACAACCTCATCACCGGCTTCCGCATGGACGAACGCTGTGTGGGTTTCTCCCCGGCGGCTCAGAAAGACACGATTCAGCAGGTGCGCAATGCCTGCATCAGTGTGGAAAGGAAGCAGCAGTGAGCGTTCAGGAACAGATGCGGGCCGATTGGAACCGCCGTGCTCGTGAGGATGCTCACTATTACGTCGCCTTTGGCCGCCATGAGCAGGATGAAGCGGAGTTTCTTGCGACGGCCGCCGACGTCTTGCGCGGCCTCGAGCGGGAACTCAGGCGTGGTTTGCCCGGAACGAACCCACGTGCCCGCCGCGCGCTCGAAATCGGTTGTGGGCCGGGCCGGTTGATGAAGCCTCTGTCGGCCCAGTTTGGCGAGATTCATGGCGTCGATGTCTCCGATGAGATGGTAGCCCTCGCCCGGCAGCGCCTGGCCAATATCCCCCATGCCCACGCCCACGCCGGCAGCGGCGCCGACTTGCGGCAGTTCGCCGATGACAGCTTCGACTTCCTGTACAGCTACGCCGTCTTCCAACACATTCCCGAAGCCGAGGTGGTTTTCTCCTACCTGCGGGAAGCTGTGCGCGTGCTGAAGCCGGGCGGGCTGATGCGCTTTCAGGCGAATAACCTGACTGCCGAACGCACCGCCGCCGCCACGTGGCATGGGTGTTCCATCGAAGCCGATGAAATCCGCGCCTACGCCGCGGCTTATGGCTTGCGTCTGCTGGCGCTCGAAGCAGTGAAGACGCAGTACATGTGGGTCACCCTGCGCAAGCCCGAACAGAACGAACCCAATGCCTCGGGGCAGGCCATCCGTATTCGCCGCATCACCAACAGCGAATCCAGTGAGCCGGTTGCTCCCCATCGCGGCCGCTATGCGGCCCTTTCGCTTTGGCTTGAGAACCTGCCCCCCGCCGCCGACCTGCTGAGCCTCGAACTCAAGGTTGGTGGAAAGCCGGCCCGGCTGACTTACCTCAGTGCCCCCGAGGCCGACGGACTCTGCCAGTTGAATGCGGTTCTGCCGGCCGGCCTGCCCACCGGCATGTTGCCCGTGGAGCTGCGATGGAACGAAGCCAATGTCGCCCAGTGTGGCTTTCGCATCATCCCAGCCCCCCCGGCCGTGCCGCGGCTGGTGGAGGTGGTGGACGGTCTCGACTATCTCTCCGGGACGCGTATCATCAGCGGCAGCGTCAAGGTGTTCGTCGAAGAACTGCTGACGCCGGAAGCCTTCACGGCGAGCGTGGACGGTCAACCCGCCACAGACTATTCCATCCTGTGTACTGACCCCATGCCCCCGCGGCACGAAATCAACTTCCGCCTGCCCGCTGGTCTGCCCCCAGGTGCTCACTCGCTGCGGTTGCAGGCTGGCCGCCGTCTGGTGGGCGTCGTGCCCATCGAAGTCATTCCCACCACTCTGCCGGAGGTTCAATAGCCCATGTCAATTCTCTTGCTGGCCGCCGCCAGCCTTTTCGCCCAGGACTGGCAGGCCGGCATCGCCGTCCGCAACATCACCCCTGAAGGCCCCATCTGGATGTCCGGCTACGCCGCGCGCAAGAAGCCCAGCGAAGGAGTGATCGCCCCGCTGCACGCCAAGGCACTGGCCCTCGATGATGGCCGCGGCGGCCGCGTGGTCTTCGTCACCACCGACATCATCGGCTATCCCCGCAACATCGCCGAAGAAATCGCGATTGCCGCCCTGAAGCAGTACAAACTGGAGCGGTCCCAGTTGGTGCTGAACGCCTCCCACACCCATAGCGGCCCGGTAATCTGGCCCAATCTTTCCTCCATGTACTTTCTCGAAGCTGCTGAGCAGGCCAAGGTGGAAGCCTACACCCGCCGTCTGGTGACCGAGGTCACCACCGTGATTGGCGCCGCGCTGGCTGACCTCAAACCTGCTCAGGTAGAGCGCGTCACCGGTAAGGCCACTTTCGCCAAGCACCGCCGCCTGCCCACCCCGGAAGGCATCAAGAACGCCCCCAATGAGACGGGCCCGGTGGACCACAGCGTGCCTACCGTGCGTGTGCGCCGCGCTGGTGCGGCCGGCAACGCCGTGCTCTTTGGCTACTCTTGCCATAACACCACCATGACCGGCGAGTTCCACATGCTGGGCGGCGACTACGCCGGGTTTGCTCAAGCAGAAGTGGAGGCGCGCCAGAGTGGCTACACCGCACTGTTCGCCACCGGCTGCGCGGGCGACCAGAACCCCTATCCCCGCAGTTCTCCCGATCTCGCCCGCCAGCACGGCAAAGCCCTCGGCGATGCCGTCATCACTACACTGGCCATGCCCGGCGAGCCGCTGCGCGGCCGCATCCGCTCCCGCTTTCAGGTGGTGGACCTGCCCTACCAGCCCTTCGGCCGCAATGATTTCGAGGCTGAGCTCAAGTCGAGTGACGTCTTTGTCAAAAGGCGCGCTGAACATGTTCTGAAAGCCATGGACGAGCGCCAGCTGTCTTCCCGGTTGCCCTACCCGATACAGGCCATTCAGCTGGGGCAGGCCAGAGTAGTGACCCTGGGTGGGGAAGTCGTGGTGGACTACTGCCTGCGCCTCCGCAAGGAACTCAACGACCCCAACCTCTTCGTCATGGCCTACTCGAACGATGTCATGTGCTACATCCCCACCCGCCAGCAGATTGCCGAAGGCGGCTATGAAGCCAAGGAAAGTTTTGTCTACTACGGCCAGCCCGCCCCGCTGAGCGCTGAGGTGGAAGACATCATCATCAATCGCGTGAAGTCCATCATCGGGAGCCTGCGCTAATGCACCGCCGCAGCTTTCTCCTGTCCCCAGCCCTGTTGGCGGCCCAGAATACCCGCCCACAAATCACCCATGGTGTGCAGTCCGGTGACCCTGGGCCGAATCATGTTCTGCTCTGGACGCGGGCTGACCGCCCATCTCGCATGCTCATCGAGGTTGCTTCCGACGAGCGGTTCACGCGGGTGATTCAGAAACTCCGCGGTCCTCACTTGCTGCCCTCCACCGACTACACAGGCCGGCACGTGCTGACGGACTTGCCTGCAGGCGCGGATCTCCACTATCGCGTCACGCTCGAAGACCTGCGCGACGGTCGCACTCTGAGTGAGCCCGTCACTGGCCATACCCGCACCGCCTCTTCCACCCCGCGCAACGTGCGCTTTCTCTGGAGTGGCGACATGGTGGGCCAGGGCTACGGCATCAACCCAGACCTCGGCGGCATCCAGATCTTCCGCCGCATGCTGGAGCGCCAGCCGGACTTCTTCCTGCATTCGGGTGACACCATCTATGCCGACGGCCCCGTGCCTGCGCAATGGACACCGCCCGAGGGTCAGCTCTGGCGCAACGTGGTGACCGAAGCCAAGAGCAAGGTGGCCGAGACGCTCGCTGAGTTTCGCGGCTGCTACCAGTACAACCTGCTCGACGACCACGTGCGGCGCTTCAACGCCCAAGTGCCGCAGGTCTGGCAGTGGGACGACCATGAGGTATCGAACAACTGGTCACCCGGGAAAGACTTCTCCGGTGACCCGAAATACACCGAAAAGAGTGTGGCGCTGCTGGCTGCCCGCGCTGGCCAGGCCTTCCGGGAATATGCGCCGATGATTCTGAATGCGCAGGAAACTGAGCGCGTTTACCGCAAAATCTCTTACGGTCCTTTGCTGGAAGTCTTCCTGATTGACATGCGCAGCTACCGCGCAGCCAACAGTCACAACCGCCAGACGGCGGAAGGCCCGGAAACAGAGTTTCTCGGCAAGGCGCAGCGCGCCTGGCTCAAGCGCGAATTGAAAGCTTCTCGCGCCACCTGGAAGGTGCTGGCAGCGGACATGCCCATCGGGCTGTTGGTGGGAGATGGTAAGGACCAGCAGGGCCGCCCCATGTTTGAAGCCATTGCCAATGGCGAAGGCCCCGCGCTGGGCCGCGAATTGGAAATTGCCGACCTGCTCTCCTTCCTGAAGCGCGAGCGTATCCGCAACACGGTCTGGCTGACCGCCGACGTGCACTACACCGCCGCTCATCACTACCACCCCAACCGCGCCCAGTTCACCGATTTCGACCCCTTCTGGGAATTCGTGAGCGGTCCGCTGAATGCTGGCACTTTTGGTCCCGGTCAGACTGACTCCACCTTTGGCATCGAGGTGAAGTTTGCCAAGGCGCCACCCAAGGGCCAGTTCAATCTTTCGCCCCGCCAGGGTATGCAGTTCTTTGGCGAAGTGGAAATCGATGCCCGGACTCGCGCTCTCACCGTAACCCTGCGCGACCTCACTGGCGCGGGGCTCTTCACTCAGAAACTGGACCCCGCCGCATGACCCGGCCCCACGCCACTGCGAGGTTGGCTTGCGCTTAGCCACCCATGGCCGCTGGATTGTCGAAGCCGCCACGGGCAAACCCTTGCTGCTGCGCGGTGTCAATCTGAGCGGTATGGAATACACGCAGGAACCTCTGGCCGGCATCACCGCGGATGAGGTCCGTGAAATTGTGCAGGGCTGGAATTGCGACATCGTTCGGCTGCCCTTTGTGCAATCGCGCGTCAGCGATGTCTTCTACGTGGATGAACTACGCCAGATCGTGGACTGGCTCTGGAATCTCGGCGCCTTCACGATTCTGGACTTGCAGTGGCTCTCACCCGCCACACGGGTAGCGCCGGAGCCGGACCTCGACTCCATCTCGTGTTGGGACAACCTCGCCCGTGCCTTTGCCGATTGCCCGCACGTGATTTTCGATTTACTCAACGAGCCGCATGATGTACCCCTTGAGCGCTGGCGCGAGTGGGCCACCGTGCTTGCGGGAACGGTTCGCGCTGTCGACCCCGAGCGGCTGCTGATGGTGAGCGGGATGGATTGGGGCTACGATCTGCGCGGCGTGCCGCTTGACCTGCCTCACATCATTTACTCCACTCATGTTTACCGTTCCAAAGGGACGCAGTGGGATGATTGCTTCGGCTCATTAGCCGACACTTTGCCCGTATTTGCGGGTGAGTTCGGCGGCGGCGAAGAAGACCTCGCCTGGGGCGCCCGGTTGCTGGACTATATGGATCAGCGGCAAATGGGTTGGACGGCGTGGAGCTGGCGGGACCGCCCGCATCTGCAACAAGCGGGAGAACCCACTCGCTTTGGCCGTCTGGTGAAGGCTAGGCTAGCACCTGCTTGATGACTTCCCCTTCCACATCGGTCAGGCGCATCTGGCGCCCGTTGTAAGGGTAGGTCAGCCGCGTGTGGTCAAAGCCCAGGCAATGCAGGATGGTCGCGTGCAGGTCATTTACGCTCTTCTTCTCTTCTTCCGCCGCCAGGCCAAACTCGTCGGTGGAGCCCACGATGGTGCCGCCCTTGACGCCACCACCCGCCATCCAGATGGAGAAGCCATAAGGGTTGTGGTCACGGCCATCCATGCGTTGCGAAATCGGCAAACGGCCGAATTCCCCGTGCCAGATGACCAGGGTGGAATCAAGCAGGCCCCGTGCCTGGAGGTCCGTGAGTAGACCCGCGATGGGCTTATCGGTCTCCCCGCAGTGCATTTCGTGGTTCTCCCGGATGTCCCAGTGCGCGTCCCAGCTTTCCTGAAAGTTGCCGCCGCCGGAGAAGAGCTGCACATAGCGTACGCCCCGCTCCACGAGCCGCCGTGCCATCAGGGCTTGCCGACCGAAGTATTCGCTGATGGGCTGATCGAGGCCATAGAGGGACTTGGTCGCTTCGCTTTCCTGACCCAGGTCTACGGCGTCGCTGGCCTCGGTCTGCATCTGGTAGGCCAATTCATAGGACGCGATGCGCGCGGCCAGTTCGCTGTCCTGCGGGTTCTTGGCCAGATGCTCTTCGTTCAACTTTTGCAGGTAGGCCAGCCAGCGGCGTTGCCGCGCATCGTCCATTCCCTTGGGGGGCTTGAGGTCCACAATCGGGTCGCCTGTGGAGCGGAACTGCGTCCCCTGATAGGCGGCCGGCATAAAGCCGTTACCCCAGTTGGGCGCCCCGCCAATGGGGCCGCCGCGCGGGTCGCTGAAGACGACGAAGGCCGGCAGGTTCTGATTCTCCGTGCCCAGGCCATAGGTCACCCAACTGCCCATGCTGGGGTAGCCGGCCTGTATGAAGCCGGTGTTCATCTGGTAGAGCGCCGGCGCATGGTCGTTCGATTTGGAATACATCGAACGGATGAGCGCCAGCTTGTCTGCGTGTTTGGCTACGTGCGGGAATAGCGACGATACATCCATGCCGCACTGGCCATGCTTCTGGAATTCCCAGAGCGAAGGCATCAGCCCGCCCGGAGTCCCCTGCGAGGGAACGATGCTCTTGCCCGGGATGGTCTCACCGGCGTGCTTCACCAGGTAGGGCTTGGGATCAAACGTGTCGATGTGGCTGACGCCGCCGTAGCAGAAGATGGAAATCACCGCCTTGGCTTTGGCCGGAAAGTGTGGCTGGCGTGGCTTCATCAACGAAGCGCCGCTCATCAGTTCCGCCGCCGCCAGGCCGGCAATGCCGCCGCCTACCCGGTTCAGTAATTCCCGCCGCGACCAGAATCTCTTTTCCATGGCTCTCACTTCCTAGGGGATGTAAACGAATTCGTTGGCGTTGAACAGTGCCTGGCAGAAGTCGGTCAACGCGTCTTTGCTGGTGGCGAGAAACGCCTGCGCCCGCTCCACTTCTGTCGCAGTCGGCAACCGCGAGAAGGCATGCTCAAAAGCCAGGCGGATCAACTTTGCCTCGTCTTCACCCGCCTCAGCCTTTAACCGCTCTGCGAAGCGGCGGGCATGAAGCGCCACAAAGCTGTTGTTCATCAGAATGAGGGCTTGTGGCGCCACTGTCGAGCGGTTGCGGCGCGCGCAGGAACTGATGGTGTCCGGTTTGTCGAAGACCTCCAGCATGGGCAGCGGAATGCTGCGCTTGGAGAACACATAGATGCTGCGCCGCCAGGTGGAAGGGTCATCGTCAGGCCGGCCATTCCAGGTGCGCTTCGAAGAAGCCTGAAACAGGCTGGGGTCGATGTAGGGGAATACCGGCTCGCCACCTACTTGCCGGTTCAGCGAGCCGGCCACAGCCAGCATCGAGTCGCGCAGAATTTCCCCTTCCACGCGCCGCCGCGGCATGCGCCACAGCAGCCGGTTGTCCGGGTCTTTGGCCAGATTGGCTTCCATATCGTCACTGCGCATCTGATAGGCCGCTGACATCAGCATCAGCTTGTGGATGCGCTTCATCCGCCAGCCGCCTTCCATGAATTCCACACTCAGCCAGTCGAGCAATTCGGGGTGGGTGGGGCGCTCGCCCATACGGCCAAAGTTGTTCGGCGTACGCACGAGGCCTTCCCCAAAGTGATGCTGCCACATGCGGTTGATCATGACGCGGGCCGTCAGGGGATTGTTTTCGTCAGTGATCCAGCGGGCGAAACCGGCGCGGCGATAGCTGGTTTTGGCTTCAGCCGGCGGGGCAGGGAAGGGCCATTCGCCGTCATGGGCCACGCTGATAACCCCGGGCTGCATCACTGACCCTTTCTGGCTGCCGCGGTGCAGAAAGTAGCTGGGCGTGGGGGTAGGCCCGGCCTCGGTAATGGCCATCGCCGTGGGCAATGGCGCCGGTTTCTGTTTGTCGAGCGCGGCAATCTGCTTGTTCAATTCGTCGTACCGGGACTTGTCAGCCGCGGAAAAACGGTTGGGCAAGCTTTCCGGAGTCCCCATGAGGGTTTTCTCAATCTGGGCCACGTTCAGTTTCTGGCCTTCGGTTCGCTGTTCCGGTGGGGTGGCCAACGCCTCCTTCATATAGGGAGGGAGGGCCGCTTTCCGCTCTGCCACATAGGCATCCTTATAAGGCTTTACCAGCGCTTCCAATTCCTTCTTCAGCGGGGCCTGGAGTTCCTGGATACGTTTGGTTTCCGCCTTGTGCTTGTCTACTTCGGCTGCGGAAACCAGCGGCTTATCCTCGGCCTTGGTGGGCCAGAAGACCGCCTGCAAACGGTAGTAGTCTTTCTGCGGAATCGGGTCGAACTTATGGTTGTGGCAGCGGGCGCAACCTACCGTCAGCGCCAGCAAACCATTGGAAGTCGTGGCCACCACGTCATCCAGCTCGTCGAGGCGGGTCTGCTCGGTCTTGATGTTGTTCTCGGGCCCCAGCCGCAAGAAACCAGTCGCCATCAGGGCATCTTGCGAACCCGGATACAGCTCATCTCCCGCCAGTTGTTCCAGCAGGAAATCCTTGTAGGACTTATCAGCATTGAAGCTCCGCGTCAGGTAATCGCGGTAGCGCCAGGCATTATCACGGTCGCGGTCATACTCGTAGCCTCCGGAATCCGCATAGCGTGCGACATCCATCCAGTGTCGGGCCCAGCGCTCGCCATAGTGTGGGGAGGCCAGGAGATGATCGACTACTTTCTCCCACGCGTTGGGTGACTGGTCGGCCAGGAATGCCTCCACTTCCTCGCGTGTGGGCGGCAGGCCAATCACATCGAGGTAGATGCGGCGAATGAGCGTTCGGCGGTCGGCCTTGGGGGCGGGGGTGAGTCCCTTTTCCGTCCATTTTGCCGCCAGAAAGCCATCAATGGTGGTGGGACTGCCGGGTTTCTTGACCGGCTTCTGGAAGGCCCACCATGCCCGTTCACGCGCGGTGATGGGTCTTTCTTCGAGTTTTGCCAGCGCCTTGGCCGCCTCTTCCGCATTGACGGAAGTCGGGCTATCCCACGCCGCGCCCTGATCAATCCAGTCCTTCAGAATTCGTATCTGCTCTGCCGTCAGGGGCTTATTCGGCGGCATGTGCGGCTCTTCAAGCTGCGCGGCAAAGCGATAGAGCCGGCTTTCCATGGCCTTGCCGGGCACCAGTGCGGGACCGCGTGAGCCACCCTGCACGGCCTTTTCGCGCGAAGTGAGGTTCAGGTCCGCCGATGTCAGCCCCGCTGCCCCATGACACGGTGCACAGTTCTGTTGAATTACTTCGATTGCCTGCTGCCCGGAAAGCATCAGCGCCGAAAGCAGCAAAGGACACACGATCCGCATCATGCTCGTAATTATATGAAAAGGGCTGCCTTGCGGCAGCCCTTTTTCCAACGATGGATTGGTTTTGTGCTTACTGCTTGCGACGGCGGGCATAGGCCAGACCGAGCAGGCCAGCGCCCATCAGCGCGTAGGTGGAAGGCTCAGGAATTTCGCCACCACCGTTGGTGCCATTGCCGTTGGAGCCGTTGGAGGCGCTAGCGACAACGCGGAGGTTGTCGAACAGCACCACGTCACCGGCGTAGTTGAGTTGCGAGTCCGCGCCTACGAAGGTGAAGGAGATCGAATTGATAACCGGCACGGAACCATCGGCCACGAAACCGGCCTGCAGGCCAGTGCCCGTGCAGTTGCCAGAGACGAAATAGTTGCAGCTATTGGTCGCCAGATTGTAGACAGTCGGGAGGCCGTTCACCGTGAAGTAGTTCGCGGACGAATCGGAGTTGAAGTAGTCGATCAGGAATTCCGTCACGGTAGCGCCCGAGAACGTAAAGGTCAGCGTGCGCAGGAAGTTGTTCGAGTTGGTCGCGTTCAGATTGCCAGCCAGGGTGCTCAGATATTGACCGCTCAGAGAGCCGCCAAACTGGGTGATGTCATTCGCGAAGCTCGAAACGC
>VFQU01001893.1_pt1 | contig 11037 bp, 6 predicted proteins | sample 3512311 | NCBI WGS metagenome assembly VFQU01 (sample SAMN10412377, study PRJNA504923) | tailings metagenome | isolation source: Relicate 3 Philex TSF3 active mining site | place: Philippines: Tuba, Benguet | collected 2017-08-29 | reverse complement strand
TCCAGCCGGTCGGATTCTTTCATCGCAATCGTGCCAAGGTTCCCGTGCACCATGTGCTTCGAGCAACGCTTTACCCACATGAGGATTCATGGGTGTTTCAAGATGTGCAGGAGGACGGGCCAGCCTTTGCCGCACAGATCAAGCCAGGTGACACGCTGCTCGCCGTCAACGATACGCCCTTGACGCCACCCGAGCCAGTGCGATTTCCTGCCGGCGCGCCAGCGTCGATCCTAATTCGGCGCCGCAACGGTAGCGAGGAACGCATCGTGCCGCAAGCGCTCCCGCCAGACGAGGTGCGCCGCAATTCCGTTCGCACGGACTTGCTCGAAAACGGCGTCGGCTATTTGAAGATCACTCGCTTCCCAGGATTGGTCGGGGTAGACATGGCCCGAGACATCGACGCCGCCGTTCAAACACTCTCTGAATGCCGCTCACTCGTGATGGATCTGCGCGGAAATCCCGGGGGTGGTTCCGCGAATTTGCGCCTGATGAGCTACTTGACGCCGGACAAAAAGCCCGTCGGCTACAGTCTGACCCGGCCGCGTGCAGAACGTGGATATCGCCGGGAGGAGCTGGCACAGTTCTGTCGCATTCCGACTAGCAAGCTCGCCCTCATCGGGCTCGCCCTTCGATTCAAATTTGCGGACAAGTCCATCGTCGTCGTTACCGAGGGCTTGAAGCCGCCAAAGTTCCAGGGCCGTGTCGTACTGCTGGCGAACGAGCACACCGTAAGCGGCGCCGAGATCGTTGTAGGTTTCGCGAAGGACCACGGAGTGGCACGGATCCTGGGCACCCGCACTGCCGGGCGGCTCTACGGGTGGAGCTCCTTCCCAATCCAGCAGGACTACCGCCTCACCATCCCGGTGAGCAACTACATCACATGGGAAGGAAAGTGCTTCGAAGGGACCGGGATCGAGCCTGATATCGAGGTGGCATTCTCTCCTGAAGCCGCGCGGGAGGGACGTGATTCGCAGTTGGAGGAGGGGGCCAAGATCGCCGCCAGTCTTTAGTTTGGAAAAGAGGAATTTCATCCGAGAGGTACAACAGAAATGCCGGGGAAGCAGAAATTACAACTGTTCATTGCACTGTCGCTTGTTTTCCATGCGACCGCTTTTGCTCAGATAGGCGACGCCCAGTCGATCCTTGCTGAAGCGGAACGACTTTTCTGGTTGGACAACTGGATGAAGTCTCGCCCACTCTACGAAAAAGCTGAAGCCCTCTTCGACGCCCAGGGCGACCAGCGAAACGCAGCACTTGCAAGGATCAGTCGTTTGCGAGCCGACGCGGATAGCATCTCCTATCCAGAAGTCAGCCTTCAACTGGCGAGGGAACTCGCGAATCCAGCCGTGAGGTCCGACCCGAGCGTCCTCCTTCGCTGCCTAATAGTCAAGGCGACCATAGACCTCAGCATTGACCCTTCTGTTTCAGCGCAAGCATGGCGGGACGCCTTAGGTCTGGCAATTTCACTCAATGATTCGCGTTGGGCGACGAGGATTGAAGGTGAACTCGGGATAATCCTCTTCCTTGAGGGTAAGAGTACTGAGGCGAGGATGTTGATGAACAAAGCAATGCAGGCAGCCGTATCTTCGGACGATCTCGCCGGACAAATTCGAATTCAATCCTTAATCGGGGTGGGGCTTTCGGAACTTGGTGAGTACGAGCGCTCCCTTCGTTTTTTTGACACAGCTTTAGCACTGGCGCGGAAGAATTCGGATCTTCGATTTCCTCTAATGGCACACATGGGCAAAGCTCATTCACTGAATGTGTTGGGCCGAACGAGTGAGGCGCAGGAGTTTCTAAATCGCGCTGCGCGCTACGTGGAGGAAATCGGAATGAACGTATATCGCGCTGACATCCTCCAAGCGTTGGCCGAAAGTGCCATCAGGAATCGCGATTACAACAACGCCAAGGCTCTCTTGATGGACGCCATTCAGTCGGCAGAGAAGTTTGCCATGCCCAGACCGCGAGCTGCGTCGCTACTCACCCTAAGCAGAATCTGCCGGGACATGGGAGAGTTCGAGAAGGCGGATGAATTCGCCTCGGAAGCCATCATTGCCGCGCGCAAACTTGTCGACATGTACGTGCTTCCAAGACATCTTGCCTCGGCCGCGGAAATCAAGGTTCAGATCGACAAGATAGCTGAGGCTGATTCACTCTATGAGGAAGCGGGCGACTTGATCGAAGCCATGTTGGTAAATGTTCCGAGTGCGAGGCTGCGGAGCCGACTCATTGCAGCAATGAGTGAAGTCTACGTTGGCCATTTCGCACTCGCCGTCGAAAAGCTCAAGGACGACAAGCGATCGTTCGAGATCCTGGAGCGAGCCCGCGGTCGTGCCGCGGCGGATGCTCTTCGAGCATTGCCCGCGCAGCAGCCCAGTAGTCAGGGAATGAAGGGGCCCGCAGAGCGCCAAATCGCAGCCTTGCAAATTCGCCTCCAGCAGGCGGAAACACCGCGGATTCGAAAAGATCTTCTCAATCAACTGGCATTAGCCGAAGAAGCGCTGTCACCACTTCACTTGGATCAACATCGATTCACTAAATTCCTGCGCGGCGATCCGGTTCAGCTCGATGCCCTGCGCGAGACCATGCGCGATGACGAGTTAATCGTAGAGTACGTGCTGGCGGACCCAGCTTCGTTTGCAGTCGTCATTTCAAAGGATTCCATTCGTATTCAGAAGCTGGCGAGCAAAGCCACTATTGATGGGTTAGCCCAACGTTTTCATGGTGAGCTGAAAAACAAGGAATCGGCGGCAGCACCATCCGGCGTGACACTGGCATCCGAACTACTGCGGCCCATCCGAGAGATATCTAACAGCAAGCGCGTGATCTTCGTCCCCGACGAAATCTTGCACCTCACTCCATTTGATGCCCTCCCGTCAGGTCGAACCGGTTACTTGGGAAACCAAAAGATCATTTCAGTAGCACCGTCTGCGACTGTCCTCCAGTTGATCCGCACCAACCGCAAAGTCGAGACTCGGACCGCGAGCCTGCTAGCAGTCGGCAACGTGGCGTACCCCGCCAGCGGACCTTCTCCAAACACCACGCGGGAAACGCGTGGGATGTTCGATGCCACCGGCAGCGCTATCACTGCGCTACCATCAACCGCCGATGAAATCGCAGCAATTTCTGCTGTCGCCGGCCCCAGGACGGTGGTATTGGAAGGACGGGCCGCGACCGAGAAGGCCCTCAAATCACAGCCGCTCCGGTCATTTTCGATCTTGCATCTCGCAGTGCACGGAGTTGCCGACTCCAAGTTCCCAGATCGTTCCGCGCTCGTGTTCGGTTCCGACGCCGCTGCTCATGAAGACGGATTACTCCAGGTTCGGGAGATTGAATCGCTCCCGCTCAATGCTGACCTCGTGACTTTGTCCGCCTGCGATACCGGTGCCGGTCGCATCCAAGGCCAGGAGGGCGTTGCCAATATCGTTCGCGCCTTCCTTTACGCCGGCTCGCGGTCCATCGTGTCGACCCTCTGGGAAGTGGACGACACATTCACTGCGGCTCTGATGAAGCGCTTCTACGCAAACCTGGCCGCCGGACGTGATGTCAGCGACGCCTTGCGTCTTGCCAAGCTTGAAATGCGCCGTCGCCTGGGCCCCAACGCTACGCCATACTTCTGGGGTCCCTTCACTGTAGTAGGCGATGGGCTAACGCGAATCCAGTTTGCCCGCACCGCGAAATAGGCCGGACCATGATTTGAAACTGGGATGTCCCATCGGCTGGTCCATTACCGCTTCGCCACGTCACGCAACCGCAAATCACGGCTGAAGGCAACAGGCCGACGCACCATTCGCTCGGCCAGAAACGTCTCAACATCCTCGCGTCGAAAGCGAAGCAGTTTCCCAATGCGCACAACCGGGATTCGTGGCTCTTTCACGGTGGCGTGGTCCTGCACCCAGTCCACCGAAACATCCAACCAGGAGGCAACCTCACGTGGCGTCAGTAGCTTTTCAAGGGGGAGATTCTTTGCGTCCATGGACCCTTTTAGAACAGGTTCCAGTCCTCGCAAAAGGAGGGCGATTTTGCCGCGGACTCCTTAACGCAGCGAAAACAAAGAATGGTGGGAAATCTAACTGATTGAAAAGAAATGGTGGGCCTGTGCAGACTCGAACTGCAGACCTCTACCGTGTCAAGGTTAGTGTCGCATATCAGGTGATTGATTCTATTGGGGGATTTTGCCGCTTTGGAGTGCCCTGACAGGGGGTGGGACTCCTTAACGCAGCGAAAAAGCAGCGAAAGACGTCAATCACTTCGTTGCTTCTTTTCTGGGATGTCCTCGGGTTCGCCAAGGATGCGATCCAAAGCTTCAATTGACTCGCGAACACTTCGGGCAATTGGCTGCACATAGATGTCCGCGGTGGTCGCGGAACGGGAGTGGCGCATCTGAGCTTGAATGTCCTTCAGGTCGCCGCCGGCTTCGTTCGCGAGGGTGGCGAAGGTGCGTCTCATGATCTGACAGTTCACTCGAATCCCGAGCTTTTCGGCCACCGGCTTTAGTTTCCGATTCACCCAGTTGTGATAGTCGAGAGGCATGAGTGGGCCGCGTCCGGAGGCATCCGATCCGGGGCGACGACGCCGAGAGGATGGGAACACCCAAGCTTCTGGAGAAGGGTCCTCGGCTGTGGCTTTCAACGCCAAGAGATCCTCGTAAAGCGACGTGGGCAGATAGATTGGCTTGCGGCTCTTCTTCGTCTTGGGCGGCTTCAATTCGCCGCGTGAATAGGTGCGCTCGATCCGTATGCTCTGGTCGGACTGAAGGTCTTTCCATTTGAAGGCAAAGACCTCCCCGGCGCGCGGTCCACACCGGCTAAAGAGTTTGAAAATGACCTGATCCCTCCCGCTGAGCGCTTTTTCGATGCGCTGGACGTCCTGCAGGGAAACCGTGTAGGTATCCCGCTCACGGGCATGCGGCATTGATAGCTTTCGGGCGGGATTCTCGTTGACTAGCCCTTGCTCTTGGGCTTCAGCAAAGACGGCGCGCAAGTAGATGTAGCAGCCGTTGACCGTGTCGAAACAGAGTCGGGCGGACAAATTGTTCAGAAATCGCTGGAGACGCTTCTTGTCAATCTCAGTGAGCAAAACCGGGCCGAAGTCTTCGGCCATCAGGTTGAAGAAGTAGCTGAGCTTCGCTTGAGTTGCCTTGTTCCAACCACCCCGCCGGATCGCGATGAATTCCTCATTGAGGAATCGCTGGAATGTAAATGGGCCATTAGGTGCGACAATTGCTCTCGCCGCGCCACCCATCACCTCTTCGCGGACGGCATCCCATCGAGTTTGAGCGCTGCCCTTCGTGGGCAGGTCATCCTTGGTTTTGAAACCCAGTACGTGGGTGCCTTGTCGAAAGCGCTGTCTTCCCTGTTTGTCGCGGTACGGCTGATCGAAGTACCAGTGAGCAACCCAGCGGTACGGAGTAGTGCGGCGTTCAAGGGTGATCCAGCCTTGATTTCGGCGTTGTCGAATTCGACTCACAGCGAAATGATAGGAGGGAATCGACGTGTGTCCAAGGAAGTTTAGGAGTGCAAATCCTTAGAGCGCGCCGCGCGCATTGCAGGTCGCGGATCTGGTCGCACAAGATTTTCACCAAATGTGGTGCAAGTCGTCCATCAACGGCTGGGGTGCCTAGCATCGATAACGTTGCGCACTCGCAAGAAAAGCATAAATGGCCGGACAGTCGAAGTTCTCCTGTGCTAGGGTTGTCCGCATGAATTGGCTCTATTGGTCATTCCTTTCAGCGGGCTTCGCAGGCATCACAGCGATTCTTTCGAAGACAGGCGTTTCGAATACCGACTCCAATACAGCCACTGCAATTCGGACTTCGGTGGTTCTGGTGCTTGTTTGGACTGTTGTCTTCGCGACCAAAGGCATTGGAGGCATAAGGGCGATTACGCCGGATTCCTGGTTGCCGCTACTGGGATCAGGAATCGCTACCGGGCTCTCTTGGCTCTGCTATTTCAATGCCTTAAAAGACGGGCCAGCTTCAAAAGTTGCTCCCATGGACAAGTTAAGCGTGATTTTCGTGGTCGTGCTTTCCGCCGTTTTTCTGCACGAGCCACTCACGATCCGAAGCATCGTTGGCGTCACGTTGATCGCAGCCGGCTGCTTCACCTTGGCAAGTGGCTAAATTGTAGAACCCTCAGTGCCCTAAATTCCAAGTGAGGGCTGGACCGGAGGAGCCCAAGCCCACTTCAGGGCTCAACCGATCCAACCATGAGACTTTCCCTCCGGGCAACGAGGGGTTATGGTGGCGACGGTAAGTGTACCGTCCGATCATGAAACCCATCGATCCGCCGACGAAGACATCGGAAAGCCAATGTCGGCGTGCGCCCACTCTCGAAACGGCGACGAGACTGGCGAGGGAGTACGCGGCGATCGGAACGGCGATGTGCTCCCGGTATTCATAGGCGAAAACCGTGGCCACGGCGAAGGCGCTAGCCGCGTGGCCGGAAGGAAAAGATGTACCTCCCTCCCAAAAGTCACCGCGCCGATCATGATCCAGCGGCCGTTCGCGATTGGTTAGCTGCTTGATGGCAAACGTGGCGACTTGGGTATGTCCCAGCGATTCTAAGGCGAGCCAGCCCGTTTCCCTGGCATGGTTGTTTCCCGAAAAGTGACCGGCAAGAAAAGTAGCGCCCGAAATGCCGGCAACCGAATACCATGCTCCGAACTGGGAAACGCGCCCGCTCCAACGAGTCTGGTCCGCACTGTTGGGCAGGGCATCGGAAGTTTTTCGGTCAGTCGCGAGCAGCGCAGCGGTGATAACCGCGAAGGGAATCAAGTACTTTTTCGTTGCCCGCGAGTCATAGCTACTCCTGCGAAAAGGGTTCGTAAAAATAGAGATCTCGTCCTTAATAAAGCGCTTTGGCGTATCGGCAACCCGAAGCTCACTATCGGACACCTGCCCTTGAAGGGAGAAACTGGGCAAGAGGATGGCTGCAATCACGGGAATGAGGCAGTTCACACTTTCTCCTTTGAGCGATATTGGGCGAAACGCATAGCCAGGACGGGAAGGACCGCCAAGCTAAGAAACGTGGAACTGGCCAGCCCGCCCAGGATCACCACGGCCATCGGATGTTCTATCTCGTGGCCCGGTTCGTTGCCGCCAAGCACGATCGGCAACAATGCGAGCGCTGTCGCCGTGGCGGTCATAAGGATAGGCACAAGGCGCTCCTCGGCACCGCGAATGATCAAGTCCGGCCCAAACGATTGCTTCTCTGATTCGATCATGTGGCGGTAGTGGCTGATCAACATGACGCCATTACGGGCAGCGATGCCAAGAACCGTCACGAATCCGACGAGGGAGCCCAGCGAAAGGATACCGCCCGTTAGCGTGACGCTTAGAATCCCGCCAACCAAGGCAAAGGGTACGCTGACCAGCACCAAAGCGGTAAGCCGCATGGACCTGAAATCCGCGTAAAGAACAAGGATTATCCCGACAAGTGCGAAAACGGATAGGGCGACTAAACGCCGCTGGCTTGCCTGCCGGGCGGCATACTCGCCCAATATCTCCGCGTGGTAGGCAGGCTCAAATTGGACCTGTTGCAGGCGTGCGGCAATATCTTTAGCCACACTGCCCAGGTCCCGGCCCTTGGCGTTGCAAGAGACGTCAATCTTGCGGCTCGCGTTCTCGTGCTGGATCAGGTTCGGAGTCGGCGCAATGCGAAGTTCCGCCACGTCGCCCAGAGGAATTTTGGCCCCGGAAGGAGTATCGATCAACAGCAGTTTCAGACTGTCCAGATCGGCTCGCGATTCCTCCGAACTCCAAACCATGACATCAAAGATCCGCTGGTCTTCGTAGATCTCGCCCGCCTTAGTTGCCCGAACCATAGTCATCGCCGCCCGGCGAATGTCGCCCGGCGTTAGCCCAAAGCGTTGAGCGGCTTCCGGCAGTACGCGAATCTCAATCTGCGGTACTTCCACCTGCGGTTCGACCTGCAGGTTGGCAACTCCGTCGACTTTCGAAATCATCCCGCCAATCTGAGCTGCCTTCGTTCGAAGCGTATCGAGGTTCGGACCATAGAGCCGGACGACAATTGCTCCACTGCCACCCGAAAGAACTTCCTTAATTCGTTCCTTCAGATAAGTCAGCAGGTCACGGTAGAGTCCCGGGTAGCCGTCAACCACTTCCTGGATCTTGGCGACCGTCGCGTCATAAGGCACCTTGGGATCGAGACTGATCCATAGCTCCGTGAAGTTGGGACCGACCACTTCATCCGCAACTTCCGCCCTTCCGATGTGAGATCCAAAATTGCGCACACCGGGGATCGAACGGAGTTCTTTGCTGGCTCTGACGGTAATGCGCCGCATGGCATCCAGTGAGGTGCCCGGCTTTTCAACCCAGTGCATCAGAAAGTCATATTCCTTAAAATGCGGTAAAAATTCTTCGCCAAGCCGCGCCACCGCGAAGCCGGATAACGCAAAGACTATAAGCAGGCTTGCTACGACGGCGCCCCAATGCGGCAGGAGCTTTGGGAGGAACGAGCGGTAGAAGGACTTGAGCTTTCTCGGAATGACAGGGTCGGGCCGTTCTTCCGATCCTGCAATTTTATTGAGGAGTATCAAGCAGAGGGCTGGAGTGACAACCAGCGCTACACCGAGCGAGGCGGTCACCGCAAGGATGTAGGAGAGGGCCAATGGCCGGAAGAAAGTTCCAGCGAGTCCGTCCAGGAAAAAGACGGGTAGAAAAACTAGCACTACTATAATCGTCGCGTACACGACGGCGCTACGAACTTCAAGCGAGGCCTCCAGCACTACGCGCCAAGCTTCTTGTGGATGACCACTTCTTGCGTTCAGCCGCAGGCGTCGTAAGACGTTTTCGACGTCGATGATGGCGTCATCGACTACTTCGCCAAGCGCAATTGCAAGGCCCGCGATCACCATCGTGTTCAAGGTCGCACCGCGCCAATACAAAACGAGAGCCGCCGTCATCAGCGAAAGCGGAATGGCGGTCAGGCTAATCACCGCAGTTCGCCACTCGAATAGAAACAGAATCAAAATCACGGCAACTAACACACAGCCCCAGATGAGAGCGTGTTGGAGATTCTTGAGCGACATCTCAATGAAGGTGGCGGGGCGGAAGATTGTCGAATCCATCTGGAGATCCGGGAGACCGGGCCGCAACTGCTCTATGGCGGCTTCAACTTTACGGGTGACGTCGAGAGTGTTCGCACCGAGTTGCTTTTCCACGATTAACAGGAGACCAGGCTGGTCATTGATCACCGCGTCGCCAATCGGCGCTTGATGGCCTTCGACAACATTCGCAACTCGTTCCAAGGGGACCGGAGCACCATTTCGATAGGCAACCGGCACCTTTTTCAGGTCCTCGACAACTCGTATGGCTGGCTGGTGAGTGACTGATAAACGTTGATTCGGAGTCTCGACAAATCCGCCAGCCGCTGGCATGGTGGCATCCTGCGTGACACGAATGACATCGGCTAAATTCAGACGATAGTCGCGCATGCGCTCTGGGATTACATGAACCTGAAGTTGGCGGTCGCGCTGCCCCCAGATCGCGACATTCGCGACGCCAGCAATCGACATCAGCTTCGGCCGGACCTTCCAACGGATCAAGGTTGTGAGCTCAACTTGAGAGAGCTTAACGGACCACACTCCAATCTTGAGAACGCGACTGGTCGACGACAGGGGAGACAAAATGACGGGCGTGCGCGCAAGTGCGGGCAGTTGCCCAGTTAAGGTGAGCAGGCGCTCCTGCACCAATTGCCGGTCGGCCATTAGTTCCGTCCCGTCGGCGAAGATGAGGACGACGGAAGAAAGGCCCAGCACGGACTTCGATCGCATCACCTTCATTCCCTTGACGCCGTTCAAGGCATTTTCAATCGGCGTAGTGACCAGACTCTCGACTTCGATGGTCGAAAGGCCGGGAGCCTCCGTCTGCACCTCCACGAGAATAGGCGAGAACTCTGGAAACACATCGAGTGGGGTAGTCTGAATGACTTGCCAACCCGCGACCAGCAAGACAACGGCAAGGGCGACGACCACGACGCGAAGTTGCAGAGCAAGACCGATTATGCTTCTCAATGCCCAGCTCCAAATTCGGTGCCAAAGAGCTCCGCAGCGCCAGCCGAGACCACACGGAGCTTTCCTACCAGACCTCTCGAAACCAGGGTGCTTTGGCCGCTAGCCCGGTAGACTTCAACGCGCTGACGCCGGTATTTCCGGTCTCCTTCCGCCACATAGACCCAAGCGCCCCCATGAACATCGTAGAGGATGGCGGACTTCGGGATGGAGAACGCCTTGACGATCGCCGATCGCGTAGGCAAAGAAGCTTCCAGCCTTTGCCCAGGGCGAAGCGAGGTCCGGGGATTGTCAATCTCGTAGTAGAGGTCCGCCGTTGCGGTTAGCGGATCCGCAGTGGGGGGAGCGTTCACGCGGTGGCCTTGCCATGTGGCCCCAGCCCCGTCGACATCGCGAATCTCAGCGATGCCGGCGGGACTCAAATTTTTAAGATCCGCGGCATAGACCGGGACACGAAGCCAGACTTTGCTGAAGTCGGCCAGTTCGAAGAGCGGTGCCCCGGCATTTACGCTTTGCCCTTGCGCCACTTGAAGCTGTCTTAAGATTCCGTTGGAGGGGGCTGTGACAGACATGTTCACATCGGCATCGAGTGGCGCGGCTTCCACGCGCTTGAACCGTTCTGTAGCCGCCTCGTAGGCGGCGTTAGCTTGAGCGAGTTCCTGCTGGGCGATATCGACGTTGCGTTGGCTTCCTGCCATGTCGCGAAGCAATTGTTTCGCACGATTCGCCTGGAGTTTCGCATTGTCCAGCCGGGCCTTTGTCGTCTCAATATCCGCCTGTAAAGTTAGCTTCAAATCTCTCTGGGGCGCCACGAGCGGAGTCAATTGGAAGAGCTCACGACCGGCTGCGATCTGCATGCCAGGAACGAGTTCGAAGCGAAACTTGGAGATGAGTCCGGAGGCTGGGGCGCTCACGATGATGCTGCGACCGGGGATCGGCACCACATCGCCGATGACCGTGACTGCGCCATACGTAGAAACCGCCTTCACCTCTGCAACTTCGATC
>VFQU01001892.1_pt1 | contig 11038 bp, 10 predicted proteins | sample 3512311 | NCBI WGS metagenome assembly VFQU01 (sample SAMN10412377, study PRJNA504923) | tailings metagenome | isolation source: Relicate 3 Philex TSF3 active mining site | place: Philippines: Tuba, Benguet | collected 2017-08-29 | reverse complement strand
GCCGATTCGCTGCTGACCGGCAGCGTCACGCGCCTGGCCGACGGCCGCTTCGACGTGCGCTTCCGCCTCTGGGACGTGGTGCGCACTGCAGATCTCGGCGGCCTGAGCTACCCCGTGGCGGCCACCGACCTGCGCCTGGCCGCCCATCGCGTGGCCGATTTCATCTACGAAAAGCTCACCGGCGAGAAAGGCGTGTTCTCCACGCGCATCGCTTACGTCACCAAGGCCGGCAACCGCCACAACCTCTGGGTGGCCGACGCCGATGGCGAGAACGCGCGTGCCGCGCTCACCAGCCCCGAGCCCATCATCTCGCCGAGTTGGGCGCCCGGTGGCGTACAGCTGGCCTACGTATCCTTCGAATCGCGCAAGCCGGTCATCTACGCGCACGAGGTCGCCTCGGGCCGGCGGCGCTTGCTCGCCAATTTCCGCGGCTCCAACAGCGCGCCCACCTGGTCGCCCGATGGGCGCTCGGTGGTGGCCACGCTCACGCTCTCCGGCAACGCCCAGCTCTACACCATGGACGCCAACGGCGGCGAGCCGCGCCGCCTCACGCAGGGCAGCAGCATCGACACCGAGCCCGTGTTCAGCGCCGATGGCCAGCAGATCTACTTCGTGAGCGATCGCGGCGGCTCCCCGCAGGTCTATCGCATGTCGGCCCAGGGGGGCAACGCACAGCGCGTCACCTTCAACGGCAACTACAACATCTCGCCCGCGATCAGCCCCGACGGCCGCTGGTTGGCCTACATCTCGCGCGTGAGCGGGGCGTTCCGGCTGCATGTCATGGAGCTGTCCACCGGCACCGTGACCGCGCTGACCGAAACCAGCGGCGACGAAAGCCCGAGCTTCGCCCCCAACAGCCGCATGATCATTTACGCCACCCGAGACAAGGGCGCCGAGGCGCTGATGACGACCACGATCGACGGTCGCATCAAGACACGCCTGGCCGGCGCCCAGGGCGATATCCGAGAGCCCGAATGGGGCCCGTTTCTGCGCTGAGCCCTGCCGATCAACCCCCTTCTCCAGTCAATCCACTTTTTCCATAGGCACAACACCATGTTCAACACCCCGTCCCTGCGTCGCTTCAATGGTCTGCTGGCCGCCCTCATTGCTTCGCTGGCCCTCGTGGCCTGTGGCTCCAACGTCCGCCTCGATCAACCCCCGGTCGAAGACCGCAGCGGTACCGCCGCCGGTGGTGGCGCCGCGGGTGGGCAGGGCAGCGGCGTCGACCAGCGTGGCGTGGCGGGCGTGCAGGTGCCGGCCACCAGCGGCAACCAGCCGGCGGCCATGCAGCGCGTCATCTACTTCGACTACGACAGCTTCGAAGTCAAGCCCGACGCCGCCGCGCTGCTCGAAGCCAACGCGCGTTACCTGAACGCCAATCGCAACGTGCGCGTGGCGCTGGAAGGCCACACCGATGAACGCGGTGGCCGCGAGTACAACCTGGCCCTGGGCCAGAAACGCGCGGAAGCGGTGCGCCGCGCCCTGTCGCTGCTGGGCGTGCAGGACGGCCAGATGGAAGCCGTGAGCTTCGGCGAAGAAAAGCCCGCGGCCACCGGCCTTGACGAAGCGGCCTGGGCCAAGAACCGCCGCGTCGAGATCACCTACCGCTGATGGTGACCATGCGCGGCTTGCGTCTCTCCCGTTCGCTCGTGGCTGCCGGCGTTGTGGCGCTGGGTGCTTGGTCGCCAATGGCGCACGCCATTTTTGGCGACGATGAGGCCCGCAAGGCCATCATCGAACTGCGCCAGCAGGTCGACGCCAACCGCGCGGCCACCGACGCCGCGGCGAAGGAATCGCGCGAAAGCGATGCCGCCATCAAGCGCAGCATGCTCGAACTGGCCAACCAGATCGACCAGCTGCGCAACGAGATCGCGCGGTTGCGCGGGCAGAACGAGCAGCTGGCACGTGAGGTGGCCGAGCTGCAGCGCGCTCAGAAGGACGCGCAGGCGGGTGTGGACGAGCGCCTGCGTCAGTTCGAACCCATCAAGGTCGAGCTCGATGGCCGCAGCTTCAATGCCCAGCCAGCCGAGAAGGCGGAGTTCGATGCCGCCATGGCCGTCTTGCGGCGCTCCGATTTCCCGGCCGCCAGCGCCGCCTACACCAACTTCCTGCGCCGCCATGCCGGCAGCGGCTACACACCGGTGGTGCTGTACTGGCTGGGTAATGCGCAGTACGCGGCTCGCGCCTACAAGGAGTCCGTGGAAAGCCATCAACGCCTGGTGCGTGAGTTCCCCGACCACCCGCGCACGCCCGAGGCCATGCTTGCCATGGCCAACAGCCAGGTCGAGCTCAAGGACCCGCGCGGCGCGCGCAAGACGCTCGAGGACCTGGTAAAGGCCCACCCACAGAGCGAGGCGGCCTCGGCCGCCAAGGAACGCCTGGCGCGCCTGCGCTGAGGCTTTTCGCCGCCAACCCCGCCCGGCGCGGGGCTGCGGGGGTCGCACCTACAATCGCGGCCCTATGGATGAAATCGCCGCCCTCCAATCGCTGAACCAGACGGTCCTGTGGGCCGCCTTTGCCGTGGCTGCCGCTTTCGGCTTCATCGCCCAGCGTACCCATTTCTGCACCATGGGTGCCATCAGCGACATCGTCAACATGGGCGACTGGACCCGCATGCGCATGTGGGGCATGGCAGTCGGCGTGGCCGCCATCGGCTTCTACACGCTGGGGTGGCTGGGGCTGATCGACACCGGCAAATCGCTCTACACCGGCAGCCGCATCATCTGGCTGTCCGCGCTGGTGGGTGGCGCGTTGTTCGGCTTCGGCATGGTGCTCGCGTCGGGCTGCGGCAGCAAGACGCTGGTGCGCATCGGTGCCGGCAGCCTCAAGTCGCTCGTGGTGTTCTTCGTCATGGGCCTTGCCGCGTTCATGACACTGCGCGGCGTCTTCGCCGTGGTGCGCAATGCCACGGTCGATCAGGTCCATGTCGAGATCGCCGCGGGCGCGGCCGTGCCTGCGTGGTTGGCCGCCGGGCTGGGTTGGGACGCCGGCATGGCTGGCCTCGTGTCTGCCGTGCTGCTCGGCGGTGCGCTCATCGCATGGGCCTTGTGGGCGCGCGATTTCCGCACCGGTACCAACCTGCTGGCCGGGCTGGGCATCGGCCTCGTCATCGTGGCGATGTGGTGGGTCAGTGGTCACCTGGGTTTCGTGCCTGAGCACCCCGAGACACTGGAGTCGGTTTATCTGGGCAGCAACAGCGGCCGCATGGAGTCGCTGACCTTTACCGCACCCATGGCCTTCGTGCTCGACTGGCTGATCTTCTTCAGCGACAAAAGCAAGGTGCTCACCTTCGGTGTCGTCACCGTGGTGGGCGTGGTGACGGGCTCGCTGATCTGTGCGTTGATTGATCGCAGCTTCCGTTGGGAAGGTTTTCGCGACACGCAGGACACCGCACTGCACCTCGCGGGAGCCGCCTGCATGGGCGTCGGTGGCGTCACCGCGCTCGGCTGCACAGTAGGGCAGGGCTTGTCCGGGCTCTCCACGTTGAGCTTGACGAGTGCCATCGCCGTCGCCGGCATCATGGCGGGTGCGGTGCTTGGCTTCCGGTTCCAGATGTGGCTGCTGGAGCGCGCGGATTGAGCACGCTCGAGGCTGAACGCTTCGAACGCCGCTTTGGTGGCCTGCGTCGGCTGTATGGCGCGGAGGGCGCGCAGCGCGTGTTCGAAGCGCACCTTGTGGTGGTGGGCATTGGCGGTGTTGGGTCGTGGGCCGCGGAAGCGTTGGCGCGCAGTGGTGTGCGGCGCCTCACGCTGGTGGATCTCGACCACGTGGCCGAATCCAATATCAACCGCCAGGTGCATGCGCTAGACACCACGATGGGCCAGGCCAAGATCGAAGCCATGCGTGATCGCATCCTTGGGTTTCACCCGGATATCGAGCTCGACTTGATCGACGAATTTGTCGACGGCGAGAACTGGCCATCGCTGTTGCGAGGCCAGCGTCCTGACGGAGTGATCGATGCTTGCGATCAGGTGCGTGCCAAGACCGCGATGGCGGCCTGGGCGCGCCAAGTGAAGGTGCCCTTTGTCTCGGTGGGGGCCGCCGGCGGCAAACGCCGTGGCGAGGCCGTGCAGATCGCCGACCTTGCCGAGGTCACGCATGATCCCTTGTTCGCACAAGTGCGTCAGCGCTTGCGCAAGCACCACGCTGCGCCACGCGAGGGCGTGCTGGGCGTGGCCTGCGTGCACAGTCGCGAAGCGATTGCGCCACCCGATCCCTCTTGCGCACTCGACGGTGGCGATGGTTCTCTCAACTGCCACGGCTACGGTTCCGTGGTCACGGTGACGGCCACTTTCGGTTTTTGTGCCGCGGGCTGGCTGCTCGATGCACTCGCGCGCGGTGAGGGCAGAAATGTCGATCAGCTCTCAGAAGCCCATAAAAAGCACGCTATAATCTGAGGCTTCGCAGCTAGCTACAGCCGGTTGCGAAAAGTGTGGGACGTTAGCTCAGTTGGTAGAGCAGCGGACTTTTAATCCGTTGGTCGGCAGTTCGAGCCTGCCACGTCCTACCACCAACAGAAAAGCCCTGGTCGCAAGACCAGGGCTTTTTTCTTTGCTGAAGCGAAAAGCTTATTTCGCTTACTTCTTGAGCATGCCCCATACCACCAGGATCAGGATGGCGCCGACCACCGAGGCGATGAACCCGGCGGCCTGCCCGGGGGCATACAGGCCGAGCGCGGCACCCAGGTAGCTGGCCACGAAGGAGCCGGCCACACCGAGCACGGCGGTCATGATCCAGCCCATGCTGTCGTTGCCGGGCTTGAGCATGCGGGCAATGAAGCCTGCGACAAGACCAATGAGCAGGGTGCCGAGAATGGACATCATGGTGAGCGCCTTTCTTTCCAATGAAGGAAGGGTACGGCCAACTGGCCGCGGGCACCCACTGTAGCGTGCTTGTGCGAACCGCCGTGCGCTCAGCCGTTGCCGCCAGCCTGTTCGATGGCGTCGCTGAGCTCGAGCCAACGCGATTCGACGTTTGCCAGTTCGGATTCCAGTGACTTGAGCCGTCGACCGACGTCGGCGAGGGCGCCAGGGTCTTGCGGCTGCTGTGCAAGCGCGGTCTCGATCTGTGTGCGTTCTTCGCCCAGCGCGGCCATCCGCTGCTCAACCTGCGCCAACTCTTTCTTGAGCGGGCGCAACTCGTCGTTGAGCTGTTTCTGGCGTTGGGCGTCGGTACGGCGTTCCGTCACGGGCGGGGCAGGCGCTTCGGCGGCGCGCGCCTGTTCGCGTTGCGCTTCGCGGGCCTGTTTGGCCACGTCGAGCAAGTAGCGCTGGTAGTCGTCGAGGTCGCCATCGAAGGGGGCGATGCCGCCGCGCGAGACGAGCCAGAACTCGTCACAGACCGCGCGCAGCAGCGAGCGGTCGTGGCTCACCAGCATCACCGTGCCTTCGAACTCGTTGAGCGCCACCGACAGCGCCTCGCGCGTGGCGAGGTCGAGGTGGTTGGTGGGTTCGTCGAGCAGCAGCAGGTTGGGGCGTTGCCACACGATCATGCACAGCACCAGGCGCGCTTTCTCGCCGCCGCTCATGCTGCCAACGGCCTGGAAGACCTGGTCGCCGGTGAAGTTGAAGGTGCCGAGGAAGCTGCGCAGATCTTGCTCGCGTGTGGGTTGCCCGCTCAGACGGCCTTGCGCGGTGGTGTCCTTCACCAGCCGGATCATGTGTTCCAGCGGGTTGTCGCGCGGGCTGAGCACGTCGAGTTCCTGCTGCGCGAAGTAGCCGATGCTCAGGCCCTTGCCTTCGGTGACGGTGCCCGCCAGGGGCGCGAGCGTTCGTGCAATGGTCTTCACCACCGTGGACTTGCCCTGGCCGTTGGCGCCGAGGATGCCGATGCGCTGGCCCGCGAGCACCGAGCGGTTGACGCCGCGCACGATGGTGGTGGGCGGGGCGCCGATGTCGCCTGGGTATCCGAAGTCCACGTCCTGCAGCACCAGCATGGGGTTGGGCAGGTTGGCGGGTTCGCTGAATTCGAACGAGAAATCCGCTTCGGCGAGCACTGGCGCGATGCGCTCCATGCGCTCCAGCGCCTTGACGCGGCTTTGCGCCTGCTTGGCCTTGCTGGCCTTGGCCTTGAAGCGGTCGATGAATTTCTGCAGGTGGGCGATCTTGTCCTGCTGGCGCGCGAAGGCCGACTGCTGCAGCGCCATCTGTTCGGCACGCATGTCTTCGAAACGGCTGTAGTTGCCGCCGTAGCGCTTGAGCTGGGCGTGCTCGATGTGCACGGTGACGTCGGTCACCGCGTCGAGGAACTCGCGGTCGTGGCTGATGACAAGCAACGTGCCGGCGTAGCGCTGCAGCCAGGCTTCGAGCCAGACCAGGGCGTCGAGGTCCAGGTGGTTGGTGGGTTCGTCGAGCAGCAGCAGCTCGCTCGGGCACATGAGCGCGCGAGCCAGTTGCAGGCGCATGCGCCAGCCGCCCGAAAAACTGTCGACCGGGCGTTCGAGTTCGTCGAGCCGGAAACCCAGGCCGAGGATGAGGGCCTGTGCGCGCGCGGTGGCGTCGTGTGCGCCGGCGTCGTGCAGGGCCATGTAAGCGTGGGCCATGCGCTCGCCGTCGTCGCTGGCCTCGGCCTCGGCCACTTCGCGCTCCGCCGCCAGCAGGGTCACGTCGCCTTCGATGACGAAGCGCGTGGCGCTCTGGTCGGTCTCGGGCATGTCCTGCGCTACCTGCGCCATGCGCCACTGTGCGGGCACACTGAAGTCGCCCTTGTCTTCGTGCAGTTCACCGTCGAGCAGGCGGAACAGGCTGGACTTGCCGGCGCCGTTGCGGCCCACCAGGCCCACTTTTTCGCCCGGGTTGATGGTGAGCGAGGCCCGATCGAGCAACACCTTGACGCCGCGGCGCAGCACCACATCGCGCAAGGTGATCATGCCGAGGCCTCCACGATGGCGTCGCGCGTGAGCAGCAGCACCTGGTCATCACCCGCGCTGGTGCTCAGCCACACCGGCTCCAGCCGCGGGAAGGCGGCCTCGAAGAAAGCGCGTTCGTTGCCGATCTCCAGCACCAGCACGCCCTGCGGGTTCAGACAACGCGGCGCGTCGCGCAGCAGCGCACGCACGAAGTCCATGCCGTCGCTGCCACCCGCCAGCGCGAGCTCGGGTTCAGCGCGGTATTCAGCCGGCAGCGCGGCCATGCTCTGCGCGTTCACGTAGGGCGGGTTGCACAGGATCAGGTCCCAGGGGCCGGGGCAGGCGGCCAGGCCGTCGCTTTGCACCAGCGCGATGCGGTCCTGCAGGCCGTGTTTGTCGACATTGATGCGCGCGACGGCGAGTGCGTCGGAGGACAGGTCGGCACCGGTGACGTGGATCTCGGGCCAGGCCATGGCCGCAAGCACCGCCAGGCTGCCATTGCCTGTGCACAGATCAAGCACGGCCCGGGTGTGTTCGCCCAGCCAGGGGTCGACGCTGCCGTCGGCAATGAGCTCGGCGATGAAGCTGCGCGGCACGATGGCGCGGCGGTCGACGTAGAAGGGAACCCCTTGCAACCAGGCCTCGTTCGTGAGGTAGGCCGCGGGTTCGCGCGTGGCGATGCGGCGCTCGATCAGTTCGCTCACGGCGCTCGATTCGTCCCCGGTCACGGGGCGCGCTGCGAGATCGTCGAGATCGCTGTCGAGGGGAAGACCCAGGCGCCACAGCACCAGCCAGGCGGCTTCGTCGTGGGCATTGGTGGTGCCATGGCCATAGGCCAGGTTCGCGGCGTCCAGGCGGGCTTCGGCCTGGGCCAGCAGTTGATTCAGGTTCACGGGGTCGGGCGGCGTGTGCCGCTGGGGTTCAGGCGGTCTGCAACACCTGCGCGTGCAAATGCTGCAGCGTGCGGTGGTAGATCGCGGTCAGGGGTTCGATGTCGGCCAGCACCACGTGCTCGTCGATCTTGTGGATGGTGGCGTTGGGCGGCCCGACCTCGACCACCTGCGGGCAGACCTGGGCGATGAACCGGCCGTCGCTGGTGCCGCCGGTGGTGGAGAGTTCGGTTTCGATGCCGGTTTCGGCGCGGATGGCTGCACGCACGGCGTCGACCAGCGCGCCCGGCGTGGTGAGAAAGGGCTTGCCGCCGAGTGTCCAGGCGATGTCGTGATCGGCGCCCGCGCGCAGGCCGTGGCGGGCGAGGATATCGACCACCTGCGCCTGCAGCGATTCGGGCGTGCGCTCGGTGCTGAAGCGGAAGTTGAAATCGATGACGACGGTGCCCGGGATGACGTTGGTGGCGCCGGTGCCGCCGTGGATGTTGCTGATCTGCCAGCTCGTGGGCGGGAAGTAGGCGTTGCCTCGGTCCCACTCGGTGGTGGCGAGTTCGGCCAGGGCCGGTGCCGCCAGGTGGATGGGGTTGCGCGCCAGATGGGGGTAGGCGATGTGGCCTTGCACGCCCTTGACCGTGAGCTTGCCGCTGAGGGTGCCGCGGCGGCCGTTCTTGATCATGTCGCCCGTGCGCTCGACCGAGGTCGGCTCGCCGACGATGCACCAGTCGAGCCGCTCGCCACGCGCCTTGAGCGCTTCGCACACCACCACCGTGCCGTCTACCGCGGGGCCTTCTTCATCGCTGGTGAGCAGGAAGGCGATGTCGATGCCCGGGTCGGCTTGTTCGGCCAGGAAGCGCTCGCAGGCCACCACCATCGCCGCGATCGAGGTTTTCATGTCGCTCGCGCCGCGGCCGTAGAGCTTGCCGTCGCGGTGGCTGGGCACGAAGGGGTCGCTGCCCCAGGCTTCGCGCGGGCCGGTGGGGACCACGTCGGTGTGGCCGGCGAAGATCAGCGTGGGCCGCTGACCGGTGCCGCGGCGGGCCCACAGGTTGCTCACGCGGAAATCGTCCGGGCCGCTGTCCAGGCGCTCGCAGATGAAGCCCAGGGGTTGCAGCCGTGAGGCAATGAGTTCCAGGCAACCCGCGTCGCGCGGGGTGACCGAGGGCAGGGCGATCAATGCCTCGGCCAGACGCAGCGTGTCGGACATCAGAACTTCACGTCCAGCGTGAACTCGGTGAACGATGGCACATCGTTCGCTTCCTCTTCGGGGCCGTCCAGACCGTGCGACGTGCTGGCCTGGAAGTCGTTCTGCAGGCGCCAGAGCAGGTTGTTGGGCGAATCGGCGTAGGCCAGGCCCTCTTCGCGCGACACCAGGCCTTCGTGGATCAGTCGGGCGAGATCTTGCTCGAAGGTCTGTGAACCTTCGGCCAGCGATTTCTCCATCGCTTCGCGCACACCGGAGAAATCGGCCTTCTGGATCAGGTCGCCGATCAGCGCGGTGTTGAGCAGCACTTCCATCGCCGGCACGCGGGCCCCCTGGGGGGTTCGCAGCAGGCGCTGCGAGACGATGGCGCGCAGCGCCGCGGCCAGATCGCCCAGCATGGTCGGGCGCACCTCCACCGGGTAGAAGCTCAGGATGCGGTTGAGCGCCTGGTAGCTGTTGTTGGCGTGCAGCGTGGCCAGCACCAGGTGACCCGACTGGGCATAGGCCAGTGCGGCCGACATGGTCTCGCGGTCGCGGATCTCGCCGATGAGGATGACATCGGGCGCCTGGCGCAGCGCGTTCTTGAGCGCGGTCTGCAGCGAGGCCGTGTCGGGCCCGATCTCGCGCTGGTTGATGATCGCGCGTTTGTTGCGGTAGGTGTATTCGATCGGATCTTCGACCGTGAGGATGTGGCCGCTGACGCGCTCGTTGCGGTGATCGATCATGGCCGCCAGCGTGGTGCTCTTGCCGGCGCCGGTGGCGCCCACCATCAGGATCAGGCCGCGCTTGTCCATGACCAGGTCGGCCAGGATGGGGGCGACGTTGAGCGTGTCCAGCGGCGGGATGTCGCTGGGCACGTAGCGGATCACCACCGCGATCGATCCGCGCTGGCGCATTGCACTCACGCGGAAGTTGCCCAGGTGCTCCAGCGGCACGCCCATGTTGAGCTCGCCGGTTTCGAGCAGTTCTTCGATGCGCGTGGCCGGCACGATCTCGGCGAGCAGGTTGCGCGGCGCCTCGGGCGGCAGCACCTGGCTGTTGATCGGGATCACCTGGCCGTTGATCTTGATCATCGCCGGCGCGTGCGCCGTCAGGTACACGTCCGAGGCCTTCTTCTCGGCCATCAGGCGCAGGATGCGCTCCATCGTTCCGCTGCTCATGCCATCTCCCTCACGGATTGGGTTGGATCGAGATCTCAGGGGCGAAGCAAATCGTTCAGGCTGGTCTTGGCGCGGGTCTGCGCGTCCACGCGCTTGACGATGATGGCCGCGTACAGGCTGTACTTGCCGCCGTCCTTGGGCAGGCTGCCGCTGATGACCACCGAACCCGCGGGCACGCGGCCGTAGCTCACCTCGCCCGTGGCGCGGTCGTAGATCGGGGTGCTCTGGCCGATGTACACGCCCATGCTGATCACCGAGTTCTCCTCGACGATGACGCCTTCGACCACTTCGGAGCGCGCGCCGATGAAGCAGTTGTCTTCGATGATGGTCGGGTTCGCCTGCAGGGGTTCGAGCACGCCGCCCAGGCCCACGCCGCCCGAGAGGTGCACGTTCTTGCCCACCTGGGCGCAACTGCCCACGGTGGCCCAGGTGTCAACCATGGTGCCTTCGTCCACATAGGCGCCGATGTTGACGTAGCTGGGCATGAGGATGGCGCCCTTGGCGATGAAGCTGCCGCGGCGGGCCACGGCCGGCGGCACCACGCGCACGCCGGTGGCTTTCATTTCCTCGGCCGAGAGGTGGGCGAACTTGGTCTGCACCTTGTCGTAGAAGCCGAGGTCGCCCGCGCGCATGAGCTCGTTGTCTTTCAGTCGGAACGACAGCAGCACGGCTTTCTTGATCCACTGGTGCACCGTCCACTGGCCCACGCCTTCGCGTGTGGCCACGCGCAGGCGGCCCTTGTTGAGTTCGGCGATCACGTGCTCGACTGCGTCAGTCACCTCCTTGGGCGCGGCGGCGGGCGAAAGCGAAGCGCGGTTCTCCCACGCGGTGTCGATGAGGGATTGCAGTTGCTGGGTCATTCGAAAGGGCTCGGTGGGGATCAGGAAGTGGCTCGGCAGAAATCGGCGATGCGGTGGGCGGCCTCGAGGCATTCGTCCAC
>VFQU01001891.1_pt1 | contig 11048 bp, 12 predicted proteins | sample 3512311 | NCBI WGS metagenome assembly VFQU01 (sample SAMN10412377, study PRJNA504923) | tailings metagenome | isolation source: Relicate 3 Philex TSF3 active mining site | place: Philippines: Tuba, Benguet | collected 2017-08-29 | reverse complement strand
ATGTCCGCGTAGTGCTCCAACATACCGGGGCGCCCGGGGATGAGCTGGTCGCGAAGCACGTCGAAGGGCTGTGTGGGCATGATGTCGGTGATACCGAACTTCTGGTAGCGCTCGCGCATGTCGGCACCGATGGTTGCGCTTTGCTCCTCGGCCGTCATGCCGCTGGCCTGCAGGCGGGAAAAGCCGCGCACGCTGCCGGCCACGTGCTTGGGTTTGCGCGTGGGCACAAACCACCGCGTGCCCCGAAAGGCCCAAACCAGGCGCCGCGCGCCGTGCTGGATGCACAGCTCCAGCAAGTCAAAGGCCGAGGCACCACCGCCCACCACCAGCACGTCGCGGCCTCTCAACAGCTCGGGGTCTCGAAGGGCGCTTGAATGGAACTCGCGCACCGTGTTGCCCGTGCGCGGGCATGGCGGGATCGTCGGCGTGTTGTGTGCGCCCGTGGCCGCCACCAGGTGCCGCGCATGCACCAAGCCTTTGGGCGTGGCCAGTTCCCAGCCGGCCGCATCCTCTCGCGCCGACTGCACGGGCGTGTTCAGCTGGATGCCGTCGGCCAGGCCGAAGTGCTCAACCCAGGCTTCGATGTTGGCCAGGATGTGCGGCTGGGTCGCTCCCTGCAAAGGCAGATGGCCCAACTGCCAGTCTGCGGGGCTGATCTGGATGTCCTGCCACGCGGGGAGGTCGCGCCACAGCCCGCCCACGCGGGCCTGGCGCTCTAGCACCACGGCGTCCAGCCCGGCCCGTCGCGCATAGGCCAGTGCCACGATGCCGGCCAGGCCGCCGCCCACGATGGCCACGTCGAATCGTTTGCCGGTGATGTGCACGTGGCCTCCTGAGCGACGGTACCGCCGCATGATGCGCCCAGCAGAACACGCGTGTCTATGTGCCGCGCGATGTGCCGCCTCAGCCCGCCCTCAACAACTCACCGCTTCACCGTCCCCACCACCAACGCCACCCCACCGGCGCCGGCCTTCACCCCCACCGGCCCCGCCACCAGGTCCCCCGCCTGCGCGCGGGCTTCGCCGGTGTGGGACACCAGCACTTCCACCTCCAGCGCATCGCCCGCGGCCCAGCTGGCGCTGGGGGTCATGGCGTCGTCGGCGGTCAGGGTGAAGCGCAGGGGCAGTTCGGCCACGGTGTGGCGGCGCACGGCCAGGGGCATGCGGGGGGCGCTGCCCTGACTGGGTGCGCGCACCAGCACGAACACGGTGGCCTCGGGCTTGGCCTTGGCGGCCAGGTCGGGGGCCAGTTGCACGGTGCCGGATATGGCGGTGGCGGCGTCGGGGGCGCGGGCGCCTTCGGCCTCGGCGGCGGCGATGCTGCGGTCGAGTTCCTGGGCGAAGCTACTTTCGGCGGGCAGCACGGCGCGGGCGCGGGCCCACAGGCGGCGGGCTTGTGTGGCGTCGCCGCGGTCAAAGGCCATGCCGCCGGCGATGGCCAGGGCCTTGGGGTGGTTGGGGGCCAGTTGCAGGGCGCGCTGCACCAGGCGTTCGGCCTCGCCGTCTTTGGCGCCGTGCGCCACCAGGTACAGGTCGGCGCGGTCCACCAGCCATTGCGCCACGTCGGGCCGGCGCGCGAGTGCGCGGCCGTAGGCCTGCTCGGCCTCGGCAAAACGTTGCAGGCCGGCCTGCAGTTGCGCAAGCCACACCCAGGCTTCGGCGCTGCCGGTGTCGGCCGCGGTGCCGGCGGCGCTGGCGTTGTTGTCGGCCTGCGTAAGTTGTGCGGCCAGCTGCGCCACCATGGCTTCGGTCTGGGCGCGAGTGCTGTCTTCGGGCGCGGCACTGGTGGGCGTACCGGCAGCCATGGGGTTGCCGGTGAGGGCGTACACCAGCACGGCCACCAGGGGCAGTGCCACCAGCAGGGCCATGTGCTGGCCGCGCACGGGTGCGGCTGGCGCGCGGCGCGCGCGTTGCTGCGTCGTGGCCGCGGGCGTGTCTTCTTCCACCATGCGCTGCAGCAGTTCTTCGCGCACGCGCTGCAGGGCCTCGGTGCTCAGGCGGCCCGCGGCCAGTTCGGCCTGCAGCTCGCGCCACTGTTCGCGCAGCAGGTCGCCGGTTCCGGCTGCAGTGGGCGCGGCGGGTGCGGTGGCGGCGCGGCGCAGCGTGTGCCACAGCGGCCACAGCGCGGCGCTCATCAGGGCCGCGCAGGCCAGGGCCAGCAGCGCGAGCGATGCGTTCATGGGTGGCGTCCTTCCACACTTCCCTCAAGAAGCGCCAGTGCGCGCGCACGCCGGGCCGGGTCCATCTCTGGGGTGTCTTCAGTGGGCGCGTGCGCGTTGCGGCGCAGGCGGCGCCACAGCAGCGCGCCGCCCAGCAGCAGCAGCGCAAACGGCCCCCACCACAGCAGCGCGGTGCGCCAGCCCAGCGGCGGGCGGTAGAGCACGAAGTCGCCGTAGCGCTCGGTCATCCAGGCCTTCACCTCGGCCTCGCTGCGGCCCGCGCCCAGCTGCTGGCGGATCTGCGTGCGCAGGTCCACCGCAAGCTCCGCGGTGGATTCGGCCACGGTTTCGTTCTGGCACACCAGGCAGCGCAGTTCGTGCGCCAGCGCCATGGTGCGCGCCTCGGTGGCCGGGTCGGCCAGCACCTCGGGCGTGCGGGTGGCGGCGGCGTTGGCGGTGGCGCAGGCCAGCAGCAGGGCGGCCAGCCCGGCGCGCAGAACGGCGCGTGTGGGTTCAGCCATCCAGTTGCTCCAGCATGGGCAGCAGGGTGTGCTGCAGCACCTCGGGCGTGAGCGCGCCGGTGTGCTTGTGCCGCACGCGGCCCTGCGCGTCGATCACATAGGTTTCGGGCACGCCGTACACGCCCAGGTCCAGCCCCAGCGTGCCCAGCGGGTCGTGCAGCGAATCGCGGTAGGGGTTGCCGTGCTGCGCCAGCCAGCGCCGCGCGGCCTCGGGCTTGTCCTTGTAGTTCAGGCCGATGACCGGCACCTTGCCTTCGCGCGCCAGCGCCACCAGCAGCGGGTGCTCGGCCTGGCAGGCCACGCACCACGAGGCCCACACATTCAGCAGGTGCGCCTGGCGCGGCAGGTCGCGCGGGCCCATCACACGCGCCGGGTCGGCCAGCGTGCCCAGGCCGAAGGCGGGCAGCGGCCGGTCGATCAGGGGCGAGGGCACCTCGCGCGGCTTCAGGCCCAGGCCGGCGCCCAGCAGCGCGAGCAGCAGCACGAACAGCGCAAGCGGCCACCAGGCGCGTTTCATGTGGACCCCAGTGGCGGCAGCGGCCGCGCCAGCCCGGCATCGCGGACGGTGTCGGGGGCCGTGGTTGTGGGCGCGGTGGGCACGGCCGCGGTGCGCGTGGCCACCACGCGGTGCCGCCGCGAGGCCACGGCCAGCAGGCCGCCCGCGGCCATCAGCAGGCAGCCGAACCAGATGGCGTTCACCAGCGGCTTGTGGTGCACGCGTAGGCCCCAGCTGCCGTCGCCCAGCGGTTCACCGAGCGCCACATACAGGTCGCCCGCGGGGCGGCGGTGGATGGCGACCTCGCTCATGGTGGAACCGCTCGCGTCGTACACGCGGCGCTGCGGCCGCAGCGTGGTCACGGGCGTGCCGTCGTCGCGGGTCACGTCCACCGTGGCCTGCAGCGCGCGGTGGTTGGGGCCGCGCACGGCTTCAAGGTTGCTTAGCGTGAAGCGGTGGCCCGCGAGGTCGATGTGCTGGCCAGGCGACAGGCGCACGTCGCGCTCGCTCTGCAGCGCGCTCACCATGGTCACGCCGGCAATGAACACCGCCACACCCAGGTGCGCGAGCAGCATGCCGTAGTAGCTGCCGCTTTGTGCGCGTGCCCGCGCCCACACGCTGGCGGCCGGGTGCTGGCGCAGGCGCTGCATCAGCTGCCACGCGGTGCCGAAGCCGATCCACGCCGACAGGCCAATGCCCAGCGCGAACATCGGGCTCAGGTGGCCCAGCCACACCGGCAACAGCACCGCGGCGCCCAGCGCCAGCAGGGCCACGCCGCGCAATTGCAGGCCAAGGTCGATCAACCGGTCGCTGTGCCAGCGCGCCAGCGGGCCCACGCCCATCAGCAGCAGCGCGGGCACCATCAGCGGCACGAACACGGCGTTGAAGTAGGGCGGCCCTACCGAGAGCTTGCCCATGCCCAGCGCGTCCACCACCAATGGGTAGAGCGTGCCCAGCATCACCGCAGCCGTGGCCACCAGCAGCAGCAGGTTGTTCACCAGCAGCATGGCCTCGCGCGAGACGGGGCCGAAGCCGGGCGCGCGCGCGGCGCCCGGTGCGCGCCACGCAAACAGCGCCAGCGAGCCGCCCACCACGCAGGCCAGCAGCACCAGGATGAACAGGCCGCGCGTGGCGTCGGTGGCGAAGGCGTGCACCGAGCTCAGCACACCCGAGCGCACGATGAAAGTGCCCAGCAGCGAGAGCGAAAAGGCTGCGATCGCGAGCAGCACCGTCCACGCCTTGAAGGCACCGCGCTTTTCAGTGACGGCCAGCGAATGCAGCAGCGCGGTGGCCACCAGCCAGGGCATGAAGGACGCGTTCTCCACCGGGTCCCAGAACCACCAGCCGCCCCAGCCGAGTTCGTAATACGCCCAGAAACTGCCGAGCGCGATGCCCAGCGTGAGGAAGGCCCAGGCCACGCCCGTCCACGGCCGCGACCAGCGCGCCCACGCGGTGTCGAGCCGGCCCGCGAGCAACGCGGCAATGGCAAACGCAAACGCCACCACCAGGCCCACGTAACCCATGTAGAGCAGCGGCGGGTGCAGCACCATGCCGGGGTCTTGCAGCAGGGGGTTGAGGTCCAGCCCCTCGGCGGGCGGATTGGCCAGGCGCGCAAAGGGGTTGGAGGTGAACAGCGTGAACAGCAGGAAGCCGACGCTGATGAGGCCCATCACGCCGAGCACGCGCGCGCGGGTTTCGGTGTCCAGCCCTTTGGAACGCCAGGCCACAGCGGCCGTCCAGCCCGCGAGGATCAGGCACCACAGCAGGATGGAGCCTTCGTGGTTGCCCCACACCGCGGTGATGCGGTAGACCAGCGGCAGCCGCGTGTTGGAATGTTCGGCCACCAGCTGCACGCTGAAGTCGCTCTGGATGAACACGGCGGTGAGGCAGCCGTAGGCCACCAGCAGCGCCGCGCCCTGCGCGTACGCAGCGGGGAGGTCCAGCGCCATCCAGTCGGCGCGGCCACGCGCGGCACCAGCCAGCGGCCACACCGCCTGAACCAGCGCCAGGGCCAGTGCCAGCGCGAGCGCGAAGTGCCCGATCTCGGCCGTCATTGCGGGCGTGCCTGCTTCAATGCCGCGGCGGCTTCGGGCGGCATGTAGTTCTCGTCGTGCTTGGCCAGCACCTGCTCGGCCACGAACACGCCGTCGGCCCCGATGCGCCCTTGCGCCACCACGCCCTTGCCTTCGCGGAACAGGTCGGGCAGCAGGCCGGTGTAGACCACCGGCACGTGGTTCACCTCATCGGTGATCACGAAGCGCATCTGCAGGCTGCCGCCGTCGCGCACCACGCTGGCCGGTTGCACCAGGCCACCGACGCGGAAGGCACGGTCGGCCGGCGCGGCGCGCGCCGCGACCTGCGTGGGGCTGTAGAAGAACACCATGTTGCTGCCGAAGGCCTTGAGCACCAGCGCGCTGGCGCTGCCGAGCGCGCCCAGGCCGAACAGCACCACCAGCAGGCGTTGGTGGCGGCGCTTCATGTGTCGTCTCCCGCGAGCCCGGTTCGGGCCAGCGCAAGGCGGCGTCGGTTCAGCAGCAGCACCTCGGTGGTCAGCGCCAGCGCGCACATGCCGACCGAACCCCAGACGTAGAGGCCGTGCCCGTTCAGGTGCAAGAGATCCAGCAGGGTGTTCATGTGGCCTCCGTTTCGCGCCGGGCCCAGGCGGTGTGCGCCTCGCGCTCGCGCAGCAACACGCGCAAGCGCAGCAGCGCCACCGCAATGGCGTAGCACCAGAACGCCGCCACCATGAGCAGCATGCCCAGCAGCATGGGCGTGGCCATGCTGGGTGCCTTGTCGATGGTGACCGTGGCGCCCTGGTGCAGCGTGTTCCACCACTTCACCGAGAAGTAGATGATGGGAATGTTGACCACGCCCACCAGCGCGAGCAGGGCGCTGGCGCGGTCTGCGCGGCGCGGGTCTTCGATGGCGGCGTGCAGCGAGATCACGCCGAGGTAGAGGAACAGCAGCACCAGTTCGGAGGTGAGCCGCGCGTCCCACACCCACCAGGTGCCCCAGGTGGGCTTGCCCCAGAGCGCGCCGGTGAACAGCGCCAGAAAGGTCATGAGCGCGCCGGTGGGCGCGAGCGCGTGGGCCATCATGGTCGACAGGCGCGACTGGAACACCAGCCCCACCGCGGCCCACATGGCCATCGCCACGTAGATCAGCATCGACATCCAGGCCGCGGGCACGTGCACGTAGATGATGCGGTAGGCCTCGCCCTGCTGGGCGTCGGTGGGTGCCACCACAAAGCCAACGTAGAGCCCGGCCAGCGCGGTGAGCACCGCGGCCAGTGCGAACGCCGGCCACAGTTGCCCGGCCAGCCGGTAGGCGTTGGGCGGTGACGCAAAGCGCCACCAGAAGGGGGTGGCGGCGGTCAGTGTGGTCATGGCTTGATCCCTTCAATCGTTGGCGATGCGCAGCGCGAGTGCGGCAGCCCAGGGCGCCAGCGGCAGCGCCAGCAGCAGCAGCGCGCCCAGCACGCTGAGGTGCGGCGTGGCGCCCAGCCCGGCCTGCGTGGCTTCCACCGCACCGGCGCCGAACACCAGCACCGGCACACACAGCGGCAGCACCAGCAGCGTGATCAGCGTGCCGCCGCCGCGCAGCCCCACGGTGAGCGCGCTGCCGATGGCGCCCACCAGGCTGAGCACCGGCGTGCCGATGAGCAGCGAGATACAGAGGGTGGCCGTGGCCGCGGGGCCGAGGCCGAACTGCAGCGCGAGCAGCGGCGTGGCCAGCACCAGCAGCAGGCCCGAACCGGCCCAGTGCGCGAGCGCCTTCACCGCCACCAGCGCGCCCAGCGGGTGCGGCGCGATCAGCATCAGTTCCAGGCTGCCGTCGTGGTGGTCGCTGGCGAACAGGCGCGGCAGCGAGAGCATGGAAGCGAGCAGGGCGGCGATCCAGATCGCGCCCGGGGCAAGTTTTTCGAGCAGCGCGGGCGCGGGGCCCACAGCCAGCGGCAGCAGGCTGGCCACCAGCACGAAGAACAGCAGCCCGCCCAGCGAATCGCTGCGCCGGCGCAGCGTGAGGCGCCATTCGCGGCGCCACAACGCGCGCAGCGCGGGCAGCAGGGGGGCGGTGTCGGCCTCGTCGCGCGCAGCGGGCGGCAGGGCGGGCAGCGACCAGGCGTCGGGTTTCACAGGCTCACGGTGCGCATCGACGCACCTTCGAAGAGGTGGGACTGGTGGTCGCTCAGCGCCACCACGCCGCCTTGCTGGCGGTGCGCCGCGATGCGCCCCAGCAGCCACTGGCGGGCTTGGGCGTCGAGCGCGTTGAAGGGTTCGTCGAGCACCCACAGCGTGCGGCGCGCGGGCAGCGCCAGGCGGGCCAACGCGCAGCGCTGGCGCTGCCCTTGCGAGAGTTCGCGCACCGGGCGCTGCCTGCCCGTGGGCAGACCGGCTTCTTCCAGCGCCTGGCGCAGCTCGCGCTCGTCGCAGGGGTGGCCGGCCATGGCCTGCGCCCAGGCCAGGTTCTCCAGCGGCGTCAGTTCGCCCGCCAGTGCGGCCTGGTGTGCCAGATAGATCTGTTCGCGCCCGAGCGCTTCGCGCGCGCTGGGCAATGCCTGGCCGCGCCAGCGCACCTCGCCCCTGTCGGGCGAGAGCAGGCCGCAGATGAGGCGCAGCAGCGAGGTCTTGCCGCTGCCGTTGGCGCCGCGCACCACCAGCAGTTCACCGGCCTGCAGCGCCAGCGTGAGCCCCTGGAACAGGCGACGGCCTGCGCGCGCGCAGCCCAGGTCGTTCAGTTCGAGCAGTGAAGCCATGTCGGGTCTCCTCGCTGCATTAAAGGGGGGCTTCGGCCTGATGTCAATTAAAGTTGACCATCAGTTGTCATTAAGAGTTGACACTTATATCATGGGCCTCATGCCGACGGAAACCAACCCGACCACCGCCGCTTCCCCGCGCGAAGACGCGCCGCACGCCATCGTGATCGGCAGTGGCTTCGGAGGCCTGGCCGCCGCGGTGCGCCTGGGCGCGCGCGGCTACCGCGTCACCGTGCTGGAAAAGCTCGAGGCGCCCGGTGGGCGGGCCGAGGTGCACCGGCAGGACGGCTTCACCTTCGACGCCGGCCCCACGGTGATCACCGCGCCCTTCCTGTTCGAGGAGCTGTGGGCCATGTGCGGCCAGCGCATGGCCGACCACGTGGACTTGCGGCCTGTGGCGCCCTACTACCGGCTGCGCTTCGACGACGGCACGGTGTTCGACTACAGCGGCGAGGCCGAGGCCATGCGGCGCGCGGTGTCGCGCCTGGCGCCGGACGATCTGGCCGGCTACGAGCGCTTCCTGAAGGCCAGCGAGGCGATCTTTCGGGTCGGCTTCGAGCAACTCGCCCATGTGCCCTTCGACCGCTGGACCGACATGGTGCGCGTGCTGCCCGCGCTGCTGCGCCTGCAGGGCCACCGCACGGTGCACGGGCTGGCCAGCCGCTACGTGCGCCACCCCAAGCTGCGCACGGTGCTCACCTTCCAGTCGCTGCTGGTGGGGGGCAACCCGTTCTCCACCACCTCGGTGTACTGCCTCATCGCCTTCCTGGAGCGGCGCTGGGGCGTGCACTTCGCCATGGGCGGCACCGGCAAGCTGGTGGATGGCCTGGTGAAGTTGATCGAAGGGCAGGGCCACCGCGTGCGCTGCAACGCCGGGGTGTCGCAGATCACCGTGGAGAACGGCCGCGCCACCGGCGTGCGGTTGTCGAACGGCCAGCACCTGGCGGCCGACATCGTGGTGTCGAACGCCGATTCGGCCACCACCTACCGCCACCTGATCGCGCCCGAACACCGCGGCCGCTGGAGCGACCGGCGCATCGAGCGCGCACGTTATTCCATGAGCCTGTTCGTCTGGTACTTCGGTACGCGCCAGCGTTACCCCGATGTGGCGCACCACACCATCGCGCTGGGCCCGCGCTACCGCGAACTGCTCGACGACATCTTCAAGCACCACCACCTTTCGGACGACTTCAGCCTCTACCTGCACCGCCCCACGGCGACCGACCCGTCGATGGCGCCCGAGGGCTGCGACGCCTTCTATGCGCTGGTGCCGGTGCCGCACCTGCAAAGTGGCACCGACTGGACGCGCGAAGCCGATGCCATGCGCCGGCGTGTGCAGGCCCGACTGCAGGCCACGCTGCTGCCCGACCTCGACCGCCAGGTGATCACCTCGCGCGTGCTCACGCCGCTCGACTTCCAGGACAGGCTCTCGTCTTTCCGCGGCGCGGCCTTCGGGCTGGAGCCGGTGCTCACGCAAAGTGCCTGGTTCCGCCCGCACAACCGCAGCGAGGACATCGCCGGCCTGTACCTGGTGGGGGCGGGAACGCACCCGGGCGCGGGCCTGCCGGGCGTGCTGTCGTCGGCGCGTGTGCTCGACAGCGTGGTGCCGCACGGCGACGCGTTGCGCTCGGCCGGCCCTTCGCTGTTGTTTGCACCGCCGGCACCTGTGCCGCAACCCGCATGAGCCTGCACCGCCACTTCGACGCCGACGAGCTTGCGGCCTGCCGCGCGGCGCTGCGCACCGGCTCGCGCTCGTTTCACGCGGCCTCGCGCGTGCTGCCGGCGCGCGTGCGCTTACCGGCCAGCGCGCTCTACGCCTTCTGCCGCGCGGCCGACGACGCGGTGGACCAGGGCGACGACGCCGCGGCCGCGGTGGCCGCGCTGCGGTGCCGGCTCGACCGCGTGTACGACCCCGTGGGCCGCAGCCACACACTGCCGCTGCCCGAACGCGCGCTGGCCGCGGTGGTGCGCGCGCACGGCATTCCGCGCGCTTTGCCCGAGGCCCTGCTCGAAGGCTTCGAGTGGGACGCGCAGGGGCGGCACTACGAAACCTTCGACGCCGTGTGCGACTACGCCGCGCGTGTGGCCGGCAGCGTGGGGGCCATGATGGCGCTGCTGATGGGCGTGCGCGAACCCACGGCGTTGGCCCGCGCTTGCGAGCTCGGTGTGGCCATGCAGCTCTCCAACATCGCGCGCGACGTGGGCGAAGACGCGGCCATGGGCCGCCTGTACCTGCCCGGTGCGTGGATGCGCGAAGCCGGCCTGGAGCCCGCGCAGTGGCTGCGCGCGCCGGTGCCGGGCGAGGCGCTTGCGGTGGTGGTGCAGCGCCTGCTGCGGCACGCCGACGCGCTGTATGCGCGCGCCGGTGCTGGTGTGGCGCGCCTGCCGATCGACTGCCGGCCCGGCATCAACGCCGCGCGCTTTCTGTACGCGGCCATTGGCGACCAGGTGCGCCGCAATGGCGCCGGCACGCTGCACCGCCGCGCGGTGGTGCCGCGCGCGCGCCAGTGGGGCTTGCTGGCGCAGGCGGCCTGCCACCTGTTCCCCGCTGACGCACAGGGCGACGCGCCCGCGCTGCCTGCGGTGCTGCACCTGGTGAGCGCGGTGCCGCTGGCGCCGCCGCGCCATGAAGAGAACCGCGTGGAATGGGTCATCGGCCTGTTCGAGCGGCTGGAGCGCAACGAGCGCGGGCCGGCGCGTGTGCCGCGGGCGGTGCGCTCATGAGTTCCAACTGGCTGGTGGGGCTGGAGCTGGCTGGCGTGCTGGGCTTCGCGCTGGCCTGGGGCGGGTACGAGCTGTGGAAGCTGCGCCAGTACCGCGACCAGGACCGCGAAGCGCGGGAAAAACGCGAGCGCGAGCAGGCCGGCCGCGACTGAGCCGCGCAGCTCAGGCCCTGTTCAGGCCCGGCGCGGCATGCGAAACGGCAGCATGGCCTGCACCACCGGCCGCACCCAGCGCTGCAGGTCCAGCGTCTCATGCACCGCCTCGGCCGCCTCGCCCCACAGTCGCGTACCCAGCACGGCGCGCGCATAGAACGGCCCGTCTTCGAGCGACTGCGCGACACGCACCGCGCTGCCCGCGTCGGCGCGGGTGTGGCGCGCCAGGCCCCAGGCGCTG
>VFQU01001890.1_pt1 | contig 11050 bp, 7 predicted proteins | sample 3512311 | NCBI WGS metagenome assembly VFQU01 (sample SAMN10412377, study PRJNA504923) | tailings metagenome | isolation source: Relicate 3 Philex TSF3 active mining site | place: Philippines: Tuba, Benguet | collected 2017-08-29 | reverse complement strand
CGGCCTGTCGGTCAGCGACGTCTATACCTCGCTGCAGACCTTCCTCGCGCCCAATTACGTCAACGACTTCTTCTACCAGGGCCGCGTCAAGCGCGTCGTGGTCCAGGCCGACGCGCCGTTCCGCAGCTCGCCCGAGGCGCTCAAGCTGTTCTACACGCCCTCGACGCTGGCGGCGAGTACGCTCGGCACGACCACCGCGAACGGCCAGCTGATGATTCCGCTGTCGAGCGTCGTCAAGACCGAGTGGATCAGTTCCTCGCCGTCGTTGAACCGCTTCAACGGATACTCGGCGATCGAGATCGTCGGCAATCCGGCGCCCGGCAGCAGCTCCGGCGACGCGATGGAGCGGATGCGCGCATTGATCGACGAGCTGCCCGACGGCATCGGCTTCGACTGGGCCGGCATGTCCTACCAGGAGATCCTGTCCGGCAATCAGCAGACGATGCTGTACATCCTGTCGCTGGTCGTGGTGTTCCTGTGTCTGGCCGCGCTGTACGAGAGCTGGTCGATCCCGACCTCGGTGCTGCTGGTCGTGCCGCTCGGCGTGCTCGGCTGCATCGTCGCGACCTGGCTGCGCGGCCTGCCCAACGACATCTATTTCAAGATCGGCCTGATCACCGTGGTCGGCCTCGCCGCGAAGAACGCGATCCTGATCGTCGAGTTCGCGGTCGAGCAGCAGCAGGCCGGCAAGACGCTGCGCGAAGGCGTCATCGAGGCGGCGCGCCTGCGCCTGCGGCCGATCCTGATGACCTCGCTGGCATTCATCCTCGGCGTGCTGCCGCTGGCGCTGTCGAGCGGCGCCGGCGCCAACTCGCGCCATTCGATCGGCACCGGCGTGATCGGCGGCATGCTGTTCGCGACGTTCCTCGGCGTGCTGCTGATCCCGATCTTCTACGTGATCGTGCGGCGCCTGCTCGGCGACCGGCTCGACGGCGACGACGGCAAGCCGACGCAGCGGATCGAGACGGCGCACTGACGCAGGCGCACCACGCCCGCAGGCGATCCAGGGACGGATCGGGCGGACCGGTCCGATCGGTCGATCGCGTCCCAGGACCGTTCGGCCGGAGCGACGCTTGACGATCGCGGACGGCACGGCGCGGCCGGTTCAGACTGCGGAACGGTCATGCAGGCGCCTCCCTCGTTCGGCACCAGCGCCGCACCGGCGCGCCAGCGATGCTTGATATCCTTTCGGCCGTCCCGACCTCTTGCACTCGCTCTCACCGGTCGCGGCCGCTGCCGCGCCGAACCAGGAATCCGCCGTGTCCGCACTTCCCGCCATCGATTCGCCGTACGTATTCGACGCCACCACCGAAACCTTCGAGACCGAGGTTCTGCAGGCCTCGCTGGAGCAGCCGATCCTGGTCGACTTCTGGGCCGAGTGGTGCGGGCCGTGCAAGTCGCTCGGCCCGCTGCTCGAGAAGGTCGTGGCGAGCTATCACGGTGCGGTGCGGCTGGCCAAGGTCGACGTCGACAAGGAGCAGCAGCTCGCGACGATGTTCGGCGTGCGCAGCATTCCCACGGTCGTGCTGGTCAACCAGGGCCAGCTCGTCGACGGCTTCGCCGGCGCCTTGCCCGAAAGCGCCCTGCGCGAATTCCTGTCGCGCCACGTGCAGCCGGCCGAGCCGACCGACGAAACGGCGGTCGAGGCCGATGCCCCGCCGCCCGAACCGGCGGCCGACGCGGTCGCGCGCCTGCGCGGCGAGATCGCCGCCGAGCCCGACAAGGCCGAGCTCAAGCTCGACCTGGCGGTCGCGCTGATGCGCAACGGCGATGCGGCCGCCGCCGAAACCGAACTCGACGCCCTGCCGGCGAACCTGGCAACCGACGACCGCGCGCGCCGACTGCGCGGCCAGCTCGAGTTCGCCCGGCTGCTGGCCGATGCGCCGCCGGCCGACGAGCTGCGCGCACGACTGGCGCGCGACGAGAACGACCACGCGGCGCGCGAGCAGCTCGGCATTCGCCTGCTCGCCGAAGGCGAGCCCGCTGCCGGCCTCGACCAGTTCCTGACGATTCTCAAGGCCGACCGCGACTGGAACGAGAGTCGCGCGAAGAAGCGTCTGATCGCCGCATTCTCGATCCTCGACGACGAAGAACTGGTCGGCACCTATCGCCGGCGCATGTCCTCGCTGCTGTTCTGAGCGATCCCGCGGTTCCGTAGCGGCTGCGCGGCCGACGATCGGGGCAGCCCTGACCGCGCCGGCCGCTGTGCCGGCGCGAGGCGACGCGCCCGCCGCGCCGCTCCCGCTGCGCGTCCATTCGCGCCGCACGTCCGTCGGCTGTCCGCGCCACCGAGGCATGGTCCGGCGCAGTCGATCCGCGCTGCGCGATGCCAGTGACCGCGCGATTGCGGTCAAGGCATGCAGCGCCGCCTGCCGCCGCCGGCGGTGGCGCGCCCTCCGATCGATCTTCGCCGAGTCCGCTGCCTCGACCGCCGCAGCCGCGGACGCGGCACGCCCGGTTCCGACGCGCAGGACCCGGGCTTTCGCTTTTCGATGCGGCGTAGCACGCTAGCGGCCCCGCCCTACGCCACCGTATCGACGACCGCACGATGAAGCCCTCGCTCCTGCGTCACATCATGAACCTCTGGCCGCCGTTCCTGTTCTCGGGCATCCGCGTGCTTGAGCTCGGAGCCGACTGGCGCAGCGCGCGCGTCGCCCTGCGCAAGCGCTGGTACAACGGCAATTACGTCGGCGTGCATTTCGGCGGCAGCCTGTTCGCGATGACCGATCCGTTCTGGATGCTGCTGCTGATGCACTGCCTCGGCCGTGACTACTACGTCTGGGACAAGGCCGCCGAGATCGAATTCGTCGCCCCGGGCCGCGCGACCGTCTACGCCGAGTTCCGCGTCGACGATGCGCTGCTCGATGCGATCCGCGCTCAGACCGACGGCGGCGACAAGTACCTGCACTGGCTGCCGGTCGAGGTCCGCACCGCGGGCGGCGACCTGGTCGCTCGTGTGCGCAAGCAGGTCTACGTCAAGCGCAAGCGCGCGGCGCCGAGCGCCTGACGAAGCGCCATGCAGATGGCCGGGGCCTCTCGTATACTGCTGCGACGAGGGGCGACTCGGATGCCCCACTGGGCGTTCGAGGTGAATCAGCAAGCCGGCGCCGTCGACAGAACCGAATCGACCGAGCTCCTGCTGCGCTGGCGCGACGGCGACGTTCATGCGCTGGATGCGCTGCTGCCGCTCGTCTACGCAGATCTGCGCGCGATGGCCGCGCGCGTGCTCACCGGACACAAAGGTCACGATACCGTGCAGCCGACGGTGCTCGTGCACGATGTGATCGTACGTTTCATCGGCGGCGCCAATACGCCCCGGATCGACGACATCGACCATTTCTTCCGCGTCGCCGCTCGCGCCATGCGCCAACTGCTCGTGGATCGCGCGCGCCGGCGGGTGACCAGCAAACGCGGCGGCGGCGCGGGCCATGAGCCGTTCGACGCCGAGGCCGCTCTACCGATCGACGACGATCCACGCATCGGTGCGGTCGACGACGCGCTGCGCGACCTCGAGCAGGTCGACGAACGCCTGGCGCGGATCGTCGAGCTGCGTTTCTTCGTCGGTCTCAGCGTGCCTGCGGTCGCACGCGTGCTCGGGGTCGACAAACGCACCGTCTATCGCGACTGGGCGCTCGCACGCATCTGGCTGCAGGAGCGGATCACCGGCGCATGAATGCCCCGGACGTCGCCGCGTTGCGCCTGATCCGCTCGCACTTCCACGCGATGTTCGATCTTTCCGGCGACGAGCGCGCCTCGGCGCTGGCGGCTCTGGCCGCGAGCGACCGCGGACTGGCCGACGAAGTGCAGCGTCTCCTGGCGATCGCCGACGAAGCGGCCGCCGACGCAATGGGCGAGACGCCGGAGTCCGGACACGGCCCCGGAGAGATCGTCGGCAACCGCTTTCGCCTGCTCAGGCGGATCGGTACCGGCGGCATGGGAGAGGTCTACCTGGCGGAACGCTGCGACGACGTTCCGCAGCGCGTCGCCATCAAGTTGATCCGAACGCCGAGTTCGTCGATGGCGCGGCGCGCGCGACGGGAGTGCCGCATCCTCGCCCGCCTGACGCACGAGCACATCGCGACGCTGCTCGATGCCGGCGTGACCGAAGAAGGCGAACCCTGGTTCGCGATGGAGTTCGTGGATGGCACCGAGCTCGTCGCCTGGTGCCGGTCCCGGACGACGGCGCTGGTCGATCGCGTAGGCCTGTTCCTCGGCATCTGTTCCGCCGTCCATTTCGCTCATGCCAATCTCGTACTGCATCGCGACATCAAGCCGTCGAACCTGCTGGTCGACGCACGCGGCATCCCGAAACTCGTCGACTTCGGCGTCGCTCGGCTGCTCGGCGAGGGCGAGGGCGCGGACACGCGACTGATCGCGATCTCTTCCGGATACACGCCGCCCGAGCTGCTGCGCGGCGAAGAAGCGACGACGCTGAGCGATGTCTATCAGCTCGGCCTGGTCCTGCGTGAACTGGTGCACGACGTCGGACGCGCTCCCAGCGCGCTTTCACGCACCGACCTCGGCCGCATCGTGGGACGTGCCGTCGCCGACGATCCGCGCGAGCGCTACGCGTCGGCGCAGGCGCTCGGCGAGGATCTTCACCGCTGGCTCGGCGGACGGCCCGTTCTCGCCCACCGCGGTTCGCGCGGCTACCGCCTGCGCCGTTTCATGCGCAGGCATGCCGTCGCGGTCGCCTGTTTCGCCGTACTCGCGGCCGGCCTCCTGGCGACCACCCTGCTGGTCTTCCGCTACGCGCTGGCGGAACGCGCGCAGCGGGCGGAAGCGGAGACGCAGCGCAACCGTGCCCAGACCACGGTCGCTTTCCTGCAGGACGTATTTCGTCTCGGCGATCCCCAGAACACGCAGGCGTCGGACGTGCGCGCACGCGATCTGATCGATGCGGCGGCCCGCAAGCTGACCGCGCGAGACGACATCGACGACGTCTCGCGCGGCGCGCTCCTGGTCCAGCTGGCGACCACGCTGGGCAACTTCGGGCTGCACGAGGAAGCGCTCCCTTACGCAGAGCAGGCCGTAGCCCTGCTCGAACCGACGGCGGCAGGCGACCCCTCCCTGTACTACGACGCACTGGACATCGCCCGCGCCAGATACGAACGCCTCGGCCGCTACGAGTCCATCATCGCGCTCGCCGAGCGCGGCCTGCGACTGGCGCCGCTCGCAGCCGACGCGAGAATGTCGGCAGGATTGCACAGGATGCGCGCGGAAGGTCGGCGCGGCACGGGCGATCTATCGGGTGCGAAGGCGGATATCGATGCAGCGGTCGCCGGCTTTTCCGCCCAGGGCAACGCAGACGAGGCAGGTCTAGGCGAGTCCCTCGAGATCGCTGCCCTGATCGCGGGCGAGCGTGGTGAATCACGATCGGCCATCGCCCTGCACGAGCGCGCGGCGGCCCTGCTGCAGGCTTCGGGTGCCGACTCGCGAGAGAGAGCGCTGACGCGGCGTTTCCAGGTACTGGTCAATCGCTCGCGCCTGGCCGAATGCGCGCAGATTGTGCCGGCGTTCGAGGCGCTGATCGAAGAGACTCGCGATGCGCTTGGTCCGCGGCACCCGACGACCATTCTCGCCCTGACCCAGCTGGCGCAGTGCGATGCCCGACTCGGGCGTTACGCACAGGCGATCGCAATCGAGGATCGCGTGCTGGAAATGGTCCGGGAGCTGCGCTCGTTCAGCGAGGAGCAGCAACTGCTGATCGAGCTGGTGCGGTGGAAACTAGGCGCTTACGCGGGCGAGGTCGTCGCGGATGTCGCCCCGATCGAGGCCGGCATTGCCCGGCTGCGTACGCTCAACAGCCGATCGATGCTGTTGGCGCGGGCCGAGTGGGTGCTCGGCGAGGTCCACCTTCAGCGCGGTGACGTGGCCGGCGCGCTCGCCGCCTATGGAGCGGCACGGGACCAGGTCCGGACGCTCATGGGCGACGCCGCCTCGTGGGAGGCGGCGGAGATCGAGGACGGTATCGGACGCGTCGAACTGTTGCGTGGACGCCCCGATGCGGCGCTGGCGCACTTCGACCACGCCGCGTCGATGTTCGAGCAGGTACGCGGCGAGACCGCGCCAGCGACCCTGCGCAGCCGCATCCATCAGGCCTGGGCGAAAGCGCACAGCGGCCCCGCGCCGGCCTCGATCGCAGCGCTGGAGCGCCTGCGCCGGACGCTGATCTCCTCACTGCGGACCGATCAGGCTCCGCAGGTCCGCCAGCTCGATCTGATCCTCCAGGCCCTGCGCGAACGAGGCGGGCTCGCGCCCGATCCGGCAAGCAACCGGGCTCGCCAGGGAAGCAGTCCGGCTGCGCGCGTTCCGAAAGGACTCAGCAGCTTTTCGTGAGTCCCGGGCGGGGGTCATCTTTCGTGTCACCGTTCCGACACGGTTTCGCGTACTAGCGCCCGCACGGCCGGCCCATCCAATCGGCTTGCGTCGCAGCCGTGGGTCCAGTCGCATAGGGGTGTCTCATGTCTTCATCCAAGAAAAAGCGCATTGCGATGTCCTTCGCCGGCATCTCACTGGCCTTCGCCGCTGCGAACGCCTTTGCAGGAGGCGATATCGCGGTCACGTCGACGGTCGCCAAGCTCGACGATCCGCAGAATCCGTATCAGGCCTGTCCGCCCTCGGGCAGTGCGAGTGCCGACGTATCGCCAGGCGATGTGGTCGGAGTCTGTTACATGATGACCAACAACTCCGACGATCCGCTGCTCTACCACTCGTTGAGCGACAACCTCGCCGGCCAGATCGCCGAAGTCGCGTTTCCGGTCTATCCCTCCTGGGAGGCGCCGCTCGTGAACGTCTTCGTCGCCGGGACGCAGTCGCAGACGCGAACGGGAACCTGGCATGCACGCTCGGCCCCGACCAACTTCGTGCCGCAGGCGCTCGACTTCGAGGAGATCGGCGACCGCCTTTTCGTCGACGGTTTCGACGGCGGCGGCTCGGCGGCGGGGTTCGTGGACATCAGCCAGAACGGCATACGACTGGGACCGAACGAGCACCGATACGTGGCGCTGCCGTTTCCGTTCCGCGTATCCGACGATTTCGACAGCGGAACGCTCTCACATCTTTGCATCACCCGTGTTGGAGCGGTGACCGCCGACCAGTCGTTGTGCGGCTTCCTGTCGGCTGTGAACGGCGATTTGAGCACTCTGGCGTACATGGAAGTGCCCGATATCCTGCTGCCGATCCTGGCGCCCTACTGGGACGAGTTCTCCTCCGGCGACATCTACTACACGACGCTGGGCACTGCGCCGAGACGGCGGTTCGTCGTGCAGTGGACCCGGATGCAATTTCCGGGAGCGCCGGGACAGGAGGGGATCACCTTCCAGCTGATGCTCGACGAGGCCTCGGGCGCGATCGACTTCATCTATCCGAAGGTGCATTTCGGCAGCGGTGATGCCTCCGTCGACGCCGGCGCCTCGGCCACCATCGGACTGCAGTACACGATGTCGCGGGGACGCCAGTATTCGTTCAATGCCCCCGTCCTGCATGACGGAATGACGATTCACTGGAAACCGGACCTGGTGGCGTCCCATACCGCCGTGTCGGGGCCCGTGAACATCAACGTCGGGGCTCCGGTCGTGCGAACCACGCCCGACGCCGCGTCCGGCATCTCGATGACCGTTGCGGCCGGGAGCACCGGCTCGACCCTCCTGACCCTCGCCAATGAGGGCAACCGGCATCTGACCTGGGCGCTGGGAGAGGCGTCCTCGACGGCCCATGTCCCGCTCGTTCCGGCGCATGCTCCCCGCACCACCGACGGACGGGCCGTCCTGACGCCCAATCCGGCATCCGGAACTCCGCGCGGAGCCGACACGGGTGTCGTCCCGGTGGTCGGCATCAACGGCAGGTCCGCCAGCAACGGCGGCGACTACGTGCCGGAGCTGGTGACGTTCGACGCCAGTCGACCGCAGGACGGCTTCCTGGTCATGGGCGATGTGCCGCCCTACTGGTACTACAACTACGGCGATTTCCTCGGAAACGACTTCTCGACCTACTGGTCGAACGCGACCGCATTCGACCTCGTCTCGCTCGCCGCGACGCCGTACTTCGAGTTCTACAACATCACGACTCTCGACGTCCCGTCACCGCTCCTGCCCGGCCTGGAAATGCGAGCAATGAAATGGGACCCGGTCACGAAGAACACCTACTATCTCGGCCATCAGTCGAACGAGAACGGCTGCACGACGCTGCTGCTGCGTGTCGGGTTCTCTCCGGTATCGACCTCTCTCGTGGGCACGACTACCGAGGCGTGTCTGCTCAACCTCGCGATAGACCGCAACGGGCTGGCGTACGGCATCGGCTACGACGGAATCCTCTACGCCGTCGACAAGACGACGATGCAGGTGCAGCCGATTGCGCCGATCGCGATCGACCTCACCTCCATGTACTGGCGCGGCACAAGCCTGGATTTCGACGATGCGACCGGCGATCTGTACATGCAGGTCTACAATGTGCAGCCCAGTGTGCCGCTGTTCGAATCGCGCATGTATCGACTGGACGTCACCACCGGTCAGACCCAGAACCTGGGCACGTTCCCGCATCAGCACACCTGGGACGTCGACATCCGTGCGATCGCGATCGCGCGGCCGGATCCGACGCCGTGCAGCCGCCCGGGCGACGTGCCCTGGCTGTCCTACGACCAGCGCAGCGGAACGATCGCCCCGAACGGTCAGGCCGGTGTGAGCGTACGGGCCAATGCGGCCGGGCTCTCCGCGGGCAGCTACGATGCAACGGTCTGCGTGCAGTCCAATGACCCGCATCGACGTCGGATCGCGCTGCCGCTGCACCTGACGGTGAACTGACTTAGTAGCCTGCGTGCCGGCGCCACGAGGCCTTCGTCCTCGTGGCGCCAGCGGGCCTCGCCCGCGGGAGGCGCCCGGCCGCACGACAGCGACTGCGCCGCCTATCCGTTACGCCCGCAGGACCGTGAAGCGATGTCGGCACCGGTCGAGGCCGATCAATTCGCTCAGGCCGTCTCGCCCTGCAGACGCGCCGCGACCAGGCGCACGGCCTCGCGGCACATCGCCGAGGCCGGCTGCTCGGCGTCGATCCGCAGCGCATCGGGCGGCGGCGGCTGCGCGCGATGGCGGATTTCGTCGACGAGATCGGGCGTGCGGTCGGCGGCGCGGTGGCGATTGGCGGCGAGGTCGTGCTGGACGCGCTCGCGCGCCCGCTCGGGCGAGCAGTCGACCCACAGCGGCACCATCGCGAAGCCGAACGGCAGCACCGCCTCGACGATACGGTCGTAGTCGGCCCGCGCCGAGAACGTCATGCCGTCGAGCACGCTCGACACGCCGAGCATGCAGTTGATCTCCAGCGCCTGCACGACGGCGCGGAACGCCGCGCGCTTTTCCAGAAAGCTGTAGCTGCAGCGCGGGAACATCGCGGCACGGATCGCGTCGCGACAGATCCGGCGCAGCCGCAGATGGGCTTCGAGCGCGCGCGCGATCGTGCTCTTGCCGGCGCCCGGCAGGCCGATCAGCGCCACGACGACCCGAGTCGCGGCCGCATCGGCGGTGGCGGCGGCAGGTTCGGCAGATACCGCGGTCGGCGTGTTCACGCGGCCAGACTAGCGGTTCGCGCCGCGGCCGTCAGCAAGCGCGGCCGCGGCGCCGGCACGCCGTTCACGGTCCGGCACGGTGCGCCCTATACTCGGCCCCGTCCGCGACGCCGCACGGGCCGGCCGTCGCGGTACCCGAGTCCGCATCGCCCTGCACTGCTCCGGAGATCCGATGCTTCCGTTCTTCCGATCGGCCGATCGCGACAGCCGACGGGCCGGCCTGCTGCTCCTGGTGCTCTCGGGCTTCTTCATCGCCAACGCGCTGATCGCCGAGTTCGTCGGCGTCAAGATCTTCGCTCTGGAAGACACGCTCGGTCTCGCACCGCTGGACTGGAACCTGTTCGGCCGGACCGGCTCGCTGAACTTCACGGCCGGCGTGCTGCTGTGGCCGATCGTGTTCGTGATGACCGACATCATCAACGAGTACTTCGGCCGGCGCGGCGTGCGCCTGATCTCGTGGCTGACGGTGGTCCTGATCGTCTACGGGTTCGCGTTCGCGTACGCGGCGATCCATCTCGCGCCGGCCTCGTGGTGGGTCGGAGCCGGCCGCAACCAGGGCGTGGACGATCTGCAGGCCGCGTTCGCGGCGATCTTCGGCCAGGGTCTGTGGACGATCGCCGGCTCGGTCACGGCCTTCCTGATCGGCCAGCTGATCGACGTGTCGATCTTCCACGCCATACGGCGCCGTACCGGCGACCGTCACATCTGGCTGCGCGCGACCGGCTCGACCCTGGTCTCGCAGTTCATCGACAGCTTCGTGGTGCTCTACATCGCGTTCGTGCTCGGTCCGCAGCAGTGGCCGATCGGCCTGTTCCTCGCGGTCGGCACGGTCAACTATCTGTACAAGTTCGTCGCCGCCCTGGCACTGACGCCGCTGATCTATGCGGCGCGGCGCGGGCTCGACGGCTGGCTCGGCCGCGATCTGGCCGCGCGGCTCAAGCATGAGGCGGCCGCGGACTGAGCGCCCGTGCGGCCGCGCGATGACCGCTTCGCGCGCCGCGCTGCGTTCCCCTGTCCGTTCCGCCGCCGGCGCTCAGCCGGCACCGGCGGATGCGGCCGGCACCCCCATCACGGCGACCGACGGCCGCGCCAGTGACCTTTGGCACAGACCTGTGCGATCCCGCGTGCTTAATGTGCGCGCCATTTGACGACGGAAACCCCCTCATGCATGTGACACCGCGCAAGACCTTGCCGCTGACCATCGGCCTGGTGCTGACGATCGCCGGCTGCAGCCAGCAGCACGACGCGCCGGCCCCGCCCGCCGCCCCCGCCTCGACACCGGCCGCACCGGCCGGCGCCTCCACTGCTCCGGCCGCGCACGTCGCGTTCGACGTCGGCGAGATCGACCCGGCGACCAGCGCCTGCACCGACCTCAACGGCCACGTCAACGCCAAGTGGGTCGCCGCCAATCCGGTGCCGGCCGATCGCACGCGCTGGGGCGCGTTCGACGCACTGCGCGAGGCGAGCCTCAAAACACAGCGCAGCATCGTC
>VFQU01001889.1_pt1 | contig 11057 bp, 8 predicted proteins | sample 3512311 | NCBI WGS metagenome assembly VFQU01 (sample SAMN10412377, study PRJNA504923) | tailings metagenome | isolation source: Relicate 3 Philex TSF3 active mining site | place: Philippines: Tuba, Benguet | collected 2017-08-29 | reverse complement strand
CGTCCATGTGCGGCATGAGGTCGTCGATCTCCTCGACGTGCTCGATGCCGTCCAGCGACGAGATCAGATTGATCAGGGTGCGGGCGGCGTCGTCGCTGCCGGTCAGGCGCAGGTACACGGTCGGCATGGCGCAGATTCCTCGTCGGGTGGGCGGTCAGTAAATAACGGCATGCCCGAATCGCGGCCGAATCACCGACAACCGCCCGCGGTCCGCGCCGCGGCAACCGCGGATGAATCGCACGCGCGAAGCGGCGTCACGGCGCACCGGCGGCAGCGCACAATGGCGCGTCCTATACCGGGGGAGTCACCATGGATTCGATCAGCGAGCGCGCGCCCGACGCCGCGCCGGCCACGCTCGGCGATCTGCGCCGTACCCAGGTGACGCTCAATGCACGCATCCATCGCCTGCTCGGCATCGTCGTCGCCGGCGGTGTGCTGTACACATGCTATTTCGCGGCCGAGCTGATCCTGCCGATCCTGCTGGCGGCGTTCTTCGCGCTGCTGCTGAACCCGCTGATGCGACGGCTCGCGCAGCGCTGGCTGCCGCGCTGGCTGGCCGCGCTGGTGATGATCACGCTGTTCCTCGGTCTGCTCGGCGGCATCGCCAATGCGCTGTATCCGGCCGCGGCCGAATGGGTCGGCCGCGCGCCGACCGTGCTGCGCGATGCGACGCCGCGCCTGAAGGCGCTGACGCGGCCTTTCCAGGAAGCGAGCAAGGTCACCGCCTCGCTCGGCGAGATCGCCGGCGACGAGGAGGCGCGCCGATCGCGTGTCGTGCTGCAGGCGCCGGCGCGCGTGAGCCTGCTGGCGGCGACGCCGCGCGCACTGGCCAGCGTGCTCGCGGTGGTGCTGCTGACGTACTTCTTTCTGTTGTACGGCGATACGTTGCTGCGACGCATCCTGATGCTGCGGCCGACCTGGTCGGCCAAGCGGCTGACCGTCGACATCGTGCGCTCGATCCAGAACGACGTCTCGCGCTATTTCCTGACGGTGTGCTGCACCAGCTTCGGACTCGGCGTCGCGACGGCGGCCCTGCTCTGGCTGATCGGCGTCGACACGCCGCTGCTGTGGGGCGCGCTGGTCGCGCTGCTGAACCTGACGCCGTACGTCGGACCGATGGTGATGGCGGCGCTGCTGGCTCTGGTCGGCCTGGCCCAGTTTCCGACCCTCGGCGCCGCGCTGCTGCCGGCGGCCGGCTATCTGGCCCTGCATACGCTCGAAAGCCAGGTCTTTACGCCGCTGGTGCTCGGCCGCACGGTCAACCTCAATCCGCTGGCGATCATCGTCTGGCTGATGATCTGGGGCTGGCTGTGGGGCATTCTCGGCCTGCTGCTGGCGGTGCCGATGCTGGTCTGCTTCAAGATCGTCTGCAGCCGCGTCGAAGGCCTGCAGGACTTCGCGATCCTGCTCGAGAAGTAACCGCCGGCGCGGACGGCAGGGCGCGCGCAGACGCCGCGGCGTTCGGAACCGGCTGACCTGCCCGCAGCGCGATGGTGCACCAAGGCGTTGCGAGGTCGCCGATCGAATGCCCGGCGGCCGCGCCGGCGGTGCGCATCGTCCCGATCCGCCGCGGCCGTGCTCCGGAAGCCCGATCGCGATACCCCGTCGCGCGATCAGCGCGGCCGCGACGGCCTGCTAGGATGAGCGCCGGCGATCGGCGGACACGGCGACATGGCGGCAGAGGCGGGCGGTAGCGAACTGGTCAACGTGGTGGCGCTGCTCGGCGCGGCCGTGGTCATGGTGCCGATCTTCCGCCGGCTGGGCCTGGGCTCGGTGCTCGGCTATCTCGCGGCCGGCCTGCTGATCGGCCCGTTCGGCCTGGGCTGGTTCTCCGATCCGCAGGCGATCCTGCACGTCGCGGAACTCGGCGTCGTGATGTTCCTGTTCGTGATCGGCCTGGAAATGCGGCCGTCGCATCTGTGGAGTCTGCGTCAGGAGATCTTCGGCCTCGGCAGCCTGCAGATCGCGGTGTGCACGGCGGCGCTGACCGGCGTCGGCCTCGCATTCGGATTCACACTGCCGGTGGCCTTCATCGGCGCGGCCGGCTTCGTGCTGACCTCGACCGCGATCGTGATGCAGCTGCTCGGCGAGCGCGGCGACATCGCGCTGCCGCGCGGGCAGAAGATCGTCTCGATCCTGCTGTTCGAGGACCTGCTGATCGTGCCGTTGCTGGCACTGGTCGCGTTCATCTCGCCGACGCTGACCGACCACGGTTCCGAATCGCGCTGGCTCAGCGTCGGCATTGGCATCGCCGCGCTGGCCGGCCTGATCGCAGCCGGCATCTGGCTGCTCAATCCGCTGTTCCGGATCCTCGCCGCCGCCAAGGCGCGCGAGGTCATGACCGCGGCGGCGCTGCTGGTCGTGCTCGGCGCGGCGCTGCTGATGCAGGTCGGCGGACTGTCGATGGCGATGGGCGCGTTCCTGGCCGGCGTGCTGCTGTCCGAATCGACGTTCCGCCATCAGCTCGAAGCCGACATCGAGCCATTCCGCGGCATCCTGCTCGGGCTGTTCTTCCTCGCCGTGGGCATGTCGCTCGATCTGGCGGTCGTCGCGCGCAACTGGCCGCTGATCGTCTCGGGCGTGCTGGCGATGATGGCGGTCAAGGCCGGCTGCATCTACGGCGTCGCGCGGCTGATGCGCAGCAGCCACGCCGAGGCGATGGATCGCGCGGTGCTGATGGCGCAGGGCGGCGAGTTCGCGTTCGTGCTGTTCGCCGCGGCGTCGGCGGCCCAGGTCATCGATGCCACCGTCAACGCCAACCTGACCGCGATCGTCGTGCTGTCGATGGCGCTGACGCCGCTGTTCGTGATCCTGATCCGGCCGCTGATCCCCAAGCAGGTCGAGTCGATGGACGGCATCGACGTCGCCGCGGACCTCTCGGGCACCGTGCTGGTCGTCGGCTTCGGCCGGTTCGGCCAGGTCATGAGCCAATGCCTGCTCGCGCGCGGTTGCGACGTCACGATCATCGACACCGACGTGGAGATGATCCGCAGTGCCGCCGATTTCGGCTTCGTCGTCTACTACGGCGACGGCACGCGGCTGGACGTGTTGCGCGCTTCCGGCGCGCAGTCCGCGCGGCTGATCGCGGTCTGCGTCGACGACCGCCAGGCCGCCAACCTGATCTGCGAGCTGGCGCACGAGGAGTTTCCGCAGGCCCGGGTCATCGCGCGCGCCTACGACCGCGAGCATGCGGCCGAGCTGGTCGCGCGCAACGTCCAGTTCCAGGTCCGCGAGACCTTCGAATCGGCGCTGCGTTTCGGCGAGGCGGCCCTGCGCGTGCTCGGCTATGAGGCCGAGGAAGCGGCCGACACGGCCGATCAGGTGCGCCGCCGCGATGCCGAGCGCTTCGAGCTCGAGGTCGCGGCCGGCGATGTGCGCGCCGGGCGCACGCTGACGTTCGGCAACGCGCCGCGCGCGGTGCCGACGCCGTTCACGACACCGCGCCGCGAAGCACGCGCGCTGACCGCCGAGACCGCCGCGGTGACGCGCGAATCGGCCGAGGAGGCCTGATGCGCGATACGCCCGCAGAAGTCGTCGCGTTCTGGCGCGAGGCCGGACCGGAACGGTGGTTCGACCAGGATCCGGCGTTCGATGCGCGTTTCCGCGAACGCTTCCTCGACGCCCATTTCGCCGCTGCGCGCGGCGAGCTCGACGCCTGGCGGACGCAGCCGGAAGGCGCGCTCGCGCTGTTGCTGCTGCTCGACCAGTTCCCGCGCAACGCATTCCGCGGCAGCGCGCACATGTATGCGACCGATCCGCTGGCGCGTCGCATCGCGCGCGAGGCGATCGCGCAGGGTCTGGACCGCACGATCGAGCCGGAGCTGCGCCTGTTCTGCTATCTGCCGTTCGCGCATTCGGAGGAGCTCGTCGACCAGGACCGTTCGGTCGCGCTGATGCGCGATCTCGGCGAGGAACCGCTCGCGCACGCCGAGGGCCACCGCACGATCGTGCGCCGTTTCGGCCGTTTTCCGCATCGCAATGCGATGCTCGGACGCGAGACCAGCGCCGAGGAAGCGGCTTTCCTCGCCGACGGCGGTTTCGCCGGCTGACCGCGGCGCCAGCCTTCATTTAGCTGAACGGCAGGCACGCACGGCAGTGTGCCGATCACAGCGCGTTCATGAACGCGGCACTCCAATGCACGCCGCGGCCCGGAAGGACCCGAGAGGGGCATCCGGCGGGGGCCGTCCCATCAGGAGAACCGTCATGAAGAACACGTTGCTGGTCGCCGCGGTCGCGGCCATTCTGGGTCTGTCCGCCTGCAGCCGGCAGGACTCCGCCGCCGAGGCGGATCGCAAGGTCGAGCAGGCACGCCAGAAGGCGGCCGAAGACGTCGCCAAGGCGCAGCAGCAGGCCAACGAGAAGGCCGCCGAGGCGCAGCGCAAGCTCGACGCCGCGACCGCCGAGGCGCGAGCCGACGTCACCCAGGCCGAGACCAAGGCCAACGAGAAGATCAATGCGGCGCAGAGCGATGCGACCGATGTCGCGCGCGACGCCGGCAAGAACGTCGCCGACGTGCAGGCCGATACGCTCAAGACCCAGGCCAAGGCCGACTACGATCTGGCGATCGCCGAGGCCGATGCGGCGCTGAAGGTCGCCAAGGAGCGCTGCGACACGCTGGCGTCGGGCCAGCAGGGCGCGTGCAAGGATCAGGCGGATGCCGCGCACGAGGCCGCCAAGGCCCGTGCCAAGCGGACGCTCGACGACGCCGAGTCGGCGGCCAAGGACGTCAAGCGCGACTGACCGTCCGGGAGGTGACTGGCCAAGGCATCGGTCAGCCTCCCGACGAATCGCGCTGCCCGGCCGGGCAGCGCGCGGACGAGGCCGAGAAATCGGCCTCGTTTTTTTATCATCGCTCGATCGCCCCGAGGCGCGGTGATTCGCCCGATTCCCGCCTTGTGCGCCATGGCGACGGGTCCGGGCTCAGCAGGAAGAAGCACGGCCCGGACATCCGACGGCTCGTGTCTTGCCATCGTCTGGAATGGACTGGATACGAGTCTCATGGCGAATCGCCGCATGTCGCCTGGGCCGGCCGGCGGGTCCCGGTCGATCGATCGTGGCGTCGGACAGATTCGTAGATTCGCCGGGCCTTCCGGGATACGCTTCGTCAGCGCCGTAGAATCCGGAGACGGACCCGGACTACCTGCTGTGTAAAACGGGAGGGGATGACATGGACAGGCGCCTTTTTTCCGTACCGATGGACCTGGTGCTGTCCGATGCCGTGACGGGGGCTCCGGCGGCAGGCGCCGGCACCGATGAGCGGGCAATCCGGCACGCCAAACTGCTCGATCTGGAGAAGAACGCGTACCCGGCGCTGACGGCGCGCTGGGTATCGGCCGTGCAGGATCTCGGAGCGGATTTCCAGGTCGATGTGGGCGAACCGACGCTGCTCGAATCTCCCGGCGAGGCCGGCGAGATGCAGTGGTCCGAGTCGCTGCATCCTTTGATCTTCGAGAGTGTCCCGCCGGAAGGCGCGAAGGCTCTGCGGCTTGTGCTGCCCGATGGGTCGACGAGGCTCCTGGCACGAGCGGCGTTGTCGCACTTTCCCGATAAGCTGCCGGATCCCGCCGTCAGCTTCGTGGGAAAGGAGGCGGCCCGCTTCGTCGTTCCGGTGTTCTCCGAGCGTTTCACCCGACAGGACGAGTTCGTCGCCCATGTAGAGCGTCTGCATACCTGGATACTGCAACAGCCTCCGTTCGACAGAGAGGCAGTCGGCAACGACTTTGCGCTGAGAGCGCACTTCTGGAGCTCGGATCCCCAACGGGGTCTGTTCGACACAGGGGACGAACGCAACCAGGGTGAACGGCTTTTCTACGGCAACGCCGAGGTCGCCAAGCGACTGCTGAGTCGGTTCATCGGTACGGCCGGGGTCAGTCTCATCCTGATCAACAGCGCGCTGCGTGGAGGTGCCGGCGGGCGACCCGGCTATTCGGCCTGGAGTTCGATCAGCAGCAAACCCGGCGAGTTCTGGGGGGCCGTCTGCCTGCACGAGCTGGGGCATGGATTCGGACTGGCGGACGAGTATCTCGACGACGCTCGCGCGAACGAGCCGATCGGGGTTCTGGAGCCCAACGTATCGGCTGATCCCAGACCCTCGCATACGCCGTGGCGATCGCTGGCGAATCTGGCCGATGAGCCAGCGCCGAGCTTCTCGTGGGAGAACCAGGACGAGGCCGGACCGGGGGCTGTCGGGACTTTTGCAGGTGCGCGCTATCGAGGCGATCTGTATCGATCCAGTCATCGCTGCCTGATGCGGACGACGACAAGCGGAACCTCGTTCTGCGCGGCATGCCAAGCGCATATCGCCTCGTACATTCAGGGCGATGAGGCCGGCGCGAGTACCCCGCCGCGTCGGCGTTAGGAAACGACCATCACTTCCGGGCCGCCGTCTGGAGCGGCCTCGAGTGCCGGGGAGGATGTTCCAGGCATGCGTCGATGCCGGCGCGATTCCTGCTCGGCACCGAATCCGCGGCGAACACCGGGGCTTATCCGGGCGCCCGATGTCCGTCAGCGCAGGATTGCGTGCTCGAAAGGTCGCGAAACCCGTTTCCATGCCGTTTGAACGGCCCACTCAAGGAGGAAAGAAATGCCGATCTACTACGACGTCAGCGGAACCCTGGTCAGCGAGGAGGAGTATCTGGACGTGCGCGCGGCGCTGGTCCAGGCGCAGAACAAGACGCACAGCGAACTCGATCTTGGGGACGGTCGCACGTTCAAGGTCGATGCGTACCGGCCCATGCTCGCGATCCCCGAGAAGAACGGCGGCGTCCGTGAATTCGAGCCCATCGGAATCGGTAAGCCGCTGACGTTGTGGATCACCTCGGCTTACACGGGCAATCTGCCGCCGAAAGGTGGCTTGGGAGGCAGGAGAAAGGGCTGTCTGCTGTCCTCGGCGGTCAAAAGCTGGAGCTACCAGGACGCCAAGCCGAGGGCGCTCAATGCGCTGAAGAAGGAAGTGGCCCGCAATAGCGAGATTCAGTTCGCAGGGACCGAGCGAGGCACCCAGATCGCCTTCTACTCGCCGGCGCTGATCGAGCGCCAGCTGCAGGCCACCTTCGAGATGGCGTTCGACGATATCGATGAAGCCTTCTACACGTCGATCAGCCACGTGATGAGTTCCGCGGCGACCTTGCCCGTCTTCGCCTCGGCTTCACCGTATCTGCTGGCCGTGGGGACGCTGTTCAAGCTCGGCGCGCGGATCGCCAACGGGCTGTACGACGGCAAAGCGGAGTTCCAGGCCACCGAAACCCTGAGAATCGACCTGCCGGGTGAGCCCGCTCAGGCGGGCTATCGTCTGATCACGCGGACCGAGATCGATCGCGCCGCGTTGACCGCCTATGGCATCCGCGAAGGCAGGCTCGTCAACAAGGCCGACCCGGCGGTCGCCTATACCGGCGACATTCCCCATCTGGTCATCGCGCTCGATGGCACCATGGACAAGAGTCTGGAGGGGTTCTCTGCCCAAGCGGCCGGCGCTTCGTTACTGGAGCAGTTCTACAACGTGCGCGAGAACAGTGAGACTTCTGCCGCTGCCTTCATCGAGGCTTTCAAGTTGTACAACGACTTCCGCTACAGCCGTGAGGCACTGGACCTCAAGAAGAGTCTCGAGCAGCCGGGGCTCTCCGACAAGGAGAAAGCCCGGCTCCAGGAACGCTACGAGGCCGTCGTGAAGAACATCGTCACCGACGAGTTCAAGCCCAAGGACGGCTGAGTGCTCTGACGTCGGCGGACATCGGTACGGGCCTCGCCGAGCCGATGTCCGCCGGCAGCCGCGCCGTCAGTGACGGAAGTGGCGCACGCCGGTGAGCACCATCGCGATGCCGGCCTCGTCGGCCGCGGCGATCACTTCCTCGTCTCGCATCGAGCCGCCGGGCTGGATCACCGCGGCGATGCCGGCCGCTGCGGCCGCGTCGATGCCGTCGCGGAACGGGAAGAACGCATCGCTCGCCATTACGCTGCCGGGCACGGCGATGCCGGCTTCCTCGGCCTTGAGCGCGGCGATCTTCGCGCTGACGACGCGGCTCATCTGGCCGGCGCCGATGCCGACCGTGCGCTGGTCGCGCGCGTAGACGATCGCATTGGACTTGACGAACTTGGCGACGCGCCACGCGAACAGCAGATCGTCGGTCTGGGCCGCGGTCGGCACCTGTCGCGTGACGACGCGCAGCTCGTCGCGGTGCACCTCGCGCACGTCGGCGGTCTGCACGAGCAGGCCCGAACCCACGCGCTTGAGCTCGAATGCGTTGCGGCCCGCGCCGGCCGGAATCTCGATCACGCGTACGTTGGGCTTCTTCGCGCAGACCGCGCGTGCGTCGGCGTCGACCGCCGGTGCGATCAGCACTTCGACGAACTGGCGATCGAGGATCGTCCTGGCGGTGGCCGCGTCGAGCGGTCGGTTGAACGCGATGATGCCGCCGAAGGCCGAGGTCGGATCGGTCGCATAGGCCTGTTCGTACGCCGCGCCGATCGTCGCCGCCTGCGCGACGCCGCAGGGGTTGGCGTGCTTGACGATCACGCAGGCCGGCGCCTCGAACTGACGCACGCATTCCCAGGCCGCATCGGCGTCGGCGAGGTTGTTGTAGCTGAGCTCCTTGCCCTGCAGTGCGCGCAGCGTCGCCAGCGTGCCCGGCAGCGGTTCGGCGTCGCGGTAGAACGCGGCCTGCTGATGCGGGTTCTCGCCGTAGCGCAGGTCCATCAGCTTGACCGAGATGTCGTGGCGCTGCGCCGGAAACGCGCTGCGGCTGCCGTCCCGGCCGATCGACGACAGATGGTCGGCGATCGCCGCGTCGTAGCGGGCGACGCGGTTGAACGCGGCGACCGCCAGCGCGAAGCGCGTGGAATCCGACAGCGCACCGCCACCGGCGTCGAGCTCGGCGAGCAGCGCCGTGTACTGCGCCGGGTCGGTCGCGACCGCGACGTGCGCGAAGTTCTTCGCGGCCGCACGCAGCATCGCCGGGCCGCCGATGTCGATGTTCTCGACGACGACGTCGAACGTGCTCGACGGATCGGCGGCGACGCGTTCGAACGGATAGAGGTTCAGCACCAGCAGGTCGATCGGCACGATGCCGTGCTCGGCCATCACCGCATCGTCGGTGCCGCGCCGGCCGAGCAAGCCGCCGTGCACCTTCGGATGCAGCGTCTTGACGCGGCCGTCCATGATCTCGGGGAAGCCGGTCAGGTCGCCGACGTCGCGCACGGTCAGCCCGGCCTCGCGCAGCGTGCGCGCGGTGCCGCCGGTCGAGAGCAGTTCGACGCCGCGCGCGGCCAGGCCGCGGGCCAGGTCGATCAGACCGGTCTTGTCGGAGACGCTGAGCAGCGCGCGGCGGATCGCCACGGCGGAGGAATCGGACACGGCAACATCCCGGGCAGCGAAAAAGGGGCGCGCATTATAGCGGCGCCGCGCCGCGCGAGGTCCGGCTGGTCAGGCCAGGCCGTACTGCTGCAATTTCTTGCGCAGGGTCGCGCGGTTGATGCCGAGCGCGGCGGCGGCCTTGCTCTGGTTGCCGCCGTAGCAGTTCATGACCTCGTGCAGCAGCGGAATCTCCACTTCGCGCAGCACCAGTTCGTGCAGCCCTTCGCTGGGCTGGGCATCGACGTCGGACAGATAGCGGCGCACTGCGCGCGCGACGCACTCGCGCAATGCAGGCTGCAGGGAACCCGGCGTCGTATCGACACGCAGGACGGAAACGGCATTCAAAGCGGCAGACCCTGGAGAAGAAGAGCGAGACGTCCTAGGTACCGCCGGGGCGCGATCAGCGAAGGGTCGCGAAAATCGTGCCGCGTACGGGGCGGGGATTCTAGCGCCTGGCCGGCGGCTTGGTAAGTCCCGCAAGCTGGCATGTCGTGTCATGCGCACGGACGGACCTCGCCAATCGGGCGCGCGCGTGCGAGGCTAGCGATTCCGTCCCGAGCGCGCCGCCGATGTCCGCATCCGCACCCGAAGCCGGCGGTCCGCTGCGAGGCGAGCATGCGCTGGTCCGCGCAATCGGGCCGGTCGCGCTGACCGCGGCGATCGTCAACATCATCGTCGGCGCCGGCATCTTCATGCTGCCGGCGCTGCTCGCCTCGCGCATGGGCGGCGCGGCGCCGCTGGCGTTCCTGGCCGGCGCGCTCGCGATCGTGCCGATCGCGCTGTGCTTCGCGGCCGTCGGCAGCCGTGCGATCGCGACCGGCGGCCCGTACACCTACGTCGGCGCGGCGTTCGGCCCGTTCGCGGGTTTCCTGGCCGGCGCGCTCGGCTGGATCTGCAATCTCGCGTCCGCTGCCGGCGTCGCCGCGGCGCTGATGAGCCAGCTTGCGCACTTCGTACCGGCGCTGGCCGAGCCGGTCGCGCGGGCGGCGGTGCTGATCGCGCTGCAGGCGCTGCTGATCGCCCTCAATGCGTTCGGCGTTCGCCTCGGCGCCCGCGCGATCCTCGCGCTGGCGACACTGAAGCTCGCACCGCTGATCGTACTGGCCGGCGTCGGCCTGCTGTTCGTCGACTGGGGACAGATCAGCTGGACCCAGGTGCCGTCGTGGAGCGCGCTCGGTACCGCGATGGTGCTGGTGATGTTCGCGTACTCGGGCATGGAGACCGCGCTGATTCCGTCCGGCGAGGTGCGCGATCCGTCGCGTCACGTGCCGCGCGCGACGCTGGCGGCGATCGTGCTGGTCGTGCTGCTGTACGTCGGCATCCAGGTGGTCTGCCAGGGTGTGCTCGGGCCCGCGCTGCCGGGCAGCGCCGCGCCGATCGCGGCGACGGCCGGGGCGCTGTGGTCGCCCGGTTACGGCCTGCTGCTGGCGACCGCCTGCGTGTCGATGACCGGCTTCCTGATGGGCAACCTGCTCGGCTCCTCGCGCCTGGTGTTCGCGCTCGGCCGCGACGGCTATCTGCCGCGCGCGTTCGGCCGCGTCAGCGCCGCCCACCACGTGCCGCTGCTGGCGATCCTGGTGCACGGCGGCCTGGCCTGTGCACTCGCGATCGCCGGCAGCTTCGAGACGCTGGCACTGATCTCCGGCGGCGCCAACTGTCTGCTCTACGTCGGCGTCTGCCTGGCGGCCTGGCGCGCGCAACGCCTCTA
>VFQU01001888.1_pt1 | contig 11060 bp, 8 predicted proteins | sample 3512311 | NCBI WGS metagenome assembly VFQU01 (sample SAMN10412377, study PRJNA504923) | tailings metagenome | isolation source: Relicate 3 Philex TSF3 active mining site | place: Philippines: Tuba, Benguet | collected 2017-08-29 | reverse complement strand
CCAGCCGGCGCCCCCATCCTCAACCCCGCCGACGACCGAGCCACGCTGGTCGAGGCCGCGGGCGCGGCGGGGCTGCTGCGCGATGGCTTTGAACCTGCCTTGCGGAGCGCAGACGGATGAGCCTCGGCTCCGGGAATCCGTGCGACGGAGACTGAGACACCATCGCCTGCTGAGGTGGGACGCCGGAATATCTCGCGAGACGATGCGACTGCTTGCTCAGCCTTCAAAGCATGTTCCGGCCGAGGCGTTCGCTGCGGGCCGATGGGCCAAACGGATTCGTCGAAACACCCGCCCTCAGTCTCGCGACTGGCGTGAGCCGGGGGGCGCATTCTGCAGCCTGCGCTGAGCGTCCTCGGCAGCACCCTCAAAGGTCCGGGCTTGCCACAGGGTCGGCAAGCCCAGACGTTCGCAGGAGTCGCCGCACAAAAGCAGGGCGCCGCCTTCCCTTTCCAGCGCGAACGCCCCGATCCGGGTGCCCTGTTTCAGCACTGCGCCATCGGCAAGCACGGTAAAGACGTACACCACGGGGCCTGGCTTGCTCTGCCGCTCCATACGGATGGGGACACGTTCCTGCACCCCATCGATACGTGCCTGCAGGTGCCCCTTGCCGCCGATCAGTTCGGCCTGCAGCTGCCTGTCGCTGCTCATGACCAGCAGGATCGAGGTTTGGACGCGATGAGCGTTCCACGCCCAGAGCGCTGTCGCCAGCGCGATTGCAGCAAGCGCGGCCATCGTGACGATCGAGGCGGAACGAGTCCGCCGACTTTCTGCGTTGCTCAAAGCGATCGCCTCACGCCCACAGGCGCCGTAGGTGCAGGATCCCGACCCGCCGTCCGCGCTTGCACGGAAACGAGTAAAGAACAGCGTTCGCGACGCCCATGACCGCGCAGTGCGGGCACAGCCTGCGCCCCTTCGACCTGGGGCGCAGACTGCTCAGCGCTTCACGCCGCCTCGTCGCGATACGCGTCCGGGCTAGGGCAAATGCAGACCAGGTTGCGGTCGCCGTAGACGTTGTCGACGCGGCCGACCGGGCACCAGTACTTGTCGGTGCGCGAGACGCCGGCCGGGAACACCGCTTCCTCGCGCGAGTACGGACGCGACCAGTCGGCGTCGACCAGGTCGTGCACCGTGTGCGGGGCGTGGCGCAGCGGGCTCTGTTCGATGGCGAAACGACCCGCCTCGACCTCGGCGATCTCGCGACGGATGGCGATCATGGCCTCGCAGAAGCGGTCGATCTCGGCCTTGGCCTCGGACTCGGTCGGCTCGATCATCAGCGTGCCGGCCACCGGGAAGCTCATGGTCGGGGCGTGGAAGCCGTAATCGATCAGGCGCTTGGCGATGTCGTCGACGCTGACGCCGCAGGCGTCCTTGAGCGGGCGCGGATCGATGATGCACTCGTGCGCGACGCGGCCGTTGTGGTTGCGGTACAGGGTCGGGAAATGCGGCTGCAGGCGGTCGGCGATGTAGTTGGCCGACAGGATCGCGACCTCGGTGGCCTTCTTCAGGCCCTCGCCGCCCATCATCAGGATGTAGGCGTAGCTGATCGGCAGGATCGAGGACGAGCCATAGGGCGCGGCCGAGACCGGACCCACTGGCGCCTTGCCGCCGTCGAGCTCGGGATGACCCGGCAGGAACGGAATCAGATGCGCCTTGACGCCGATCGGGCCCATGCCCGGGCCGCCGCCGCCGTGCGGGATGCAGAAGGTCTTGTGCAGGTTGAGGTGGCTGACGTCCGAGCCCCACTTGCCGGGCTTGGCCACGCCGACCAGCGCATTGAGGTTGGCGCCGTCGGTGTAGACCTGGCCGCCGTGGCGGTGGATCTCCTCGCAGATGGCGACGACGTCCTCCTCGAACACGCCGTGCGTGGACGGGTAGGTGATCATCAGCGCGGCGAGGCGGTCGGAATACTTCGCCGCCTTGGCGCGGATGTCCTCGAGGTCGACGTTGCCGTTGGCGTCGCACTTGGTCACCACCACGGTCATCCCGCACATCTGCGCGCTGGCCGGGTTGGTGCCGTGCGCCGACTCCGGGATCAGGCAGACGTCGCGCTGCGCCTGGCCGTTGGCGCGGTGCCAGGCCTGGATCGCCAGCAGCCCGGCGTATTCGCCCTGCGCGCCCGAGTTGGGCTGCAGGCTGACCGCGTCGTAGCCGGTGCACTCGACCAGCATCGCCTCGAGCTCGTCGATCAGCTGGCGATAGCCGGCCCACTGGTCGGCCGGGGCCAGCGGATGGACGTCGGCGAACTCCGGCCAGGTCACCGGGATCATCTCGGCGGTGGCGTTGAGCTTCATCGTGCACGAGCCCAGCGGGATCATCGTGCGGTCGAGCGCGAGGTCGCGGTCGGCGAGCGTGCGCAGGTAGCGCAGCATCTCGTGCTCGCTGTGGTGGGTATTGAACACCGGGTGCTGCAGGAACGTCGACGCGCGGCGCAGCGCGGCGGGCAGCTCGCAGGGCGCGGTGGCGTCGAGCGCATCGACGTCGATCTCCGCGCCGAACAGCCGGGCCAGCGCGACCACGTCCTCGCGGGTGCTGGTCTCGTCGAGGCTGATGCCGATGCCGTGGGCGTCGATCCGGCGCAGGTTGATGCCCGCCGCGGCGGCGCGGGCGTGCACGGCGTCGGCGTCGAGGTCGATCACGTGCAGCGTGTCGAAGAAATCGCCGCCGACGTCGAGCCCGCGGGCGCGCAGGCCGGCCGCGAGGATGGCGGCGAGGCGATGCACGCGGCGGGCGATCCGCAGCAGGCCCTCGGGCCCGTGGTAGACGGCGTACATCGAGGCCATCACCGCCAGCAGGACCTGCGCGGTGCAGATGTTGGACGTCGCCTTCTCGCGGCGGATGTGCTGCTCGCGGGTCTGCAGGGTGAGGCGATAGGCCGGCTTGCCCTCGGCGTCGACCGAGACGCCGATCAGCCGGCCCGGCATCGAGCGCTTGTAGGCGTCGCGGCAGGCGAGGAAGGCGGCGTGCGGGCCGCCGAAGCCGAACGGCACGCCGAAGCGCTGGCTGTTGCCGACCACGATGTCCGCGCCCCATTCGCCCGGCGCCTTCAGCAGGGTCAGCGCCAGCAGGTCGGTCGCCACCGCGACCAGGCCGCCGCGCGCGTGGATCGCATCGCACAGCGCGGCATGGTCGTCGGCGCGACCGAAGGTGTTGGGGTACTGCAGCAGCACGCCGAACACGTCCTCGTCCGCGCCGTGCCGGGCGTCACCGACCAGCAGTTCGATGCCCATGCCCGCGGCGCGCGTGCGCAGCACCTCCAGGGTCTGCGGATGGACGTCGGCGGCGACGAAGAACACGTTCGACTTCGACTTCGCCGAGCGCTTGGCCAGCGTCATCGCCTCGGCCGCGGCGGTGGCCTCGTCGAGCAGCGAGGCGTTGGCGATCTCCATGGCGGTCAGGTCGGCCACCATGGTCTGGAAGTTGATCAGCGCCTCCATGCGGCCCTGCGAGATCTCCGCCTGGTAGGGCGTGTACGCCGTGTACCAGGCCGGGTTCTCGAGGATGTTGCGCAGGATGACGTTGGGCGTGTGGGTGCCGTAGTAGCCCTGGCCGATGAAGCTGCGGAAGACCCGGTTCTTCGACGCGATCGCGCGGATGCGGGCGAGCGCCTCCTGCTCGTCGATCGCCGCCGGCAGCGCCAGCGGCGCGGTCGACTTGATGCTGGCCGGCACGATGGCGTCGGTCAGCGCATCCAGCGAAGGCTGCCCGACCACCGCGAGCATGTGGGTGATCTCGGCCTCGTTGGGGCCGATGTGGCGCTCGAGGAAGGCGGCGTGGTGTTCGAGGTCGCGCAGGGTGGGCGTGGTCATGGGGGCGCTCGGGTGGGGAAGGGTGGTCCTCGAACGGAGCGAGCGCCTGTGCACGAGAGGCCGGCCGCAGGGTGGATTCGCGCGTGCGAGTCGATCGCGCGCGGCGGCCGGCATCGATCGATGTCGAGGCACAGCCCACCCCCGGCCGACCGGCCTGCATGCCGGTCGGCGCTCGCCGAGCTTCCGATCCCGTCGTCGCGGCATGCGCCCGGCCCGTCGGCTTGCATGCCGACGGGCGTTCGCAGGCTCGCAGCTTCGCTGCTCGAAAGCCCTGCTCACCCCTCTGTCCTTCTGCCTGAGAGTTTGAGGTGGCCTGGCCACCCCGTGCCCCTTCGGCGCCGGTCGGTTCCGGTCTCTCCAGAGTTGCTCGCGCGCGGCGGTACGGGGGCCTGAGCGATTACGGGCGTTGCGCCTTCGGCAGCGGCTTGCGCCGCTTCTCCCGCCGCGAGCATTGAGCGAGGCGGATTATAGCCGAGCCGCCTGCGCGGAACGTCGTGCGCGTCGCGCCTTCAGTCGGCCGCCGGTGCCGCCAGGTGGGTGCGGTTGCGACCGCCCGCCTTGGCGGCGTACATGGCCAGGTCGGCGCGGCGGATCAGGCCGTGGATCGACTCGCGGCCGCTACCGGCAGCCGTGGCCACGCCGGTCGACACCCTGAGCGGCACCGGATGTCCGCCGCTCAGCAGGGCGACGCCGGCGACCGTTCGGCCGATGCGCTCGGCGACCCGGCAGGCCTGGGCCTCGTCCGCATCGGCCAGCGCCACCGCGAACTCCTCGCCGCCGTAGCGGCAGAGCAGGTCGTGCTGGCGCAGTTCGCTGGCGATCGCATCGGCCACCAGGCGCAGCGCGCGATCACCCACGTCGTGGCCGAAGCGATCGTTGATCTGCTTGAAGTGGTCGCAGTCGACCAGCAGCAGGCCCAGGCTGCCCTGCGACGCCCGCGCGCTGCGCAGCATCGCCTCCAGCTGCTCGATGAAGGCCGCCCGCGTCAGCAGCCCGGTGAGGCCGTCATGCCGCGCCAGATGGTCGAGCCGCGCCAGCAGTCGCTCGTTGCCCATCAGCACGATGCCCAGCGTTCCGGCCGCCGGCAGCAGCATCGCCAGGCCCAGCGACAGGCTCTGAGCGGTGTCGCCGGCGATCAGCCAGCGCAGGTCGCTGGCCTCGGGCATGTACAGCAGGAAGCTGCGCGTCAGCCAGACCAGTGCGGACAGCGCCAGCGCCGCGGCGACGATGCGCGCGCCACTGCCGAGCGGTCGCTCGGCGACGGTTTCCGCCACGGCGCACAGGCAGGCCGCAGTACACAGCAGCGACAGCAGCGCGGTACGCATCGGCAGCAGCGGCCAGGCCCATGCGTAGGCCAGCGTCAGGCTCGCCACCGCGGCGGCGCCGGCCAGCAGCAGCCCGTCGGGCAGCGGACGGCCGCGGACGACGAGGAGCGCCCGCAGGTACAGCGCGCAGGCGCCGAACATCAGGGTCTTGCCGGGAATCGCCAGCCACCACAGGCGCGTGGCGCCTTCCAGCAGTGCCCAGCCCAGCGGACCCGCCAGCAGGCCCAGCGACCACAGGCGCAGCGCGCGACGATACGGGTCGGGCTGGCGGGCGGCCGCATAGGCCAAGGCGCCCGCCATCGCGCCGCAGGCGACTGTCGACAGAACGGCGATCGTGGCGGGTTCGAGGTTCACGCCGGCCTGCGCGGCTGGTCCGAGGCGCCATTAGCCTGCGACGGCGGCCTGCGGTCAAGCTCCAGGCGCGATCGCTCAGCCCTGTTGGAACGCGATCCGCGCAACGCCGACCGCCGTGAAGTACAGCAGCCCGAAGGCCAGCACCCGCTGCGGTTCATCGGCCCAGGCCCCGCGCGCGCCGGCGGGAAGCCCGTAGGCACTGCCCGGCTCGACGATGCCGAGCCTCGGCAGCGGCAGCATCGCAGTCAGGATCAGACCGCCGAGGTAGGCGCCGAACGACACCGCCCAGACCTGCAGCGCATACAGACCCTGCCCGCCCAGCGGCGGCGCGCCCTGCTGCAGCGCGAACAGCTTGCTCCCCACCAGCCAGCCCATCACCAGCAGCGGCCAGGCGCTGCGGAACACCAGCGCGAACACGCCGGCCATCAGGAGATAGAGCGCGCCCGTCCCGGCCAGCCACAGGCGCGGATTCTCCTGCCCCGGCAGCGACAGCACCAGGAACGCGAACGAATGCAGCACGATGAACTCGAGCAGCATGGTCAGCGTCAGGTCGCGCACCCAGTGCCGCCCGAGCAGCGAAGGCCGCCACCAGGTCAGCGCGAACAGCAGCGCGGTGGCGAAGTCGGGGAGGGCGACGACGAATTGGCGAAGCGCAGGGTCCACCGGATCGCATGGCGGGCAGGTGCGGAAGGCGAAAGCATCGCACGGGCGTTCCGGCCCGGAAACGACTCGACGCGGCTTCTGCCTAGAGCAATGTGCTCACGTCTGGCGCTGCGATTCGGTAGCCCATGGCCCGATACCCTCGCTGCCGCTTGTCCCACATGCGCAGCAATGCCGGATGGCCGGTGTCGACGAAGTCGATGATGCGCACGCCAGTCTTGCCGGCATGCTCTCGGTGCAGGCGACCGGCGTACTGCTGCAAGGTGCCTTTCCAGGAAACCGGCATCGCCAGCACCAGCGTGTCCAGCGCCGGGTGATCGAAGCCTTCGCCCACCAGTTTTCCAGTGGCGAGAAGCAGGCGCGGTGAATCGGGCGCCAAGGCGTTGAGCTCGGCGACGAGCGCTGCTCGCTGCTTCTTCGACATTCGTCCGTGCAGCGTGAAGGGTGAGGGCACCAGGTCAGCCAGTGCCTCATTGATGGCGTCAAGGTGCTCGGTGCGTTCCGTGAGCAGCAGCACCTTGCGGCCCATGGCGGCCGTTTCCCTGACGGCCGCCGCCACGGCCTCGGTGCGCGCCTGGTCCGTTGCCAGTCGCCGGAACACCTCCTGGATCCCAGCCTCAGTGGGCAGATCAATCTGCGCGTCGCGAAAGCAGGGAGTGACCTCCAACTCGCGCGGCGCACCTGCCGGCGTTGAGGCGCTGTGCCGAATCGGCCCGCATTGCATGAAGATGATCGGTTGCTGACCATCGCGGCGAATGGGCGTTGCCGTCAGGCCCAGCACGTACCTGGCCTTCGTCCGCCTCAGAATGGCGTCGAAGGAAACGGCGCCCACGTGGTGGCACTCGTCCACGATGATCTGGCCGTAGTCCTCGACGAGCGGATTGATCTCGCCCTGACGCGAGACCGACTGCATCACGGCGATGTCGATCTTGCCGGTCGGTTTGGACTTGCCGCAACCGATGGTGCCGATGACCGCCTTGCCGACCCCCAGGAAGGCCTGCAGGCGCTCCTGCCACTGCTTAAGCAGCTCGGTGCGGTGCACGAGTACCAGGGTGTTGACCCCGCGGCGCGCGATGATCGCGGCGGCTGTGACGGTCTTGCCGAAAGCGGTGGGCGCGCACAGCACGCCGGCGTCGTGGGCGAGCATGGCCTCGGCGGCGGCAAGCTGATCCTCCCGAAGGGCACCCACAAATGTCACCTCCAGCGCGCGACCCGGAAAGCGCTCGTCGTTGAGGTCGGCAGTAATGCCGTTCTCCCGGAGCAGATCGAGCGCAGCATCCAGGCAGCCGCGGGGCAGCCCGATGTGCTGGGGGAAGTTCTCGGCGCACCCGATCACCCGTGGCTTGTCCCACACCGACATTCGCATCGCTTGGGCGCGATAGAACTCGGGGTTCTGGAAGGCGGCCAGGCGGATCAATCGATTCGCCAGCGCCTGCGGCAACTCGGCCTTCTCGAAGTAGATCAGATTGGCCAGCGTCACAGTCAGCGATGTCGGCATCGGGACAGCCAGCCGACTGGCTGGTCCACGTGTTCGCTTCCACGGCGTGGCCAAGTCCTCGTCCTCGATGAAGGTGACATCGAGCGGGTGGGTTCCACCGCTGGCGCGCAGAATCGTCGGCTCGATGTCGTGCGTGGCCATCGGCGTGATCGATGCGAGGAAGCCCCATTGGTCCGCATAGGGCCGAAGCTCCGGATCCACGAACACGCTGAAGCCATGCTCCCGCGGCCCTTTCTGCAGCGGCAGGGCGATGAGGTTGCCGAAGCCGCCCTTTGGCATGGTGTCCTGGTTCGGGAACAGCCGGTCGTAGGAGTCGAGCTTGAGCTGCCGCGTGCTCGCGCAGGTGTGGCTGATGATCGCGGTGCCAAGTCGGCGCGCATCACGCGCCGCCACCTTCCCAGCAAAGAACACCCAGACGTGTGCACCCTGGCCGGAGCGCGAAATCTCCATCGCTGCCGGCACGCCCAACTCGGCGCAGGCGTCCATGAAGGCACGAGCGTCCTCCCGCCACTCGGCTTCGTCGAAGTCGACCGCGAGGAAGTGGCAGCTGTCATCCTCCAGCAGCGGATAGATCCCAATCGTCTGCTTTCCTGCCAGGTGATTGAAGATCACCTCGTCCGACACGGCCATCAACAGCCGGTGGCCGCAATCGGAGCACTTGATGCGGGGCTTTTCGCAGACGCCGGCACGCCATTCATTGGCGCAGGCTGGCGCGTAGCCCGACTTGCCGGTGGTCTTGCTCTCCCAGCGAACGGGGTAGACATCGAGGCGGCCGCGGAAGAGGCGGCGGAAGAGGGCGATCTTCTCGGCAGTCGACAGCCGAGACGCTTCGAATTGCGGCTCCTTGGATGCGGAAGAGGATGGCGGGCGCCAATCAATTCCGTGCGCTTCGAGGAGGTCAATCAGTCGTGCGTTCTCCGCCTTGAGGGCCGAGACCTCCGAGGACGAGTCGAGTTGAACGCTCTTGGTGCTCACAACAGAAAGCCGGTGCCTCGCTGCGCCCATGGGGGGACAAACTTCCATGCGTCGCGCATTCGCCCGTGCAATGCATCAGCCCGCGGCTCGACGTGCTGAAGCTGCATCCAGAAGCGCTCTGAGTGGTTGGGTTCGATGAGGTGACACAGCTCATGCCAGATCACGTACCGAACCAGTTCCGGTGGCAGGAACATCAGCTTGCAGTTGAGGCTGATGCTGATGCGCTTGTAGAACAGCAGCGCGAACACGTAGCCGCGGAACTCGGAGTGATCGGCGTTGCCGCGCAGGATGTTGGCAGCGGTGTCGAGGTAGGTTTCCAGCTCACCTTGGGTCATCCGGCGGGTGGGACGGATGACGATGGGCGATTCGAGGGTGCCTAGGAGCTCTTCAAGATTCATGCTGGGTACGGATTCCACACGAGCAGGTGAGGCGAGTCCCGCGCAATGCGCCGAGCAAGGAAAATGGCATGTAAAACAATGGTATATGGATCAGCCCGCACAGCTTTGGTGGGCCCCGGCGACGGGCGCCGTGGTGCCTGAGCGGGAGTCCAGTCTTCTTGACAAATGCGGGCCTCCGAGTAGCATCGCGCCCTGAGTTCACTGCCCATCGGCTTTGAACCAATCGAGGTTTCGGCCGCTGAACCCGCGTAGCGAATCAGCGGCCACATCTTTTCTGAGACGCCGGTTCACGGCCCGCCTCCCAAGGAGCGAAGACAGTCCACTCTCGTCCATGCGGGAGACGTTCTGATCTTCCCGATGCTGTTGTCGGCCTGGTAGCAGGTTACGAAGTTGGCTTTCAATGCGCCGTCGCGCTTGAGCCCCATCGCGACCACGACGACGAAGTCCTCGAAGACAATGGCAACCCGCCGCGACGCGTCGTAGGTGCGGGAGGCCTTGTTCCAACCCTGATAGAGATCTGCGGCCGGGTTCGCCAGCGTTGCTTGAATCCAGTCGATGCGCGATGGACGCACCGATGAGAACGCATCCTTGCGGCCGTCGCGGGCGCTGCTTTCGTAGAACGCATGGTCGAACTTGGACGGCGCGAAGAACACGCGGATGCCGTCGAATGTAAGGATGGTGCCGCGGCAGTAGATTCGCTCAAAGTGATTGCGGTACTCGGCGGCCGTCGCGTAGTGCACCAGAGGCGGCAAGGCCATCACCAGCCTCCCTGCAGGCGGATCCGGAAGATGTTGAACTTCTCTTCGGTCTTCTGGGTCGGCGCGAGGGTGCGGCCCAAGGCGGCTTCGAGACGCTGAACGATTCGCGCCTTTGCCGTTCCATCGCGCAAGGTACTGTTGATGCGACTGCTGGCAGCGCCGAGCAGCAGATCGCAGAGCTGGATCAGCACGACCTCATGCGATGAAAGCGATTGCACCCCCTCGATCGTCGACGACAGGTTGGCGCGGGAGAGGCAACGTGCGAGCACGGGGAGGCGTGTCGGGTCGCGGTTGCTCTTGGCATCGCAGAAGATCTGGTACTCGTTGAAGTCCAGGATCCAGTGATGCAGCAGCTGGTAGTAGAACTTGTAGAAGCCCAGCTCGCCGTCGTTGTCGTGCAGTTCCAGGTTCAGCTGGGTGCGGTCGACCGCGATGCAGCGGAAGCGCAGGTTCTCGCCGTAGCTCACGAACAGATCGATCAGCTCGACATAGAAGGCCTGCCGGTTCGGTGAGACCTTGCTCCACTTGATCTCGCCCCAAGCTGCGTGGCGTTGGCGCAAGGCCAGCACCCGCGCCTTGATCTCACTACGCAGTTCGGAGGGCAGCCATAGGCTGCCGATCATCAAGTAGCGAGCGCGCGGGCTCGTGGACGTCAGGACATCCGGATTCGCCTCGTCGCAGTAGACCTCGAATCTCATTGCTTTCCCTCAGGGGCGAGCCCAGCACGCATGGTGCGGCTTTCCAGCAGGCGAGTCATGCCAGCGAGTGCCCGCCGATACGCGTCGAGGGTCGTCGCGTGCGGCGCGAGCACGCTGGTGACCGCAATCTGGTGAGCATCCCGCAGATACGGTTCCAAGACCCGCAGGGCGTTGCCCGCGCCGCACAGGAGCTCATTCCGCCGAGCTGGGAAGGTCTGCTGCAGCGCACTCACCCAGTGATGTTCCCAACGCGACGGCGCAAGTGGCGACTGCTGGTTCGCAAGCCACCACGGTGCCACGGCGCGGCCCACGTCCTTGACGAAGCGCGGCGGGTTGCCAAGCAGTCCTGAGATCGGCGTGCGATCGGGGTCGGCGTGCTCCAACAGGTGCGCGAGTGCCATGCAGGCGGGCTCAGCCGCGCGCAGACCCGGCATGGCTTCGGGTGCGGCATGGATGGCGACACGCAGGTAGCGGAAACTGGGCAGTCCGAAATCGCCTTGGGGTGTGCTGAAGCGTCGCCAAAGCCTGCGTTCGGTCTGATGGGCTGGTGCTTCGGTGCGCATTCCGACGAAGTCGGCCACCGATTCC
>VFQU01001887.1_pt1 | contig 11062 bp, 12 predicted proteins | sample 3512311 | NCBI WGS metagenome assembly VFQU01 (sample SAMN10412377, study PRJNA504923) | tailings metagenome | isolation source: Relicate 3 Philex TSF3 active mining site | place: Philippines: Tuba, Benguet | collected 2017-08-29 | reverse complement strand
ACGCGCCCGCCTACGGCGGCTACTGCGCTTTCGGCACCTCGCGCGGCTACAAGGTGTCGACCCAGCCGGAGGCCTTCGCCATCGTCGACGGGCGGCTCTACCTCAACTACAGCACTGCGGTGCAGGCCACCTGGAACCAGGATCGCCCGGGCTACATCGAGAAGGCCGACGCCAGCTGGCGCACGCTGGCGCCGACGCCTTACGAGCGCAAGGACTGAGGCGACGTCGAGCGGTCAGTCGTCCTCGTGGAACTCGTTGGGGTCGTAGCTGCGGATGTCGCGCAGCTTGTGGCCGTGTGCGTCGGCGAGTCGCATCGCCTCCGCGAAGCGCTGCTCCGGCAGCAGCAGGACGACGTAGGAGTCGGAGTCGATGTCCATCACCGCCACGATCCTGCGCTCGCCGGCCAGCAGCGCGGCGGCGTCGCGCAGATGCAGCACGGTGAGCGTCTCCTCGCGCGTGCTCGCGGCCAGGGCGTCGCGCAGTTCGACATCCACCGACTCGTAGGCCGCGAGCTGCGAGAGGGCGAACGGCAGCTCGCCCGGATCGATCTTCCAGTCGAGTTCGACGGCGTGGCGATGCTCGATCAGCGCATCCACCAGCACCAGCCACGGCAGGGCCGGGTCGCGCGCGGGATCGGGCGATGCCCAGAGCCGGTCGCGCGTCTGCGTGTGCGCTTCGAGGTAGGCGGGCGGCGAGTCGAGGAACTGTCGGATCTGCGCGGCCAGTGACGGATCGTCCGGCGCAAGCAGCGCGGCGAGTCCGAGCAGCAGGGAAGTCGGCATGGTCGTGGTCGCCCCTCGTCGGGTGTCGGATGCGGTGTCCGCCGACGTCGCCGCCGCGACCCGGTGGGGTGGCGATGACGAGCGCCGCCGGAGTGCGTGGGCAAGGGCAGGCAGCTCACGCTGGCCGAGCTTACTCGACCCCCGCGCCAGAGGGGCAAGCCGACCGCTCAGCCGAGTTTCTGCCACTCCATGACCAGGAAGTTCGGCACGCGCCGGTAGCGGTCCGCCTTGTCGCCCTCGACACCCACGGGCAGGGGCTCGGCGAAATGGCGCAGGGCGAATCCGGCGTCGAGCAGGCCCTGCAGGTAGGCCGACATCGGGCGGTGATGGTTGCGGATGCGGATGCCGCGCCAGCCGACCCACGGCGCGCGCTCGTCGAAGTAGTGGTCGATGGCGAAGCGCAGTTCGCCGTCGCGGTCGCGCGCCCAGCCGCTGGGATCGACCGCTGCAGTGTTGAAGCTCTGCAGGTTGGCGATCAGGAATGTGCCGCCCGGGCACAGCACGCGCCGCGTTTCCCGGAGGGCTGCGCCGAGGTCGGGGATGTCGATCAGCGACAGGTAGGCGACCGCCAGGTCGACGCTGGCGGCCTCGAGGCCGGTGTCCTCGCCGCGTGCGATCCGGTAGTCGCCCTCGGGATCGCGCTCGCGGGCGCGGCGGATCAGCGCCTGGGTGGGGTCGATGCCGATGGTGGCGATGCCGCGCGCCTGCAGCATGCGGCAAAAGCGTCCCTCGCCGCAGCCGATGTCCAGCGCCCGGTGGAATCCGCGGCCATCGATGCGCGCCAGCATCGGCGCATCGAGCACGTGGCGGCGGCCCCAGTCGCCGTTCTCGCCCATCTCCTCGATCCAGGCGTCGGCGGATGCATCCCAGCCATCGCTCATCACGCTGCTCGCTGCTCGTCGTGGGAATGCCGTCGCAGCGGCGGGCGACGCAGCGCGCGGCTGCGAGGCGCGGACGTTGGCCCCGCTGGTCGACTGGCGCAAGCCGGGCGCCCCGCGCGGCACGCGGTGACGGCGCGGCCAGCGGCCTTCGCTATGATGCGACCGCCCTTCGCCTTGCACGGAGCTTCGGCATGCGCATGCTCGACCTCAGCTCGTGGCAGGGAATCCTCACCACCGTGCTCGCGCTGGCATTGATCACGCTGGTCGGTGTCGGCATCCGACTGCTGGTGATGCTCACCATCCAGGCGCGGCAGCAGCGGGAGAACCGGCAGATCAACGAGCGCCTGCGCACGCTGATCGCCGCCTACAAGACCCTCGGCGGATCCTTCACCGGCGATCTCGCGGTCGATCCGACGCACCTTCGCGACCTGCGCCAGCGGCAGGCCGCGGGTGTGGAGGGTGCGGCCGTGCAGCGGGAGGCTGGCGCAGGCGGATCCGCGGAGGACACCGGGCTCGGCTCCGATCGCTCGCGGCGCATCCGCGATGCGGTCGAAGGCGCGCTGTCCGACATCCTGCTGCTCGGCACCGATGTCCAGGTGCGGCTCGCCGCGCAGGCGGCCGGCGACCTGGTGGCCGGCCGCAAGGTGCACACCGGAGCCCTGGTCGCCTCGCTGCGCGATTTCATCCGCGAGGTGCTGGATCTCGATCCGGTTCCGCCGGGCGTCGTGATTCCGCAGCAGGGTCCGACGCGCAGCGTGGCCGCGGGCCGCAGCGCCGGTCGCAACGGCGGGGAGCGTGGTGAGGGCGGCGGTCGCGGCGGCGGGGCGGTCGGCGGCGGCGGCGCTGCCGCGGGCGGTGCCGCGGTGGGCCTGGGCGGCATGGCGGGCGGTGCGGGAGGTGAGTCGGCCTGACCGGACGGTCAAGACGCATCTGCTGCCATCGCGGCCGAGCGCGGCCGGCCGCGGTGCTAGATTGCGCGTCCAGTGCACACGCCCTCAAGGTCATGACGACGAATCCGGTCCATCCCACCGGCACGCCCGGCCAGCCCTGGGGCGATGCCGAACGCGCGCTGTGGCTGTCGCGGCAGGTCCGGCAGCGCAGCTATGTCGACGATGTCGTCGTCCGCGTCGATCGCCTGCGCGGACGCTTCGGGGTCGAGCAGTACGGTGAGGTCAGCTATCCGCCCGACCGCTATCCGCTGTTCGCGCTGCGCAGCCGCGGCTGGGACGACGCGCTGCCCTGCGCGCTGGTGACGGGCGGCGTGCACGGCTACGAGACCAGCGGCGTGCACGGCGCGCTGCAGTTCCTCGAGACCGCGGCCGAGCGCTACGCCGGTCGCGTCAACCTGCTGGTCGCGCCCTGCATCAGCCCGTGGGCCTACGAGCGCATCCATCGCTGGAACGCGAATGCGGTCGACCCGAATCGTTCGTTCCGCGCCGACAGCCCGGCCGCGGAATCCGCGGCGCTGATGCAGCTGGTCGCGCCGTGGCGCGCGCGCTTCGCGCTGCACATCGACCTGCACGAGACCACCGACAGCGACGAGAGCGAGTTCCGGCCGGCGCTGGCGGCGCGCGACGGCAAGCCGTTCGAGCCCGGCGGCATTCCCGACGGGTTCTACACCGTCGGCGATGCCGCCAATCCGCAGCTCGACTTCCAGCGGGCGATCATCGAAGCGGTGGCCAGGGTCACCCACATCGCGCCCGCCGACGACAAGGGCGAGATCATCGGTTCGCCGGTCGTCGCCGAGGGCGTGATCCTCTACGACTTCCGCCCGCTGGGGCTGTGCGCCGGCGTCACCGACGCGCGCTACACCACGACGACCGAGGTCTATCCCGACAGCCCGCGCGTTACGCCGCAGCAGTGCTGCGATGCGCAGGTGGCGGCGGTGTGCGCGGCGCTCGACTTCGCGCTGGCGCACGACGGCGAGGCGCGCCGGGTCTGAGCATGGCGAGGGCGTTCGCCATCGCGGACAGCAGCGTGCGCAGCCGTGGCGCACTGCTCGCGCTCCTCGCGCTCGCCACCCCCGCGCATGCGGGCGAGGTTTATCGCTGCAGGCAGGCCGACGGCGTGGTCGCCTACAGCCAGCAGCCCTGCAGCCCCGGTCAGGCGGGCGGCCGGATCGAAGTCCACACGGTCAATCCGCTGGAGCGGCTGATCGGCCCGTGGCGCTGTGCGGCCGCCGAGTCCGATCTCGCGCCCCTGCGCATCGCCAAGGACGACGCGGCGGGCGTGCTGGCTGCCCGGCCGAAGGCGCAGCGCGACTCGCTGCAGCAGGTGGCCTCCGGCTATGCGCTGGGCATGTGCCATCAGCACGGCGGCGGCTGCTCGGGGAGCATCGAACTGTTCCGCGAGCAGGGCGGAGTGGTGTTCGCCTGCGCCTTCGGTAATCGCCCGAGCGAGGCGCGCATCCTCGAGGACGGCCGCGTGTTCCTGCGCAGGCAGGGCGACGATCACATCCGCGTCATCGATCCGGCCGCCAGCGTGCGAGGCCGGGACGGCCATTACCGTGTCGATCTGGAGGGCAGGCGGATCTTCGAGCCCGAGGCCGGCGGCGAGCGGCTCGAGGTGGTTCCCCGGGGCGACCGGTGAGCACCCGATTGGCGTAGGCTTCCGCTCTCTTGTGCGGCAGCGACGGGCTGCAGCGACTTGCAAGCGCTCGGGTAGACGACGGAGACGATGATGACGAAGCTGAGGATGCTGGTGGCGGCGGCGCTGTTGGTGTCGCTTTCCGCCGCCGCGCAGGTGCGCGGCGACTGGGTGCTCGCACGCTGGCAGGACGGCGACTACTGGTTCCCCGGCGTGGTCGAGAGCAGCTCGCCCAAGGCGATCACCGTCGCCTACGACGACGGCACGCGCGAGACGCTGCCGCCGAGCCGCGTTCGGCCCTACGACTGGACGGTCGGCAGCCGCATCCAGTGCCGCTGGCGCAACGGCGACGCCTGGTATTCGGGGCGCATCACGGCGATCAACGACGACGGCGTGACGCTGTTCATCGCCTACGACGACGGCGATCGCGAGAAGACGCGCACCGCGGCCTGCCGTTCGCAGTAGCGCCGCGGATTCGCTGCGCCGGCAGCGAGGCCGGCGCGCGGCTCACGCCGGCGGCTCTGCCTCCTCCGGCGTGGCCGGCGGCCCCTGGCTGGCGCGGAGCAGCAGCGCCATCGGCTGCGCCCGGCCATACCGCCAGCCCTGCCCGAAGCGCACGCCGTGCGCCCGCAGGAACTCGGCCTGCAGCGCCGTCTCGATGCCTTCGCCGATGCTGGTCAGTCCGAGCGCATCGGCCATGCCGATGATGTGCAGCGCCACCTCGCGCGTCGGCGATTCGGTGCCGATCGCCTCGACGAAGCTGCGATCGATCTTCAGGCAGTCCGAAGGCATCTCGCCGAGCCGCGACAGGCCGCTGAAGCCGGTGCCGAAGTCGTCGATCGCCACGCGCATGCCGAGGCCGCGGATCCGCTCGAGACTGCGCCGCGCCAGTTCGGCATCGACGAACGACTGCTCGGTCACCTCGACCAGGAAGTGGCCGGCGGGCAGGCCGCTGCGCGCCGGCAGCGCCGCCAGGGCGGCCATCACCGACGCGTCCTGCAGGTCGGTCGGCCCGAGGTTCAGCGACACGTAGGCGTGCGGGTGGCGCGCGACCAGGGCCGGCGCATCGCGGGCGACGCGGTCGATGACGAAGCGGGACAGACGCGGCATCAGGCCGCAGCTCTCGGCGATCGGCAGGAAGCTCGACGGCGGAAGGCCGGCGCCGTCCTTCCGCGGCCAGCGCAGCAGGGCCTCGCAGCCGACCAGCGTGCCGTCGGCGAGGTCCACGATCGGCTGGTAGTGCAGTTCGAACTCGCCGCGGTCGAGGGCGGTGCGCAGCACCGCCGGAAGCGAGGCGCGACGGCGCAGCAGGCGCTGCAGCAGCAAGGCCACGGCGATGCCGAGCGCCAGGCCCAGCGGCAGCATGATCAGGATCGTCCGGTACAGGCGAGTGCTCAGCCTGTCCTCGGCCACCGCCACGACCGCGGCGATGTCGAAGTCGCCGGAACGCTCGGCGACCACCAGGTGCTTGCCGTCGAAGAACCGGTCGCCGCGTCGGATGAGCTTGTCGTTCCAGGCCGGATCGAAGTCGCCACGCTGGACCAGCACGCGATCCGCCGAGGGGCTGATCAGCGCTGTGGAGACCTCGGCGCCGTCACCGAGGATGGCGGCCATGGTGTCGCCGTGGACGAGGGCGAAGTAACCGTCGCGGGCGAACGCGAGGGTGGGCGGCGCGTCGTCCTGGCCGAGCAGCACCTGCAGGCGAACGTCGGCGCCGACGCCGCTGGTGTAGTCGACCGGGCCCAGGCCCACGCCGTCGAGCGGCGGGCCGAGGGAGGAGCACGCCACCGTGCCGTCACGTTCGACGCCGACGGCGCGCAGCAGGCTGGTCTCCAGCACGATCTGGTGGAGCAGGGCACGGCCGGCTTCCGAACACGCATCGGCGATGCCCGCGGATGCCAGCCGACGCTCCACGACTGCGGTCTGCCGGCCCAGCGCCTCGGCCCGCCGCAGGATGTCACCGGCGAGTCGCTGCGCCTGCGCCACTTCCTCGTCCATGCTCTGGCGATGGGCGAGGAAAAGGGTGGAGGCGGCGGAGGCGGCAATCGCCAGCCACCAGCCCAGCCCCACCAGCACGTTCGTCCGCGTGGACATCCCCGCGCCCCCGCCGCTGCGAACCTTCATCATGCCTGTTCCGGCGCCTGCCGGCTGTCGGGCGGGACTCGCGGGAAGGTCCGGTTCGGCATCGATCCGCAGCCGTCAGGCGGGATCACGAAGCCGGGACCGCCTGCGGCGCAGCCGTCCGCCGCCCGCGATGGGAAGTCCGGGTCAGGGCCCGGCGTTCATGCCGGCAGCAGGCGGCCCGCGAGCCGCCCGTCAGTCGAGGAACTCCGCGCGCAGGTCGATGCTGCTTCTCTGGCCGATGTCGGCATGGTGGGCGTCCAGCCAGGCCGCGGCGCTGTCGCGGCCGAGGTCGCGCAGCGAGGCGAGGAAGCGCGGGTCGGCGGAGATCTTGGTGGCGGCCGGCAGCCGCGCCATCGCGGCATCGGCGCGGATCATGTGGACCAGCACGTGGCGCATGCGCCCGGCGTGCTCGGGTTTCAGCCAGCCCTGGTCGAGCATGCGGGTGACGAACTCGACGGCGCGCATCTCGCGCATCAGCGAGGAATTGAAGCTGATCTCGTTGACCCGGTCGGCGATCGCCTCGGGCGTCTTGGGCAGCGCATCGCGGCGCATCTGGTTGACCATGACGATGACGACGTCGCGGGTGGTGGTCTCGTAGAACAGCGGATACAGCGCCGGGTTGCCCATGTAGCCGCCGTCCCAGTAGTGCTCGCCGTCGATCCTCACCGCCTGGAACAGGTGCGGCAGGCAGGCCGAGGCGAGCACCGCGTCGACCGACATCGAGGCGTTCTGGAAGATCCGCACGCGCCCGCTGCGCACGTTGGTCGCGCACAGGAACAGACGCACCGCCGTGCAGTGGTGCAGGGCCTCGAAGTCGACGCACTCGAGCAGCAGCGCGCGCAGCGGATTGAGGTTGAGCGGATTGAACTGGTAGGGCGAGAAGCTGCGGGTGAACGCTTCGGCCGCCCAGTGCTGCGCCGCGAGGAACGGCTGGTGGGCGCCGTCGGCCAGCGGATCGCGCCCGAACAGCGAAGCCCACGGGTTCATCTTCGCGCCCTGGCGTCCCACGCGGGTCCAGAAGTCCGCCAGCGTCGCCCGCGCGCCGTCCCTGCCGCCGTGCATCAGTCCATGCGCCAGCAGCACCGCGTTGACCGCGCCGGCGCTGGTGCCGCAGACGCCGTCGAAGCTCAGGCGACCATCCTCGAGCAGGCGATCAAGCACGCCCCAGGTGAAGGCGCCATGCGAACCGCCGCCCTGCAGGGCGAGGTTGATGGGCCGGGTCGTCGGCCGCGGAGTGCGGGCCGCGGCTTTCCGCTTGCGGGGCCGGGCGACGCGTGCGGGCGTGTCGGTCATGCGGGCCCCTTCAGTCGCTGCCGCTGCGCCACACGACCCACGACTGAGGGGCGCGTTCGAGGCGTCCGGTCAGCCCGCCGAAGCCCAGAAGCAGCAGAACCACGGGCGCTCCCCAATCGAACAGCAGGCTGTCCTCGCGCGCGTCGTCGGGCGCATCGGGCCGGTGGCGGATGCGTACCACATCACCCTCGCGTCGCCCGCCGACCAGGCTCGAGCGCCAGCTCGTGTCGAGCGTCCGCGGCTCTCCGCCGCCGGCCGGGATGTACTGCACCCGGGTACGCTCGCTGTAGCTGACGCCATCGGCGGACGCCTCCAGCATGGACTCGACCGCGACGACCGTGCCGTCGACGACCACGCCGTGGCGACGGAACTCGAGCGATCGACCGGCCGTGTAGAGCGCCCCGGCGACGCAGACGAGTCCGATCACGAGCTGCCATCCGCGCCCCATGACGATCCCCGTCGCTGCCACGCTTGCGGTCGATTCTGTTCGGCTCGAACGCGCGCCGCAAGCGCGTGTCCCAGAAGGGGGAGGCGATAATCCACCGATCGACCCGAAGGCAAGCCGATGAACCCCCTGCCGAACTGCCCGAAATGCCGGTCCAGCTACACCTACGAGGACGCCGCGAACTTCGTCTGCCCCGAATGCGGCAACGAGTGGCCGCAGCTCGCGACCGAACCGGCCGAGGCCGACCACCGGGTCGTGCGCGACTCGGTCGGCAACGTGCTGCAGGACGGCGACACGGTGACGGTGATCAAGGACCTGAGGGTGAAAGGCTCGTCGACCGTGGTGAAGGTCGGCACCAAGGTGCGCAACATCCGGCTGGTCGACGGCGACCACGACATCGATTGCCGCATCGACGGCATCGGCCAGATGGGCCTGAAGTCGGCGTTCGTGCGCAAGGCCTGAAGTGGCGGACAGACAGCACGGCGGGGCCGTAGTACAAGACGGGCGTCGGCCTGACGAGGTTCTGCCGCCCTTCACGACGCGAGACTCCCGCATGAGCAGCAATCCCTACCAGCCACCCAGCGCCGACCTCGTCGACCCGGCACCTGCTGCGCCGCCCGCCGACGCGCTGTTCTACATCGTGTCGCCGACCAAGTTCCTGTGCCTGATGATCGGCACCTTCGGCCTCTACGCGGTGTACTGGTTCTATCGCCACTGGAAGCAGTTGGACCGTCGTGACCGCGGCTATTGGCCGGTCGCGCGGGGACTGTTCTCGATCTTCTTCACGCACTCGCTGTTCCGTGAGATCGAACGCGAGCGTAGCCGGCAGCGCCGGACCTTCGATTGGTCGCCGTACTGGATGGCGAACATGTACGTGGTCAGCACGCTTGCTTCCTCGGTGATCACCCAGCTCTCGAACCGAGGGCTGGTGTCCGACACGGTCGACGTGCTCTCGATCGGCCTGCTCGCGCCGATGACCTGGGCGATGTACGTGGCACAGCGTGCCGCCAACGTGGCGCTGGACGATCCCGACGGTCGCGGCAACAGCCGGTTCACCTGGGCCAACATCGTCTGGCTGGCGCTCGGCGGCGTCCTGTGGCTGCTGGTCCTGATCGGTGTGCTGGCGATCGTCGCCGGAGCCTAGCGCGCAGCCCGGGATCGATCGCCGGCGCCACGCGACCAGCGCTCGGCCAGGGTGCGATCGAACACTTCGCTGGCCAGCAGCCCGCCCAACGCTGCAAGCGGTGTCAGCGCCGCCTGCACGAGGTCCTGGCCGAGCTTGCCGCGGTGGATCAGCGTGTTGATCGCGTCGAGCGCAGCGCTGGGGGCGAGACTCTCCACGCCGGGCAGGCTGGCGCGCAGCGGCTGCAGGACGGCCGCTTCGGCGGGTCCGAAGGCGGCGCGCGCCGCTTCGATGCGGGTAGCGAGGCTGTCGGCATCGCGCACGACGAAGTCGAGGCGGGCGAGGCGGGTGCTGACGTGCAGCTTGCGGAAGCCGAGCCGGCCGCCGTGCGTCACCGACTGCAGGCTGGGCAGGAATACGCTGAAGCTGCCGCGCAGTCGATTGAAGCGATGGCTCTTGAACAGCAGCCGCAGGTTGGTCAGGTGCAGCGCGCCGCCGATCGACTCGCGGTCCTTGAGCCCGGCGATGAACATCAGTTCGCCCAGCGCGAACGGGGTCAGGCCGAACGCGCGCGGGTCGACCGCGGCGTTGGCCAGGCTCGAGTGCAGCAGCCGCTCGCCGGGCAGCAGGTCCTCGGGCTGCAGCTCGATCTGCCGGCGCACCGCGGGCAGGCGCAGGAAGCCGTGCATCGCCGCGCCGAACAGCACGCCCGCCAGCAGCCCGATGCCGAGGCCGAGCGCCAGGGCGAGGCCCAGCGGCTTGCCCTGGCTCCAGGCCTGCCAGACGAGGAACGGACCCATCAGCGCGCCGAAGACGGTGCCGGCGAAGACGGCGTTGCTGCGGTAGTTCATGCGTGGAGCGCTTCCATGTCGGTCAAGGTAGGGCGCCGGCTGCAGTCCGGCAGGCGACGCCCTCATGCGCGACGGCCGCCTGCGCCGGCTGTGACCGCAGCCGGCCGTCGGTCGCGCGCATGGACTGGCGGGTCGTCGAAGGCGCAGGCACGCTGCGTCCATGGCATGGTCGAGTTCTTCCGCACGCATCGCAAGCCTCACCGCGCTCGCCCTGGTCGGATTCGCGGCGAACTCGCTGCTCTGCCGCGCGGCGCTGGCGAGCGGCGCGATCGACCCGGCGAGCTTCACCGCGGTCCGCATCGCCTCCGGCGCGGCGGCGCTGTGGCTGCTGGTGGCGCTGCGCGATCGCTCGATGGCGACCCTGGGCAGCTGGCCATCCGGCCTGGCGCTGTTCGCCTACGCCGCCGCGTTCTCCTTCGCCTACCTGAGCCTGCCGACCGGAACCGGCGCGCTGCTGCTGTTCGGCGCCGTGCAGCTCAGCATGGTCGGCAGCGGACTGCTGCGCGGCGAGCGTCTCGGTCGCGCGCAGTGGAGCGGACTGCTGCTGGCCTTCGCCGGCCTGGCGTGGCTGGTCTGGCCGGGCGTGGCGGCGCCGCCGCCGTTGCCGAGCGCCCTGATGATCGCGGCGGGCGTGGCGTGGGGCCTGTACAGCCTGCGCGGCCGGCGTGAAGGCGACCCGCTGCGCGTCACCGCAGGCAACTTCCTGCGCGCCACGCCGATGGCGCTGCTGCTCTGCCTGCCGTGGCTGGGCTCGCTGCACGCCGACGCCTCGGGCCTGGCGCTCGCCGCGGCGTCCGGCGCGCTGGCCTCGGGCGTCGGCTATGCCCTGTGGTACGCCGCCTTGCCGGCGCTGCGCGCGACCACCGCCGCCAGCCTGCAGCTCGGCGTGCCGGTGCTGGCCGCGTTTGCCGGCGTGCTGATCCTGGCCGAGCGCGTCGACCTGCGCCTGGTCGGGTCCTCGCTCGCAGTCCTGGGGG